>Ga0111538_10014118_pt1 | contig 10540 bp, 8 predicted proteins | sample SoiMethybrSBSTD1_FD_79669 | JGI IMG/M metagenome (GOLD analysis project Ga0111538, IMG submission 79669) | Bulk soil microbial communities from a Populus tree surrounding site in Tennessee, USA - Soil MetaG P. TD hybrid SBSTD1 (version 2)... | ecosystem: Environmental > Terrestrial > Soil > Tree... | reverse complement strand
GCCGTAGCAGCCCTCGATCATCGGGTTCGGCTTCGCGTCGGTCCGTGGGTTCCGCTCGAACGCGAACACATGCTCGAAGTTGTGGGCGCGCTCGATCCGCGGGGTCAGGTAGGGCAGGCCCCAGTTGTCCGAGATGAACCGCAGCGGCGTCGAGAACTCGCCCTCGGCGTCGTCGATGTAGCCCTTCTTCGCGTACGGGCTCATCACGAGCATCGGCACGCGGAAGCCGAGGCCGATGTCGTCGACCGCGGGCGGCGGCACGTGGTCGTAGAACCCGCCCCACTCGTCCCAGGTGAGGAAGATCGCGGTGTGTGCCCAATCGTCGCTCTCCATCACCGCGTTCACGACGTTGCTCAGCCAGTTGTGCGCGAAGCACGTGCTCTCGGGTGGGTGATCGGAGAGCTCGAACCGCGGGGTCACCCACGTGACCGAGGGGAGCTGCCCGGCCCGGATGTCCTTCGTGAGCTGTTCGACCGAGCGGATCCGTTCGGGGCGCCACAGGTCGGTGTGGAACACGCCCGCGATGCCGTTCAGCGCGTTCCAGAAGTAGCCGGCCTGGCCGGGCTGGGCCGCGTAGAACGCCCACGACACGCCCGCGTGCTCGAGCTGTTCGGGCACCGTGGGGAACGTGAAGCACGAGTCGTGCTTGGTGAGGTTTCCCTGTTCGTCCTTGACCAGGACGAAGACGTCGTCACCGACGGCGTCGCAGCCCCAGCTCTTGAAGGTCTTCCCGTCCTTCGTCTTGCTGGTCAGGATGTTCTCGGGGTTGTCGATCGCGCCGCCGGACTGCCCGGCCACGAAGTAGAAGTGGTTCGGGTAGGAGGGGCCCGCGGCGGAGCTGAACGTGTTGTCGCACAGCACGTAGTCTTTGGCCCAGGACCAGTAGTTCGGGATCGTGTGACCCTCGAACGTCGTGTAGGCCCACGGGTCGCCGAACTGCCCGTTGCCGAATCCGTCGTACGAGCCGCCGTTGACGTCGTTCAGGTGCGCCGCGCGGTCGTGCGGGAGATCGCCCGGCAGCCAGTGCGGGCACGGCGCGAGCGGAACCTCCTGACCGAACTTCACTCCCGTGGTCGCCCCGTTGGCACCGGGGAATCGCCCGAAGAGGTTGTCGAAGCTCCGGTTCTCCATCATCACGTAGATCGCGCGCTTGATCGGCCACTGCGTGTCGGCGGCCACGACGGACGCGGTGGCGCTCGGCGTGACGACCGGGGCCTTGCGGCCGCTCCCGGTACACGCGTACAGGGTCGCGCCCGCCAACGCGAACGCCGAGGTGCGCAGGAACGAGCGCCGGGAGAACAGCGGCGAATCCTCGTGTCCCGCGCGCCCCTGGAAGGTCCGATCGCGTGGGGAGTGGTGCGGGCTGTGCACGGTCGCCCACCGTATCAAGGAAGTCCGCGAACGATATCCTTCCGCGACCCAACCGACCCATGCATCGACACACCTTCTCCATCGCGCTCGCCCTGGTCCTCGCGCTGGCCCTGGCCGCATGCACGAGCGACGACGCCGGCGATGCGGCGACCGGCGAGAAGACCGGCACCGCCTCGGGGCCGACGCCGGCCGACACCGTGACCACGCCGTCCCCGACCCCGCCCGCGATCCCGAAGCAGCCGCCGGCGACCCGCGGACCGGTCGCGAGCGACTGCGTCGAGGGATGGAAGACACCGCCGGCCGACTCCGCCAGGTACCGGACGCCGCTCGGCGTGATCCGGCGTGTGACCGGCCAGACGCACCTCGAGGTGGTCGACCTGCGGTCGTTCGACGGGCCGGAGTCCCCGCCCTCGGACAAGGGCTACCTGCTCAACGTCGAGCGCTGGTACGTGAAGGCGTTCGCGAAGGACGATCAGGCGTTCCAGGGGCGATTCCTGGTCGAGGCGCGCACGTACGGCATCGGGCTGGTTGCGGTGGCGCCGTACGACACCAACGGGTTCCGATCGCCGGACTGGACCGGCTTCCAGTTCGACAGCGGCCACACGCAGTCGACGGCCTACCCCGGGCTGCCGGGGACGTGGTCGGGGGTGCCGTACGACTTCGTGGACGGCGGGGCGGGACTGCAGATCCCGGGGCTGCCGGACGAGGTCGTCGGCTGCCTCTCGGGGACGTAGGGCTCAGCCGCCGACCAGCACGGCCGCCCCCACCGCGCCGGACAGATCCCCGAACTCGGTGGTGAGCATCCTCGGCGGGCGATCGGGGACGAACAGCTGCGGCGTCATCTCCTTCTCGATGCGCTGGACGAACGACTGCCCGAGGCGGTCGCCCAGCCCGCCCCCGACGATGATCGCCTCGAGCGCCAGCAGGTTCTGCACCGACGCGAGCGCGATGCCGAGCGCCTCGACGGCGTCGTCGATCAGCTCGACCGCCATCTTGTCCTTCTTCTCGAGCGCCTCGGCCCACACACCGCTCGAGAGCCGGGTCCGTCCCTTCTTCTTCATGAGGTCGAACAGATCCGTCTTGTGGCCCTGCTTGTGCAGGTGCCGGGCGTGGGCCTCCAGCCGAGCCCGGCCCGCGTAGGCCTCGAGGTGTCCTCGCCGCCCGTCCGAGCACACGCGGCCGCCCGGCTTCACGATCGTGTGCCCGATCTCACCGGCCGCGCCTTGCCCCTCGTACAGCTCGTCCTCCAGCACGAGGCCGCCGCCCACGCCGGTGCCCACCCACACGCCGAGGAGGTTCCGGTACCCGCGGCCGGCGCCGCGCTTCCACTCGCCCAGGATCCCGACCCGCACGTCGTTATCGAGCTTGACGCGCACGCCCCCGAGCAGGTCGGAGACCATCGTGCCGAGCGGGACGGGGTCGGTGGCCTGGAAGCCGGGGAGGTTCGGCGAGCTCGAGACCGTGCCCTCATCGGTGTCGATCGCGCCGGGGACGCCGAGCCCCACCGCGCGCAGGTCCGAGGGCTGTGCCCCGCCCTCGGCCAATGCCTTCGATACGGCCTCGACGATCGCCGCGGCGACGTCCTGCGCGCCCGTGAGGGGGGTGAAGAGCCGGTGGCCGCCCGCGACCTTCTCGGAGACCATGGCCGCCGACTGGATCTTCGTCCCGCCCACGTCCACCCCGACCGCGATCGCGCCCATGCGTCTCCTTCAGGCCCCGGTCCGAAGCCGATCCCCCGCGAGTATGAACGGGACCGGGGCAACCGGTCCATGTCGGTCGGTCATACCCACCCCGTGTAGACCCCCGGACCGCGCTTGCGCAGCTCGTTGCCGATCACCATGCGCTGGATCTCGGAGGTCCCCTCCCAGATCCGGTCGACCCGGAGCTCGCGCCACAGACGCTCGACCGGCTGCTCGCGCATGTAGCCGCGGCCGCCGTGGATCTGGACCGCGGCGTCGGCCACACGACCCGCGGTTTCCGAGCACACGAGCTTCACGGCCGACGCCAGCGCGTGCAGTTCCTTGCGCGACGTCTGCCCGCGCGCCGCCTGCCAGCCCACCCGGTACAGCATCGACGTGGCGGCCATGATCTGCGCCGCCATGTCGGCCAGCATGAACTCGACGGCCTGGAACGAGGCGACCGACTCGCCGAACTGCACACGCGCGTTCGCGAACTCGAGCGAGAGCTCGAGCGCCCTCGAGGCGGCGCCCATCGTGCGCGCGCCGATCATGATGCGCTCCTCGACGAACCACTCCTTGGTCAGCTGGTAGCCCGAACCCACCTCCCCGAGCACCGCATCCGCGCCCACGCGAACGCCGTCCAGCGCGAAGATCGGGTGCTCGAACACGAACGTGTGCGAGTACTTGGGGGTCCGGACGACCTCGACACCGGGCAGGTCCTTGTCGACGAAGAACACGGTCGCGAGGTTCGGGTCGCCGTCCACGTGCGCGTGTACCAGCAGGAAGTCCGCGACGTCGCCCGCGGTCACGTGCCACTTCGTCCCCTCGATCACCCACCCGTCCCCGTCGCGACGGGCCGTGGTCCGGACCATCGAGGGGTCCGAGCCGGCGCGCTCCTCCGTGATCGCGTACGCGTCGCGCCGCTCGCCGCGGCAGGCCGGGATGAGGTATCGCTCCTTCTGTACGGGCGTGCCCTGCGCGAGCGGGATCGAGGGGCGCCATGGGATGTCCCACAGCGCCCCGGTGGCCTTGCCCCATTCCTGTTCGATCAGGATCTGCTGCAGCAGGTCGAAGCCCTGCCCGCCGTCCTCTCGCGAGTGGTTGATCGCGTTGAACCCGGCGTCGAGCACCGCCCGGTGCGCCTCGTCGAAGCTCGCCTTCGACAGGCCGTCCTGCTCCTCACACTCGAGCTCGAGGGGGAACAGCACGCCTTCGGTGAACGCACGCGCGCGCTCCTTGAGCTCGAGGTCCTCGTCCGTGAATCGCAGGTCCATCCGGCCGGGCGAGCTTATCGGACGGGCCGGTGACCGCTCCGGGCGGGCGTCATGCGGGCGGCGGACACGTGGCACCGCGGATCGCCAGCGTCCGGCGACCGGTCTGGACGTCCTTGTAGCCGACGGCGAGCACGGTGCCGTCGGGAAGGGCGTCGACGGCGGTCAGGACGTCCGAACCCGGCACCGATGGCCCGTCCACCGGGACCCATCGGTGCCCGCCGTAGCGATAGACGGCCGCGCTGGTCGTGTCCCGCTGCTTGCCGGGTCTCGAGCCGACGGCCCAGATGTCCTGGCCGCCGACGGCCGCCACCGCGACGAGGTCGGCGTCGGACTTGGCCATCGGGGCCTCGGTCCACGACTCGCCGTCGAACTCCTGGATCGGCCTGCCTACCGCCCAGACCTGACTGGTCGCGAACGCCTCCACCGCGTGAACGGTGCCCTTGATGTCGGTGGGGCTGTTGCTCCACGCCTCGCCGTCGAACCGCAGCATCGCCGGCTGGAAGTGGTGGTAGCCGACCGCCCACAGATCCGTCGGGGACACGGCCGCGATGTCCTCGAGCGCCGCCTTGCCGCCCCCGATCGTCTTGCCCACCTCGACCGTCGCCCATGCCGATCCGTCCCAGTGCAACACCAGCGCGCGCTCGAGCGAGACGTCCGGGTCCCCGGAGAACCCGACCACCCACACGTCGGTGGGCGAGATCGCGGCAACCCCGTTGAGGACGCCGTGGATATCCCCCGGGAGCTCGGACTCCGTCCACGCGGAACCGTCGTAATGCATGGCGAGCGGATCGTCGCCGAACCCGCTGTCGGTCCTGCCGACCGCCCACACGTCGTTGGGCTCGGCCGCGTCGACCGCGCGGAGCTCGTTGACGAAGCTGCCGGGGCTCGGCGCCTCGACCGGTGACCACTTGTTCCCGTCCCACCGCTGGATCGCGATCGCGGTGGGCGCGTCGGGATCCTGGCCGATCCCGCCGACCGCCCACGCCTCGGACGCCGTGACGACCGTGACCCCGAGCAGCGTCGTCGGCTCCTCGGAGCGGTTCGCGCTGCGTACCACGTCCCACCTCGGGGTGCACGGCGGCGGCGGCGATGCAGACGCGGTGGGCGAGGGTTCGGGCGTAGCCTCCCCGGTCGAGCCGCTGGTGGCGAAGACCACGGCGGAGCCGATCGCGAACGTCGCGACGGCCGCCACCGCGGCGTTGACCAACCCGCGGCGCTGGACGCTGTTCACGTCGTGAGGACGCGCCCGGAACCCGGCGCGGTTCCCGCGCGGAGCGATCCTCCGTTGCGGGGCCTATCGAGTGACCGGTACCGTGGCGCTTCCGTGGGTGTGTTCGAACGCGACGTCGTCATCATCGGGGGAGGCCACAACGGCCTCGCGTGCGCAGCGTACCTTGCGAAGGCCGGCTTGGATGTGCTCGTCCTGGAGAAACGCGACGTCGTGGGCGGCGCGGCCGCCACCGAGGAGCCGTGGCCCGGCTACCACGTCTCGAGCGCCTCCTACGTCGTCTCGCTCATGCCGCCGCAGGTCGTCCGCGAGCTCGATCTGAAGCGCCACGGGTACGAGGTCTCGATCATCACGCCGGACTACTTCGTCCCGTTCCCGGACGGAACCTCGCTCACGCTGTGGGGGGAGGTCGAACGCGACGCCGCTGCGATCGCGCGGTTCAGCGAGCACGACGCCGAGGCCTACGTCGCGTTCGACCGGTACTTCGATCACGTCGCGCGACTCCTCAAGGACCTGCTGTTCGTCGTGCCGCCGAACATGAACCTGCGCGACCTCCCCAAGTGGGCGGCGACGGCCGGCCGGTTCCGGCGCTGGAGCGGTCGCGACGTCCACGAGACCGTCCGCCTGTTCACGATGAGCGCCGCAGATTTCCTGGACGAGTGGTTCGAGGACGAGCGCGTCAAGGGCGCGCTCGCGACCCAGGCGATCATCGGCGGCTGGTGCGGCCCGATGACGCCCGGGTCGGCCTACGTCCTCATGCACCACTGGATCGGCGAGGTCGACGGCCACGGCGGCGCATGGGGATGGGTCAAGGGCGGGATGGGCGGCGTGTCGAACGCGATGGCGCGCGCGGCCCAGGCCGCCGGCGCCGAGGTCCGCACGGACGCAGAGGTCGACCGCGTCGCGATCACGGCGAGCGGTCGCGCCGTCGGGGTCTCGCTGTCCGACGGTTCCCTCGTCCGATCGCAGCGCGTCGTCTCCTCGGCGCACCCGGTCACGACGTACCGGGACCTGATCGGGGAGGAGCGGCTTCCGGGCGACGTGGTTCGCGACGTGAGCCGGTACCGGACGCGTTCGGGTTCGGTCAAGCTGAACGTCGCGCTGTCCGAGCTGCCCGCGTTCCCCTCGTGGGACCAGGAGGGCGACCTGCACAAGGGCCTGGCCGCGGTCTCGCCCTCGATCGAGTACCTCGAGCGCGCGTGGGACGACGCCAAGTACGGCCGGATGAGCGAGCACCCCTACGTCGAGGTGGTCTTCCCCACCGCGCACGAGCCCGAAGGGCTCGCGCCCAAGGGCAAGCACCTCATGCTTGCGTTCAGCCAGTACGGCCCGTACGAGCTGCGCGAGGGATCGTGGGACGAGGGCGGTCGCGAGGAGTTCGCGCGGCGCGTGCTGAAGGCGCTCGGGGAGTTCGCGCCGTCCTTGGAGGATGCCGTCGACCACCTGGAGGTGCTGACACCCGTCGACATCGAGGCGCGGTTCGGTTTGCTCGGCGGGAACATCATGCAGGGCGAGCTCACGCCGGATCAGTTGTTCAGCTTCCGTCCGATCCCCGGACACGGCGACTACCGAACGCCGATCGCCGGCATGTACCTGTGCGGCTCGGGGACGCACCCGGGCGGCGGCGTGATGGGGGTTCCCGGACGCAACGCCGCCTCCGTGATCCTGCGCGACCACAAGCGCGGCGAGTTCGTCGGTCGTATCAAGAACCTCGGGCGATAGATGCTCGCCCGGCTCGCGCAGGCGGTCCGCGAACGCACGGTGTCCGCGTCCGAGCTCGTCCGGACCGCGCTGGAGCGGATCGAGCGGCTGAACCCAGATCTGAACGCGGTCACCGAGGTTTGGGCCGAGGAGGCGCTCGCGCAGGCCGGCAAGGTGGACGAGCGCGGGGCCGAGGGGCCGCTGGCCGGCCTGCCCCTCCTGGTCAAGGACAACACCGACGTGCTCGGAAAGGTCACCAGCTACGCTTCGCGGCCGATGCTCGGGCGTCCGGCCGCCGAGCGCAGCGAGGCCACGGTCGAACGGATGGTCGCGGCCGGGGCGATCCCGATCGGCCGGACCAACCTGCCCGAGTTCGCGTTCCAGGGATACACGGACAGCAGACTCCTCGGGCCGGCGCGCAACCCGTGGGGGCTCGGGTGGTCGCCCGGCGGCTCGTCTGGCGGCTCGGGCGCCGCCCTCGCCGCCGGCCTCGCCCCGATCGCCACCGCCGGCGACGGCGGCGGCTCGATCCGGACGCCGGCCGCGTTCTGCGGTCTGGCCGGCCTCAAGCCGACGAATGGGCTGATCGGGCGGCGGCCGATCCCGTCGTGGATGGATTACTCGACCCAGGGGCCGCTCGCGGCCGCGATCGAGGACGTCCGGTTGCTGCTCCACGTGATGCGTGGGCCGGCCGAGGGCGATCCGACCGCCGCGCCGTCGTGGCAGTACGGCGGCGGCATGCCGCGACGGGTGCTCGCGGCCCCGCGAACGCGCGACGTCGGCCCGTTGCCCCCAGACGTGGAGGAGCCGTTCCGCGTGGCGCTCGCCGCGATCGAGCGCGATCTCGGCCTTCCGGTCGAGGAGATCGCGACGGCGTCGCTGTTCCCCTCGCTGGATCTCACGGACACGCAGGCACGGGACGACTGGTTCGTCACCGCCGCGGTGGAGGAGCTGGGCTGGCTCGGCCGCGCATGGGTCGAGGAGCATCTGGACGAGCTCAGCGACGACTTCCGCGGGGCGATGGAGTACGCGCTCACGCTCACCCTCGACGACTACCTGGAGGCCCGGCAGCATCGCTTCGCATACGCGGCCGACGTCGATCGGCTCCTCGGCGACGACACGCTCCTGGTCACGCCGACGAACGGATATGCGGGATGGCTGCCGAACGGTCTGCTCCCGGACGGCGATCGTCCGGCCGAGGCCGAGGGCTACAACACGGGCGAGTTCAACATGAGCGGCCATCCGGCGCTCAGCGTCCCGGCCGGCCTGAGCGCCAACGGGATCCCGTTCGGCTTGCAGGTCGTCGGGCCGCGTTACCGGGACGATCTCGTGCTCGATCTCGGCGCCGCGTGGGAGCACGCCCGGCCATGGCCGGCGTCTGCGCCCGGTCACGAACCGTTCCCGGTGCCGTGAACCCCCTCGGCGCCTAGGCCGCGAGGTCGCGGCGCTGGAACGACCAGGCCGCGATCGCCACCCCGATCACCGCGATCGCCGCGAGCACGATCGCGTCGACCGGGTCGAGCCCGTGCACGATCGGCTCGGGATCCCGGTAGTAGAAGAAGGGCGACAGGTGTTGCAGCCACCCGAGCCCGTTCACCGACAGCGCGAGGATGTCGATCAGGTACGAGACCGCCGCTGCGCCGGCCGTGACGCCGACGGCCACCGAACGCCGTCCTGTGCCCGCCCCCACGGCGAGCGCGGCGCCCCCGAACGCGACCGCAAGCAGCACGCAGTCGGCGGCCGCCGCCGCGACGTTCGTGATACCGACCGAGATGTCGAACGGCGGGCCGGTCAGGACGATCGCAAGCCCGAGCAGCGCGCCGAGACCCGCGGACGCGGCGACCATCGCCAGCGCCTTGTCGAGGACCACGCGCCGTCGTGGCACCGGTGTCGAGAGCAGCAGGTCCAGCGTCTGGCGCTCCTCCTCGCCGGCGATCGCGCGCGAGCCGGCGCCGATCGCGTAGATCAACAGCAGCACCGGCGCGAAGATCGAGAACAGCCGGGCTTGCAGGTACCCGGCCGGCGAGGCGAAGTCCTCGCCGAACGCCTTGCGCAGGCCCTCGGGCAACGATCCCAGCAGCTTCTCGAACGACGCCGCGTTCTTGCTGATGCTCGGGTAGAACGCCGTCGTCAGCACGACCGCGGCCACGAGCCCGAACGCCCACCAGGCGAGCGCCCGCCGCTGCTCGCGCAGCGTCTTGGAGAAGATGCTACCCATCGTCCTCCGCGGACCCGTAGAACGTCAAAAAGATCTCCTCGAGGCTCGACTCGCGGCTCTCCAGATCCAGGACCTCGTGGCGCGCGAGGGCCTTGACGAGCGGGTCGATCGGGCCGGCCATCGTGACCCGCACCCGGTCCCCGAACGCGACCGCCTCCCGCACCCCGGGCACGCGATCGAACGTCCCCGAGGGGGCGGGCGTCGCCAGACGGACCTCGACCATCTTGACTGCCTTGCCCTTCAGGTCGTCGATGTCCTCGACGGCGACCAGGCGCCCGTCGCGGATGATGCCGACGCGGTCGCACACGTGCTCCACCTCGGGCATCACGTGGGACGACAGGAACACGGTGGCCCCGCGCTCGCGGGCCTCGTCCTGCAGCCGGTAGAACGCCTGCTGCATCAGCGGGTCCAGGCCCTGCGTCGGCTCGTCCAGGATCAACACGTCTGGGTGGTGGACGAACGCCTGGATCAGCCCGACCTTCTGCTTGTTCCCGTGGGACAGCGACGCGATATGGACGTCGAGGTCCAGGTCGAAGCGTTCGGCCAGCTCACCGATCGAGCCCTCGTCGACACCGCCCCGGAGCGATCCGAGATACGTCAGCTGCTCGCGCGCCGTCAGATGCTCGTACAGACCGAACTCGCCGGGCAGGTACCCGACATGTCCGTGGATCTCGATCACGTCGCGGCGCGAGTCCAGCCCGAGGATCGACGCGCGTCCGTCGGTGGGGCGGATGAAGTCCAGGAGCGTTCGGATCGTGGTGGTCTTGCCCGCGCCGTTGGGGCCGAGGTACCCGAACACCTCCCCGCGCTCGACCGAGAACGTGAGGTCGACGACGCCGCGCACGCGTCCGTACGACTTCGTGAGCCCCCGGACCGACACGGCGGGCGCGGGCGCGTTCACGGTCCCAGGTTGAACCCCAGGCGCCGCGGAAGACGGGCGAGCATGTCCGTGAGGAGACCCGGTCGGCCGCCGCCGTCCAGGCGTTCGTCGCGGCGGATGATCGACCGGCTCACGATCCATTCTCCGGGCGTGAACAACGGTTCGGGCGGGAAGCGCTTGCGGTCGCCG
>Ga0111538_10014117_pt1 | contig 10541 bp, 7 predicted proteins | sample SoiMethybrSBSTD1_FD_79669 | JGI IMG/M metagenome (GOLD analysis project Ga0111538, IMG submission 79669) | Bulk soil microbial communities from a Populus tree surrounding site in Tennessee, USA - Soil MetaG P. TD hybrid SBSTD1 (version 2)... | ecosystem: Environmental > Terrestrial > Soil > Tree... | reverse complement strand
GCATGAAGTCGTTCAGGTGGTAGATGTCGAACTCGTCGGAGAGGAACGAGAAGCAGAAGCTCGGCTTGCCGAGGATGCGGAGCGCCCCCTGGCTCCGGACCACGTCCTGCATCGCGAACGCGGTGTCGAAGATCCGCTTCGCATAGCGGAGGTAGCCCTCGCGTCCGAGGCTCACCATCGACGCCCACGTCGCGGCGAGCAGACCGCCGGAGCGGCTCCCGGCGATGCCCGGAGAGAGATACTTCCCGCCCGACCAGTCTTGACGCATGAAGTAGAGCTGCTCGCGCAGCCCGTGGTCGCGGAACGCGAGCACCGACGAGCCCTTGGGAGCGTAGCCGTACTTGTGGGTGTCGGCCGAGATCGAGGTCACGCCCGGCAGCCGGAAGTCGAAGGGCGGGATGTCGTAGCCGAGTGCTTCTCCCCACGGCAGGATGAAGCCGCCGAGGCACCCATCGACGTGCAGTCCGATGCCGCGCTCGAGCGCGATCGACGAGAGCTCGGCGATGGGATCGATCGTTCCATAGCCGTAGTTGCAGGCGGAGCCGACGACGACGGCGGTGCGCGGCCCGATGTGATCGCGGACGAAGTCCACGTCGACCTGCGTCGTGACCGGGTCGACCGGCGCCTGGACGACCTCCATCCCGAAGAGGTGCGCGCCCTTCTCGAAGGCCACGTGCGCGGTTTCGGGGAGGATCACCTGCGGCACGGCGATGTCGCGCTCGGCGCGGGCGCGCTCGCGGTAGGCGAGGAGCGCGGAGAGGATGCTCTCGGTCCCGCCCGAGGTGACGCTGCCGCAGGGCGACGCGTCGGGACGGGCGGCGTCGGCGTGGAGCATGTCGAGGGTCATCGCGATGATCTCGCCCTCGAACCGGGTCTGACTGGGGCACATGTCGCGCTGCAGCGCGTTCACGTGGCCGTAGAGCCCGAATGCATCCTTCAGGAACGCGTAGTGCTCCATGTCACCGCAGTACATCGTCCCCGAGCATTTCCCGGTCTGCCAGAAGCGGTCTTCCTCGACCGCCATCTCGCGGAGCTCGCGGAGGATCTCGTCGCGAGGTCGTCCGCCGTCGGGAAGGCCGCGCAGAACGCCGTAGCGCTTCGCGTAAGGATAGGTCTTCTCTTCTCTCGCCATGACTCTCTCCCTCAAGGGTTGAGCGCTTCGCAGAGCGGACGGGTGTGCTCGAAGGACGCGACGAACTGCGCGAAGAGCTCGTCGTAGATCTCGCGATTCGCGGAGCGCGGCTCGTAGACTCGTCGGATCGGAGAGAAGCGGTCGACGTCGTCGAGGTCGACGAGCCCGAGGCGATGGAATGCGAGGAAGGCGGCTCCGCGCGTGTTCGCCTGGCGCGCCTCGGCGAGCTGGTGGATGGGACGTCCGATCACGTCGGCGAGGATCTGCGCCCACCCGTCCGACTGCGCGCCGCCGCCGGAGAAGCGGAGCTCGGAGAAGGGTGCTTCCGAGAAGCGCTCGACCGGCGCGACCATCGAGCGGAGGTGGTACGCGAGCCCCTCGAGCACGGCGCGCAGCATGCGCGTGCGCGTCGTTTCCAGCGAGACGTTCAGGAACGCGCCGCGCATCCGCGGGTTCTCGTTCGGCGCGAGGGCTCCGGCGAGCCAGGGGAGGAAGAGGAGCTTCCCGCTCCCGGGAGGCGCGCTCGCGATCGCCTCCTCGAGACGCGCGAACGGCTCGGCGACCGTGTGATCGCCGAGCGCGTCGCTCGCGTGCACGACGCTCCTCGCGAAGTGCTCGAGCACCTTTCCACCGAGCCCGATCTCCGCGAGCGCGAGATAGCGACCGGGAATGGGGCTCGGCATGCTCACGATCTGCGCGTCGACGTCGGTCTGCTTTCGCTCCGCCGATGCCAGCACCTGCATCGTCGTGCCGACGTTCAGCCCGCCGTGGCCCGGGCGGAATGCCCCCGCGCCGATGGTGACCGCCTGGGTGTCGTTCATTCCGGTGAGGACCGGCGTCGCCGCGGCGAGGCCGAGCTCGCGCGCGACGTCGGGCCGAAGCGTCCCGATGCAGGCGTCGACCGGGACGAGCTCCGGCAGCTTCGCGGGGTCGATCCCCGAGAACCCGACGAGATCCGGGTCGTACACGACCCGGTCGAGCCGCCGGTTGTCGGTCAGCATCATCATGAACGCGGTGCACGCGTTCGTAACGAAGTGTCCGGTCAGGCGCTGTCCGAGGAAGTCGGCGGGCTCGAGGAACTTGTGCGTTTGGGCGTAGGCGTCGGGTCGCTCGTGCTTCACGCCGAGCATGTGCGAGAGCGAATCGTTCCCCATCGGCACGGCGCCGTGAACGTCGAGCCAGGTCCCGAAAGACTGCGGATGGTTCGCGAGGATGCGGCGGCTGTGCGGCGTGCCGCGGCGGCTCATCCAGAGGATCAGGTCGGTGACCGGACGGCCGGCCGCGTCGACCGGGACGATCGAAGAGAACTGGCTCGAGCAGATCACCGCGGCGGTCGACCGCGCGGCTTCCGGTGAGCGGCTCAGGACCTCCCGGATCGCCGTCGCGGTCGCCTCCCAGACTTCCTCGGCATCCTGCTCCGCATGGTCGGGCGGCACGACGCGGGTACGGACCGGCCGCGCCGTGTGCGCGGCGATGCCACCGTCCTCGCCGACCAGGGCGACCTTCGGCCCGCTCGTCCCGAGGTCGACGGCGAGCACGTATCGATGAGCTGCGGTCACGCGAGGGCTCCGAGCGGGTGAAGGACCCCGATCGCTCGAGTCCTACAGTGAGCACGCCTCTCCGCGCCAGTCCCGCCGTCAGTGAGCACGCCTTCCGCGCCAGTCCCGCCGTCAGTGAGCACGCCTTCCGCGCCAGTCCCGCCGTTTCGGTGGGTCGATCGGACGACGCGAGACGGGCGGTGATGTCCGATCGGAGGGCGATCGGTTGACGCGGTCACCAATGTGCCAGTATCGCGACGACGTGAGACGGCGCGAGCAGATGGTCGGCGTCCGCGAGCTGCGGGCCCGATCGAGCGCCCCTCGGGCCCGTCCCTCGAGAGCGCCTTGAACGCGGTCGCCGAGGCCGCCGTCCTGTTCGGCGCCGCGGCCGCCGCCGGCGCGGTGAACTCGGTCGCCGGCGGCGGCTCGCTCATCACCTTTCCGGTGCTGGTGTGGCTCGGCCGCGAGCCGATCATCGCCAACGCGACGAACACCGTCTCGCTCGTGCCCGGGGCGGTTGCGGCTCTGCACGGGTTCCGCCGCGAGCTCCGCGGGCTCGGGCGCTGGATCACCGCAGGCACGTTGCCGTCCCTCGCCGGCGGGATCCTCGGCGCCATGCTGCTGCTGCAGACGCCGGCGCCGTTCTTCGAATGGCTCGTGCCCTGGCTGATCCTCTTCGCGACCGCGCTCTTCGGCCTTTCCGGACCGATCAACGCGTTCGCGCGGCGCCACGCCGAGCCGACCGGCATCGGCGGCGTGCCGGACGAATCCCACTTGATGCGGGTGATGGTCTACCAGTTCTTCGTGTCGGTCTACGGCGGATACTTCGGGGCCGGCATCGGCATCATGATGCTCGCCGGGCTCGCCCTCGGCGGCTTCACCGCGATCCATCGCTCGATCGCGCTTCGTAACTATTTCGCGATCCTGATCAACGGCATCGCGGCGGTCTACTTCGTCGTGTTCGGGGCGGTGGACTGGTCGGACGCGGCCGTCCTCACGGCGGGGCAGATCGTCGGAAGCCTGATCGGGGCGAGGACGGCTCGACGGCTCTCTCCCGCGACGGTGCGCTGGATCGTCGTCGCCGTCGGCGTCGCGATGGCCCTCTCGCTGCTCGTTTCCGGGAAGGCCTAGAAGAGCGGGCGGCGAAGCCATTCCCGCCGCCCCTGGAACTTCGGTCGCCCGTCCCCTAGAGCAACGGTCGACCTCGAGCCCATCCCACCCTCCCGTCGAGAGAGGGTCTACCGTCAAAGGAACCGACCCGTGAGCGACGATCGAATTCCCGTGATCGTCGGTGTCGCGCAGCTCGTGCAGCGCGATGCCGATCCCAAGGAGGCGCTGGAGCCTCTCGCGATGCTCCTCCAGGTGGCGCGCGGCGCCGCCGAGGACGCCCGCGGCGGCGATCGGCTGCTCCGCGACCTCGACACCGTAGCCGTCGTCTCGGTCGCGAACTGGGAGGAGCAGAATGCGCCGCGGTTCGTCGCGCAGCATCTCGGGGCGAAGCCGACCCAGGAATACACGAGCGAGATGGGCGGCCAGATCGGTGTCACGATGGCGAACCTGGTCGCCCGCAAGATCACCGAAGGAAAGACCCGCGCGGCCCTGATCGCCGGGTGCAACAACCTGCGCACCGTCGTGAAGGCGTACCAGAAGGGGATCGCCCTCGACTGGAAGACCGGTGGCACCGGAACTCCGGAGATGGTCGGCAGTCTCGATCCGGGCAGCTCGGAGCTCGAGGCCAAGTACGGGATGGTGATGCCACCCGACATCTACCCGATCTTCGAGAACGCGGTCCGGGCCGCGCGCGGGCTCACCCTCGACGCCCACCGCGCGCGCCTCGGCCGGCTCTTCAGCCGCTTCACCGAGGTCGCGTCGAAGAATCCCTATGCGTGGTTCCCGGTCGCGCGCACGCCCGCAGAGATCACGACCGAAGCGCCCCAGAACCGGATGATCGCGTACCCGTACACGAAGTACATGAACGCGATCCTGAACACCGATCAGGCCGCCGGTCTGATCCTCTGCTCGGTCGCGAAGGCGCGCGAGCTCGGCATCCCCGAGGACCGCTGGGTCTACTGGTGGGGCGGTGCCGAATCGCAGGAGCAAGCCTGGTTCGCGAGCGAGCGCCCGAGCTTCGCCCGCTGTCCGTCCATGCTCGACGCGCACCGCGGCGCGCTGGACAACGCCGGACTCGACATCGGCCAGATCGACAGGATCGACTTCTACAGCTGCTTCCCGGTCGCGGTCGAGATGGCGGCGGAGCAGCTCGGTCTCTCGCTCGACGACCCGCGAGGCTTCACCGTGACCGGCGGCCTTCCCTACGCAGGCGGCCCGGCGAGCGCGTACACCCTGCACTCGCTCGCTTCGATGGCTGACCGCCTCCGCGAGAGAGCCGGCGCGAAGGGGCTCGTCACCGGCAACGGCTGGTACTTGACGAAGCACGCCGCGAGCGTGTGGGCGACCGAGCGGAAGCCCGGCGCCATCCCCGTCGGCACGCTCCCGTCCGACCTGCCGTCGCGGACCGTCGCGACGGCGCCGGCGAAGATCGACGAGGGCGCGACCGGGAAGGGAACGGTCGAGGCCTATACCGTCGTCTACGATCGCGAGGGCGCCCCGGCGCGGGGGATCGTCCTCGGACGCACCGCCGCGGGTCGGCGCTTCCTCGCGAACACGCCGGCCGATCGGGCGCTCCTCGAAGCCTTCGTCGCAGCCGAGCAGGTGGGGCGCGAGGGCGCGCTCTCGCAGCAGGGCGGGCTCACCGTCTTCGACCCAGCCTGAGCGCTGCGCTTCGCGCCGCCGGAGCCCGACCGGCCGTCACGAAGTGGGGCTGGGGGCGGACTCCGCCGGCGCGAAGACGAGAAAGCTCTGCTCTGCGAGGAAGTCCGGCGCTGCGGCGAGGCGGTAACCGGCCTGCTTCATCTCCGACTCGACGGTCGAGGTCGGCGTCAGGTGGCCGAACCAGTGCGGGAACCAGCCGGCGCTCTCGTCGTAGTCGAGGATCGCGACGCGACCCTTGCTCGAGAGGTCGCGTTTCAAGCGCGTGAAGTAGGCGACGCGGTCGCCGATGTGGTGGTAGGTGTTGGCGGTGAACACGAGGTCGATCTGTCCGTCGGGGAGCTTTGGATCGTCGGACGCGGCCAGCACGACCTCGACGTTCTGAGCGCCGCGCTCGCGCGCCATTCCGGCGACGAGGTCGGTCATGTCCGGGTCGATGTCGACCGCGTAGACCTTGCCTTTCGGTCCGACCGCGTCGGCGAGCCGAAAGGTGAAGTAGCCGCCCCCGGAGCCGAGGTCGGCGACACGGTCGCCAGGGGCGATCCCCAGCGCGCCGACGACGCGCTCTGGCTGCTGGCTCTGGTCGCGGCCGGAGCCCTCGTAGGCGCACTTCTTGAGAGAGGCGCAGCCGGCGGCGAGGAGCAGCGCGCACGCGATGGCGCGATGCTGCGGTGACGTACGTGAGCTTCTCATCGTCTCTCCTCCGCGGGAGCGATGCGCCGTGTCGGGACGCTTGACAGCCCTAGAGCACTTCGCGGCGACAGTCGACGCAGCGAGGCGGCTGCGCGGCCGCAATCCGCGGGATGCACAGTCGGGCAAAGGGCTCGCCTTCCGAGGCACGGAGACGCGGGCGCATTGCCCGAGCGGAGCGCGGGCGATACCCTCTCGATGCGACGCGGACGTCCCGCGTGCGCCCCGACCTCTCGAGCCCAGCGAGTGGAAGAATTCGCCGAAGCCCGCATATCGCCTCGCCTTCCGGCCTCGGAGTCGGCCGGGATCGAATGCCCGGCGTGCGGCGCGCGGGGGCTCGGGGAGCGCCGGTCGGTTCCCGACCACGAGTACGGCCTCGCTCACCGCGCCTGCTACACGCGCTGCGGCGCATGCGCCTCCGAGTTCCAGACGCCGATGCCCGACCTCGCGGCGCTCGCCTCGTGGTACCCGCCGTCGTACCACAGCATGGGGGGAGGCAGCCGACTCCTCGAGATCCGCCACGACCTGCGCCTCCGGCGCCTCGGCCGTCTGCTCGACGGCGAGGGAGCTCTGCTCGACTACGGCTGCGGCGACGGCGGCTTCCTCGTGCACGCCTCGCGGAAGCTTTCGCCGCGGCCGCTCTACGGGTACGAGATCGCGGATCGCCCCGAGCGCATCGTCCTCGCGGACGGCGCCGTGACGATCATCCGCGGGAGCTTCGCGGATCTCCTGCGCGAGCTTCCCGCCTGCCGCTTGATCGCGATGAACCACGTCGTCGAGCATTTGCCGGATCCACTCGCCGTCGTGCGCATGCTCGCCGAACGACTCCTTCCCGGCGGTCTCTTCGAGGGGCAGACGCCCGCCGCGGGATGCCTCGAGCAGCGTCTCCTCGGCGCGCGGTGGAGCGGTTACCATGCGCCGCGGCACACGGTCGTCTTCTCGCCGGCCGGGCTCCGCCGGCTCTGCGAGCGCGCCGGGCTCGTCGAGATCTCGGTGCGGGGCGCCTTCAACCCGGCGGGCCTCGCGCTCAGCCTCGGCTCGATCCCGCACGGCGATGCGCCGGGAGTGATCCCACGCCGTGGTCTCCGCTGGCTCGCGCTCCTCGGGATCGGCGCGGCGCTCGCTCCGGTCGATTTCCTCTCCGGCGCGCCCGCGGTGGTCGACTTCTCCGCGCGGAAGCCGCGCTCGTGAGGTCCGCGGCGATGGCGGCGAGCCTCGATCTCACGCGGTTCCCGCGGCGCTCCGACGCCGTGTCGGTCGTGGTCGTGCTCGCGCACCTCGCCTTCGTGCTCGCCCCCGTCTACCTGGCCGCGTGGATCGGTCCGTCGCCGTGGCTGCTCCTCCTCTGGCTCTGGTTCGGGCTCTTCATGCACGGCCTCATCAACCTGATGCACGAGTGCGCGCATTACTCGGCGTTCAAGCCGCGCTGGGCTTCGAACCTGGCGGGGTCCTGGGTGCTCGGACCGCTCGTGTTCGCCGACTTCGATGCCTACCGCCAGCGACACTGGGATCACCATCGACACCTCGGAATGCCGGGGGACACCAAGGACGCCTACCTCGTCGACATCCGCGGCCTCGGATCGCTCGCGCTCCTCTCTCGATCGCTCGTCTTGAAGGAAGCGATGGGAAAGCTCGGAGTGCAGCGGGCCTCCGCGGCTGCGAACCCCTCGCGCGCCTGGCTCGCGCGCACCGCCATCGTGCAGGCGTGCCTCGTCGGCTCGCTGCTCGCCGTCGCGTTCGCCGCGCGGCCGCGCGACCCGCTCGGGGCCGTGATCGCGGCGGGGCTCGCCTACGGCCTCGTCTACGGACACGGTCTCGCCGCTCTCACGACCTTCGTCGCGACGTTGCGGGCGATCGCAGAGCACCAGCAGGGCGGCGACGGCGCCGAGCGGGTCGGCCGCGCGGCGGTGCGGAACTTCTCGTGTGGGCCGCTCACGCGGCTCCTCTTCGGCGCCTACGGATTCGCCGAGCACGCGACGCACCACCGCGAGCCGGCCCTTCCGAGCTACTGCCTCGGCGAAGCCACCGCCGCGCTCGCGGACGACCCCGCTCTGGCTCCGCACCGGGGCTACTTCTCGACGCTTCGCGAGCTGGCGCGCCCGGAGCTCCGGGTTGCCTGAGCCGGCGACACCGATGCGCGTCGACGACGCGAGGACGGACGAGCGGGCCGCCGAGCCCGGCGTGGCCCCCGCGGCTCGCCAGGTCTCGATCGCCGACCAGGTCCGCGAGTTCTTCGGCGCTCTCGAGCTCCGTCAAGTCTTCTCGGTCTGGCTCGAGGAATGGCTCGGCGGGCTCGCGCGGCCGATCCCGAGCTTCGTCGGCTACGCGATCCGATACGGGGTCTATCGGCTCCTCTTCCGTCGCCTCGACGGCTTCTGCATGTTCGCGACCGGGGTTCGCTTCTCCCACGCTTACGGCATCGCGGCCGGCCGCAACTTCCGGGTGAACACCGGGAGCTTCGTCGACGGCCGCGGCGGCCTCACCGTCGGAGCGAACGTGCTCGTCGGGCCGAACGTCGCGATCCTGAGCTCCGACCACGAGTGGACCAAGCCGGGACTCCCCATCTACCTGCAGGGCCATCGGCTGTCGCCGACGACGATCGGGGACGACGTCTGGATCGGCGCCAACGCGGTGATCACTCCGGGCGTCACGCTCGCGACCGGGACCCTGGTCGGAGCCGGCGCGGTCGTGACGTCCAGTACAGAGCCGTACTCGATCGTCGCGGGCGTGCCGGCTCGCCCGATCGGGAGCCGCCCGATCGGCGCCGAGCCGAGCAGCGAGATACCGCGCCTCGCGCGCTGACGGGGCGGTCGGGCGTCGCGGTGGCGGCGGCGCAGTTGGATCGGCATCGGTTGTGGGGCACTCGTGTGTGGGACACTCGTGCACCGTCGTCGAGATAGCGGAGCCACGCCGTGATCGGGGGCGAGGTCGTCGTCCTCCTGGCGGTCGCCGCCGGCGGTCTGCTCGTCGGTCGGCTGATCGGCTTGCCCGCGATCGTCGCCTATCTGGTCGTCGGAATTCTCGCCGGCCCGGGCGTCCTCGGCGTGGTCCAACGGTCGGCGACGCTCGATCAGGTCGCCGAGCTGGGTGTCGCGCTGCTCCTCTTCGGCGTCGGCATCGAGTTCTCCCTCGATGAGCTCCGGCGCGCGCTCCCCCGCATGGTCACGACCGGCGGAGTGCAGATCGCGGCGACCGTTGCGTTCACGGCCGCGGCGCTCGCGGCTCTGGGCTCCCCGTGGCCGGTGGCCCTCTTCTTCGGCTTCCTGGTCGCGCTCTCGAGCACCGCGATCGTGTTCAAGCTGTTCGACGAATCCGGCGAGATCGACGCGCCGCACGGACAGGCAGCGGCGGGCATCCTCCTCTTCCAGGACCTCGCGCTGGTTCCGATGACGCTCCTCGTTCCGGTCCTCGCGGCGCCGGGCGAGGGCTTCGTATTCGCGGCCCTGAGCGCGCTCGCGAAGGCCGCCGTCGCTCTGGCCGTGCTCCTGGTGGCCGCGCGCGCGATCCTTCCGGGGGCGCTCGAGCAGGTCGCACGTGCACGCATCCCCGAGCTCTTCCCGATCGCGGCGCTCGTCGCGGCCTTCGGCACCGCGCTTCTCGCGACCGGGCTCGGGCTCTCGCTCCCGATCGGCGCCTTCCTGGCCGGGCTCGCGCTGTCGGGAAGCCGGTACGCACACCAGGTGTTCGCGGAGATCCTCCCGCTCCGCGACGCCTTCGTCGCGATCTTCTTCACCTCGATCGGGATGCTCCTCGATCCCGCGGCGTTGCTGGCCCATCCCGCGCTGGCGCTGGTCCTGGTCGGCGCCGTGCTCGTGAAGGGATTGCTCATCGGGGGAATCGTCCGTGCGGTCGGACACTCGCGCGAGGTCGCGATCCTGACCGCGCTCGCTCTCTCGCAGATCGGCGAGTTCTCCTTCGTCCTCGCCGAGCAAGGGCTCGACGCCGGCCTCTTGACGGAGGCTCACGAGCAGGCGTTCTTGTTCGCGGCCGTCCTGACGATGGCCGCCACGCCCTTCCTCCTCACCGGCGCAAGGCGCCTCGCCGCTGTCGGCGCGAGCGACGCCGGCCGCGTCGTCGCCGAGCGGCGCGACCACGTGCTGCTCATCGGGTACGGCGAGACGGGGCAGGCGGTCGCGCGCGTGCTGCGCGAGACCGGCATCCCGTTCGAGGCGGTCGATCTCCTCGCCGAGAACGTGAGCGCCGGCCAGCGCGACGGGATTCCCGTGCACTTCGGCGACGGCTCGCGGCGCGCGGTGCTCGATCGCGTCGGCGCCGCGCACGCGCGCGCCGCCGTGGTGACCGTCGGAGATCCCGGCGCGACCCGCCGCATCGTCACGCAGCTCCGCCAGGCGAACGACCAAGTCCGCATCCTCGTCCGCGCGCGCCGCGTCGACGAGATCAACGAGCTCGAG
>Ga0111538_10014116_pt1 | contig 10541 bp, 9 predicted proteins | sample SoiMethybrSBSTD1_FD_79669 | JGI IMG/M metagenome (GOLD analysis project Ga0111538, IMG submission 79669) | Bulk soil microbial communities from a Populus tree surrounding site in Tennessee, USA - Soil MetaG P. TD hybrid SBSTD1 (version 2)... | ecosystem: Environmental > Terrestrial > Soil > Tree... | reverse complement strand
GGCGCCGCGCTTCGCCAGGCCCTCGCGGATTTCGGGCTCGCGTGCCTCGAGCCAGCGTATGACGCCGGGTGCTGCGCGCACCGTGAGCGCCTTCCCCGGCGCAGCCGCGGCCGCGCGCTCCATGCGCCGCAGAATCTCGAGCGCGACCGTCTCCGTCGTCTTGCGCCGGCCGTGTCCGTCGCAGCGCCGGCAGTCTTCGGTCGTGCGGATCGCCAAGGGATCGCGCACGCGCTTGCGTGTCATCTCGACGAGACCGAATTCGGACATGCCGAGAATCTGGCTCGGCACGCGTCCCTTGGTGCACGCCGCCTTGAGCGCCTCGAGCACGCGCTCGATGTTCTTCGGATCGCTCAAATGGATGAAATCGATCACGATCAGCCCGCCGATGCCGCGCAAGCGCAGCTGCCGCCCGATCGCCTCCGCCGCTTCGATGTTCACTCTCAGACTCGTCTCCTCGAGGCCGACACCTTCGATATAGCTTCCCGAATTGACGTCGATCGCGGTTAAGGCTTCGGTCGCCTCGATGGTGATCCACCCGCCCGAGGGCAACGCCACGCGCGGGCCCGAGAGGCTCTCGATCTCATCCTCGATGCCAAAATGCTCGAACAGCGGCTGGCTGGCCTCGTGCAGCTCGATCAGGCGCTCGATCTCCGGCATGGCGCGCTTCGCGTAATCGCGCGCGATGCCGAACGCGGCGCGATCATCGATCACGATGCGGTTGATGCTGCCGTCCACTTCGTCGCGCAGCGCGCGCTCGATCGGACCCAGATCCGCATGGAGCGCGGAGGGTGGCGCAGCCCACACGCGCTTCTCGCTGATCGTCCGCCAGACATGGGCGAGTCTCAGCGCATCGTCCTTGAGCTCGGCTTCCCCCATGCCGATCGCTGCCGTCCTGACGATGAAGCCCATGCCGCGCGTCAGCTCGCCGGTCTGCTCGGCGAGAATCCGCTCGACGATCCCCGTCAGTCGCGTGCGCTCGGCCTCGTCGTCGATTCGGCGCGACAGCGCGACACCCGGCGAATTGGCGACCAGGATCAACAGCCGTCCCGCGATCGTGATGTTGGCCGAAAGCCGCGCGCCCTTCTCGCCGATCGGGTCCTTGACCACCTGGACCACGATCTCGTTTCCCTCGCGGACATAATCGGCGATCTGGAGCTTGCGGTCTTCGTCCGTGTACGGATCGTCCCGGAAGAGCGCCGTGCGCGGACGCGCCTCGCGCGCGGCGAGGAACCCTGCCCGCTCGAGTCCGATATTGATGAAGGCGGCCTGCATGGCGGGGATCACGCGCTGCACGCGGCCGAGGAAGATATCGCCCACGAGATTGCGCCTTGCGCCATTGCCCGCGCCGGAACGCTTGCTGCCGTCTTCCAGCCCAATCGTGCGTTCGAGCCAAAGCTGGTCGAGCACGCCGCCGTCCAGTACGGCAACGCGCACTTCGCCAATGCCGGCGTTGACCAGCACGTCCTTGGCCATCCGGCCTTCCCTTTCCCGTTACCACAACCTACCACACGCCAATATTATTGCGCCTGGTCTTCAACTCTGTTTGAAACCACAGGTTATAGACGGTTATTATTCCTGCAAAATCGCGCAAGCCAGACGCGACGGGACAATAGGGTGGAGAGCAATTCTCCACCTCAGAATCGGGGAATTCGGACGATGATCAGATTGAGCTCGAAATTCATGTTCGGCGCGCTTGCGGCGCTCTCGCTGCTTGCGGCCGCGCCGTCGGCCAACGCGGCTGAGGCCCTTCAGTTCAGGGTCGATCCCGCCTGGCCCAAGACCCTGCCCAACAGCTGGATCATGGGTCAGATCGGCGGCATGACGGTCGATGCCCAGGACAACATCTGGGTGCTGCAGCGGCCACGCTCGCTGACCGACGACGAGAAGGGTGCCGCCCTCAGTCCGCCGCGCTCGATGTGCTGCAAGCCTGCGCCTTCGGTGATCCAGTTCGACAAGGCCGGGAACGTGCTCAAGTCCTGGGGCGGACCGGGCGGTGAAGGCTACGATTGGCCCGAGCAGGAACATGCGCTGCGGCTCGACGGCAAGGGCAACATCTACCTCGCCGGCAACGGCGCCAAGGACCAGATGCTGCTCAAGTTCACGACGGACGGAAAATTCGTCAAGCAGCTCGGCAAGCTCGCCGAACCCTTCGGCAGCAAGGACACCAACAGCGTCGGCCGCGTCGCGGACATCTTCTACGATGCGCCCTCGAACGAGCTCTATCTCGCCGACGGCTATGGCAACCACCGCGTCATGGTGATCGATGCCGACACGTTTGCCTTCAAGCGGATGTGGGGCGCGTATGGTAAGCCGCCGCTCGACGTCACGCCCGCACCCGCCCTCTACACACCGGACGCGCCGAACTTCGCCAACCCGGTCCATTGCGTGAAGATCGCGAGCGACGGCCTCGTCTATGTCTGCGACCGCTCCAACAACCGCATCCAGGTGTTCCGGAAAGACGGCACCTTCGTGAAACAGTTCGTCTACGACAAGGACACGAAGGGATCGGGATCGACCTGGGACATGCAGCTCTGGCCCGATCGGAACAACACCTATCTGATCGTCGCCGACGGCACGAACAACTTCATCCGCATCATCCGGCGCGAAGACGGTTCAGTGGTGAACACGTTCGGCACGGGCGGACGCCAGGCCGGACAGTTCCATTGGGTGCACGCGCTCGCGATCGATTCGGAGGGCAATCTCTATGCCGGCGAAGTCGACAGCGGTAAGCGCGTCCAGAAATTCGTACCCAACATGAAGCCACAACGATAACGCGCGAATGGTTCTGCGCGACCCTGGGAGGGACCAATGACAATCCGTAAGATGCTTGTTGCCGCGGTGCTCGCGAGCGTAACTGTTGTTGCCGGCGCGCAGGCTATCGCCGCCGAAGGTCCGCCGACGTTCAAGGTCGACGCTTCCTGGCCGAAGCAGCTGCCCAACAATTGGGTCATCGGTCAGATCGGCGGCATGACCGTCGATGCGCAGGACCACATCTGGGTCTTCCAGCGTCCGCGTTCGCTCAACGACGCGGACAAGGGTGCGACGCTCACGCCCAAGCGCTCCAGGTGCTGCGCGCCCGCGCCGTCTGTCATGGAGTTCGACGCCGAAGGAAACCTCGTCCAGGCCTGGGGTGGGCCTGGAACGCATCCCGATTGGCCGGTGAGCGAGCACGGCATCCAGCTGGACTCAAAGGGTCAGGTCTGGCTGACAGGCAACTCGGACAAGGACGCGCAGCTGCTGCAGTTCTCCCGCGATGGAAAGTTCATGAGACAGTTCGGGAAGGTCACGCCCGTCACCAACAGCATGGACACCAAGCAGCTTGGCAGCGTGGCGAGCATCGCCATCGATCAGGCCGCGAACGAGATCTTCCTTGCCGACGGCTACTCCAATCATCGCGTGATCGTGCTCGACGCGAACAACCTCACTTACAAGCGCATGTGGGGCGCCTACGGCAAGCAGCCGACCGACATGAAGATGAAGAACTACGAGCCCGAAGCGCCGCAGTTCACCAACCCGGTCCACTGCGTGAAGATCGCGAATGACGGGCTCGTCTATGTCTGCGACCGCACCAATGACCGCATCCAGGTGTTCCAGAAGAACGGCACCTTCGTGAAGCAATTCGCAATCCGTCCCGAGACGCGCGGCACCGGCTCGTCCTACGACCTCGCCTTCTGGCCCGACCGCAACCAGACCTACCTCATCATCGCGGACGGCGCCGACAACGAGGCTCTCATCGTCCGGCGAGACGACGGCAAGGAAGTCGGCTTCTTCGGTCACTACGGCCGCCAAGCGGGACAATTCCACAACATTCACCAGGTCGTGACCGACTCGAAGGGCAACGTCTACACCGGCGAAGTCGACACCGGCATGCGCATCCAGAAATTCGTACCGAGCGCGCCACCTGTGCGGTGACGAATAGCAGGTGAGGTGCGGTGGCGTGCTGCGCGTCAAGCGGCACGCCGAAGATGGGTCGATCCCTATGTTGTCAAGCTGAAGCATCGGCGACAAACGACTGCGTCTCCGAGCATAAAAATCGACCAGTTTTGTCTCACCAGGGTGCGATGGCCGTGCGTACCGTATGACATATGTCTGCTCATCCGCCGATCGGTCATATGCCCCAACTGGATGCGCTCCGCGCTTTCGCGGTCAGTGCCGTCCTCATCCATCATCTGTTTCCGATGGCGCACGCGGTGATCGGCGGGCTCGGCGGATTTATCGGCGTGAAGTTGTTTTTCGTGCTGAGCGGATTTCTTATCACGCGGATCTTGCTTGATGGCAGGACCGCAGCGGCAGCGGTGGGGCCTTGGCGCGTCGCTCGCCAGTTCTACATCAGGCGCTCGCTGCGAATTTTTCCTCTCTACTATTTCGTTATTGCCCTGGGGCTTCTCGTTGGTCTGCCCGCCGTTCGAGAAGAGCTTTGGTGGCTCGTCACCTACACCTTCAATTTTCGCGTCGCCTTAACGGGATCGTGGCCCCGAGATATCAGCCACTTCTGGACGCTGGCGGTCGAGGAGCAGTTCTATCTGGTCTGGCCGTGGGTCATTCTCCTCCTGCCGCGTCGTTGTCTTGCCCCGGTGACGATCGCGATCATTTTCATCGGACCCGCCTACCGGCTTCTTTCTCTTCAGTTGGGCTTCAACGGCGTTGCCTTCTACGCCGCGACGTTTTCAAGCTTCGACGCGCTCGGCGGCGGTGCTCTGCTTGCGATCCTATCCAGCCAGCGCGATGTACGCGCTGTCCAGCGGGTCTGTCGCTCTTATCTCCTGCCGATCGGATTGGCTCTGTTCGCGAGTCTGCAGCTCGGCGACAAATTGTCTATCCTTGGGAACTCTCTCTTTCTAGTCTTTATCGACAGCGCCATTGTGCTCGTCAGTGTCTGGCTCATTTCGGGCGCAGCCTCCGGCTTTACCGGCACCGTCGGCCGTGTGCTTGACTTCGGACCATTGCGATATTGCGGCGGCATCTCATACGGCCTCTATGTCTATCACTTGTTGCTGTACGACGTCGTGTATGACTTCGGAGTATCGCTTGGGGCCAGCTGGCAGTATGGCGGCTATATCGCTGGCGCCGTTGCGCTGCTCGCTACACTCATTGTCGCAGCGCTCTCCTGGCATCTCATGGAACGCCCGATCAACGCTATGAAGGACCGGTTCACCTACAAGGACCCTGCTGCGATCCCGGCCTCACGACTGCAAGCGACGGCACCCGCGGCCTAGAGCGCTCATCTAACCAACATCGCCCGCTTCGTGTAGATTGCGCGAACGCACTCGCGACATCCGGAGCCCGGCCATGAGCCCACGCATGTTTGTGTTCGCCGCTGCAATGTCCGTCGGAGCCGCGCTCGCGGCAGCAGCGCAGCCGTCATCCGTCCCGCCCATCTCCTTTCCGGTGACGCAGGGCAAGACCTATAAATTCGAGAAGATCGCCGAGGGCGTCTATTACGCAAGCGGCGGCGTGGGCAGCAACAATGTCGTCGTCGTCAACGAGAACGACGTCCTGATCGTCGACACCGGCACAACCCCGCAGGCCGCGCGCAACTTCGTGGCCGACATAAAGATGCTGACCAACAAGCCCGTGCGCTATGTGGTGAACACGCACTTCCACTACGACCATGTCGACGGCAATCAGATCTTTGGCCCCGACGTCCAGATTATCGCCCACGATTATGTGCGCATGGCGATTTCGACCTTCGACGTTCTCAATCGCGAGCCGTACGTCACGTCGCAGAAGGTCAACGTTCCTCTCCAGATCGACCGGCTGAAACAGCAGATCGCGTCCGAGCGCGACGCGTCGAAGAAGGCGAATTTGTCGACCCAGCTTGCGGCCACCGAACAGGCCTTCGCTCAGCTCAAGGAACTGAAGGCCACACCGCCCAACACGAGCTATTCTTCCAAACTCGTGCTCAACCGAGGCGGGCGCGAGATCGATCTCATCTTCCTCGGACGCGGGCACACCGGCGGCGACACGGTCGTGTTCTTGCCGAAGGAGAAGATCGTCGCCACCGGCGATCTGATGGAGAGCCGCCTCGCCTACATGGGCGACGCTTATTTCGACGAATGGGTGACGACGCTGGAGGCGCTCAAGAAGCTCGACTTCGACATCGTGCTCCCCGGCCACGGCATCCCCTTCCGCGACAAGGGCCTCATCACCGCCTATCAGGCTTACCTCAACGACTTCGTCGGCCAGGCCGGAAAACTGAAGGCGCAAGGGGTGTCGGCGGAAGATGCCGCGAAGCGCATCGATCTCACCGCGCACGCCAAGGCCTTTCCGCAGATTGAGGGCCCGGGCGCGGACTTGAGAGGTGTCCGGCGCGCTTATGCCTGGATGGATGAGCGCGGCACCCGCTGAACGCGCGCTATCTACACAGCGAAAAGTGGTATTGTCGTGCCCGACGAGGAAGTCGGAGGGGACGATGTCCAGCTTTGCGTCACGACACGCGTTGCTTCTCACGGGCGCGGCTGTCGTCCTGAGCTTGAATACACAAGTCGCCGCGCAGCCCGGCTACGTTCCGGTTCTGCAGGATGCGCCCCCCCTCTGGCAGGCGCCGTTCGGCGGCATCTTCCCGCCCGTGCAAGGCTCCGCCCTTCCCGTGCAGCAGGACCCGCGCCGTCCCCACACGCCGGGGCGCACATGGCACATCGCTGATCTCACCAATCCGAACCTGCTGCCTTGGGCAAGGGAAGCGTTACGCAAGGACATCGAGGAAATCGACGGAGGCAAGCTGCAATTCACAGCAGGCTCGTCCTGTCTGCCGACCGGCGTTCCGAATTTCCTCGCGGACGGGGGCCCGTATCTGTTCGCGCAGACGCGCGACAAGGTCGTGATCATCGACGAAGCGGGTCCAGTCGTGCGCCACGTCTATCTCAACGTGCCCCACTCGCCCAACGTGAAACCGTCCTGGATGGGCGAGTCCGTCGGGCGCTACGAGGGCGATACGCTGGTCATCGACACGATCGGTATCACCACCAAGCTCCCCACCGATCGCTTTGGCACGCCGCACACCGATAAGCTGCACATCGTCGAGCACTGGCGCGTGATCGACCAAGGTTTGACGCTCAGGGTAGACGTCGAGGTGGACGATCCTGGCACGTTCTATCAGCCATGGAAGACGTACCAGGTCTACCGGCGCACGAACGAACCGCTCGCCGCCGAGATATGTCCCGAGAACAACACCAACCTGTTCGACTACCATATGCCGACGGACTCCACGCCGGACTTCTGATGAACATGGTTCTCACGCCGGCAACATTTCGGGTGATTCTCGGATTGGCGGCGGCCGCTGTCCTCATTGCGCTCGTTCTGTTGCCGATGCCCGCGCCGCGGCAGGCCGGAGCGGGACCTGCGAAACAGGCGGCCGCCGCGAAAGCGCCGCTCTCGATCGCGAAGCAGAGCTTCTTCTACATCGGCGGCCATTACGACGAGACGCAGCCCGATCGCCATGTCGTCGGTCAGATGTATGTCGAGTATCAGATCCCAGCGAACCTGAAGCATCCGTTTCCGATCGTGCTCGTTCACGGCGGCACCGCGACGGGCCTCCTATGGACCGGCACACCGGACGGCCGCGAAGGCTGGGCGCAATACTTCCTTCGCCAAGGCTATGCCGTCTACGTCGTGGATCAGGTGGCGCGCGGGCGCTCGCCCTACGAGACCGCGGTTTACGGCAAAGCACGCTCGCAGACGACGCAGTACATCCTGGAGCGCTTCACGGCGACCGAGCGCTTCAAGCTCTGGCCGCAGGCGCACCTGCACACGCAATGGCCGGGCAAGGCCGAGCCCGGCGATCCAACTTACGACAACTATGCGTCGTCGAACTTTGGCTCCATGGACGATCGCATCGCGCAGACCGCGATGAACGTGCACGCGCTCGCGCTGCTGCTGGATAGGATTGGCCCGTCGATCGTGTTCGTCCATTCGCAGGCCGGACAATATGCCTGGCCGCTCGCGCAGGAGCGCCCCGCGCTGGTGAAAGCGATCGTCGGCGTCGAGCCCTCCGGACCGCCGGTCCACGATCTCGTCGTCAAGGGCGGCGAGCCGCGCTTCGGCGTGACGTTCGATGCCGCCACCAAACAAGACGAAGCCGAGGATCAGTTCCGCGACTCGCCGGAGCTGAAGGCATACGGCCTCGGAGATCATCCGCTCGCCTACGCGCCGACGATTTCAGCCTCTTCGCCGCTTGAGTTCGTGCGGCAGCGGAAGGCCAACGCCCCCGATCTCGGGCGCTGCTGGCGTCAGAAGGAACCGGCGAAGAAGCTCGTCGCCGTCGGCGACCGCCCCGTTCTCTACGTCGCTTCGGAAGCGTCGTTCTACGCGCCCTACAACCACTGCACCGTCGGCTATCTCGAACAGGCCGGCGTGCATGTGGATTTCGTCGACCTCGCGGACATCGGCATAAGCGGCAACGGCCACCTGATGATGCTGGAACGGAACAGCGACGACATCGCACGCGTCATCGCCACCTGGCTGGATGAGGCAACCGCCGCTGGGCGCTGAGCGTTAGCAAAGCTCAAACAAACCTGAAGGGGCTGAAATGCATCTCGTTCAGATCTTGCTGCCCGTCTATGGCAAGGGCGGCACCCTTCTCCACGATACGTATGGCGCCTTGCGCGATGAGCTGGTTGCGCGATTCGGGGGCCTGACCGCGTTCACGCAGTCTCCGGCCGAAGGACTTTGGAATCCCAGCGGTGGAGAGCCGGAGCGCGATGAGATCATCATGATCGAAGTGATGGTGTCGGTTATCGACCGGCCCTGGTGGACGTCGTTCAGGAGCCGCCTCGAGAGCCTTCTCGGACAAGAGTCCATCGTGATCCGCACCTGGCCTATGGAGCAGCTCTGACTCGCGCGAGCGGCCCATCACCGCGGTTCGTCGATCGTGCTCACATGCGCCGCGACGATCTTCCACCCGTCGGCGAAGCGCACCCAGGTCTGCATCTGCCGGCCGACCTTGCCGGGCGCGCTCGCGCGATAGCTCAACGTCGAGGCCACAGCGAAATCGCGGCCGTATGTCGTGATCACCGTCCGCGCCAGCCTGCGCGGACCCGGTCCTGTCGAGCCCGCCCGATAGGCCTCGATCTCGGCGTACCCGTACAAATTCTCCGCGTTGCCGTAGCGCACGGTGCGCGGATCATTGCGGAAGCTCGCGCCGAGAACGGCATCGTCGTTAGAAACCAGCGCCCGTTCGTAGCGCTCGTGCGCCGCCTTCACTTCCGCCACGACCTCGGGCAGATCGATCGCCAAATTCGCACTCGCAGCCGCGCCGGACTTCTGCTGTTGCGCGAACGACCCGCCCTGCTGAGACGCAGCGACAACGCACAACAGAGCAGCAGCCGTCAGTGTGAGCTTCGAAACGCGATTCATGTGCGGCCCTCCAATAACCGAGGGCCGACTATACGGGCAACGCACCTCGCGGTGCCATTCGTGAATCGATCAGCTGCCGGAGCTTGGAGGCGATAATCGCCGCATCGGCCGGCTTGCGCACAAGAGCGTCGATCCAGTCCCCGCCGAAATTCTCCTCCGCGTTCTCGCCGTAGCCCGTACACAGCACCACCTTGATCGCCGGACGAACCGTCTTGAGCTTGCGGACGAGCTCGACGCCGCTCATTTGCGGCATCACCTGATCGGTGATCACCGTGTCCCAGGCCTCCGGGTTCTCCTCAAAAGCGGCGAGTGCTTCGAACGGATCGGTGACGCCCACGGTTTCGTAGCCCAGGCGCTCCAGGCCGATCGACAGCATGTCGACGATGTCGGGCTCGTCATCGACGATGAGAAGCCGCTCGCCGCCGTGCAGATCCTGCGCCGGCTGTCCCGCCTTGGGCTGCGCGATGCGCCCCTGTTGAAGCGGCAGGTAGACCGAGAATGTCGTCCCCCTTCCCCGGCTCGGTCGTCACATGACAGGCCCCGCCATGGCTCTTGATGACCCCATGAACGACGGCAAGCCCAAGGCCCGTTCCGCGCTGGCGCCCCTTGGTCGTAAAGAAGGGCTCGAACATCCGATCGAGCACCGCATCCGGGATTCCCCCGGCCGTATCGGAAACACGCAAGACCGCGTAGTCGCTCGAGGGGACGATTTCACCCACCAAACGCTCGCCTGAAATTGCGGCTTTCGCGCGGAGCGGCTTGAGATCGCTTGAGGTCGCGCGCCGGATATCCACGATGACCTCGCCCGGGTTGCCGTCCAGCGCTTCGCTCGCATTGATGCACAGATTGGCGATGAGCTGGCCCAGCAATGCATCGCTGCCAAGAATGGGCAATTGCTCGTCGGCATATTTGAAATGAAGGCGCGTGGATATGGGAAACGATGCCAGGAGTATGTCTGAGCTCTGGCGCACGATGCGGACCATGTCCACGACCTCGCGCTCGGCGCCTTCCGCAAGTGAAAACGTACGGATTTGCGCGATCAGATCGCGGCCGCGCTCGCACGCCGACCGGATGCGTTGGACGAAGCGCTGATCATCGGCCTTGTTTGCGTTGTCGTCCCCAAGCAGCGCCGCGAAGCCGTATATGGCGCCGAGAATGTTGTTGAAATCGTGCGCGATCCCGCCGGC
>Ga0111538_10014115_pt1 | contig 10542 bp, 10 predicted proteins | sample SoiMethybrSBSTD1_FD_79669 | JGI IMG/M metagenome (GOLD analysis project Ga0111538, IMG submission 79669) | Bulk soil microbial communities from a Populus tree surrounding site in Tennessee, USA - Soil MetaG P. TD hybrid SBSTD1 (version 2)... | ecosystem: Environmental > Terrestrial > Soil >... | reverse complement strand
GCACGCCGGCCACCGCCGCGCGCGGCGCTTTTCCGCTCGCTCTGAAAGGACCGGCATAGCTTACTCGGCCAGCCCCTGGATGAAATACGCCGCGGAAAGCAGCAGGCTCGGTGTGCCGAGCTTGCCGAGCCAGCGGCGGTAGATCGTCTCGATATCGCCGGTGCGGTAGAGGCGGGCGAGCACCCGGTTCACCGCCAGCCGGTACTCGTGGTCTCCGCGCGGCAGCGCCAGCGCGTAGGGCTCGATCGAGAAGTCCTCGTCGAGCAACTTATAGATACCCGGGGACGATGTCGTCAGCACCATGCCGATCAGCACGATGCGGTCGGAGGCAAAGCCGTCCACCTTCCGCTGTTCGAGCAGCTGCAGGCCTGCGTCACGCGTCTTGACGGTGACAACCTCGGCCCGGATCGAGCGCCGCTCGATTGCCTCCTTCAGCACTCTTTCGGTGGTGGTGCCAGTGATGACCGCAATGCGCTTGCCGCCAAAATCGGAAAGCCGGCCGACGTCGGCGTCCCCGCGCGCCAGGATACTGCCCCCGTCGACGAAAGTGATCAGGCTGAAATCCACTTCCTTCTGGCGGGACAGCGTCCAGGTCGTCGTGCTGCACTCGATGTCCACGCGCCCGCTGCGCACCGCCTCGAGCCGGTTTTGCAGGGTTAGTGCCACCCAGCGGGTTTCGAGCTTGGCGACACCGAGCTGCGCCCGGATTCCGTTCGCGATCTCGCGGCACAAGTCGATGGAGTAGCCCTGCGGCTGCCGGTTCTCGTCGACGAAGGAGAACGGCGCCGCGCCTTCAACGTAGCCCATCGTGATGGCGCCCGCATTGCGGATCTTCTCGAGAACGCCGGTCTGCGCCGCGGCCGGCGCGGTGAGTGCGCATAGCAGCACGATTGCAGTGATTCTTCCGTTAGTCATGGTTCGACCCCTTGTCAGCCAATGGCTCGGTTGCCGCGTATTGAATTGCAGGTCTGCTATCCATTCGAATGATGTCATTGTAACGCGATCCGGGGCGCATCCGCGCGCCTCGAATGCCGCTCGCATTGTGATACGCTGGCGCCATCATCGATTCCTACCAGCAGGAGGCTCGCATGAGCGACAAACGGGGCATTACGATATTCTTCAACGACGGCAGCAAGGTCTCGCTGGATTTTCCCAAGCAGTCGTCGAACGAGGCCGCGGCCGCGATGAAGTTCGACGACGTGTTGAAGAAGCGCTACATGCTGTTCGAGGTAGACGGCGCGCTTATGATGATCCCGTTCGAGAACGTGCGCTATGTCCAGGTCTATCCCGCGCCGGAAAGCGTGCCGGGCCACACCTACATCAAGGGCGCCAGCGTTCGGGACTAGGAGGCGCCAAGGGCAATGCCAGCCGCCCGGCGCCGGTCAGGGCTACTTCGCTTTGGCCTTGCCGCCGACGTTCTTGAACTGCCAGCTGCCTTTTTCCCCCTTGCAGAAGGAATAATTGCCGCGCTGAAAACGATCGTGGGCGTCGGACTCGATCGTCGCCTCGCGACACTTCAGCTTGCCTTCGGTGTAGCTCTTTTGCGGCGTGATCTTGCTGGCGAAGCGGGTTTTCGGCGCCTTCCATTCGACGGTCGCGCCATCGGGTGTTTCGTCCAGCGCTTTCATGACCACTGCGTGGAACAGTTTTACCTCTTCACTGGTCAGCCGCGTGATCGGCGCGTCCTTGAAACCGCTCATGTTGAGTGCGAATGCCGGCGCCGTGAGCACCAGCGTCAGGATGGCAAGCCCGATTCTCGTCATACGGTTTCCCAATCGTTCGGAAACCGCATTATCCCGCGGCACACCCGTTACGTCACGCGTCACTCGTTACCTACTTGGGCTTATCGATCTTGGTGACCTTGTTACCCTGTATCCCCAGCCCCCCCATGAGTCCCTTCTGGTTGAAGATGAACGCGAATATGTCGCTTTGCACGTTGGTAGTGGTGGTCTTCTTGCCCATCGACGCTTCGTCCATCAGCACCACGCTCGGGCCGACTCCGACCTCGAACCCTTGCGCGCTGCCGAAGGCGCTGACCGCCTTGTCGGTCATGAGGAACAGCGCATAACCGTACTTCTGCGCGCCGATCTGCAGGCCGGAAGATACGCCCGAGTTATTGTAATAGCCGACGGTCTTTCCCTTCACGCGCATGACGCCGTTTCCGGACTCGCCGCCTATCCCGAGGCCCGCCTTGGTGATCGAGGGAAACACGACGATCGCTTTCGCGCTCTTCGATAATTCCTGAGCTTTCGGATACTTCGAGTAGAGCGAGTTGAGCGCGGCGGTCGCCTCGCTGTCCAGGCTCGCGGCGGTTGCCGCACCCGCGGCCCAGAACACGCCCGACACGATGATCAACGCAGCCGATACTACTGACCTTCCAGTCGTGGTTTTCATGATCTGTTCCTTTACGGATAGGGGTAATTGCTTTTTGCGACGATCAGCTCTTCGGGGGGCGTACTAGTATCGAATACCACCGGTCCTTCGCCACGACCTCCGGATTCCTGGTGTCCATCATATAGTAGTACTGTGGCGGCACAATCTGCAGACACAATCTGCAAATTGTGCTTATTGAACACGTCCTGGATATGACCGTGCAACCAAACCAGCGGGATGCGTGTCATTTCGTTCCAACGCCCCGTTTTCGCGTGTCCTTCTGCATCGCGTCGAGCTCGGCCTGTAACTGGCCGGAGAGCTTGTACGCGGTGTAATACTTGTGGATGTTGGCAACATACTTCACAGGCTCCTCGCCGACTTTTTCCAGCGTAACCCGCTCCACGTTGTGAAACCAGCGATTGTGGTCGAGGCCTCGCTCCTTCGTGAGCCGGCGCATCTGCTGGATTCGCCCGGGACCCGCATTGTAGGCGGCGAGCGCGAAATCAAATCGCACCGCGGGCGGCAGACCGGGCTCGTTGAAATAGTGAGTGATCAGGAATCGCATGTACTTCGCGCCCGCCTCGATGTTCGACTGGGCATTGATATCGATGTCATGGTGCCCCATGTCCTTGGCGGTAGACGGCAGGAGCTGCATCACGCCCACCGCGCCGAGCGGGCTGCGCGCCTTCTGGTCAAGGCCGGACTCCTGGAATCCCTGCGCCATAATAAATAGCCAGTCGAAGCTGTAGCGCTTGCCCGAGACCTGGAAATGCGGCGCGAGATCCTTCTTGCGGCCAACTACGTCGGGGGCGAGGTTGTTCCGGAGCACTTTCACGTTCTGAAAGTAGTGCTGGTGCAGTTCCGCCGCGCGCTTCGGCAGCTGATCCTTGCCCTCGTCAATAAAGTCGTTCAGCGCGGCAAGCAGCTTCGGATTGCCCGGCCGCACCGCCCAGGCAATCTGGCCGCCCTCGGCGAGGCGAAGGTCGGTAACCCGGAGGTCGGGAAGCACCTTCGACCACAGTCCGGCTATGAAATCGTCCGCGACCGTGTACTGGAAGATGCCGGCGTTCACCATTTCGAGTATGTCCTCGGTGCCCGCGCTCGCAGGGAGCTCGACTATCTCGATGGAACGCCCGAAAAAACCGCGGGCGCGATTGAGCGCCTTTAAGCGCTCCACGAAGCTCGATCCGCGCAGCACGTGGACCTTGCGGCCGGAAAGGTCTTTCAAGTCCTTCAGCGGCGGCGCGCTGGCGTGAGCGACCACGACCTCCGACACGTTCCTGATGTACGGCAGGGTGAATTTGACGCGCTTCGCGCGCGCGTCCGTCACGGTCATCAAGCCCGCCGCCACGTCGCCGTGCCCTTCCAGCAGCCTCGGGATCAACTCTTCGAACCGCACCGGAACGTAAATAACGGGAATTCGCGCCTCGCGCCGCTTCCTGCCCTTGTTGTAGTGGACCTCGAACTCCCTCATGAGGTCGTGCTCGAATCCCCGGGCAACGCCATTCGCGACGAAGAATTTGGTGCGGCTGTAGTGGACCAGCACGCGGATGGCGCGCGTCTTCGGACCGATGTCCTCCTTGTGTGGATGCGTCATCCGGTGAATGACCGCCGAGGCATCCTCGCCGCCATTCTTGTCCGCCGCGGCAGGCGCTTGCGCGAACGCGGGAGACAGCGCCATCGCGGCGATCACGACAATCCCACTGCGCGCAATGTGGATTTTCATCGCGTTTCAATTCTACATGGGTAGAATGACTTAACATCGAACGTGGCGGCAGGAAGCACCGAAAAGGGGCGTAACATGATTGCAATCCAATCCAGGAACACGAGGCGGACCGCGGCCGCCGTAATCATCGCCGCAGGTCTCGCCCTCCACACGCAGCCAGCGGCATTGGCCGCCGAAGCGGGCGTCACTCCATCTCCGGGCAAGGCGCCGCGCATCGGCCTCGCGCTCTCCGGCGGCGGCGCACGCGGCATGGCGCACATTGGCGTGCTCAAGGTGCTGGAAGAACTGCGCGTGCCGGTCCATTGCGTGACCGGCACCAGCATGGGTGCCATCGTGGGCGGCGCGTACGCGACGGGAACTTCACCCAGCCACCTCCAGGCGGCGGTGCTCAAGGCGGACTGGGACGAGATCTTTCGCGATCGTCCGCCAAGGGCGGAAATTTCGATACGGCGCAAGCTTGACGACTACAAGACCCTGTTCGCGCCGGAATGGGGCGTAACGAAGGATGGCCTGGCGCTGCCGAAGGGCATCATCGCCGGCGTTTCCATCGAGGGCTTCTTCCGCACGCTGACGGGGGCGGCTTCCGGCTCGGATGACTTCAGCAACCTGACGATTCCGTACCGCGCCGTCGCCTCGGACATCGAGACCGGCGAGGCGGTGGTGCTCTCCCGCGGCAGCGTGTCTCATGCGATGCGCGCCAGCATGTCGGTGCCGGGAGCCATGGCGCCCGTAGTGATCGACGGCCGGCTGCTGGTCGATGGCGGCATCGCGAACAATCTGCCCATCGACGAGGCGCGCAAGCTTTGCGCGGACGTGATTATCGCGGTGGACATCTCCACGCCCCCCATGAAACGCGAGGAGATCACGTCAGCGCTTTCGGTCAGCTTGCAGCTCATCAATTTCCTGGGCAAGCAAACGGTCGAGCAGCAACTCAAGAGCCTGACCGAGCGCGACGTGCTGATCGCACCCGATCTCGGCAAGTTCTCGTCCAGCGATTTCAACAAGGCAGCCGACGCGATCCGCATGGGCGAAGAGGCCACCCGCGCGCTGGCGGACTCACTCAGGCGTTACAGCCTGCCGCCCGAGCAGTACGCTGCGTTCCGCTCCGCACAGACCACCCGGCAGGCAGGGCGGAATACCGTGGACGAGATCCGCTTTGAGGGCCTGGCCCGCAGCAATCCCGAGGTGCTGCGTTCGCTGGTGCAGACCAAACCAGGCGAGCCGATGACCGACGAGAAGATATCCGAGGACCTGCGCCGCGTATACGGCCGCGGCGATTTCGAGAGCGTGGACTACCGCTTGCAGTCCGAACCCGGCAAGCGGGCGATGATCATCCAGCCGGTAGAGAAATCCTGGGGACCCGACTACCTGCGCTTCGGCCTGGGGTTCGCGACCGATTTCCGCGGCGAGAACCCGTTCACCGCGCTGGTGAGCTACCGCAAGACCTGGATGAACCGGCTGGGCGGCGAGTGGCTGACCGAGCTCCAGATCGGCAGGGAAGCGCGCCTGTTCACCGAGTTCTACCAGCCGGTGGAAGAGCGCGGCCGCTACTTCGTCGCGCCCTACGCCTCGATCGGCCAGACCACCCGCGGCATCTTCGTCAACGAGAACCGTATCGCGGAATACGATGCCAAGGAAGCGCGGATCGGAATCGATGCGGGTGCGGTACTGGGCACCTGGGGAGAGGTGCGCGTTGGCCCCCTCTGGCGCAAGATCGACGCGAGCGTGGATACCGGCTCGCCGATTCTCCCCAGCCTGAACGAAACCTCGGCAGGCATGCGGATGAGGCTGGTTGGCGACCATCTCGATCACGCGTGGTTCGCGCGCAGCGGCCATCGTACGGTCTTATCGGCGCTGGTGACCGACGAGGGCATGGGATCCGACCGCAACTACAAGCGCTTCGAGGGCGATTTGGTGTTCGCGAAGAGCTGGGGCCCGCACACATTCAATTTCAACGTGTCGGGCGGCACCGACGCGCATACCAACATGCCGGCCTACGAGACTTTTACGCTCGGCGGCCCGCTGCGCCTCTCCGCGTACCGCATCGAGGAGTTCTCGGGGCAGCGAATGGCCTTCGGGCGACTCATGTACTACAACCGCACGATTCCGCTGCCGGACTTGTTCGGGTCGGGCGTGTACATCGGCAGCTCGATCGAAGCCGGGCAGATGCACGGCCGGCTCGACGGCCTCCCGACGAGGGGCACGGTGTACTCGGGATCGATATTCCTCGCCGCCGACACCTTCCTGGGCCCCGCCTACTTCGGCATTGGCCTGGGAGAGGGCGGACGGACGAGCCTGTACCTGCTGCTGGGCGTGCCGTGATTGTTGGGAAAGCGTGACTGGCGGCCATTCGCGGGTGAACGATTCATGCACCGATCCGCATTGAAACATCTGGGTTATTTCCTCGGTTATAGCGCGCTCGGGCTGGCGGTCGCGATCGTCGCGGGCTACGCCTGGTATCTGGACACCCTGCCCGATTTAAAGGTCTGGCATACCGCCCGTCTGGATGCTGAATTCCGCGCCGCGGATGCGGACAAGATTCGCACGCTGGCCGACTACCGCGCGCTCGAGGATCGGCTCTTCGAACAGCTCAAGGCTGAGGTTTATGGCCGGACGCGCAAGGAAGACCAGCGGCGGTTCAACCGTTACGCCTCCGGCAGCCTGTCCGATCCCCTGAAACAGCCGGTCAATTGGAACCGCACGTTCGAGCTGCCGGTAAAAGACCCGCGGGGCGGCGTCCTCTTGATCCACGGCCTGTCGGATTCGCCGTATGTCATGCGGTCCCTCGCGCTACGTCTGCAAGCCCGCGGCTACCTTGTCGTCGGGCTGAGACTTCCTGGTCATGGCACCGCGCCGTCGGGCCTGCTGCACACGCGCTGGCAGGATATGGCCGCTGCGGTCCGGCTCGCGGCCCGCGACCTGTCGCAGCAGATGGGCCCGGATAAGAAGCTTCACATGGTCGGCTTTTCGACGGGCGCAGCGCTCGCGGTGGAATACGCGCTGGCGCGCCGGCAGGGCGAGCCATTGCCGCCGGTGGAAAGGCTGGTCGTGATTTCTCCGGCAATCGGAGTTTCTCCTGCCGCGGTATTGGCAGTCTGGCAGAAGCGCGTGGCTTCGCTGTTCGGCATTGAGAAGCTGGCGTGGACCGACATCTCGCCGGAATACGATCCCTACAAGTACTCCTCGTTTCCGGTCAACGCCGCCGAGCAGATTTACGCTCTCACGCAACGAATCGCCGGACACATGGCCGCCCTAGAAAAAGCGCGATCCGCGGATGGCATGCCGCGCATACTCGCGTTCCAGTCGGTGGCCGACGACACCGTGTCCACGCCAGCCGTGATCGATGCCCTGTTCCGCAGCCTGCCGCAGAAAAAACACGAACTGGTGCTGTTCGACATCAACCGCCGCGCCGACATCGCCTCGCTATACTTGCCGGGTACTCCCGAGGTCACAACTCGCGTGCTGGAAGGCCCCACCCTTCCGTTCGAGCTGACGATCCTCAGAAACTCAAATGCAGAATCCCCGGATATCGAGGTCATCCATCGTAAATCCGGCACGAGCGGGGTCACAAGCAATCCTACCGGCATGAAGTGGCCGGCTGGCGTGTTCTCGCTTTCGCACGTTGCCTTGCCCTACTCGCCCGATGATCCCGTGTACGGCGCCAGACCACCGAAAAATTCGGCATTCATTTACCTGGGCAATCCGGAACTGCTCGGCGAGCGCGGCCTGCTTGCCGTCTCTCCGGCCAATCTGATGCGCCTGCGGTACAACCCGTTCTTCGATTACCTGACAGCGCGCACCGAGGCGTTTGTTCTCGAGGACCGCTGATCCAGACGTCGCTCGGTGCGATGCCTGTCACTTCACGCGAGCAGGAGAATGCAGCTTCTTGAACGCCTCGCCCAGCGAACGGTCGACTTTCTTCCAGTTCTCCTCGGAATAACCCGCCGTCAGGGCTTCCGTAAAACGGGTGCGCCACACCAATTGGTTCCTGGAAAGGTCAACGAGGTCAACAAAGAGCGTCCCCTCCCGATAATCCAGCGTGCTCTCGCCGCCGAGTTGCGTGCGTCCCCAGTCATAGGAATAGGGACCCGGCCGACCGGTCATGAGGACGCGCTGCTTCGGTTCCACGTGGCCCGAAAAAAGCACGCCAAGATCGGCAGGCTTTCCCGGCGCTACCGGTCTATAGCCGCTCTTGTTGAGGTGCTGAGCAATCATGTATCGCAGACGTTCGTTCGCCTTCTTGTCGGTTATGGCGCCCTTGGCCTTCGGTTCGGCATCCAGAAACATGAAAGTACGGAACTTCGCGAGGTCTGCACCCGGTTCGACCGTGGTCTGCATATCTGCAGCCGTTGCTGCCACGGTCAGCGAGAGGGTAGCGGCAACTAACATCGTGCGTGCAAACATACGAAGCTCCTTTCCAACGCCGGTGAACCGGAAGACTTGAAACGAGAAACTGCCCACAAGGAATTAAAAACAAAAGGATGGGGACACTTCATCCCTCATCCTTCCGCCTTCGTCCCTGCCTTTAGTTACTGGACGAGCGGGATATTCGCCGCCAGCTCGTACTTGATCACAGCGCGGATCTTGCTCTCGATCTGGTAGTAGCGCGCCACTTTCATGGCCGGGACCGCCTTCTCGAGCTTGGGGGAATAGGAGCGCTTCAGCTTCACCTCCGCTTCCTCGATCGCCCACGCCTCGCTCATCAGCTTCTTCGCCGTCTCGTTCGACACCGCTCCCTTGTTGTAGGCATTGGCATAGTCGACGATCAACTGTCCGGTACGCTTGTTAATGCCTTCCAGGTCCTTCTGGTAAGCGTCGTAGACGGGCCAGAACGCCTTGGCTTCGGTCTCGCTAAGCTCCATGTTGGCCGCGACGATCAGTTTCTTGTCGGCCTTCACTTTCTGCCGGAAGATTTCCATGTCCGACGATGCGGGTGTGGCTGCCGGCTTCGTCGCCGGCTTGGTCTGGGCGACCGCGGGCAAGGCGAGCATTGTTGCGACGGCAAACAGCGCGATTGGAACGATCTTCATTTCTTTTCCCTTTCGGTTGGTAATGGGTAATGGGTAATGGGTAATGGGTAATGCGGCCGGGTGGCAGTATTTTTCCACCCATCACGCATCACCCATCACCGGTTCAATGTTTCTTCCAGCTTTTGTCCGGGTTAAACTTCGTGATCTTCTGCGCGGCTTCCGCGGTCTTGGGCCCCAGGTCCTTCTCGTACACCACCCCGTCGTGATTGATGATGAAAGTCATCACGCCCGAATTGCCGTAAGTGGCCGGCCAGGCGACCAGGGCGTGACCGCCTATCATCTTGCCCCGCGCCACGTAGTCATATGCGCCGCCCGGCGCGTCGGGACCCTGCGCCTTCAGGATGCGATATTGATAGCCGTAATACGGCGTTGGTTTCCCGTCCTTGCTTTGCTCATATCCCGCGGCCTTGGCACCGGCAACCATGGGCCCGAGCGGACTCGCCGCCTCTCCAGCCTTCGTCGGCCAGAACAGACCATCCTTCTTGCCCTGCGTGCTCGCGAATTTCTGCGCGTACTGCATGAGCTTGTCGCCCTGCGGGTTGCGCAGGTAGTACTCGCGCTGAGCATCCACGTAGGCCTGCACCACCTGGATGACCGACAGCTCGTTGCGCCCGATGCGGCGATTGAGAACTTCTTCTTTTCCGGCCGTCGTGTCGAATCGCCATCCGTTCGCCGACTTCACGATCGGGATTGGAAATGGCCAGCCGTCCTTTCCGGTCACGAGCACGGCCTTGTCGCCCGACTTCTCCAGCTTGTTCGCTTGTTCGTACGAGCTCACGAAGCGTGCGCGGCCTTCCTGGTCCATCACCTTGTCGCCCGACGAGAGCAGCGGCTTTGCCTCGGCGCCAAGTATGGCGAGCAGCGCTTTCGTGTCGTGCGCTTTCGTGGCCGCCATCAACTCTTTCGCGGCTTCCTCGGGCGTGGCAAAACTCTTCTGTTTCGCCTCGGCGGCAAACACCGGCCCTGTCGACGCAATCATCGCTGTCAGGGCGAGCACGGCGGCCAGATTGCGCCACGACGTCGCGCCTGGATTCATTTGGTAGGAAAGCATCTCCATCTCCTTCGATCAGCTTTGCAATTCGGTCCGATTCGATATTCCGGAATCCGGCTTTGGACTAACGACGTCCGCCGCCACGCCCGCCACCGCCGCGACTGCCACCGCCGAAACTTCCCGAGGATGCGCGGCTCGATGCCCCGCGGCTGCTGTGCGCCCTGGCGTCGCCGCCTCTGCCCGCGCCGTCAAAGGCACTGGCACCGCCGCCGGAACGCTGCATGCCGCCGCGATCGCCCGCCCCGCCAGCGCGGTCACCGGCACCACCGGCACGATCGCCCGCCCCGCCAGCACGGTCCCCGGCACCACCGGCACGATCGCCCGCCCCGCCAGCACGGTCCCCGGCACCACCGGCACGATCG
>Ga0111538_10014112_pt1 | contig 10543 bp, 9 predicted proteins | sample SoiMethybrSBSTD1_FD_79669 | JGI IMG/M metagenome (GOLD analysis project Ga0111538, IMG submission 79669) | Bulk soil microbial communities from a Populus tree surrounding site in Tennessee, USA - Soil MetaG P. TD hybrid SBSTD1 (version 2)... | ecosystem: Environmental > Terrestrial > Soil > Tree... | reverse complement strand
GGCCACGGCGGCGGCGTACGTGACGAGACCCGCCCGTGCCGGCCGTCGCAGCGGCCCGGCGACCGCGGCCGCCGCCACGAGCACGAGCCCGGGTGCGAGCACGTGCGAGCGTCGCAGCGTCTCGGGATACCGGCGCGCGGTCTTGACCCGGTAGAAGCCGTAGCGGTGGTACTGCTCGGCCAGCGCCGGCAGGCTGTCGCGCGGCAGGTAGGCCGCCGCCATCGCCGGCACGCAGACGATCGTCCCGCCCGCCCGCCGGATCCGCGCGGCCAGTTCGGAGTCCTGGTCGTTGACCCACTCCTCGTCCCAGCCGCCGTGCGCCTCGAGCGTCTCGCGCCGCCACAGGCCCGCGAACCCCGACTCGACCTCGAACTCCGCCTCGGCGGCGTGGCGCCAGTCGGCGCCGCCGGTGCCGAGGCGCGTCGACAGCGCGAGCGCCACGCGGCGCGACCAGCGCCCGTCACCTGCCGCGATCGCCGGTCCGCTGACGGACTCGACGCCTCCGCGTCGCAGCCGCTCGACCCCGAGCGCGAGGTAGTTGCGCGGGTAGCGGGTGTGCGCGTCCATGCGCGCGATCACGCGGCCGCGTGCCGCCCGCAGCGCCAGATTCAGGGCATGCGGCGTCCGCCGGGCCGGGTTGTCGATGACCCGCACGCGGGGGTCGGCGGCCGCGAGCTCGTGCAGGATCGCGAGCGTCCCGTCCTGTGACCGGCCGTCCACGAACAGGAACTCGATGCTGCCGTCGAACTCCTGGGCGAGGATCGCGCGCGCGACGTCGCGGATCACGCCCACCTCGTCGCGGACCGGGATCAGCACGCTCACATCGACCGTGTCCGCGGGCACTCCGGCTACGCTACCGAGCGGCGATGCAGCCGCCCGAGCTACACCCCGAACGGCCAAGCCGGCCCGCCGCCGAATGGCTGCATCCATCCTCCGAGCCGCTGCCGCTCGAGCGCTACATCCGCGTGCTGCGTCAGCGGCTGTGGGTGATCGTGCTGTGCGTCGTCGTCTGCGTCGGGGTCACGATCCTCTATGTGAGCACGGCCGAGTCGGTCTACGAGGCCGAGGCCGACCTGCTCGTGACGCCCGTGGAAGGGAGCGAGGCGCTCGTCGGCCTGCCGCTGGTGCGCGAGTCCAACGACCCCACGCGTGACGTGGAGACCGTGTCGCGGCTCGTGCGGTCCGGCGCCGTCGCGGAGCGCGTGAAGAGCGACCTCGGCAGCGACCGGACGCCGCGCGGCCTGCTCAACCACGTCACGGCCGAGCCGGTCGCGCAGAGCAACATCGTGGCGATCACGGCCGACGCCGAGACGGCGAAGGAGGCGCAGCAGCTCGCGAACGGCTTCGCCAACGCGATCGTCGAGGTCCGCACCGAGGAGCTGCACAACCAGCTCGACGCGGTGATCACGCGCCTGCGCGACCGCCGTCGCGCCGCCGGCGGGCCGGACACGCCGACCCGCCAGGCGCTCGAGCTCCAGATCAACGAGCTCGAGACGCTGCGCGGCGGTCCCGATCCGTCGCTGCGCGTGCAGAACCCGGCCGACCTGCCCGCCTCGCCGGTCGCCCCGCGGCCGGTGCTGAGCATCGTCGCGAGCCTGATCGTCGGCCTGCTGCTCGGCATCATCGGGGCGTTCGCGCTCGAGATGCTCGACCCACGGCTGCGGCGCGAGGAGCAGGTGCGCGGGCTGCTACGGCTGCCCGTGCTCGCCCGTGTCCCGCGCGAGTCGCTGCGCGACAAGAGCCCGCTGCGGCCGAACCGGCTGTCGCCCGGCGCGATCGAGGCCTACCGCACGCTACGCGCGACGCTGTCGGTCTCGCGCGGCGGCGTCTCGGGGCCGCGCTCGCTGCTGATCACCGGTGCCTCGGCGTCCGAGGGCAAGACGACCACGGCGATCAACCTCGCCGCGTCGCTCGCGCTGGCCGGCCACCGCGTGATCCTCATCGAGGCCGACCTGCGGCGGCCGTCGATCGGCCGCGCGCTCGGCATGGAGCCCAAGCACGACCTGATGGACGTGATCCTCGACGAGGCGTCGCTCGAGGACGCGCTCGCCGAGGTCGAGGGCTACGGCCCGAACTTCTCGGTGCTGCTCGCCCGCGATCCCGGCGAGGGCGGCGCGCCGTTTGCCGACGGCCTGTTCCTGCCGACCGCGCGGACGCTGCTCGAGCGCGCCAAGGAGCACGCCGACTTCGTGATCGTCGACGCCCCGCCGCTGACCGAGGTGATCGACGGGCTGGCGCTCGCCGAGCACGCGGACGAGCTGCTGCTCGTCATCCGCCTCGGCCGCAGCCTGCAGAAGCGGGTCGTGCAGCTCGGCGAGCTGCTGGCGCAGCACGGGATCGAGCCCGTCGGGATCGCGGTCGTGGGCGTGCCGCCGTCCGAGTCGGCCAGCGACTACTACGTGACCGCGCCCCGCCCGGCGCGCAAGCGCGCGCTCGCGCGGGGCTGATCCGCGCGCATGGCCGCGCGCGCGCAATGGCCGCTGACCGCCGCGCTGCTGGCGCTGTGCGCGATGATCGGGATGCTCGCCGGCACGGCGCCGGCCGTGGCGATCGGCGCCGGCGTGATGGCGGCGTTCGCCGCGCTGGTGGCCGCCGACCTCACGCTCGGGCTGTGCGTGTTCATCGTCGTGGCGTTCGCCGAGCGGCTCCCCGCGGCGGGGTTCTCCGACCTCACGCTGGTCAAGGCGCTCGGGGCGCTGCTGGCCGTGTCCTGGCTCGCGACGGTCGCCACGCGGCGCGCCGGCGAGCGGCAGCTGTTCACCGCGCATCCGGTCATGTCGGCGGCGGGGGCGCTGCTGCTCGCCTGGATGATCCTCAGCGTCGGCTGGGCCGAGGACCCGGCCGTCGCGCGCGAGTACGTCATGCGGTACGCGCTGAACTTCGCGCTGCTGCCGATCGTCTACACCGCCGTGCAGCGGCGCGAGCACGTCGTCGCCGTGATGTCCGTCTACGTCGGCTCGGCTGTCGCGGCGGCGCTCTACGGCATGTTCACCGTGGGTGACGACTACGAGTCGCTCGGCCGCATCAGCGGCCTCGTCGGCACCGCCAACGAGCTGGCGAGCGTGCTCGTCACCGCGATGTTCCTGGCCGGCGGGCTGCTGCTGGCGCTGAAGGGCTCGCCGCTGCTGCGCACGCTGTGCTTCAGCGCGATCGCGATCTGCCTCGTCGGGCTGTTCCTCACGCAGTCGCGCGCGGGGCTGATCGCGCTCGGCACGGCGCTGTTCGCCGCGGTCGTCGTCGGCGGTCGCCGCCGCTTCGTGGTCGCGGTCCTCGTGACGCTCGTGAGCATCACGACCGTCGGCTACTTCGCGTTCATCGCCACCGACGAGGTCCGCCATCGCGTGACCACGTTCGGCAGCGGCACCGGCCGCACGGACATCTGGACCGTGGCGTGGCGGATGGTCCAGGACGAGCCGGTGCGCGGCATCGGCGTCGGCAACTTCCAGACCGCATCGATCCACTACCTGCTGCAGCCGGGGGCGATCCTGCGCGACGAGTTCATCGTCGACCGGCCGCAGATCACGCACAACTCGTACCTGAACGTCCTGTCCGAGACCGGCGTGGTGGGGCTCACGCTGTTCTGCGTGGTCCTGGCGGCCGGGTTCTTCGCCTGCTGGCGGGCCGCCGACGAGTTCCGAAGACGCGGCGATCCGTTCCTGGAGGCGTGTGCGCGAGCGGTCTCGCTCGCGCTGATCGCGTTGTTCGTGGCCGACGTGTTCGCCTCCGACCAGCTGAACAAGGAGCTGTGGGTGCTGCTCGGGCTCGGGCCGGCGCTGCTCGCGATCGCCCGCGGGGAGCGCGCTTGACGCGTCCGCGGGTGCTGATGCTCGTCGACCTGCTCGAGCCCCGGTCCGGCGGGGGTGAGCGGTTCGCGGTCGGCCTTGCCGCGTACTTGCCACGGCATGGGTTCGACGTCGCGCTGTGCGCCACGCGCGCGGTGCAGGCGCCATGGGACCGGACGCTGCGCGAGATGGGGGTGCCGTGGTTCGCCCTCGGGCGCGGCGGCCGCTTCGACGTGCTGCCGTTGCGCCGGCTGGCCGGCGTGCTGCGGCGCCAGCGGGTCGACGTCCTGCACTCGCACATGTTCGGCTCCAACGTGTGGGGCACGGTGGTCGGCCGGGCAGCGCGGGTGCCCGTCGTGGTCGCGCACGAGCAGACGTGGGACTACGAGGGCCAGCCGGTGCGCAAGCTGCTGGACGGGCAGCTGATCGGCCGCTTCGCCGACGCGTTCGTGGCCGTCTCGACGGCGGACCGCGACCGGATGGCGGCGCTCGAGGGCGTGCCGGAGGACAAGCTCCGGGTGGAGCTCAACGCCTACGTGCCGCGCTCGGGGCCGCGCCCGCCGGCGCGGCTGCGCGAGGAGCTCGGGCTGGCCGGCGACGTGCCGCTGGTCGGCACGGCGGCGATCCACCGGCCGCAGAAGGCGCTGCACGTGCTGCTCGAGGCGTTCGCGCAGGTGCGCGACGGCGCGCACCTGGTGGTGGCGGGTGACGGCGCCTGCCGGGCTGACCTCGAGCGCCAGGCGGCGGAGCTCGGCATCGCCGCCCGGACGCACTTCATCGGGCTGCGCGACGACGTCGACGCGATCCTCGCGGCGGTGGACGTGGCGGCAATGAGCTCGGATTACGAGGGCACGCCGCTGTTCGGCTTCGAGTGCATGGCGGCGGGGACGCCGCTGGTCGCCACCGCCGTCGGCGGGCTGCCCGACATGCTCGAGGACGGGCGCAGCGCGGTGCTCGTGCCACGGCGCGATCCGGGCGCCCTGGCGGCGGGGATCGAGCGGCTGCTGGCGTCTCCGGACGAGCGCCGGGCCCTGGCAGCGGAGGCGCGGCGCGCGCTGGAGCGCTACGAGATCGACGCCGTGGCCGCCCGCTTCGCGGCCCTGTATCGCGAGCTGCTGGCCCGGTGACCACCTTCACGGTCGTCATGGCCGCGCACGACACGGCCGACACGATCGCGGCGGCCATCCGGTCGGTGCTGGCCCAAACGCGCCGCGACTTCGAGCTGATCGTGATCGACGACGGGTCGACCGACCGCACGGCGGACGCCGTGGCGCCGTTCCTCGCCGACTCGCGCGTGCGCCTGCTGCAGCGCTCGCACGGCGGCGCAGCGGCGGCACGGGCCGCCGGCATCGCGGCCGGCAGCGCTCCGCTGATCAGCCTGATCGACTCCGACGACCTGTGGATGCCGTCCTACCTGGAGGCGATGGGCGCGGCGCTGGACGCGGACCGTGGCGCGTCGTTCGCCTACACCGACGCGTGGTACCTCGACGACCGCACGCGCCGCGTGCGCCGGCTGTCGGCCATGGGCTACCAGCGGCCGCCGGAGCGCGCGCCCGCGAGCGCGGCCGAGCTGTTCGCGCTGCTGTGCGACCGGAACTTCATCTACAACGCGGTGACCGTGCGGCGCGCGGCGGTCGACGCGGTCGGGCCGCCGGACGCACGGCTGCGGTCGATGATCGACTGGGAGTGGTGGCTGCGGCTCACGGCCGCGGGCCACCGCGCCGTCCGGGTGCCGGGCCGTCTTGCGGTCTACCGCCTGCGCCCGGCGTCGCTCAGCCGCGACCCTGCGCTGGTGATCCGCGGGCAGCGCGACCTCTGGCGCCTCGTCGCCGCCGAGTACGACCTCGAGCCGGCGCGCCGCGCCGAGCTGTCCGCCCGCGCCGACCGCTTCGACGCCGAGCTCCGCGCCGCGGGCGCCGCCCGCCTGCGTCTCCGCCGCCGCGCGGCCGCGATGAAAGGCGCGCTGCGGCGCCGCCGCGACTACTACCCCGAGCCGCCGCGAGAGTTGGTCGACGCGTTCGGCGATCTCCGCGCCGTCTAGCGACGCGCAGCCCGCCCGGTCGCGGCTAGCGCCGCCCCCGCGCGATCACGGCCCGCGCCGGGCTGGCGCTGCTCAGCGCGTAGTTGCCGTGCGCCGGGTCCACGAACTGTGGATCTCGGACGGCGTTGCCGCGCACCGCGCACCGGTCGCAATCGACGTTGCGGCGCGCGGCATTGCCGAAGAAGACGTTGCCGCGCACGACGTTGTGCCGGCCGGCGTTGTACTCGGTCACCGCAAAGCCGTACTCGCTCCAGGCGGCCTTCCGATGGTCAGCGATCACGTTGTGGGCGACGAGGGTCCGGTCGCTGGTGCCGCGCTCGTGGTTGCCGGCGATGATGATGCCGCTGAGGCCGTTGTGGGCGATCGTGTTGTGCACGATCCGCGTGCCGTCGCAGTCGCCGAACAGGTGGATGCCGTAGCCGCTGGCGATGTCGTGGATGACGTTGCCGTCGATCACGGTCCCGCGCGCGGACTCGCAGTAGATCCCGTGCTCGTAGCGCTCGCGCACCCCGAGGTCGTGGATGTGGTTGAGGATCAGCCGGACGCCGGTCGACCGGCCCTTGACCAGGATCCCCTGGGCACTGCGGTAGCCGGTGATCTCGTTGCGGGCGAAGACGATGTCGTGCGAGCGCCAGATGCTCGTCCCGAAGCCGTGCCGGTTGCCGGTGCCGTCGAACGTCATGCCGATCACGCGCACGTGCCGGGCGCGGATGAGCTTGAAGCCGCCGGAGACAATTGCGCCGGATGCGGCTCGGAGCGTGATCGGCGCGCCACGCCGGCCGCGCGGCGAGGCGACCGTGTCCTCGCTGAAGGTCCCAGCCGGCAGCAGCACCGTGTCACCCGGGCGCGCATTGTCGAGCGCGACCGCGAGCGGTGACGCTGCGGATGCCGTGGGCGAAGCCACGAGCGTGCACGCGCTCGCGACCAGCACCACGCTGGTTGCGATAGGCCGATACATGATCGAGCGCCGCCTCTTGGCGGGGAGACCGCTCAAACATGTTCATCACCGCAACACGTGGATTTCCACCCCCCGATGTCTGCAAGCTGACATGCAAAGGGCGCCTGGAGAGGCGCCCTTGGCGTGCTCAGATGTCGGCGTGCGGCTCAGGTGGCCGGCGGACGGCGCGTGCCACGCCGCATCGCGAAGCCGAGGCTCACGAGCCCGATGCCGACGAGAACCACGAGACCGACCTGCAGGCCGGTGAACGGAAGCGTGCCGCCCGGCGACGTGCTGTCGCCGCCGACCTCCTGCACGTTCGCCGTGGTATCGCCGCTGTTCTCGACCTCATTGCCGAGCACTCCGCCGTAGGCATCCTGCGTCGGGCTGTCCTGAGCGAGCGCGGTGCCGCCCAGTACGAGCACGAAGGCCACGGCCAAAACGGCCACAAGACTCATCCGCATCCTGATGCCTCTTTCTCCATAGGTGCGCCGCAGTGTATTGAGCGGCCCTGACGGAGGCAAGGCCGGTGCCTAGACATCCGTCGACTGCCATAGTTTGCCCGCGTGAACGACGTTCGAGTCACGGTTGTCGTCGTGCAGCGCGAGCGCCTCAGCCCGGTCCGCCGGACGCTCGATCGGCTGCTCGAGTCGCTGACCATCCCCCACCGCCTGATCTATGTCGACGGCGGTTCGCCGCGCAAGCTGGCCCGCTGGCTGCGCGAGAAGGCCGACGAGCACGGCTTCGAGCTGCTGCGCGTCGATCGCAACCTCGCGCCCTCGGAGGCGCGCAACCTCGGGCTCGCCCAGGCCGAGTCCGAGCTCGTCGCGCTGATCGACAACGACGTGCTCGTCGAGGACGGCTGGCTGGAGCGGATGATCGAGTGCCTCGACGAGACCGGCGCCGCCGCGGTCGGACCGCTCACCTGCGAGGGCGAGCCGCTCGGCGAGCGCGTCCACTTCGCCGGCGGCTCCGTGCGGATCGAGCAGGAGAACGGCGCGCGCCACGTGAAGGACAAGATGTTCCACGCCCAGCGCAAGCTCGTGAACGTGCAGGGGGAACTCACGCGCCAGGAGGTGACGCTGCTCGAGCTGCACACGATGCTCGTGCGGCGCGCGGTGATCGAGGAGGTCGGCGGGCTCGACGAGGCGCTCAGCACCCGCTACCACCTCGACTGGTGCATGCGGGTCGTGCAGGCCGGCCACACACTGTGGTTCGAGCCGTCGGCCGTCGTGCACTACCTCCCCGGCCCGCCGAAGGACTGGGGAGACGCGCACTTCTACATGCTGCGCTGGAGCGACGAGTGGGAGCGGCGGTCGCTGGAGCACTTCCGTGAGAAGTGGGACCTCGCGGACGACGAGTTCTTCCGCGCGCGGCTGGGCCGGCTCGGCTGGCGGCGCCAGATGACCGTGATCGACCCGATCTTCCGCAAGCTGCTGCCCGGCAAGCTGGGCGGCGCGGCGGTGCGTGCCGTCAAGCCGCCGGAGCGCGTCCTCAACCGCGTGATCACCCGCCGTCACGCGCGGGCGCGTGAGCGAATCCACGCCTGACGACGGCTCGACCGAGGCGGGGCGCGATGTCGTCGACCGCGAGGAGCTCGCCGGTGCGGCCTTCTCCGCGGTCCGCTGGACCGGTTTGGCCCGGATGGCGGGCGAGGTCGTCGCGTTCGCGGCGACCGTCGCGCTCGCGCGCCTGCTGACGCCCGCCGACTTCGGCGTCGCGGCGGTGGCGATGGTGGCGACCACGATCGCGCTGCAGACCGGGCAGCAGGGGCTGACGGCGCCGCTGGTGCAGCGCCGGACGGTCGACGAGGCGCACCTGCGGGTCGCTGTCCTGCTGTCGCTCACGCTCGGCCTCGGGCTCGCGGCGATCGTGGCGCTGGTCGGCGAGCCGGCGCTGAAGCCCGTGTTCGGCGACCGGATCGCGGAGCTGATCCCGCTGACGGCGCCGTTCTTCGTGCTCGCCGGGCTGTCGGCGGTGCCGCAGGCGCGGCTCGAGCGCGCGCTCGGCTTCCGGCGGCTCGGCCTGATCTACGTCGCGCGGATGGTCGCGGGGTCGCTCGCGAGCGTCGCGCTGGCGGTCGCGGGGGTCGACGCGGCGGCGCTGGTGCTCGGCCCGCTGGTGGGCGTCGCGCTCGCCACCGTGCTCCTGCTCTTCGCCTCGCCGGTCGTGCGACCGGCCTGGCACCGCGCCGAGGCGCGCGAGATCACGCGCTTCGGGTTCCCGAGCCTCGCCTCCGGCCTCGCCAGCATCGGCGCCCAGCACATCGACTACGCGGTCGTCGCCGCACGGCTGCCGGCGGCGTCGGTCGGCCTCTACTGGCGCGCATACACGCTCGGCGTCGACTACCAGGGCAAGCTCAGCGGCATCCTCGTGCAGATCGGCCTGCCGCTGTACGCGCGTGCGGCCGATCTCGCCACCCGGCAGGCGATGCGCGAGCGGATCGTGCGCCTGCAGACGCTGCTCCTGTTCCCGCTGCTCGGTGCGCTGATCCTGCTCGCGCCCGTGGCGGTGCCGCTGATCTTCGGCGAGCAGTGGGAGGACGCCGTCGAGCCGACGCAGATCCTCGCGGTGGCCGGGATGATGGCCGCGATCCAGGCCGGCACCGGCCCGCTTCTGCTCGCGGTCGGCCGTCCCGGCGTCCTGCTGCGCTGGAACCTGACCAAGATCGTCGGCCTCGGTCTGGTCGTGTACTTCGTGGCGCCGGAGGGTCTCGTCGCCCTCGCCGCGGCCGTGACGATCTTCAACGTCGCGCGATCCCTGATCGGGCAGCAGATCCTGCTCAGCCGCTACGCGGGGATCGACGTTCGCGGCCTCTTCATCGTCTGCCTGCCCGCGTTGGCCGGCACCGCCGCGCTGCTCCTGCTCGGCTGGGGCGTGCTCGCCGCGCTGCGCGCCGTCGGCGCCCCGGACGGGGTCTCCTGCACCGCCGGCGCCGCCGTCGGCGTGCTCGCCTACATCGCCACGCTCGCGCTCGGCTTCCCGGCCGCGCTCGCCGAATTGCGCGACGTCCGCACCCGCCTGCTGCCGCACGGCCCATGCCTGCGGCGGGCGAAGACGGCCGGTTACACTGAAGCCCGCCCGGGCGCGTAGCTCAGTGGGAGAGCGCTCGCTTCACACGCGAGAGGTCGCAGGTTCGAAACCCGCCGCGCCCATGGTCCGGAACCGCGCTCCGGCGCGGTTCCGTGATTTCCGGGCACTTCGGCGGGTTTTCGGCGTCCGCAAGCGGGCTACTAGGCATTCCGAAATGCCGACTCGCGCCGACATGGAGGCGGCGACGCCCAAGTGCGTCTTCGCCCCGCAGACGCAGTTCCAGTTCGGCCGGCTGGCCCCCGCGCTCACGTGCACGAGCCTGCTGTACTGGGATCACGTCGGCGAGCACTGGGTCTGTCCCGCGCACGGTGCGCAGCTGACCGGCGAGACCGCCGGGTCACGCCTCGCCGCCTAGTCGCGGTTGTGGTTGACGACCTCGATGTTGAGCCCGTCCGGGTCGAGCACGAACGCGCCGTAGTAGCCCGGGTGGTAGACGGCGCGCTCGCCCGGCGCGCCGTTGTCCTCGTAGCCCGCCGCCAGCGCGGCGGCGTGGAACGCGCGCACCGTGGCGTCCTCGCTCGCCGGGAACGCGAGGTGGACGTTCTCCGTGGGCGGCCGCTCGTCCCGGACGAGCGAGAAGCTGTAGTCGGGGCCGGACAGCTGCACGCGGTCGGGCTCGTCGTGCGTCAGGCGGAGCCCGGCGTGCGGGGCGATCGTCGTGTAGAAGCGCCGGGAGGCCTGCGGGTCGCG
>Ga0111538_10014111_pt1 | contig 10544 bp, 10 predicted proteins | sample SoiMethybrSBSTD1_FD_79669 | JGI IMG/M metagenome (GOLD analysis project Ga0111538, IMG submission 79669) | Bulk soil microbial communities from a Populus tree surrounding site in Tennessee, USA - Soil MetaG P. TD hybrid SBSTD1 (version 2)... | ecosystem: Environmental > Terrestrial > Soil >... | reverse complement strand
GCAACAGATCGCCGAGCGCTTCAGAGCGATCATCCGCGCGCAGGACACCATCGCGCGGCTCAGCGGCGATGAGTTCGCCGTGGTGTTGACGGAGCTCGCTTCGCTCGAACACGCCGAGCTCGTCGCGCACAAACTACTCGACACCGTTCGTCAGCCACTCACGCTCGACGGCAACGACGTCCACATCTCGTGCAGCATCGGCACGGTCACGTTCCCCGAGCACAGCGACAGGCAGGACGTGCTGCTGCGCATGGCAGACGATGCGCTGTCGGAGGCGAAGAGGACGCGCAACGCCACGCGCCGGTATACGGACGATATGGCGCGCTCGGCGTCGACGGCCCCGTTGGTGTTCAGCACGGTTCGTCGCGCGATCGATCTTGGCGAGCTCGAGGTGTTCTATCAGCCTCAAGCCGACTTGCGAACCGGCACGCTGCGCGCGCTGGAAGCGCTCGTCCGCTGGAGCGCTCCCCATCGCGGTTCCGTTCCCACCGAGGAACTCATCCAGCTCGCGGAGGACGCCGGACTCATTTCGGAGATCACGGACTTCGTCTGCGGCACCGCGATGAAGCAGTTCCGGATGTGGCAGCAGTCGCGGCTGGGAGGTGGCCTGCGCCTGGCAATCAACATCTCCGGCGTCGAGGTCCGCGATGGCGTGCTGCCGACGATGTTGCGCGCGCACGCTCGCGACACCGGCCTGCCGATGTCAGCGATCGAGCTGGAGCTGACCGAAAGTGGCCTGATGTTTTCAGACGCCGTCGCGACTCAACTGCTCTCGGATCTGCGTGAAGAAGGCGTGCGCGTGTCGGTGGACGACTTCGGCACCGGGTACTCGTCGCTCGGGCGGCTGCAGCGGCTGCCGGTGGACGTTCTCAAGATCGACAAGGCGTTCGTCGAAGACATCGGTACCGGGGCGAAACCGGGAGCGCTCGTGCGCGCGATCGTGATGATGGCGCACTCGCTCGATCTCACGGTCGTGGCCGAAGGCGTCGAGAACGAGGTGCAGCGGGCGTTCCTCGAACGCTACGGATGCGATCTCTATCAGGGGCACCTGCTCACTCCACCGCTCCCCGCGTCGGAGATGGGGCAGTACCTGAAAGCCCGCCACGCGCGTGTCCCGAGGCGCCGTCGCCGCGGTTCGCTCCCCCGTACGACTGGCGCGCATCGTCGCGCGGCCGCATCCGCACGGCCTTCAATTCAAGACTGATTCTGACGCCACCGCACGTGGGGCCAGGCAGAATAAGAAGTGTGAAGACAGTCGGACTGTGTCAGGGCCGTCCTCCGGCGCGGTGTTAGGATCGTCGTTCCCCTGGACCTCAGCCTGATGTCGACTGCTCAGATTTCACGGCACAACCTTGTCGCGAGTACGTGCGCGCGAGTGAGGCCGGCATGAAAGTCCGGCCTGGATCCCCTTACCCTCTGGGAGCAACGTGGGACGGTTCCGGCGTCAACTTCGCGATCTTCTCCGAGCACGCGCACAAAGTGGAGTTGTGCCTCTTCGATTCTCCAGACAGCGCGCGAGAGTCGACGCGCGTCACCCTTCCGGAGCAGACCGACCTCATCTGGCATGGCTACATCCCGGGCATCCTTCCCGGGCAGTTGTACGGGTACCGGATTCACGGCGCCTACGATCCCGAACGTGGACATCGATTCAACCCCAACAAAGTGGTGCTGGAACCGTACGCAAAGGCGATTGGCCGGAATATTCGCTGGAGCAACGAAGTGCACGGGTATCGTGTCGGCGATCAGAAGGAGGATCTCGCGTTCGACACGCGTGACAACGCCCCGTTTGCGATGCTCGCCGCCGTGATCGACCCGGCCTTCACGTGGGGAGAGGATCGCCGTCCGCGCACGCCGTGGCATGAAACAGTCATCTACGAGCTGCACGTCAAAGGCTTCACGCGACGGCATCCGAGGCTGCCCGAGGCGATGCGCGGCACCTACGCTGGCCTGGGATCTGATGAAGCAATCCGCCACCTGCACGATCTAGGGGTGACAGCGGTCGAGCTCATGCCTGTGCACCACCATGCCTACGACCGTCACCTCATTCAGCGTCACCTGAGCAATTATTGGGGCTATAACACCAGTGCCTTCCTGGCTCCCGACATCCGGTACGCCATGAGCAAGAGCTCGTCGGGCAGCGTCCGTGAATTCAAGACGATGGTCCGCAATCTGCACGCGGCCGGAATCGAGGTGATTCTGGACGTCGTCTACAATCATACGGCCGAGGGCGATCACCTCGGTCCGACGCTGTCGCTCCGTGGTGTCGACAACGTCGCATATTACCGGCTGGATCCCAAGAACCCGCGGTTTTACCAGGACTATACGGGCTGCGGGAACACGCTGAACATGCGACACCCACGCGTGCTCCAGCTCATCATGGACAGCCTGCGCTACTGGATCCTCGAGATGCACGTCGATGGATTCCGCTTCGATCTGGCAAGTGCCCTTGCGCGGGAATTACACGCCGTGGATCGTCTGGGCGCGTTCTTCGACATCATCCACCAGGATCCCGTCATCTCGCAGGCGAAGCTCATTGCCGAGCCGTGGGATCTTGGCGAAGGCGGGTATCAGGTCGGTAATTTTCCGGTCGGGTGGGCAGAGTGGAATGGCCGCTATCGCGATTCGATCCGGCGGTTCTGGCGCGCCGATCGGGGCTTCATTTCTGAGCTCGCGACGCGCATCGCGGGCAGCAGCGATCTCTACGATCACAGTGGACGACGTCCGCACGCCAGCGTGAACTTCGTGACCTGTCACGACGGGTTCACACTGCACGATCTGGTCAGCTACAACCAGAAGCACAACGAAGCAAACCTCGAAGGCAATCGCGACGGCGAGAACAACAACTACAGCTTCAACTACGGCGTCGAGGGCCCGACGTCGGACCCGAAGATCCGCGCCGTCCGCGAGCGTCAGAAGCGGAACTTTCTCGCGACTGTCTTTCTTTCCCTCGGCGTTCCGATGTTGTACGCCGGCGACGAGGTGGGCCGCACTCAACGCGGTAACAACAACGCCTACTGCCAGGACAACGAGATCAGCTGGCTCGACTGGCAGCGGTCGGCCGAGCAGGAGGATCTGCTCCGCTTTACGAAATACGTCATCGAGATGCGCCGCAGTCAACCGGTCTTGAAGCGCCGCCGCTTCTTTCAGGGGAAGAGCGTTCGCGAAGGTGCGATCAAGGACATCACCTGGTTCGCGCCCGATGGCAGCGAGATGTCGCCGGAGATGTGGGCCAGCGACGTGCGTACGCTGGGCGTGCGGCTCGATGGCTCACAAATCGACGAAACCGATTCGCGGGGCAATCCCACCGTCGGCGACACGCTCTTTCTTCTGTTCAGCGCCAACGAGGAGACCGTCCGTTTTGCGTTCCCGCCCCGGACTCGGGCGCAGCGATGGGAACGGCTCCTCGATACATCTGATGCGCGTTGGGCCCGGCGACTCGCCTACGACGCATCTCACTACGATCTGGCTGCGCGCTCCGTCGTCGTGTTCAGGCTCGCCGAGCAGGTGGTTAATGGTGGTGCCGCGTGAGCTCGCCGCTCCCACGGCGCGATTCTGGGCTTCAGCCGCTGTGGTCGTGATCAAGTTCTTGCGGGCACGGCTCGACGCGCATTTCCCGGACCGGATGCTCCCATACGCGTTCTTCTGGTTCAATCTCAGACGCTTCTAGGTTGCTTGTGGCGCAAGACAGTGTGCTTTCGGATGAACTACTGCATCACCTGATGGCAGTCGGCCACGTCGACGTCCTCGTCGGCGTGCCCACACTGAACAACGCCGGCACCATTCGCCCAGTGGTGAAAGCCGTTCACCAGGCGTTCTCCCGCTACTTCCCGCGCGACCGCACGGTGCTGATCAACTCCGACGGTGGATCCGAGGATGGCACGCCGAACCTCGTAAGAAACGCGTCAGCCGACGACACCGAGACCGTGACCGTGTCGCACTCGTTGCGCACGATTCACCGCATCAGCACGCCGTACCACGGTGTCCCCGGAAAGGGAAACGCGCTGCGGCAAATCATGACGGCCGCCGACCTGACGCAGGCACGCGCCGTGGCCGTGCTCAATGCCGATGTCACGGGCATTACGGCGGAAGGCGTCGCTTCGCTCATTCGCCCCGTGCGAGATCAGCAGTACGACTACGTGGCGCCCGTGTATCGACGCCATCCTCTGGAAGGTCCGCTCGTCACGCAACTGATACGGCCGCTGATGCGTGCTGCCTACGGCTGGCGAGTGCGAGAACCGGTCGCGCCGGAATTCGCGTGCTCGAGCCGCTTCATCACGCACTGCCTGGAGCAGGACGTCTGGGAAAGCGAACTCGGGCGCGTCGGCATCGATTTGTGGGTCACGGGAGAAGCGCTGGCGGGAGGGTTTCGCTCCTGCCAGACCGGCATCAGTCCACACCCGGCGACATCGTCACGCACCCCATTCGGGGAACTGTTCGAGCAGGTGGTGTCGTCCGCCTTCACGTGCCTCGAACGACATTCCGCGTACTGGCTGTTCCGCAACGGAGCGGACGCCTTGCCGCTGGCCGGCCCGCTTCCGACGTCGACCGTCGAGGCTCCCGCGACCGACGGCAGCCGTCTGACTGAGGCGTTTGCGAGAGACGTTCAGAACCTGCGGTCGGTGCTCGAGTCCATCCTCAGTGAAGAGACACTCGCGAGCCTTTTGCGAGTGGCGGAGACGCAGGGCAGCCATCTTCGATACTCCGATGAACTGTGGGTCTCGACCGTCTACGAATTCCTGCTGGCGTATCAACGAGGCGTGATGCGCCGCGAGCACATCGTGCAGGCGTTGGCGCCGTTATACCTCGGCCGGACAGGATCGTTTCTCCGGCAGTTCTCGTCCGCGCTCGAGAAGGATGTGGAGGAAGCGCTCGAGTCGTTGTGCCTCCACTTCGAACGGGCGAAGCCCGATCTGATTCAGCGCTGGAACAGCGCGAGGTGAGTCATGGCTCAGATGATCGCAAACGCCGTCAGCCAGGCCGGAACGAACTTCCTCGAATCGCTCGCGGTGTTCCTGCCGCGGGTGTTCACGACGCTGGCCATCATCATCGTGGGATGGCTCATCGCGATGCTCATGCGGACGCTTGTCCGAGTGCTGGCCGGCTGGGTGCGCATCAACGTCGCCGCCGAGCGTTTCGGCGTGGCGCCACTGCTGAGGACAGCTGACCTCCCGCCAGCAGATGCCTTATTAGGCGCAATCATCTTCTGGCTGGTATGGCTGGGCTTCTTATTCTCGGGAATCGACGTCCTGGGGTTCACCTCGCTCGAAGGATTACTGGTCAGCTTCTGGGCGTTCGTTCCGAGGCTCATGCTTGCGGTGGCCATCCTGGTCGTCGGTTTCGTCGTCGCCAACTTCGCCTGGCGCGCGACGCTCCTGGCCGCCGTCAACGCGCGCGTCCCGTCTCCGCGACTGCTGAGCGGCGGAGTACGATGGCTGATTCTCATCCTCACCGGGGCCATGGCTCTCGAACAGATTGCTGTCGCGCGCACGGTCGTGCTGACCGCCTTTGCGATCGCATTCGGCGCCCTGAGCCTGGCGGTCGCAATCGCGTTCGGCATCGGCGGTGGCGGCATTGCCAAGCGCATCCTCGAGCACCAGTTCCCAGAGCAACGGGGCTCGAGCGCGGATGAGATATCCCACCTCTAGTATTTCGGCAGGGTAAGATCGTACCGACGTGTATTTCGTAGCGGCGAGTCTTTCGCCGCGCCGTCGTCAGACGCCGGCGCTCCCTTCGTAGCCGCGGGTTTTCAGGCCCGCCGTCGCCAGAACTTCCGCCGTCGAGATCTGGCACATTGATTGAAGAAACGTGCAATATGTCCGTCCGCGTTGAGAAACTCCACGCTCCGGTTCCCTCGTTTATGGCGATGGCCGTACTGGGGCTTATTTCGAGCGCAACTGCCGTCCTTCTACGCTGGTGGCAACGGCCAACCACGATGGTGATGAGTGAGGACTGGCTGAACGAACGCGCTCGTTTCGACTCGTCTCACGGCTGGGACTAGGCGGCGGTCGCCGGCGGCAATTGCCCGTGGCGATTACGGTCGCAACTGTCGAAGTACAGTTGCGCCTCGCCGCGTCTTAGACTGGTGTCGGAGCCCTGCCAACGCGCATGTCCGATGCCACCACCTACGCCACCATGCTGCCCGCCATCACCGGGGCGCTGCTCGCGGGAGCCGTCGTCTGGACGCTGCTGCGGCTCGCAACGCGCGCCGTCGATCGCTTTGCCGCGCGCCTGGAACGTGAAGGTGTCCTCGATGAGGGGGCGCTCTTCGCCAAGCGGCTCACGCGCTTCGTGCGGTCGACGCTCTGGTTCGTCGTGCTCCTCGTCGCGGGCCTGGTCATGTTGCGAGGCATCGGCGTCCGCGGCCTCCCGAGAGTCTCCGCCGAAGATCTGCTGGCGTGGCTGGTCGGCCCCGGTGTGCGCCTCGTCGTCATCGGCACCAGCGCATACCTGGTCACGCGCTGCGTCCACTTCCTGATCGACAGCCTGAAGATCTTCCTCGTCTCGCGCGACGCGAGCCAGATCGATCTGCTCGAGCGCAAGAAGCGCGTCGATACCCTCGGTCAACTGCTTCGCGTGGTGGCCACGCTGATCGTCATCGGCGTCGCGAGTCTGATGGCGCTTTCGCTGTTCAACGTAGACATTCGCCCCATCCTCACGGGCGCGGGCATCGCTGGCCTCGCGGTCGGCTTCGGCGCACAGAACCTTGTTCGCGACGTCATTGCCGGCTTCTTCCTGATCCTGGAGGACCAGGTTCGTCTCGGTGACGTGGTTTCGATCAACGGCAAGTCCGGTCTGGTCGAAGCCATCCGGCTGCGGACGATCGCGCTGCGCGGTGGCGACGGGACCGTCCACATCTTTCCGAACGGCGTGATCACTGAGCTCTCCAACATGACGAAGGACTTCTCCTTCGCGGTGCTCGACATCGGCATTCCGTACGAGGAAAACGTGGACACCGTCCTCGACGTGCTGCGGTCGATTGCATCGGAGCTGCGGACCGATCCCGCCCACGGACCGAATATCCTCGAACCACTCGAGGTGCTCGGCATCGAAGCCTTCGGCGAGGCGTCCGTGCAGGTGCGAGTGCGCATCAAAACCGTCCCGATCCAGCAGTGGAACATCGGGCGCGAGTTCAGGCGTCGAATCAAACTGACCTTCGAATCCCGCGGGATCGAATTCCCTTCACGCCACGTCACCGTGCGACTGGAAGGCAGCCGGACGATGAACGTCGATGATCTGCACGCAGCAGAGAAGACGTGATGCGGCACGACGACTCGTTTGACGTTACCTGTCCATACTGCGGTGAGGCTGTCGAGATCTATATCGAGCCTGACGTCCGCGGAACCTTCGTACAGGACTGCGAGGTCTGCTGCAATCCATGGCGTGTTCGTGTGTACCGCAGCGATGGTGAGCGGTACGTCGAGCTGAGGCGCGCCGACGGTTCCGAGTAGAATCGCGGCATGAGTGCCCCTTCGCTGGTTGAACGAGCTGCCTCGCTCATGCCGATGCTCCAAGAGCAGGCAGCGGCGGCCGAGCAGGCGCGTCGTGTGTCCGACGCCAGCTTCGATGCGCTGAGTAAGGCGGGCGTATTCCTGATGACCGCGCCGAAGAAGTACGGCGGAGACGAGGCCGACTTCCAGACGCAATCCGAAGTGCTCGCGGAGCTGGCACGCGGGTGTGCGTCCACCTCATGGGTGGCCACGATCTTCAGCGCTATGTCGTGGCTGGCCGCGACGTTTCCCGATCAGGCCCAGGAGGAGATTTTCGCAGACGGCGATCCGCGCATCAGCGGAGTGTTCTCGCCAACCGGGACCGGTGTGAAGAAAGACGGTGGCCTCGTCGTCAGCGGTCGATGGGGGTTCAACACCGGTTGCCATGGCGCGAGGTGGACGGTATTGAACGCCGTCGTCGGTACGGGCGCCGATGCGGTGCCGACGTGCGTGATTGCCCGGAGTCGCGAGCTGACGATCGTCGACGACTGGTATGCCACCGGGATGTCTGCGACCGGCAGCAACACGATCGTGGCCGACAATGTGTTCGTCCCGGGCCATCGGTGCATGCCGCTGCCGGACATGCTCGAAGCGCGCCTGCCGCCGCGGCACAACGCCGCGAATCCGTATTTCAACTACCCCCTCGCGCCGGTCCTGACTGTTAACGCAGGCGGCACACCGCTCGGCGCGGCGCAGGGCGCCCTCGATGGATTTCTCGCGCGCTTGCCGGGGCGCGGGATCGCCTACACCTACTACACGAACAAGTCCGAGGCGCCGGTCACCCATCTGCAGGTCGCGGAGGCGGTCCTCACACTCGATTCAGCCAACGCGCACGTGCGCCGGGCTTCGGCGCTGCTGGACGGTCATACCGGCGGGCCGATGTCGATGGAAGCTCGCGTCAAGTCGCGCGCACACATCGCCTACGCGATGGGGCTGGCGCGCCAGGCGGTTGACACGCTCTTCTATGCGAGCGGCGCGTCTTCGATCCAGACGCACGTACCCATTCAGCGCTTCCAGCGTGACGTGCAGGCACTGGCGAACCACGCGATCATGCACACGCAGACAGCGCTCGAAATCTATGGGCGCGTTCTGTGCGGGCTGCCGCCGAATACGCCTATCTACTGACGCTCTGCAACGATGTAGCGGCCTGACATTTCACGACGGGTTGGATTCCGAATCCGCCAGTCGTGATGGAGAGAACCCGCGAAGCCAGACCGTGATCTTCCCGACGCACGGTGGAAGCGGATCGCAGGCAACGAGATACAAGACGACGGTCGTGAGCACGATGAGGAGATAGCTGAGGAGAACCAGAGGGACCCGCAGGTTTACGTACACGAACCAGACGGGATAGCCAAGCAGGAGGGCCAGAGTCAGGAACGAGATGCGAAGGACGGCGTCTCGAATCTGTCGCGGGTTCCTGAGGCCCTTGGCGACACGTCGATACGCGGCCGTTTCGTGCGTCTCGATTGGCACTTTGAAGATTGTCTGCGTCAGGGCATACAGTACGCCGACGCCAAAGAGCGCGGCCACGGTCCGCAGTACAGGATCGATGGTGACCGAGTACAAACCGGCCCACACGAAGTACACGATGATGCTGAGATTTGTGAGCTGAGCCGCCAGCCACACGTTCGTCCTGCCCGTCAGCCGTTGAAACCGGCGGCAGGCTCGTTCGGTCAGGCGCAGGATGACCGAATCGATGAGAGCCATTCGTCCTACTGCTAGTTAGACACCGCCCGGTGGCAAATGATTCGAAAATGCCGGGCTTATCGGCGAGCGGCGAGCGGGTTCTCCCACTTGAGTCCTGGAAATCTCGCAAAGTCACCGTCAGTCGAGCACAGCGTCAATCCATGTTCGATCGCCAGGGCGGCAAGGTGCGCATCCGGCACTAGGCGACTCGTTACGAACGGCGCTGCGAGCAACTCGCCGAGCACTTCCGTGTGTCGCGGTCCGGGAAGCGGAACCCACGCCGCATCGCATTCGAGCCAATCCTCGACCTGATGCCATGCTTCGATCGGGGACACCGGGTTGCGAAGGACCGCAGGGTTGCTGACGATTCGGACAAACGCCAGGAGCGAAGGCCACGGCAGCCCGACACGCACGGTTCCGTTCAGTCGTTCGTCCAGCCAGGGACGCGCGTGCTCATGCTCGGGTGCGGACCGATTGGCCGCGTACACGAGCAGATTGGCATCAACAATGATCACCGGTGCCGTTCGCCCTCGGCCCGGGAGAGCACCTCTTCGATGTTATCCAGACTGCCCACCAGACTCGACCCAAGGTTGAAGCCCTTGGTCCGAAACCGATCGGAACGGCGCTTCGGCGCGGCGAACGTATCCAATCCGGCCCGCAAGGCCTCGTTCACGATGTCCTTGAACGACACGCGGCGCTTGCGCCGTTCCCGCTCGAGTCGAATCGCGACGTCATCGTCGAGCGTCAGGGTCGTACGCACATCATGATGATAGTGGCTTGATGCGTTGATGTCAATAGTATGATGCGCTGATGCAGCGCTGCAGCCGAGCCATCGACTTCAGCTCGACCGTCACAATCACGGCCGCGCACATCGACAGTCGCGGCAGCGACTCAGCGAAGTCGACTTAACGTGAACTGACAGGGCGCGTAACCCTCAGCTGCCGCCGCCACCAGGATTCTCTCTGCCACATGCGCCATCGACGCGCACTCGTCCAGTCCCTCAGCGGCATGCAGCCGTTTCGCGATGGCTCCGAACAGCGTCATCGACGACACGAGCTTGGCGACGTCGATCGATGCACCCATCACTCGTCCGAGTATCGGACGTGGCTGGCGGTCGATCTGTTCAGCAATGGCGCTGCTGATCGTGAGAAGGCGCGAACGCAAGAGCGGATCGCGAAGATAGGCTTCGGCTTCGTCAATCCCGTCGAGACCGTATGTGTGCGACATGGCAGAGTGGCCCATTCCCGCCAGCTGAGGGAAGACGTACCAAATCCAGTGGCTTCGCTTCCCTCCCGCTCGGATCTCCGCCAGCGCCGACTCGAAGCCCGCCATCGGCTGGTCCTGCGCGTCCTTGAATCGTTGCAGCCGTGG
>Ga0111538_10014110_pt1 | contig 10544 bp, 13 predicted proteins | sample SoiMethybrSBSTD1_FD_79669 | JGI IMG/M metagenome (GOLD analysis project Ga0111538, IMG submission 79669) | Bulk soil microbial communities from a Populus tree surrounding site in Tennessee, USA - Soil MetaG P. TD hybrid SBSTD1 (version 2)... | ecosystem: Environmental > Terrestrial > Soil >... | reverse complement strand
ATCCTCTTCGACAACCTGACGCCGCTCTATCCCGACGAGCACCTCCGGTTGGAGTTCGAGCCGGAAGAATTCACGACGCGCATCATCGACCTGCTCACCCCGATCGGGAAGGGGCAGCGCGGGCTGATCGTCGCGGCGCCGCGCACGGGCAAGACGGTGATGCTCCAGAACATCGCGCACGGCATCACCGCCAACCATCCGAACGTCGTCCTCATCGTGCTGCTCATCGACGAGCGGCCCGAGGAGGTCACCGACATGCAGCGCTCGGTGAAGGGCGAGGTCGTGAGCTCGACCTTCGACGAGCCGGCGACGCGTCACGTCCAGGTCGCCGAGATGGTCATCGAGAAGGCGAAGCGGCTCGTCGAGCACGGGCGCGACGTCGTCGTCCTCCTCGACTCGATCACCCGGCTGGCCCGCGCCTACAACTCGGTCGTGCCGCCGAGCGGGAAGATCCTCTCGGGCGGCGTCGACTCGAACGCGCTCCGCGGGCCGAAGAAGTTCTTCGGCGCCGCGCGCAACATCGAGGACGGCGGCAGCCTCACCATCATGGGCACGGCGCTCGTCGACACCGGCAGCCGGATGGACGAGGTGATCTTCGAGGAGTTCAAGGGCACCGGCAACATGGAGATCCACCTCGACCGGCGCCTGATGGACAAGCGCATGTTCCCCGCGATGGACGTCACGCGCTCGGGCACCCGCAAGGAAGAGCTGCTCCTGCCGCGCGAAGTGCTGAACCGCGTCTGGATCCTCCGCAAGCTCCTCGCGCAGCTGAACACCGTCGAAGCGATGGAGTTCCTGCACGACAAGATCAGAGGAACGAAGTCGAATCAGGAATTCCTCGACTCGATGAACACGTGAGCCCCAAGGCCCGAGAATTGCGTCACGCCGCGAAACTCTGCTATTCGGCGTCGGTTCGGGAAGGGGGGATGACTGCCGCGCAGGCCGTATGGGAGCCGTATGACTGATGTGAGCATGAAGAATCTGCTGGAGGCTGGCGTCCACTTCGGACACCAGACGAGCCGTTGGAACCCGAAGATGAAGCCATACATCTTCGGCGCCCGTAACGGCATCTACATCATCGACCTGCAGCAGACCGTGAAGATGTTCCGCGACGCGTATAACTTCGTGCGCGACGTCACGGCGCAGGGCGGGCAGATGCTGTTCGTCGGCACCAAGAAGCAGGCGCAGGAGGCCATCCGCGACGAGGCCGAGCGCTGCGGCGCGTTCTATGTGAACACGCGGTGGCTCGGCGGCATGCTCACCAATTTCCAGACCATCAAGCAGTCGATCGAGCGCCTGAAGAAGCTCGACGAGATGCTCGAGGATCAGGTGGTCGCCGACGCGCTCACCAAGAAGGAGCTCCAGGGCCTGCGGCACGAGCGCGAGAAGCTGCTCTCGTCGCTCGGCGGCATCAAGGGCCTCAAGAAGCTGCCGGACGCCCTCTTCGTGATCGACCCCAAGAAGGAGGAGATCGCGGTCAAGGAGGCGAACAAGCTCTCCATCCCGGTCGTCGCCGTGGTCGACACCAACTGCGATCCCGACCTGATCGACTACAAGATCCCGGGCAACGACGACGCCATCCGTGCGATTCGTCTCTTCTGCGCCGCGATCGCCGAGGCCGTGGTCGAGGGCCGGAACGTCTACGAGGAGCGTCAGCGCGGGGCGGGTCAGGAGCCGGAGGAGTCGAACGGCCGCGCCGCGGAGGTCGGGGACGAGTCCGAAGGCGTCGAGTTGGCGGGCCGCGAGGGCTATCAATGAGCCTCGAGCTCGTCCGCGAGCTGCGCGAGAAGACCGGCGCCGGGCTGCTCGACTGCCAGAAGGCACTCGGCGAGGCGCAGGGCGACTCGGAGAAGGCGCTCCGCCTCCTCCGGGAGCGCGGGCTCGCGAAGGCCGCCAAGAAGTCCACGCGCGCGGCCACCGACGGGTTGGTCGGCTCGTACATCCATCCCGGCGGCAGGGTCGGCGTCCTGATCGAGGTGAACTGCGAGACGGACTTCGTCGCCAAGACGCCGGAGTTCCAGCAGCTCGTGAAAGATCTCGCCATGCAGGTCGCCGCGTCGGAGCCGCGCTACGTGAGCCGGGACGAAGTCCCCGGCGCCGTGCTCGAGTCCGAGCGCGAGATCTATCGCGAGCAGGCGCGCCGCTCCGGCAAGCCGGAGAAGGTGTTCGATCGCATCGTCGAGGGACAAGTCGAGCGGTTCTACAAGGACGTCTGTCTGCTCGAGCAGCCGTTCATCAAACAGAGTGATCGGACCGTAGAGGAGATCGTCAAAGAGGCGATCGTCCGCTTCGGGGTGAACGTCGCGGTTCGCCGCTTTGCCCGGTTCGCGCTCGGGGAGACGGCGGCCAAGGAGAACGCCGCTGGAGGCGCGTCCGGAAGCTGAGCCGGTCCCGGACGACGCCGGAGCCCCGCGCTACCGCCGCGTCCTGCTGAAGATGAGCGGCGAGGCCCTCGCCGGGCCCGGCGGCTATGGCATCGATCCGACCGTGCTGCGGACCTTCGCCGCCGAGGTGAAGGACGTGCACGCCCTCGGCTGCCAGCTTGCGCTCGTGATCGGCGGCGGCAACATCTTCCGCGGCCTCGAGGGCGCGGACTCGTTCGGCATCGACCGCGCCACGGGCGACTACATGGGCATGCTGGCGACGGTGATCAACGCGTTGGCGCTCCAGGCCGGCCTCGAGCAGGTCGGCGTGCCGACGCGCGTGCTCTCGGCCATCGAGATCAAGGAGGTGGCGGAGCCGTACATCCGCCGCCGCGCCACCCGCCACCTCGAGAAGGGGCGCGTCATCATCTTCGCCGCCGGCACCGGCAATCCGTTCTTCACCACCGACACGGCGGCGAGCCTCCGTGCGATGGAGATCGGCGCGCAGGTGATCTTCAAGGCGACCCGCGTCGATGGCGTCTACGACAGCGATCCGCTGAAGAACCCCAAAGCCGTCCGCTTCGACCAGCTCACGTACATCGACGTGCTGAGCCGCCACCTGCAGGTGATGGACTCCACGGCGGTGTCGCTCTGCATGGACAACGGCCTCCCCATCCTCGTCTTCAACATGTTGCAGTCCGGCAACATCAAGCGGGCCGTGGTCGGCGAGCGGATCGGTACAATGGTCCACGGAGGTCGAATGCCATGACCGCCGAGGTGCTCGAGAACCTGAAGACCGAGCTCGACAAGACGCACGCCGCGCTCAAGAAGGAGCTTTCGCACGTGCGCACGGGGCGCGCCTCGACGGCGCTCCTCGAAGGGGTGCACGTCGACTACTACGGCACGCGCACGCCGCTGAACCAGCTCGCCTCGCTGTCGGCGCCGGAGGCGAGCCTGCTGGTCATCCAGCCGTACGACAAGAGCGTCATCCAGGCCATCGAGAAGGCCATCCAGACCTCCGAGCTCGGGCTCAATCCCCAGAACGACGGCAAGCTGATCCGCATTCCCATCCCGCCGCTCACCGAGGAGCGCCGGCGCGAGCTGGTCAAGCACGTCAAAAAAATCGCCGAGGAGTACCGCGTCGGCGCCCGCAATCACCGGCGCGACTCGCTCGAGATGCTGAAAGAGCTCGAGAAGGACAAGGACATCACCGAGGACGACCGGCGGCACGCCGACCAGAAGGTCGAGGCGATGACGAAGGAGTGCCTCGAGCGTCTCGAGAAGACTCTCAAGCTCAAAGAAGACGAGATCATGGCGGTCTGAATGCTCGAGCTCGATCCGACACGACTACCGCGTCACGTCGCGGTCATCATGGACGGCAACGGCCGCTGGGCGGAGCAGCGGGGGCTTCCCCGGCTCTACGGGCACCGCGTGGGCAAGGACTCCGTGCGCGCGGTCGTCGAGACCAGCCGCCGCCTCGGCGTCAAGTACCTGTCGCTGTACGCGTTCTCGACCGAGAACTGGGCGCGCCCGCTGCGCGAGGTCGACGGCCTGATGGCGCTCCTGCGGCGCTACCTCGCGAGCGAGCTCGGCAAGATGATGAAGCATCAGATCCGCCTGCGCGCGGTCGGGAGCCTCCGGAAGCTCCCCCCGGCGGTACGCGAGGCGCTCCGCGCCACCGTCGAGGCCACGAAGCGCAACACCGGCATGACGGTCCTGCTCGCGGTGAGCTACGGCGGACGCGAGGAGATCGCGCGCGCCGCGCGGGCGATCGCCCGGCGCGTCGAGCGCGGCGAGCTCGACCCGGGCCGCATCACGGCGCGGACCGTCGCCAAGCACCTGGGGACGGCGGGCATCCCCGACCCCGACCTCCTCATCCGCACGGGCGGCGAGATGCGCATCAGCAACTTCTTCCTCTGGCAGCTCGCCTACACCGAGATCTACGTCAGCAAGAGCATGTGGCCGGAGTTCCGCGAGCGGGAGTATCTGCAGGCGCTCGGGTTCTTCCAGCAGCGCCAACGCCGCTTCGGGCGCGTTCCCGCGCAGCTCGAGCGCGAGCGGCTCCGGGTCGCGTACTGATCGCGCCACGCGGAGGGGCTGTGGGGACGGGGATGCGCCCGTGCTGAAGACGCGAATCCTCACCGCCCTGGTCGCGATCCCGCTCCTCTGGCTGATCGTCTGCTACCTGCCGGCGCCGCTCTTCACCGGCTTCATCTGCGCCGTCGCCGCCGTGGCGCTGTTCGAATACTTCGAGATGGCGCTGCCCGATCATCCCGCCGAGCGCGGGCTCGGCGTCGGTGGCGGCATTCTCGTCGCGGCCGCCGTGGTGAGCGGCCAGCCGCAGGTCCTGGGTGCCGGGCTCGCGCTGGTGTCGATCCTCGGCCTCGTCCTGCCGCTCGTCCGCACGACGGATCCGCTCGGCGCCACGCAGCGGCTCGGGCTGTCCCTGCTCGGCGTCCTCTACTTCGGCTTCCTCACGGGCCACATCGTGCTGCTGCGCGCCGGCGACGACGGGTGGCGGTGGGTGCTCTTCACCGTTTTCACGGCCATGGGCTCGGATTCGGGCGGCTACTTCGCGGGCCGCGCGTTCGGCCGGCACAAGCTCGCGCCCACGGTGAGCCCCAGCAAGACCGTCGAGGGCGGCGTCGGCGCCATAGCAGGCGCGATGGTGATTGCCGTGCTCGCCAAGCTCGTGATCCATCCGCTCCTCGGGCTCCGCGAGGCCATGGCGCTCGGCGCGGCCGTGAGCGTCCTGGCGCAGCTCGGCGACCTCTGCGAGTCGGCGCTCAAGCGGGCCTTCGGTGCGAAGGATTCGGGCTGGATAATCCCCGGCCACGGTGGCATCCTTGACCGCCTGGACAGCCTGCTCTTCCCGATCGTCTTCGCTTACTACTACGCGGCGCTGCCGCGGTTCTGAGGGGCCTCATGGACGTCTCTGCGTTCGCCACGAGCCTGCTGTCGTTCACCGTCGCGCTCGGCGCGCTCGTGTTCGTCCACGAGCTCGGACACTTCCTCGTCGCCAAGCGGAGCGGCGTGCGGGTGCAGCGCTTCTCGATCGGGTTCGGCCCGGTCATCTTCTCGTGGCGTCGCGGCGAGACCGAGTACGCCGTGTCCGCCATCCCGATGGGCGGCTACGTGAAGATGCTCGGCGAGGACGACGACGACGAGGCGGGCGTCGCCCTCGAGCCCGAGCGCGCGTTCTCGACGCAGCCGGTGTGGAAGCGCGCCGCGATCGTGGGCGCCGGCCCGTCGATGAACTTCGTCTTCGCCTTCATCGTCTACGCCGCGCTCTTCTCCACCATCGGCGTCGAGCTGCCGTCCAACGACCCGCGTGTGGGCGGCGTGTCGGCCGGCATGCCGGCCGAGCAGGCCGGCCTCAAGCCGGGCGATCTCGTCGTCACGATCGACGGCCAGCCCGTCAAGACGTGGGAGGAGCTCTCGGGCATGGTCCTGGCGTCGAAGGGGCGCGCGCTGAACGTCGTCGTCGACCGCGACGGCGCACAGGTGCCGCTCCAGGTGACGCCGCAGCTCCAGGGTGGGCGGACGATGTTCGGCGAGGAGACGGAGAGCGTCTACCGCATCGGTATCGAGGCCTCGCACGACTGGTCGAAGGTCGGGCCCATCGAGGGCATCGGCATGGCGGCCCAGCAGACGTGGACCGCGTCCGTCGTCGTCTTGAAGGGCCTCGGGCTCATGCTCCAGGGACGCGTGCCGCTGAGCGAGCTCGGAGGCCCGATCGCGATCGCCCGCGCGGCCGGCCAGCAGGCGCAGGCGGGCGCGAGCCGCTTCCTCTCCATGCTCGCGTTCCTCTCCGTGAACCTCGGCGTGCTCAACCTGCTGCCAATTCCCGCGCTCGACGGCGGCCACCTCGCGTTCTTCGCGCTCGAGGGCCTCATGCGCCGTCCGCTCCGCCAGCGCCATCGTGAGATCGCGCAGCAGGTGGGTGTGCTCCTCCTCATCACGCTGATGGTGTTCGTCTTCTACAACGACATCCATCGGCTCGTGCAGGGTTGAGCCGCCTGGTCGTCCTCGGCATCGACACGGCCACGTGGACGGCGGCGGCGGGGGTGGTGCGGGACGGCGAGGTGCTCGCCGAGGCCGTGTATCGCGAGGAGCGCTCGCATACGCGCTCGCTCACCGCGCTCGTCGAGCGCGTGCTCGCGGACGCCGGGGTTGCGATCGAAGACGTGGACGGGCTCGCCGTGTCGATCGGCCCGGGCTCGTTCACCGGGCTCCGCGTGGGGCTCGCGCTCGCGAAGGGGATCGCGTTCGCGGGCGGCGTGCCGATCGCGGCCGTGCCGACGCTCGAGGCACTGGCCTGGGCGGCCGAAGCGGCACCGGGCGAGACGGTGTGCGCGGCGCTCGATGCGCGGAAGCAGGAGGTCTACGCGGCGCTCTTCACCATGACCGCCGAGGGGCCGCGGCGGGAGACACCCGACGAGGCGCTCCGGCCCGCCGCGCTCGCCACGCGGCTCCCGCCCGGCTGCGTCCTCGTGGGCGACGCCGGCGACGTCTACGGCGCGGTGCTCGGCGCACATGCGATCCTCCGTCCGTTCGCCACGCACCATCCGCGCGGGGGCGTCGTCGCGCGCCTCGGCTGGCAGCGCCTGCGCACCGGCGCCGCCGAGGCCATCGGCCCGCTCGAGCCCGTCTACGTTCGTCCACCGGACGCCGAGCTGCCGCGCACGGGGTCGCGTTGACAATCCATTTTCCACCGTATTACTAGAGTCTTCCGATCGCGGCGGGGGGTATCGCGTATGGAGAAGAAGGACGAGGAGCTGATCCAGACCCTGCTCGAGCGAGAGCCGGAGCTCCGGCGCTACTACGAGGAGCACGTGGACCTCGAACGGCGCCTCGGGGCCTATCAGCAGAAGGTCTATCTCTCGCCTGACGAGGAGCTCGAGAAGCGGCGCCTCCAGAAGCTGAAACTCGCCGGGAAAGACCGGATCATGGAGATCCTGTCGCGGCACCGCGCACACTGAACTGAACCGGCGCGACCCGGGCGCCAGATCGACAAGGTCCCTCATGCGACACACGATCTCCGTCCTGGTCGAAAACGAGTTCGGCGTCCTCGCGCGCGTCGCCGGCCTCTTCAGCGGCCGCGGCTTCAACATCGAAAGCCTGTCGGTCGCCGAGACGCTCGATCCCACCATCTCCCGCCTGACGCTGGTCACGCGCGGCGACGATCAGGTCCTCGAGCAGATCGAGAAGCAGCTCAACAAGCTCGTCAACGTCATCCGCGTCACCGACTTCACCGGCACCGAGCACGTCGAGCGCGAGCTCGTGCTCATCAAGGTGAAGGCCGAGGAGCGCACGCGCGGCGAGCTCGTGAACATCGTGGACATCTTCCGCGCCAAGATCATCGACGTGTCGCGCCAGTCCTACATCGTCGAGATCACGGGAACCGAGGATAAGGTGCGCGCCCTGATCGAGCTGCTGACGCCGCTCGGCATCCTAGAGGTCGTCCGCACGGGCAGAGTCGCCATGTTCCGCGGCACGCGTCTCCTCACCGCGGACGGCGACAAGGAGCGAGGAGCGGCATGAAGATCCATCGTGACAGTGAGGCGAGCCTCGAGCCGTTGAAGGGCAAGAAGATCGCCGTCATCGGGTACGGCAGCCAGGGGCACGCGCACGCGCTCAACCTGCGCGACAGCGGGATGGACGTGCGCGTCGGACTCCGGCCCGACAGCGCGTCGCGGCAGAAGGCCGAGAAGGCGGGCCTCCGCGTCGTCGACGCGGCGACGGCCGCGCGCGAGGCCGACATCGTGATGATGCTCACGCCCGACGAGATGGGCGCGGAGATCTACGAATCGGAGATCGCGCCGGGCCTGAAGGCCGGGAAGTACCTCGCGTTCGGGCACGGCTTCAACATCCATTTCAAGAAGATCGCGCCGCCGAAGGACGTGAACGTCTTCATGGTGGCGCCGAAGGGGCCTGGCCATCTCGTGCGGAGCCAGTACGAGAAGGGGCAGGGGGTCCCGTGCCTGCTCGCCGTCGCCGCCGATCCGAGCGGGGACACCGCGAAGGTGGGGTTGGCCTACGCGAAGGCCATCGGCGGGACGCGTGCGGGGGTCATCGAGACGACGTTCAAGGACGAGACCGAGACCGATCTTTTCGGCGAGCAGGCCGTGCTCTGCGGCGGCCTCACCGAGCTCATCCGCGCGGGCTACGAGACGCTCGTCGAGGCGGGGTATCCGCCGGAGATGGCGTACTTCGAGTGCCTGCACGAGGTGAAGCTGATCGTCGACCTCATCTACGAGGGCGGCATCGCCAACATGCGCTACTCGATCAGCAACACCGCCGAGTACGGCGACATGACGCGCGGGAAGCGCGTCATCGGCCCCGAGGCACGGCAGGCGATGAAGACGCTGCTCAAGGACATCCAGTCGGGCGCGTTCGCCGACGAGTGGATCACCGAGCATCGCTGCGGGCAGCCGCACTTCAAGGAGCTCCGGCGCGAGGCCGAGAAGCACCCCATCGAAGGGGTCGGGGCGAAGCTCCGGGGGCTCATGCCCTGGCTCGCCTCCGGCCGCCTCGTCGACCGCTCGCGGAACTGAGGACCGTAACTGCGGATCGCACGCGAAGGGTGGCCCGTCATCGCCACGGTGGTCGGGGTGCTCGGCACCGTCGCCGCCGTCGGCGCGCTCGCCGGGCGTCCGGTGGCGATCGTCCCGCTGGTCCTCGGAGTCGGGTTCTGCCTCTGGTTCTTCCGCGACCCCGAGCGCGAGGCGCCGCATGACGAGCGGCTGGTCATCTCGCCCGCGGACGGGCGCGTGGTCGCCGTCGTGCCCGAGCGCGAGGACCGGTATCTCAACGCGCTCGCGACGCGCGTCAGCATCTTCATGTCGCCGCTCGACGTGCACGTGAACCGGAGCCCGGTGACCGGGACTGTGCGCGAGGTGCAGCACACCGCGGGCAAGTTCCGCGCCGCGTTCTCCGACAAGTCGTCGCTCGACAACGAGCGCAACGCCGTCGTGCTCGAGAGCGGGGGCCGGCGCTTCCTGATGGTGCAGATCGCCGGAGCGCTGGCGCGCCGCATCGTCTGCCACGTGGGCCCCGGCGACCGCTTGGAACGCGGGCAGCGGTTCGGCATGATCATGTTCGGCTCCCGCGTCGACGTCTTCCTGCCGCCGGGCGTCCAGCCGGTGGTGAAGAAGGGCGAACGCGTGCGAGCCGGTTTGAGCGCGCTCGGTCGCGTGCAGGAGCCCGCATGACGGACGGTCCACTCGCCAGCAGTCCGCGGCGCCGCCGCCGCATCCCGCCCCTCCGCCACGGCGTCTACATCCTGCCCAACCTGTTCACGACGGCCGGCCTGTTCGCGGGCTTCTACTCGATCATCTGCACGCTCAACGGCCGCTACGACATCGCCGCGACGATGATCCTCGTGGCGCAGCTCTGCGACGTGCTCGACGGGCGCATCGCACGCCTCACGCGTACGACCAGCTCCTTCGGCATCCAGTACGATTCGCTCGCCGATCTCATCGCATTCGGCGTCGCGCCCGGCATCCTCGTCTACCAGTGGGCGCTCGTCCCGTGGGGGCGGTGGGGCTGGCTCGCGGCCTCGCTGTACGTCACGTGCGGCGCGCTCCGCCTCGCGCGCTTCAACGTGCAGATCGCGTCGGCGGAGAAGCGCTATTTCATCGGGCTCCCCATTCCCGCGGCCGCCGACGTCATCGCCGCCACCGTGCTGCTCTTCTACTTCTTCGGCGGCGAGGGCGCGGCCAACAAACACATCCTCATGCCGATCCTGATCTACGCCGTCGCCGCGCTCATGGTGAGCGAGGTCCGCTACTACTCCTTCAAGGAGATCCGCTTCCACCACCGCCATCCGTTCGGCGTGCTGCTCGGGCTCATCATGCTGCTCGTGCTGACGATCGGCGCGCCCGAGGCGATGCTCTTCCTCATCATCAGCGGCTACGCCCTGTCCGGTCCGGTCATGACGCTCGTCCGCCGCCTGCGCGCGGCGCCAGCGCCGGCGCAGGCCGACGCGTCGCCCGGGCTGCGCGCCGTCCGTCCGGGCGAGGGGCAGGGCCAGTCTCTGCTTGACAAGCCCGGAGCCCGCCGCTAAGCCCGGACCCAGATGGCACGTTCGCTTACACTCCTTCGGGGTCTGGCCCTGGGCCTGCTGCTTAGCAGCCCGCCCGCGGCGCTCGCCGGAGTGTAGGCAAAAAGCCCAGAACT
>Ga0111538_10014108_pt1 | contig 10544 bp, 8 predicted proteins | sample SoiMethybrSBSTD1_FD_79669 | JGI IMG/M metagenome (GOLD analysis project Ga0111538, IMG submission 79669) | Bulk soil microbial communities from a Populus tree surrounding site in Tennessee, USA - Soil MetaG P. TD hybrid SBSTD1 (version 2)... | ecosystem: Environmental > Terrestrial > Soil > Tree... | reverse complement strand
GACGGACGTGACGGGAGTGGCGCACTTGCCGGAAGGTGTGGAGATGGTGATGCCGGGCGACAACGTGCAGATGTCGATCGAGCTGATCGCGCCGATCGCGATGGAGAAGGGGTTGCGGTTCGCTATTCGTGAAGGCGGTCGCACGGTCGGAGCCGGCACGGTTTCGGAAGTAATTGAATAAGAGTAAGAGCGTTTGAGGTAAAGAAATGCCACGCGATAATATTGTGCTTCAGTGCCAGGATTGCAAAAGTCGGAATTACGTGACTACCAAGAATAAGAAGACCACGCCCGATCGGCTGGAATTCAGCAAGTTCTGCCGCCGTTGCCGCAAGCACACTGGTCACAAGGAAACCAAGTAAGAATATTGCCGATTGCCAATTGCCAATTTCGATTACGGAGACCGACATGATTCAAATTGGCAATCGGCAATTGAAAATCGGCAATAGCCGTAGGGGTATAGTGTCAACGGTTAGCACGTCGGTCTCCAAAACCGAAAGTCCGGGTTCGAATCCTGGTACCCCTGCCAGATAACGTTGAAAGCAGCATCAGCCGCAGAACCGAGTTCAGGAGTTATGGCGGAAACAGATAATCCAGACGCATCAATCGTGGCGCCCCCTCGTGCCGCGCGTTTTGGTGAGGGACCGGAAGGCAAGCCGGCCCGGCGCGAGCGTGGACAAGTCTCGCAGCAGCGCAAGCCGGGACGTATAGGTCAGTTTTTGCACGACGTGCGAGCGGAGATGAAGCGTGTTTCATGGCCGACTCTGCAACACGTGCAGCACCAGACCATCATCACGGTGATCGCGGTCATCTTTTTCGCTGTTTACTTGTTTGCAGTGGATCAGGCTCTTGCGAGATTGATTAACGGCTTGGATTGGGTCATCGAAAAGTTAGCAAGGTTTTTGGGCCTCGCCTGAGGAAAAGAGTTTCTAATGCAGCAGTGGTTTATCCTTCATACGTACTCGGGACACGAGAAAAAGGTGCGCGACAGTCTGAAGGCGCGTATCCGGGACACCGATCTCCAGGATGAGATTACGGAGGTGCTGGTGCCGACGGAGACTGTTGTCGAGATGCGCGGTAATAAGCGTATCGAGTCGGCGCGCATGTTTTATCCCGGTTATGTGCTGGTGCAAATCGATTGTGACGAACGCGGCCACATCCCTGACAACGTCTTTCACATGATCAAGTCGACCCCAAAGGTGACTGGATTTGTCGGTGGTCATAATCCCACGCCGCTGACGCCGCAGGAAGTCGATCAGATCGTGAACCAGCAGGCGGAAGCAGCGGAAAAACCGAAGCCGAAGTTCTCGTATGCGGCCGGCGAGACGGTGCGTATCAAGTCTGGACCGTTCCAGAGTTTTACCGGCAAGGTTGAAGAGGTTAATGAGGACAAGTCGACACTGAAGGTGACGGTGACGATCTTCGGTCGATCGACGCCGGTGGAGTTGAATTTTCTCGACGTCGAGAAGGTGACTTTCGCGGAAGAAGAGTAAAGCAAAGAGATGGCAAAGAAGATTACAGGTTATATAAAGCTGCAGGTTCCTGCCGGGAAGGCGAATCCGGCGCCGCCGATTGGTCCGGCGCTTGGTCAGCACGGCGTGAACATCATGGAGTTCTGCAAGGCGTTCAACGCCAAGACCGCGCAGATGGATCCCGACCTGAAAGTGCCGGTTGTGATCACGGTCTATGCCGATCGCTCGTTTACGTTTGAAACGAAGACGCCGCCCGCGGCTGACTTGCTGAAGAAGGCTGCCGGGATTCCAAAAGGTTCCGGAAAGCCCAATCGTGAAAAGGTAGGAACGATTTCGAAGGCCAAGATCGAGGAGATTGCCAAGACCAAGCTTCAGGATCTGAATACCACGAGCCTGGAATCGGCGATCCGCACGATCGAAGGCACAGCGAGGCAGATGGGTTTGACGGTGGAATAAGAGAAGGCCATCCACAGATTACACAGAAAAATCTGCGGAATCTGTGGATAGATTGAGAGGGAGGGATTCAAATCCCGTTTGCACCTCGGAGTTAAGAATGAAGAGTCACGGAAAGAAGTACCGCGCCGCGCTCGAAAAGATTGAGGCGGGACGCAAATACAACCTCGAAACAGCAATAGCTAAAGTCAAAGAGATCGCTTTCGCGAAGTTCGACGAAACAGTTGAGCTGACGGTTTGGCTCGGTGTCGATCCGCGAAAAGCCGATCAGCTCGTGCGTGGAACCCTCGTTCTGCCGCACGGCATTGGCAAGACAAAGACGGTTCTCGTCATCGCCCAGGGCGACAAGGTGCGTGAGGCTGAAGAAGCCGGCGCCGACATCGTCGGGGGTGAAGACGTCGTCAACCGGATCAAGGGTGGCTGGACCGATTTCGATGCCGTAATCGCAACGCCTGACATGATGCGCCTGGTTGGCGCTCTCGGTAAGGTGCTTGGTCCACGCGGGCTCATGCCCAACCCGAAAACAGGCACGGTTACTCCCGACGTCGCTACCGCGATCAGGGAAACCAAGGCCGGTAAAGTTGAATACCGCGTCGACAAAACGGGCGTGATTCACGTCGGCGTCGGCAAAGTCTCGTTTGAGCCGGACAAGCTTCGCGATAACACCAAGGCCTTGCTCGACGCAGTGGTGAAAGCGAAGCCTGCAACTGCAAAAGGAAAGTACATCAAGAAGGTTAATCTCGCTGCCACGATGAGTCCTGGGGTTTTGCTGGACGAAACGGCGTACGCGAAGTAAAGGGTGAGGAGCAGAACATGAAATCAAAAAAACAGAAACAGCAGGATCTCGACGCTCTCACCGAACAATTTAAGAACGCCAAGGCTGCGATGGTGGTTGGTTTCCAGAAGATGACCGTCGCGAAAGACCAGGAGCTTCGCAACCAACTGCGCGAAGCAGGTGTTTCTTACGAAGTGGTGAAGAACACGCTGGCGCGCAGGGCTTCGGAAGGAACGGCACTCGAACCTGCAGCACCACACTTCAAAGGTGTGACTGCCGTGGCGCTGAGCACCGGTGATCCGGTTGGTTTGTCTAAAGCTATTTCAAAGTTTACTAAGGCCAATCCGGACATCTTTACGTTCAAGGCCGGAGTCGTCGAGGGTAAGGTGGTCGCGCTGAACGAAGTCGAAGCGATTGCCAGTTTGCCGTCGAAGGAAGAGTTAATTTCGAAGGTTATGTTCCTAATCAATTGTCAGGCGCAGCGTCTGGTCACGGTCATTTCCGCCGTGCCGCGTAACCTGGCAGTCGTTATCAAACAGATTGGTGAGCAGAAGACCGCATAAGGATTTTTGAGGAGGATAGAAAGGTAATCATGGCAGCAACACGCGAAGACGTTATCGAGTTTTTGAAGAATATGACCCTTCTGGAAGCTTCACAATTGGTGAAGGACCTGGAAGAGACGTTTGGTGTTTCAGCAGCGGCAGCGGCAGTAGCGGCCCCGGTGGCAGCATCGGCCGACGGTGGCGGAGCTGCGGCAGCGGCAGAAGAGAAGACAGAGTTTGACGTGATCCTGCAGGCGATCGGCGGCAATAAGATCAACGTGATCAAGGTTGTCCGCGAAGTGACTGCGCTGGGATTGAAAGAAGCCAAGGATCTGGTAGAGGCAGCCCCCAAAGCAGTGAAGGAGGGCGTCTCGAAGGAAGAGGCGGAAACGATCAAGCAGAAACTGTCTGACGCTGGGGCGACCGTCGAAGTTAAGTAAGAAGATTAGAGCCATCCACAGATTACGCAGAAACATTTCTGTGAAATCTGCGGAATCTGTGGATACCTGTTCGCGGCTTGACACTAGGATTGTAAGTGGCTAAGTTAAGGGAGTATTGAGGCGCTGGCGTTACTCCCAAAAATTCTGACGGATAGATCCGCCGCTTTTGGTTAACAAGCGGTCAGGGGCATTGTGCGCTCTGACCGCGCTTTGGCGTCTTTAATTGGCAATTAGGTAAAAAGGATCTCACATGTCTGCAAATCTGCTTCAAACAATTACTACCGGGTTAGGAAGACGTACCAGTCAGGCGCCTGAGCGTGAGGACTTCTCCAAGATCGCCACCGCCGTCAGGATACCAAATCTAATTGAGATTCAACGCGAGTCGTATAACCGGTTTCTGCAGATGGACCTTCTGCCGGAAGAGCGTGAAGCTACCGGCCTCCAGGCCGTCTTTCAATCGGTTTTTCCAATCTCCGACTTCCGCGGCACCGCCACGCTCGACTTCGTCGAGTACCAGATCGGCAACTGGCAGTGTAAATGCGGACGTCTCGAAGGTCTGAACTATCTAAGATCAAACTGTAAGAACTGCGGTTCTACTATCAAAGTCAATCCCCTGGCAGCAGGAGATACGCTTTGTCATCGATGCGGCACGTTCAATTTTGTCCGCCCGCAGCTTTGCGAAAACTGCGGCGAGCCCGTTGGCCTGAAACATAAGCACGATCAGCAGGAGTGTCAGGAACGCGGCATGAGCTACAGCGTTCCACTCAAGGTAAAGATCCGGCTCACTGTCTTTGACAAGGACCCGGACACGGAAGTGCTCTCGATCCGCGACATCAAGGAAGAAGAGGTCTTCTTCGGCGAAATCCCGCTGATGACGGACAACGGTACTTTCATTATCAACGGTACCGAGCGCGTCATCGTATCGCAGTTGCACCGTTCGCCCGGCGTGTTCTTCAAACGCGGCGCAATCTACGTCGCCAAGATCATTCCGTATCGCGGTTCGTGGGTCGAGTTTGAATACGACCAGAAGAACCTGCTTTACGTGCGCGTCGGAAAACGCAAGTTCCTGGCGTCGATCTTCCTGCGAGCACTCGGCCTCTGGTTCAACCAGAAAGTCGATCTCAAAGGACTGCGCACCGATTCGCAGCTCGAAGACGGTGTGAAAAATGCCTCATTTACCGATGAGGACATGATCCGCCATATCTACATCACGGATGAGATTCATCTGCAGGATGGTCACCTGAAAGTGCAGGTCCCCGAACAGGGACCGACAAATCTCGTCGGCATGAAGGTCGACCACGACATCAAGGGCAAAGGACCGGATCCGATTGTTCGTGGCGGCAAGAAAGTGGCGAGTTCCGCGCTCGAAGCCCTGCGCAAATCTGGCATTGCGGAAGTCGAAGTCGACTCGCAGCAATTCGAAGGCGCCTTCGTGGTGGCTGACATAGTCAACACAGAGAGCGGCGAGATCATTCTCGAGTCCAACAATGAGATCACGCCTGCCAAACTGCAGGAGATCATCGAAGCCGGCATCACCAGCTTCTCAGTGTTCTTCCCTGAACGCGACGATGTTGGACCAGTGCTTTCGTTGACGTTGAAGAAAGACGTCATCACCAAGCCGGTTGATGCTCTTCTCGAGATTTATCGCAAGATGCGTCCGGGCGATCCTCCGACTGTGCAAACCGCTTATCGTCTGCTCGAAGCAATGTTCTTCGATCCGCGCAAGTTTGATTTTTCGCGCGTTGGCCGTCTGAAGTTCAACATCAAGATGGGCAAGGGCGAGCGCGAGCGGATTGACGATCCATTGCTCTCCGCGCACGATTTCTACGAGGTTGTTTCTTACGTTCTGAAGATGCGTAAGAACCCGTCTGAGTACCAGGCGGACGACATCGATCACCTGGGCAATCGACGCGTGCGCGCGGTTGGTGAGTTGCTGGAGAACCAGTTCCGCATCGGCCTCGAGCGCATGGAGCGCGCCATCAAGGAGAAGATGTCGATCCACCAGGAAATGCAGACGACGATGCCGCGCGATCTCATCAACGCGAAGCCGGTGACGGCTGCCGTGCGTGAGTTCTTCGGTTCGAGCCAGTTGTCGCAGTTCATGGATCAGACGAATCCGCTGTCGGAAATCACGCACAAACGCCGTCTCTCCGCACTTGGACCGGGCGGTCTCTCGCGTGAACGCGCCGGGTTCGAAGTGCGCGACGTGCACCCGACGCACTACGGGCGTATCTGTCCTATCGAGACGCCTGAAGGTCCGAACATCGGACTCATCTCGAGTCTCTCGTGCTTCGCGCGTATCAATGAGTTCGGGTTTATCGAAGCTCCATATCGCAAGGTCATTGACGGCCGCGTCGTTGAATACGTGCGCGTCATCAATGGCGGCGACACGAAGCTCAAGCCCGGCGAGCACATTCCACTCGAAGAAGTCGAGAAGGCAAACAAGAAGCTCGGCGGCGAAGCTCGTCGGGCTGAGTTCGAGCCATGGCCGTTCTACCTGACCGCGTGGGAAGAAGACAAACACGTCGTCGGACAGGCCAACATCAATCTCGACGAAAACGGCAACATCATCAACGAGCGTAACGCGGCCCGGAAAGCCGGTGAGTTTATTCTCGCCTTGCGCAAAGACATCGAGTATGTCGACGTCTCGCCGAAACAGCTCGTCTCGGTGGCCGCATCGCTGATTCCGTTCCTCGAGAACGACGACGCGAACCGCGCGCTGATGGGTTCAAACATGCAACGCCAGTCAGTCCCGCTGCTTCGTGCCGAGGCTCCGTACATCGGAACCGGCATGGAGAAGGTGACTGCTCGTGACTCCGGTGCTGTGGTTGCGGCCAAACGCGATGGCGTGGTCGACTACGTCGATTCCGAACGCATCATCGTCAAGGCCGATCACAACGTCGACGGCACGATTTCGCGTGAGGTGACCGCAGACATCTACACGTTGATCAAGTTCAAGCGTTCGAACCAGAACACTTGTATCAATCAGCGTCCGATCGTCCACGTCGGCGAACGCGTCGAGAAGGGCCAGGTTATTGCCGATGGCCCGTGTACGGATCGCGGTGAGCTGGCGCTCGGTCGCAACGTTCTCGTCGCCTTCATGCCGTGGCGCGGTTACAACTTCGAAGACGCGATCCTCGTTTCAGAGCGACTCGTGAAAGAGGACTACTACACCTCGATTCACATTGAAGAGCTCGAGATCGAGGCTCGCGACACGAAGCTTGGTCCAGAGGAAATCACGCGCGACATCCCGAACGTCGGTGAGAACATGCTCCGCGATCTCGACGAGAGCGGCATCATTCGCATCGGCGCTCAGGTCAAGCCGGGTTCGATCCTCGTCGGCAAAGTGACACCGAAAGGTGAAACCCAACTGACTGCGGAAGAGAAACTGCTGCGCGCAATCTTCGGCGAGAAGGCCGGCGACGTGAAGGATGCTTCGCTCGTCAGCCCGCCGGGAATCGACGGCACGGTCGTTGACGTTCAGGTCTTCACCCGCAAGGGTCAGGAAAAGGACGCGCGCTCGCTGGCCATCGAACAGGACGAAGAAGATCGCCTGCGGCGCGACCTTGAAGACGAAATTCGTATCCTGCGCGAGCAGCGCGATGAGCGAATCTACGAATTGCTCGAGGGCCGCAAGCTCTCCGCGGATCTGACCGTGAATCGCGAAGTGGTGATTGAGAAGAACATTCCAATCACCCGCGAGATGCTGAAGGCAGTCGAGCCGAAAGCATTGCGCAAGGTCCAACTCGCGTCTTCGCGACTCGATATCGGCGCGGAAATCAAGGAGTACGAAGATCGCACCGAACGACAGATCAAGATCCTCTCTGACATTTACGAAGAGAAGATCGCGAAGCTGCGCCAGGGCGACGAGCTTTCACCAGGCGTGATCAAGATGGTGAAGGTGTTCATCGCCATGAAGCGCAAGCTGTCAGTCGGCGACAAGATGGCCGGTCGTCACGGAAATAAGGGCGTGATCGCACGCATTCTTCCGGAAGAGGACATGCCTTACCTGCCCGATGGAACACCTGTGGAGATCGTTCTCAATCCGCTCGGCGTGCCGTCGCGTATGAACGTGGGCCAGATCCTCGAGACGCACCTCGGCTGGGCCGCACGCGTGCTGGGAATGCACTTCGCGACGCCGGTGTTCGACGGCGCAACTGAAGCTGAGATCAAGAAGAAACTGCAGTTGTCCGGAGAACGCGCTCGCGAGCTCGGATTACCCGAAATTGTTAACGAGTCTGGCAAGGCAGTGTTGTACGACGGTCTTAGTGGCGATCCGTTCGAGCAGAAAGTGACAGTCGGATATATCTACATGTTGAAGCTGTCGCACCTCGTCGACGACAAGATTCACGCACGCTCGATTGGACCGTACAGCTTGATCACGCAGCAGCCGCTCGGTGGTAAGGCGCAGTTTGGTGGTCAGCGCTTTGGAGAGATGGAGGTGTGGGCGCTCGAAGCTTACGGCGCGGCACACATTCTTCAGGAGTTGTTGACGGCCAAGTCTGACGACGTCGCCGGCCGCTCGAAGATCTACGAAGCGATCGTGAAAGGCGAAGCCGACTTCGATCCGGGTTTGCCGGAGTCGTTCAACGTGCTCGTACGCGAACTGCAGTCGCTCTGTCTCGATGTTGAGTTGATCAACAAGAAGGCAGCGGTAGACGGCACGGGAGCGGAAGATGGCGTTGGTGAAGCGATCGTGACGAGTGCCGTAGAGGCGTGAGGCTTTGAGGGCGGCTTTACAGGATTTTATAAGATTAGACAGGATTTACATGTCAATCCTGCTAAATCATGTCAATCCTGTGAAGCCAACCTCCAGCGCCAGGCGGTCAAAGCTGAATTCATAGTTGTTTTGGTTTTATCAACAACGGAGAAATTAAAGTGTTTCGATTCCAACAAGAAAAGACGCAACTGGCTCCAGACTTTGAAGCAATTCGTATCTCACTTGCGTCACCGGAAAAGATCCGGCAATGGTCGCATGGTGAGGTGACCAAACCAGAAACAATCAACTACCGCACCTTCAAACCCGAACGCGACGGGCTCTTCTGCGCGCGTATCTTCGGTCCGGTCGCTGATTGGGAGTGCCTCTGCGGAAAATACAAACGCATGAAGCACCGCGGCGTGATCTGCGACAAGTGCGGCGTCGAAGTGACTCAGGCGAAAGTGCGACGTGAACGGTTGGGCCATATCGACCTCGCCAGCCCGTGTTCGCATGTGTGGTTCTTTAAAGGACTGCCGAGCCGCATTGGTCACTTGCTCGATATCCCGCTGCGCGAGCTCGAGAAGGTCCTTTATTTCGAGTCGTACATCGTGATCGATCCCGGCGACGTTCCGGGACTGAAAGAGCGTGAACTGCTCAGCGACGAACGCTATCGCGAACTCGTGCGTGACTATCCGGCGCAGTTTGTTGCCAAGATGGGCGCCGAGGCGATCAAGGAACTGCTGGCGATGGTGGACGTCGAAGATCTCGCCACCGATCTGCGCAAGCGGATGAAGGAAGAGACTTCGCAGCAGAAGAAGTTGAAATACTCGAAGCGTCTGAAAGTCGCTACCAGTTTTCTCAAATCAGGAAACCGGCCCGACTGGATGATCCTCGACGTGATTCCCGTTATTCCACCCGAGCTCAGACCGCTCGTGCCATTGGATGGCGGGCGCTTTGCAACTTCGGATCTCAACGACTTGTATCGACGTGTTATCAACCGCAACAACCGTCTCAAGAAACTGATGGAGTTGCGCGCGCCTGAAGTCATCGTCCGTAACGAAAAGCGCATGCTTCAGGAAGCGGTCGATGCACTGTTTGACAACGGTCGTCGTGGACGCGTGTTGCGTGGCGTCAACAATCGCCCGCTCAAGTCGCTGAGTGGAACGCTCAAAGGCAAGCAGGGACGTTTCCGTCAGAACCTGCTCGGCAAGCGCGTCGACTACTCCGGACGTTCAGTGATCGTCGTTGGACCAGAACTGAAACTTCATCAGTGCGGTCTGCCGAAGAAGATGGCGCTCGAGTTGTTCAAGCCATTCATTTACAACCAGCTCGAGAAACAGGGCCACGCGGCCACTATCAAGCAAGCACGCGAGATGGTGGAGCGTCAGGAGCCAGTCGTTTGGGACATTCTTGAAGAGGTGATTCGCGAGCATCCCGTGCTTCTGAATCGTGCTCCGACACTGCACCGGCTCGGCATTCAGGCGTTTGAGCCGGTTCTGGTCGAGGGCAAGGCCATCAAGATTCACCCGTTAGTCTGTACGGCATTCAACGCCGACTTTGACGGCGACCAGATGGCGGTTCACATTCCGCTCAGTCCGGAAGCACAGATTGAGGCGGCAGTGTTGATGCTATCCAGCAACAACATTCTGAGCCCTGCGAGCGGCCAGCCAATCGCGGTTCCTTCGCAGGACATCGTGCTCGGTATTTACTACCTGACGCGTGACCGTCCGGGAGCAAAGGGTGAAGGACGTGTATTCGCCTCGCTCGAAGAAGTGTTACTTGCACTCGACGCCGGGGAAGTCACCACGCAAACACCGATCAAGCTGCGCATTCAGGGCGACTTGATCGATCTCGTTCAGGAACACGATCCCCAGGACATCCTGCGTGCGGTTGTTCAGGACGACGTGCGCCGCGTAATTAACACCACCGTCGGTCGCGTGATCTTTAACGATTCGATTCCCGCGGGCCTGCCTTTCATCAACGGCACGTTGAAGAAGAAAGGTCTGCAGTCGCTCGTTAATTATTCACACATCCGTCTGGGCCACGAGATGACCGTCAAGATGCTTGACGATCTCAAGACCCTCGGCTTCTTGTACGCGACGAAGGCGGGTATCTCGATCGGTATCGACGATCTCGTAACTCCACCTTCGAAGAAGGGACTTGTCG
>Ga0111538_10014107_pt1 | contig 10544 bp, 8 predicted proteins | sample SoiMethybrSBSTD1_FD_79669 | JGI IMG/M metagenome (GOLD analysis project Ga0111538, IMG submission 79669) | Bulk soil microbial communities from a Populus tree surrounding site in Tennessee, USA - Soil MetaG P. TD hybrid SBSTD1 (version 2)... | ecosystem: Environmental > Terrestrial > Soil > Tree... | reverse complement strand
GATCTCGTTCGCGGTCGGCGACATCGCGCGACTGGCGCCGACCGACGCCACCTACGATCTCGTCGTGGACAACTACTGCCTGCAGCACCTGGTCGCCGACGACGAGCGCGGGCGGGCGCTCGCGACGGTGCGCCGTCTCCTCGCGCCGGGCGGCCGGTTCGTCGTCGCCACCGTCCTCCACCGCGCGGCTCGCGACTTCGGCGCCGACCGCTTCGATCCGGCCACCGGCATCGTCTATCGCCGCATCGACGGCGAGCCGGGCCCCGACGCCGTGCGCTTCGGCTCGGAGTGGTGGATGCCGTGGCGGCGGCTCGTGCTCAGTCCGGCCGCGCTCCGCGATGAGCTCGGACGGGCGGGGCTGCGCGTGATCCATCAGGACGGCGGGCGCTGCCTCTGCGTCGCCGCCGACTGATCCCGTGCCTCCGCCGATCGTCGCCTGCAGCGCCTATCCGCTCGGCTACGGCCCGGCGGCGAAGCTGATCGTGCTGGCGCGCGCGCTCCGCGCCCGCGGCTGGGAGCCCGTGTTCCTCGGGAGCGGCATCGCGAAAGAGCTGGCCGCGCGGAGCGACGTCTTCGCCGAGGTGATCACCGCGGAGGGCGACGAGCCGGAGGTTCGTCGCCGGCTCGGCGCGGCGAGGGTCCTCCTGTCCGTCATGGACCGGAGCATCGCCGCCGTCGCACGCGACTGCGGGCGTCCCTACTGCGTCGTCGACAGCCTCCTCTGGATGCGCGATCGGGTGCCGGACGTGTTCCTCTCGGCGCACCGCTACTGGGTGCAGGACTTTCCCGGCGTCCGCGCGCGGCTCACGGAGTTCCATCCGACGCCGACGGTGGTCGGTCCCATAGTCCCCGCCATGCGTCCGGTGGACGCCGGGGCCGCCGCGGAGCTGGTGGTGAACCTAGGCGGCATGGAGTCGCCGGACGGCCCCGCCGATCACGCCGCGCGCTACGCCGAGTTCGTCGTGGACGGGCTCGTCCGCTCACGGCTGCCCGTAGAATTCGGCGGACGCACCGTCGTCCTCGGCGGCCGTCGCGTCATCGAGCACCTCCGGCGCCGGCACGGCGGGACCGCGCTCGCCTTCGACTCCCTGCCACACGAGGAGAGCCTCGCCCGCCTGGCGCGCGCAGCCGTGGTCCTGACGGCGCCGGGCCTCACGACCACCCTCGAATGCTTCCAGCTCGCCGTGCCGACGTTCTTCCTCCCGCCCGAAAACTACAGCCAGTGGTGGAGCCTCCACCTGCTCCGCGCACATGAGCTGGCTCCGGGGTCCTTTCACTGGCAGGATCGGCTGCCGGAGAGCCCGATCGTCGAGCGGATGCCCGAGGCGACGCGTGGGCCGAAGCTCCGCGCCGCGATCGACCGGGTGATCGGAGACGAGAGCGCGCGAGTGGCGTACACCGACAATCTGGACGCGATCCGATCGGCGGATCACGCGGACCTCGCGGCCCGGCAACGCGCCTTCTTCGAGTCGCTCGGCCCCGACGGAACCGAGACCATCGCGCGCGAGCTGACCGCGCTCTTCGGCTGAGCCCATGGACGAGTGGATCGCCCGCCTGTTCGAGGATCCCGAGATGCTGCGCATGGGCCACTGCCAGCGTGCGGAGGACCGGAACCTCGGGATGGGCTGGATCTACTACGCGCTCGGCCGCCTCCTCCGGCCCGCCCGCGTCGTGGTGATCGGCTCCTACCGCGGCTTCACGCCGCTCGTGTTCGGGAAGGCCCTCGCGGACAACGGCGGCGACGGGCAGGTCTCGTTCATCGACCCGTCACTCGCCGACGAGTTCTGGACGGATCCCGAAAGCGTGGCGGCGCACTTCGCCGCGTACGGCATCGGCAACGTGCGCCACTTCCGCATGACCACGCAGGAGTTCGCCGCGTCGGAGCATTACCGGGCGCTCGGGGCGGTCGACCTCCTGCACGTCGACGGCTGGCACACCGAGGAGCAGGCGGAGTTCGACTTCAACGTCTTCGCGCCGAAGCTGACGGCCGCGGCCATCACGCTCTTTCACGACAGCGTCGAGATGGACGTGTCGCCGATGTACGGCGCCGAGCGCGCCTACACCTGCACCGTGCGCCGCTTCATGGACCGCCTGAAGCGGCGCCCCGACCTTCAGGTCCTCGACCTGCCGCTCGGCCCCGGGCTGACGCTGGTGCGGAAGGCGGAGCTCCCCGCCGCCTGACGAACCGGCGCCGTCGCCGCGCGCAGATAGCTCAGGTCGGCGAAGTCGGTCGGCCGCTGGTCCAGGTAGCCGAGCTCCGTCATCAGGTCGAGAATCTTGTTCATCGAGTCGACGCTGGAGAGCGCGTCCACGTTGGGCCGATTGTGCCGGAGCGCGGCCCGGACGAACTTCGCGTGCACGCCGATGTAGGCGCCGCCGATCGCGGCCGCTTCGTCCGGCTGCTCGTGCGTACACTGGCTCCCGCGGACGAAGGCGGTCACGACTCGCTCGACGAGGTCGGGCCGCTCGGCGAGCATGCGGCGCGACGTGGTGAGCGAGCATCCGGGCGCGCCCGGCCAGAAGTCGCCCGTGCGCCGGGCCACGTAGCCGACGCCCAGCTCCTCGAGCATGGTCGCATAGGGCTCGACCATCGCGGCCGCATCGGCCCCCTGCCCGACCAGCGTCAGGATCGCGCCGTCGCCGGAGGGCAGGCGGATCTTCTGGCGGTCGTCCCAGCCGAGGCTCTGCATGAGCGCCGCCGCCGTCAGGTCCTTGATGCCGCCGGGCTGCGGGACGGCCACCGTCCGCACCTGGTCGAGCTCGAGCCCGGCCCGGACCACGACGGCGGCCTCCTCGTGGCCGCTGCCGCAGATGAGGACCATCTCGTCGCCCTGCGCGCTGCCGGCGGCGACCCGGGTCCACGGGATGACCGCGAAGTCGACGCTGCCGTCGAGCAGCCGCTCCGGCACCATCCACGCCGTGGGCTGCGTCTCGATCTCGACCTCGAGACCTTCCGCGGCGAAGAAGCCCTTCTCCTTCGCGACGTAGGCCGGCATCTGACAGATGCCCCGGAGCAACGACAGGTTGAGGTGTTCCATTTGTCCTTCTCCCTCGATCAGGCGTTGGCGCTCGCGCGGGGATCGCCGTGCGAGTCCTCGGTCGGGTCGCACGTCACCGCGTCGGACGCGAAGAGGATGTCCTGCAGGCGCTGGGGAATCTCCATGCCGGCGCGCTCGAGATACAGGTGGACCACGGCCGCCAGCGTGCGATCCATCGCGGGCGCGAGATACGCGAGCTTCTGACTCGGTATGTGGAAGTGCGGATACGGGTTGGCCTCCCAGACGACGAACCGGCCGCGCTGGTCGAACCCGTAGTCGAAGGCGACGAGATCGAACTCCAGGGCCTGCCGCGCACGCTGGAAGAGCTCGTGCCGCGGATCGGGCCTGCCGATGTAGGCCTCCTCCTGCGCGCGCGTCGCCGGGGTGTGCGCGCGGATCGTGCCGCGCGTGATCCAGCCCTCGGTCGCCTGCATGTGATGCGGCACGCCCACGCGGCCGGCGACCACGTAGCGGAACTTCCGGCAGAGCCCGTCTTCCGGGCTACGGACGTCGATCAGCTCGACCGCGACCGGTCTCTGGAAGTTCTCGAGCGGCAGGGCCCGCAGCTCCGCGTCGGTGTCCGCGCGCAGCATCGGCCCGCCGTGGCCCGCATCCTCGCGCACGAAGAGCGGAAGCTTGAGGCCGTAGCGGGTGGCGCGGAACTCGCCATGGTCGTCGATCAGCCGCATGGCCGGGGTCGGGACACCGGCGCGCGACAGGCGGCTCGCCGCCTCGAGCTTCATCGCGTTCCGCAGCCGCTCGACGCGGTTGACGACGGGGATGCCGCGCCGGTCGCACTCGCGCGCCAGCTGGCACGCCCGGTCGTACGCCTGCGGCGACCAGCTCTCGACGGGATCCTGAAGCCACGGCACGTGGAGCGCGTACAGCGACCAGTCGGCGATCCGGCACGGCAGCACCCGCAGCTCGAAGTGTCGGCGAATCTCCGGAACGTGCGCCTCGATCCAGTCGAGGATCACGTCGTAGAACTCCGGGATGCGGCTCGCCTCGCGGACGATAAGGAAGCGGCGCGTTCCGCGCACCCAGCGTCGATTCCGCGGCCGGTCGCGCAGCCGCAGCTGGAGCCGCAGCAGGCTCGGCACCCGCCGTGCCAGCGACAGCTTCAGGGCGCGAATCGGGCCGATCGGCTCGGCATCCTGCTCGCCGGCGTATGAGGTGCCGTTGACCGACCGCATGCCGCGCCAGCGATGGCCCGACTCAGTTGCCGGCCGGCGCCGGGCGGTGCCGATCGGCCACGCTCGCGGCGAGCGACTGTCGCTCCTCCATCCAGCGCCGCACGGTCTCCGGATAGAAGGCCCTGGTGACGAGGTCGTAGAGGAGCTGTCCCGCGCTCGTGAGGCCGATCACCCCCTGCTGCTCCTCGATCAGCCCGGCGTCGGAGAGACGGATGAGCGGCTCCTCGAAGTCGTGCTCCACCGGCGTCCCGAACGCCTCCCGGTACGCCTCGCGGTGCAGCGTCTTGCCGTCGCCGAGCGTCAGCGTGACGAAGCGGAGCTTTCGCTCGCCCTCGGAGAGGGCGAACGTCTCCTCCACCGGGCTCGCACCCGCCTCCACCCGCTGCACGTAGGTGTCGATGGCGGAGTGGTTGCGGAAGATCACGTCGTTCAGGCGGGAGCGGGCGCTGTTCCCGACACCGAGCTGGTTTCCCTGCCCCGTCACGTCCTCGAAGCGGCGAACGACGTCTCCGACGGGACCGGCGACCTCCTGGCGATGGAACGTGTGCCAGCGCTTGAGGCCGAAGCCGAGGTCCTCGGCGACGGCCGCGATGCCCGAGCGCCAGCGCACGAGCTTCGAGAGATCGAGCCGCTCGTCCGCCGCCAGCGTCTTCGCCACCGGTGTGCGCTCGTTCACGCGCAGGTTGTAGGTGGTGACGGAGTGCGCGCCGAGGCGCGCGACGTACTCGAAGTCGCGCTCGATGCCCTCGGGCTCCTGGCCCGGCAGGCCGTAGATGAGGTCGATGTTGAGCATCAAACCCGCGCCGAGGAGCAGGCGGCAGCTCTCCTCGACCATGTCACGCGTGTGGCGGCGCTTCACCGCGTCGAGCACGTCGTCGCTGAGGCTCTGGACGCCCATGCTCACGCGCTCGATGCCGTGGCGGCGAAGGACGTCCACGTGCTCCGCCGTGAGCGTCTCGGGCGAGGTCTCGACGGTGTGCGCGTGGCGGCCGTCGCGCACCACCTTGCCGAAGACCGCCGCGAGGACCTCGGAGAGCTGCTCCGGCGACAGCGCCGTCGGCGTGCCGCCGCCGACGTAGAGCTGGGTCAGCAGGCTGCCGTCCTGCAGCCACTCGAGCTCGCGCTTCAAGGCGGCCACGTAGCGGGACTTCTCCGCCGCCTCGGCGCCGATCTTCGTCGCATAGAAGCAGAACGTGCAGTGATAGCTGCAGAACGGGACGTGGACGTAGACCCCGAGACGGCGATCCGCGGGATAGTTGCGCTCGGTGCCGCTGCTGGCCGTGAATCGGGGCGCCGACATCGGATAGATGTTCGGCGGCGCGTACGATACTCGGGCGGCAGGCCCGAGCGCGTCCAGGACGCGATCGAGATCGAGCGTCATTGCCGTCCCCGGGCGCAGCTCATAACACGGCGGCTCGCGCGCTGTGAAGGCGCGGGTCGCGAGAACGATCATACCTGGCACCTGCCTGGGCGCCAGTACTATCCGATCAACGCGCCTCGACGATCAGGAGCGGGCAGCCGCCCTCGCTGCGGATGTCGTCGTGGAGACTCTCGCGCGGGGCATATGTGGTAGTCGCCGCCGCTGATGTGCCGGCCGGCGATGACATAGCAGTGCTCGAAGCACTAGTGGCGGTGCGACGGCGCCGTCGCGCCGGGCGCGAGCCGGATGAGAGAGCTCGACGAGGCGTCGCCTACACGAAACACCGGTCGGGCATTCTCGATCGCCGCCCGTGACGGGCCTACGATTCCAGACACGGCTCCGGATCTGCCGTGTGCCCGGCACCCATCGACGGGTGCGCATCTGTAACGCCGCGATTTGACAGAGCCTCGGCTCAGGGCGTAATCGACCGGCCCGCCGAAATTGCTGGCATCGTCAACGATTTTGCGTCACGGAAGGAGCTCGTGATGTTCAGGATCTCGGGACTGCTGCTCCTGGCTCTCGCCCTCACCGCGGACCATGCAGCGCGCGCCGCGTCGCTCGCCGACCTCCTGGGGCCCGGAAACGTGGTGGTAGACCCCTTGCGGGACCAGCTGGAGCGGGGCCTGGCCCGCGGCCTCGACTTCCCGGCCACGGCCACGACGCCCGGCTTCACGTACCAATACGACCCGGCGCTCGGCGACTTCCGGCGGACCTCCGCCTCGCTCGGCCCCGCGTTCCTCGAGCGCGCCGACACCGTCGGCCAGGGGCGCTTCGACGTCGGCCTGTCGATGCTCTGGGCGGCCCCGGACGAGATCGACGGGCGGAGCATCGACGGCAGCAGCCGCACGATCATCTCCGAGGCCCCGGGGGTGGTCGGCAGCCAGCAGGCGGCGCAGGTCACGTTCGACGACTTCGATCTCACGGCGTTCTCCTGGTACGGCTCCGCGACCTACGGCATCACCAACCGCTTCGACGTGAACCTCCTCCTGCCGCTCTTCTACACCGATCTGTCCGTGCGGCGGACCGACGCCTTCGGCGCCGACGTACGCGCGTTCTCGGGCTCGGAGAGCGCATTCGGCGTCGGCGACATCCAGGTGCGCGGAAAGTATCTCCTCGACAGGAGGGATCCGCTCCGTGCGGCCGTCGGCCTCGCCCTCCGGATGCCGTCGGGCAACGAGGACGACTTCCACGGCCTCGGCGACTTCATGCTCACGCCGTCGGGTGTATTGTCGTACGTATTCGGGCGGAACGACGTCCATGCGAGCCTCGGCTTCGAGATGAACGCGGACGAGATCCAGCGGAGCCGCGTCAACTACGGCGCCGGCGTGTCGGTCGGCATCATCCAGCGGCTCACCGGGAACCTCGACGTGATCGGCAGCTCACAGTTCGTGGACGAGGACGTCGATACTGCGGTGAACGCGTCCGCCCAGGCGCTGGCGCCGGCGGTCGCGAACATTCCCGGCGCCGACATCACCGCCACCGGATTCAACTCGTCGATCGTCCACCTGACGATCGATCGCACCGACATCGTCGACGTCGCGGTCGGCGCCAAGTTCGCTATCGTGGGCAGCCTCGTGGGGTTTGCCAGCGTCATCGTGCCCATCACCGACGACGGCGTCACCGCCGACGTCGTCCCGGCGGGCGGCCTCGAGATCAGCTTCTGAAGGAGTTCCGAAAATGAGATCGCGTACGGCGAGCCTCCCCCTGATCGCGGGCCTGCTCGCGGGTCTGGTGGTCGAGCTCGTGCTGCCGACGGACGCGTCGGCCCTCGTGCTCTGCACGAAGCAGAAGAACGGCCGGAGTAAGTCCTTCTTCCGGACCAACGACAAGTGTCCGCGGACCTTCCAGCTCTACAGCGTGCCGGGCGACTTCCTCTGCTGGGACAGGCACGACACGGGCGTTCGCGGCGTGTGTGACCTGACCGGTCCCAACAAGGAGGACCTGAACGGCGACGGCGAGTGCGATGCCGACGACTGCAGGGCATCCGCGTGCTGGGACCTCAACGGCAACCAGCAGGCGGACGTCGAAACGGAGGACTTCAACGGCGACGGCACGGTGGATCTCGAGGACTGCCGGACCTTCCTGGACGTCGCGACGGGGTCGGGCGCCACGGCGGATCACCTCGCCATCCTGAGAATCACGCGCGACTCGAACCTGATCTTCCAGCAGGGCGGCCCCGACGGCAGCACGCTGCTGGTCGACGTGGGGAGGCCGTGGCCGGTGGCGACGACTGCCGAAGCGCTGCTGGCCGACCCGATGGACTGCGGCGCGCTGCAGTTCGCCCGCACCATCGACGCCGCCGGCAACCTCACCTGCGCCCCGATCAGCGACGCGGACATCCCCGACACGATCACGGTGAACGCCGCCAACGCGTTGAAGAACGATCCCATGGACTGCAGCGCCTCGCAGTTCGCCCGCACCATCGATGCGGCGGGGAACCTCACCTGCGCCCCGATCACCGACGCGGACATCCCCGACACCATTACCGCCACCGCGCTGACGAACGACCCGATGGACTGCGCCGCGGGCCTGTTCGCAACCAGCATCGGCACTCAGGCCGATCTCGGGTGCGCCGCCATCACCGACGCGGACGTGCCCGACACGATCACCGTGCAGCGCGCGAACGCGCTCACGACCGACCCCGCCGCCTGCGCGGCCGGCTCGTTCGTCACGGACGTCGCGGACACCGGCGCCCTCACCTGCACGCCGATCGGTGACATCACGGCGGCGAAGGCAGACGCGCTCTCCGTCGATCCGACGGCGTGCCCCGCGGGAGAGTTCGTCCGCGACATCGCCGACACGGGAACCCTCGACTGCGACCCGCTGCCCGTCGTGCCGCCGACCGTTCCCGTCTCCGAGGACCCCGCCGTGGCGACGACGGGCGAGGTCGCCGTCGACGAGAACGGCAGCCCCGCGGGCACCCCGCCGCAGCTCGTCGCCCGGGCGGGATCCGGCGCGGGCACCGACCCCCTGGTCCTCGATCCGCGCCACGAGACGACGGTCGTGCTGAACGCGCCGGCCGTCGGCCAGAGCACCGTCGCGTTCCGGGCCTTCGAGGACGCCACGATCCTGTCGATCAGCTGCATCGCCGACATGCTCGAGACCGGCGACACGGTCGGACTCACCGTGCGGCAGCTTCCCCCGGGCGGCACGGACCTCGACGACGTCGAGACGATCAGCTGCGACAACGAGTCCACCGACGTGGTGGCGCCCGACGTGGACGCGCCCGACCTCGCGAAGGGTGCGTGGGTCACCGTGCGTGTGGACTCGGTCTCGGGCGTGGATCAGGTCGCGCTGAGCATCACCTGGGTGCCGAAGCAGTCGATCGCGCCGTAGTACTCGCTCGGTGACGGCGGGGTGCCTCCGCGGCGACTCCGTATTCGGCCCGAGCGCGGACGGTAGGGCACTGCCTCTTGCGAGGGTCTCGGCGCGCTCGGGCCTTCGGAGTTCGCCGCGGAGGCACCCCGCCGTCACCTCGGGCCTCTCCTCGCTCATCGCCCGCGCGCCGTGCGCGTTGCCTGCGGCTCGAGGTGGGGATGGGAGTGCCCTGCGCGAGCGATTCCGAAGCCCCGGGGGCGCGCTACGCGTTCGCCGCAGGCCGCGCGGGCACCATCGCGCCCCCGGGGCGAATACGGAACGCCGCGCAGGGCACTCCCACCCCCACCGAGCGCCTACTGCACGCCCGCGATGATCGCGTCGCTCATCTCGAGTGTCCCGGCCTGGCCGCCGAGGTCCGGCGTCACGTGCCGCCCTTCGCGCAGCACGGCCCCCGCGGCCGCCGTGATCGCGTCCGCGTGCGCGCCGAGCCCCAGGTGGCGGAGCATCAGGAGCGCGGACACGAGGAGCGTCATGGGATTCGCGCGATTGGTGCCGACGAGCTCCGGCGCGTCGCCGTGGATCGCCTCGAAGACCGCGACGTCGTCGCCGAGGTTGGCGCCCGGAACGACGCCGACGCCGCCCACCAGCCCCGCGCACAGGTCCGAGACGAGGTCGCCGTAGAAGTTCTGCATCACCATGACGTCGAACTGATGCGGGTTCATGACCAGCTGCATGCACGTGTTGTCGACGATCAGCTCCTGGAACTCGATCGCCGGGTAGTCCCGGGCGACGGCCCGGCAGCACTCCAGGAACATGCCGTCCGAGCGCTTCATGATGTTCGCCTTGTGGACGGCCGTCACCTTCTTCCGGCGGTCGCGGGCGGCGAGGGCGAACGCGAAGCGGGCGATCCGCGCGGACGCCGCGGCGGTCGTCACCTTGATGCTCTCGACGACGCCCGGCACGACGCGGTGCTCGAGTCCGGCGTACTCGCCCTCCGTGTTCTCGCGCACGATCACGAGGTCGACGTCGGAGAACCGGCTGGGGCGGCCCGGGAAGTTCCGCACCGGCCGCAGGTTGGCGTAGAGATCGAGGACCTTGCGAAGCGTCACGCTCGGGCTCTCGAACGCGTCGCCCGACCCCCGGACGAGACGCCCCTTCAGCGCGACACCGTTTCGCCGGATGGACGCGATGCTCTCGTCGGGGAGCGGCGTGCCGTAGCGCCGCACCGCCTCCTGCCCGGCGTCGACCTGCTCCCACTCTACGGGCACGCGCGCCGCGGCGAAGATGCGGACCACGGCCTCGGCGATCTCCGGGCCGACGCCGTCGCCGGGGATCAGCGTCACGCGGCGAGGCGCATGGCTCACGGCCGCCCTCCCTCGAGGCGCGCGACGATCGCGTCCCGCACCGCGCGCGTCCCGGCGGTTCCGCCGAGGTCGCGCGTCCGCACGCGGCCCTCCTCGAGGACCCCGATTACCGCGCGGACGATTCGGTTCGCGGCATCGGCTTCGCCGAGGTGGCGGAGCATCAGCGCCGCCGAGAGGATCAGGGCCAAGGGGTTCGCGGCGTCGCGGCCGG
>Ga0111538_10014104_pt1 | contig 10546 bp, 10 predicted proteins | sample SoiMethybrSBSTD1_FD_79669 | JGI IMG/M metagenome (GOLD analysis project Ga0111538, IMG submission 79669) | Bulk soil microbial communities from a Populus tree surrounding site in Tennessee, USA - Soil MetaG P. TD hybrid SBSTD1 (version 2)... | ecosystem: Environmental > Terrestrial > Soil >... | reverse complement strand
TGTCGGTGCACGATCCGCGTTCGGATACGGCACGCGTTTTTCGTGAGCAGCGCGCACTCATCGTGGAGCCGGGACCGGATACGCCGTCCGACGAACCGTATCGCCAGGGATCGCTCCTGTCCGTTCCAATTCTCTGGACCAACCCCGGACATCCTGCCGTTCCGCTTGGCGTGGTGAACCTGTCGGGGCGCCGAAGTCGCTCGCCGTTCACCACGGGCGACGAGAAGCTCGTCTCGGCGATCGCGACGCAGATCGGCACGGCCATCCAGATCAACCGGCTGGTGCGATTGTCGCTGAGCCAGCAGCGGATGCAGCAGGAAATGCAGCTCGCCAACGACCTGCAGATGAAGCTCCTGCCCAAGACGTCGCAGTTCCTGCCCGAAGCGGACATCGCCGCGCGTGTGGTACCGGCGGAAAGCGTCGGCGGTGATTTCTACCATCTCTTCCGGCTTGGCGACGGGCGCACGGGCATCATGGTTGGCGACGTTTCGAGCCATGGCTATCGCGCGGCGCTGATCATGGCGCTGGTGATGAGCGCCGCGTCGATTCACGCGCAAACGACCGCCGATCCACAGGAGATGCTGAACGCGATATTGGCGAGCGTCGCGGACGAGCTCGAGAGCACCGAGATGTTCGTGACGGCGTTCTACGCCGTTGTCGACCCATTCCGCCGCCGTATTCGATACGCCAATGCCGGGCACCCGCACGCCTTCGTGGTCTCGGCGGACGAATGCGTGGAGCGACTTGGCGCAGGTGCCCCGCCGCTGGGCATGAGCGCCGGCGTGCCGCGCACCAACGAGCGAACCTGGGATCCGGGGTCCGACCTGCTCGTGCTCTTCACGGACGGCATGACCGACGCGCGCGACCGGTTCGACCAGCGCTTCGGCGAGCAAGCGGTGCTCGATGTCGTGACTGCGCACCGGACCGCGACGCCTCGCACCATCCTGGACCAGGTGCTGATGCGCCTCCAGCAGCACATGGGCGATGTCCTGCGGCGCGATGACCTGACGATGGTCATCGCGCGGACCTGAGCCAAAGCGATTCGTGGCCCGCGATGGCGATCTGCGCCTGCCGCGGCCGCGCAAACGGTTCGGCCAGCACTTCCTGGCGGACCCGCGCAGCCTGGCGCGCATCATCGAGGCGCTCGATCCGCAGCAATCGGACACCGTGGTGGAGATCGGGCCGGGGCGGGGAGCACTCACCGAGTTGCTGAGTGCCAGAAGCGGACGACTGATCGCGCTGGAGATCGATCGGGATCTTGTCGCGCATCTTCAAGCTGTTTATGTGGACAGGCCTAACGTGGAAGTGGTTGAGGGCGACGCGCTCGAGGTCGACTGGGCGCAGCTGGCCGGACCGTCTTTTCTCCTCGCCGGAAACCTCCCGTATTACATCACCACGCCGCTCATTTTCCGCACACTGACGATCCCGCGGCCACGCCGGGCAGTCCTGCTGGTTCAGAGGGAAGTGGCGTCGCGACTGGTTGCTGAGCCGGGATCGTCGGACTATGGCGCGCTCACCGTCAATGTGCAGGTGACGGCTTCCGTCAAAGTGGTGTCGCGAGTAGCAGCGGGATCCTTTTATCCCAAGCCGAAGGTCGATTCGTCGATCGTACTCATCACGCCGCTCGCGAAACCGTTGTTAGGCGCCGAGGAAGACGCACCGTTCCGTCGGTTCGTTCAGGCGGCGTTCGGGATGCGACGAAAAACGCTGCTGCGCGTGATGCGTGAGCTGTGGATTCCGGATGCCGGTAAGGCGGCCGGAGTACTGGACGGTCTCGGCCTCGAGCCCTCAGCGCGCCCAGAGGTCGTGAGTCCGCCTGACTTCGTTCGACTCTTCCGTGTTACAACGATTTCGCAGATACGGCATGAACACGGATGACTCAGGTTGCACCGATGACCTCGGGTACTTCTTTGGTGAAAACCTGGACGCCCTCGATCGCATAGTCGTCTGAATTTGCCCGATCGGGCGTCCAGGTTTTTACCAATGCAGTATCAGTCGTTATCCGTGAAACCCGCGTGATCCGCGTTCAAGCAGTACCCGCGGCCATCATTTCTCGCGGTTTGACAGGATGAAACTCAATCCTTCCAGTTCCATCGCCATGTTCACGTTCCGCACCGAAACGTCAGCCGGTGTCTGGAGCTGAGTCGGCGCAAAGTTCAGGATCGCCTGCACGCCCGCCTTGATCACCCGGTTCGCCGCTTCCTGCGCCTCGCTCACCGGTACTGCCAGCACGGCGATGTCGGGCGAATTCTCGGCAATATCCTGTTCAACGTTGGCCATGTCGCGCACGAGGATCGAACCCCAGCGCGTGCCGATCTTCTTCGGGTCCGTGTCGTAAACCGCGGTGACGCGAAACCCGCGCTGCTCGAAGCCGTGATATTGACCGAGCGCCATGCCGATCTTGCCCGCGCCGATGATGATCACGTTCCACTCGCGCCCGAGTCCGAGGATCTCGCGCAGGCTCGCGGTCAATTCTGGAACGGAGTAACCCAACCCGCGCTTGCCGAAGGAGCCGAAAAACGAGAGGTCTTTTCGCACCTGGGCGGAGGTGGTTCCTCCGCGGCGGGCGAGGGCATCGCTCGAAATGGTCTCAACGCCATTCTCGGCTGACTCCTCGAGAAATCGCAGATACGCGGACAGGCGGCGGACTGTGCTTTCGGCGATACGCTTCAAGGTCACAACAGGGCTTGTGAAATGATTCACAAGTTAATTCGAACGGGTTCTTCTGGTCCAGTTCCCGTGCAGAAAAGACCAACAAAGCCCGGATGCCCGAATTACCTGTAGCCCGGCCAGGTTTTCGGCCAGCTGAAGGAGGACGGCCCGGAGCGCCGCCTACGGCACGAGATCCTCTTTTACCAGGAGTCCGTTGACCTGGTCGAGCTCCCGCCGCCGGCGAATCGCCGCGCGAACCGTGATGGCCAGCAGCAGGGCCATTCCAAGGAGGGGAATCCACCACGCAAAGACCACGGCCGGAGACCAGAACGAACCAAAGTGGAGCGGAATGCCGTCGATCAACCAAGGGACGAAAAACGACAGTTCAACGCCGATGATCACCCACGTGAACGTGATCGTTCGCAGTTCTGACTTGAGCTGCACCTGACGGCTACGGAGGTACGAGGTCGAATCACGGCTCAGCATCTCGTAGTGTCTCGCTTCGTCGCGAGTCACCCATCCGAAATACGCAACGATCGTTGTCGCGATAACGAGCGCTGCCCCCGCCTCGACCAGCGTGACCGAGTGCGCGACCGCCGCCGCCAGACCCGAGAGTCCAAGCGCGACCACGCCAAGTCGCAGAAGACGCGACCACAGTCGCGTGCGCTCGAGCCGACGAACCTGCCTGACGAGTTTCGGAGCGTCCGGCGCGTCGCGATGCCAGAGTTCCTGCAGGTCACCCCATGGATCCGTCACCGCTCCTCCATTGCCGACCGCAGCGCCTGACGTCCGCGCGTCAAACGAACGGCCGCGTTGTTTCCCGTGATGCCCTGGATATGGGCGATGTCTTCGGTACTGGTTCCCTCGAGGTGCAACAGCACGGCCTGTCGCAACCCGGGCTCGAGCCGGCGAATCGCGCGCAAGAGTCGCGCGCGACAGAGGTCCGCCTCGACCCGTGCCTCGGGGCCGGGTTTCCGGTCGGGCAGCTCTTCCGTCAGTGCAGTCCCGGCGTGCCGCCTGGAGCGCGCGGCAAACGACAGCGCGCGGTTGTGAACCACGCGGTACACGAAGGTTTTCAACGACGACTCACCTCGGAAGCGCGGCAAGGAGCGCCAGAGCGCGACAAGAAGGTCTTGCATCAGGTCCGCGTGATCGTCGCCGTTGTCGACGAAGGCCCACGCATAACGGGAGATCGCTGCTCCGTGCGCTTCGATCACGGCATCGAAGGAGGCGAGCGTGCGATCGGCGTCAGTCAACTGGATCGCCTATCCGTCGCGTAGCGCGAGCGAAGGGTTGACGCGGACGGCGCGTCGTGCAGGGAACCACGTCGCGATCGTCGCCGCCAAAACCATGAGTGCGATACTCGCTGACAGTGCAATGGGATCGAGGCCCGTTGCGACGTCGGGAAGCCGCGCCCGCAACATCGTGCCGATCGCCGCACTCAAGGCGCATCCCACGGCCACGCCAAGGCCAACCGTGAATAGTGCCGGACGCACGACGACGCCAACCACGTGACCGGGCGTCGCACCAAGGGCGCGTCGAATCCCGAGCTCCCTGGTTCGTGTGGCGACCGAATAGGCGACCGACGCGTGCAGGCCTATCAACGACAGGAGCAGGGCAATTCCACCAAAGACACTCAGCACGGTTGCGCCAATTCGAGGAACGATCGTCGAGGCGGAGACGTGATTCGACAACGAACGCGGCTGCAGGACAGGCAGGTCCACGTGGACCCTTTGCAGGGCGGAGCGCACGTCCTCGACGAGCGTCATCGGTGTCCGCGTGGTTCGCAGGTGCATGGTGAAGACGCCTTGAACCGACTGTTCGATGTTGGTGTAAGCGACGGCCTGCGGCTTCTCGAAAAGCGTCCCGTATTTTCCATCTCGAAGAACGCCGACGATCGTAAGCCAGCCAGTCCCCAGGTCAATGCGGCGTCCCACCGCACTTCCGGATGGCCAGAACTTCTTCGCAAATGTCGCGTTCACCAGTGCCACTCCGGCGCCGGTCCGGTCGGCGTCATTGAACTCGCGTCCTTCCTCCACGCGGAGTCCCATCGTCGCGGCATAGTCCGATGAAGCACCGATGCGGAGCACACTCATTTCCTCGTTGGGCGCCGCGACATAGCCATCGACCTTGAGCGGCACTGATCTCCGGCCGCCAAACCCGAGCGGGACAAAGCTGGCCACGCTCGCGAACTCGACACCAGGAATGCGACGTAGCTCTCGCAACATCGATTGCACCATTTCCGTCCGGCGTGGCGCTTCAATTTGGGCCGGGGCGAGGTCCGTATTCACCAGAAGAACCTGCTCCGGGGACGTGAATCCGACATCGATTTCAGAGGAGCGCTGCAGGCCACGGACGAATAGTCCCGCCGTAACGAGGCAGACGAGCGAAAAGGCGACCTGCGCGCCGACGATCACGAAGCGCGCTCGGGAGGCTGCCGGAGCAAGTGACTGTGATACCGCGCGAAGGGCCGCGCCAACATCCGTCCGGCCGGATCGCAGCGCCGGGACGATTCCGCTCAACACGGAAACAAGGAGGGCCGCCACGTTGCCAAAGGCCATGACTCGGCCATTGAGGTCAATCGACAGCGAGATGGGATACGCCGCGACTGGAATGAAAGAGGCCAGCGCGCCGCGTACGGCATAGGCCATGGCGACGCCCAGGCAACTGCCCCCGATGCCGAGCAGCAGGCTCTCCATCAGCGCGAGGCGGGCGAGCTGCCCTCCACGCGCGCCTAACGCCAGCCGCAGTGATAATTCACCGGACCGCGACGTGGCGCGTACCAGGAGCAGTCCCGCGACGTTCGCGCACGCGACGAGGAGTAGAAGCCCGGTCACGACCAGCGTTGCCGAGAGGACCGGCGAGACCAGTCCGCCGAGGAAGCGAACGCGAATTTCCTTGATGTCAGCGCCGACAACCGGCTTTTCGGCGTGCAGACGGCTGATTCGGCGAGCGCTTGCGTCCAGGTCGCGCGCGGCCTGGGCGAGAGTGACTCCAGGGGCGAGTCTCGCAACGGCCTGGAACGAACGAGCCGCCCGGTCGTTCAGCTGGTCCTGGCCGGTGAGTAGTGGCTGCAGCGTGATCGGAACGAAGAGATCAGGCACGACTCCCAGGTACACGCCCGCGAAGTCGGCTGCTGCGATGCCGACGACCGTGAACGGTTGCCCGTTCAGAACCACGCCGCGGCCGATAACGGTCAGGTCACCCGCAAACTCGCGTTGCCAGGCGGCGTAACCCAGCACCACCACCGGAACCCGCAACGCTTCGTCGGATGCCGTGATCCCACGGCCTGCGACGAGTTCCGGATTGAGCACTTCGAAGTACCGTCCTCCGACGAGGGTCGCGATCAGCGACCTGGAACTGGTCTCCCCCGGAAGCCGTGCCGACAACCGGCTCATCGTCCAGGGACTGATCGCTGTCACCGCGTTGGTCGCGTCTTGCCAGTCGCGAAGTACGGCATACGCGACCGGGCCAGCATCACCCGTTGGATACGCGGTCTCGAGTCCGATGATGCGCCGCGGATCGCGAATCCCGGGGAAGGGGTTCAGGACAAGGTTGTCCATCCAGCTGTAGATCGCGGTGTTCGCGCCGATCCCCACGGCCAGGGACAGCGCCGCCGAAGCGAACAACAACGGGGTGCGGCGCAAAGCCCGGATGGTGTGCCGCAGGTCGAGCAGTAGTGTCGTCATGCCTATTCGTCTCCGCGACCGAGGCATTCTTACAAACACGTGGCGCAGCGCCTGAGCCGTGCACTCGAGTACCTTCATGGCGTGACGCGAAGGCCGAGCCAGTCATCTTCGGCGCAGGGCGGACGCACCGACCAAGGGGCGGACGTTGAGCTTCCATCGGTTGTGTCGATTGAGCGGGAACAGTCGCCGCTTGTCGCCAGGGCGCGAACATTCCTGGAGGCGGGGCCGGCGGGGTCAGTCCCGCTCATTGAGCACGTTTGCTCCTTGCCGGGTGCGCCCAGCGCCGTGGCCGAGCAAATGGCGAAAGCGCTGTTTGCCGATAATCCCGACATACGACGCGATGACGCTGGTCGCTGGTCGCTGGTCGCGGAGCGGCCGTCGGCAGACTGGCCAACAACATCAGCAGCAGGCCGCGCGCTTGACGCGCTGAGCTACGTTGTCGTGGACGTCGAGACGACGGGAGGCAGTCCGTGGGGTGGCGATCGTATCACCGAGTTCTGCGCCGTCACGGTGGCGAACGGCAGGATTGCTGACGTTTTCGAGACGCTGATCAACCCGGAACGACCGATTCCACCCGCGGTAACGCGCCTGACGAGGATCACGTGGGAGATGGTGCGCAACGCGCCCACCATCAGGGACGTCGCGCCGCGGATCGCCGACGTCCTGCGGGGACACCTCTTCGTGGCGCATAACGCGTCCTTCGACTGGCGATTCGTGACGTCCGAGTTGTCGCGGTACAGCGGACAACAGGTCGTCGGCGAAACGTTGTGCACGGTGCGGCTCGCTCGCGCCGTCGTGCCCGGAATCAAGCGTCGGTCACTCGGTTCACTCTCGTACTACTACGGCATCGAGAATCACGCACGACACCGGGCCGGAGGAGACGCACTGGCGACCGCGAAAGTCCTGCTACGCCTGCTCGCTGCCGCTCGCGACCGCGGTTGCGAAACACTCGAGGATCTCCGAGGGCTCATTCGCGGAGTGCCGTCTCGCGGACGCGGGCGCAAGAAGCGCCGCCGCATGCCTGGCTGGACCGATGGAGAAATGACCGCGTGAGCGCACCAGGTCCGCTGGTCCAATCGTTCCAGGTGGGCCGACTCAAGGTCCACGCCATTCAGGCCGGCGGACAGAAACTCGACGGCGGCGCGATGTTCGGCGTGGTCCCCAAGCCCCTCTGGGAGCGCCGCATCCATCCAGATGAGCGGAACCGCATCCAGTTAGGCATGCGCTGCCTGCTGGTCGAGCACGAGCGGGGCCTGGTGCTCATCGACAACGGCGCGGGGAACAAGGAGAACGCGAAGTTCCACGAGATCTACGGTGTCGAGAATACCGGAGCTGGTGGCCGCACGCTGCTGGAGGTTGGCCTTCGGTCACTTGGCCACACGCCGGACGACATCGCGCTCATGATCGACACGCACCTCCATTTCGATCACGCGGGCGGCAACACGTTTGTCGACGAGGGCGGGTTGATCCGCCCGACATTTCCGAATGCGCGTTATGTGGTCCAGCGCGGTGAATACGAGTGGGCGACGCATACGAACGAGCGCACGGCCGCGAGTTACTTCCCGCACAATTTTGAACCAGTCGTCGCCGCCGGTCAGTTCGACTTCGCGTCAGGCGAAGCGGAGATATGGCCGGGCATTCGCGTGCTGCCGACGCCCGGTCATACGCCGGGACACCAAAGCATCCTGATCACAAGCGACGGTGCCCAGGCGTTCTATGCCGCGGACCTCACGCCGACCTCGGCCCACATCCCGTTGCCCTGGATCATGGGCTACGACGTCGAGCCCATGGTCACGCTCGAAACCAAGCGCCGGATCCTGAAGCGAGCGGTTGAGGAGGAGTGGCTGTACGTCTTCGAGCATGATGCCGAGGTGATGTCGGGCAGGGTCGCGCTGGACGGGAAAGGCTATGGACTTCGGGTAGGCGGGTAGGCGGGTAGACGCGTACACGGGTCGTCGTGCCCGCTTACCCGTTTCCCCGGTGACCCATTCACCCGATCTAACCCCTTTGCCCTGAGATCTTTGCCCGTTACCTTTCGTCCTCCAATTCGGAAAGCAGAGCCTCTGGCTCTCACCCTCCGGCCCTCACGTTGAGGTGCTGTAGGAGTCCAGGAAACGTGATGACGGCACCAGGTGCCGATCTTCACGCGTCGCGGGCTCCCAGTGGGTCCGCAATTTTTTTTACCCTCGGCGGGCGAGCGCCTGACGAGTCACTCAAGTACAGGAGAGTTTGCCATTCAGGACGCCACGAAACGCATTCGCGTCAATCGACAGATCCGCATCAGCCCAGTACGCGTGATCGGCCACGACGGTGGCCAGCTCGGAATCATGGAAGTGGACAAGGCCATGGCACTGGCCGAAGAGCATGGACTCGACCTGGTGGAGGTTGCCCCCACGGCACGTCCGCCGGTGGTCCGGGTGATGGACTTCGGCAAGTTCAAGTTCGAACAGGCCAAGCAGGCGCGGATCGCGAAGAAAAAGCAGCACGTCATCCAGCTCAAGGAAGTGAAGTATCGCCCCGGCATCGACGAGCACGATTTCGCGACGAAAACGCGGCATGCGAGGCGATTCCTCGAAGAGAAGAACAAGGTGAAGGTCACGCTGATGTTCCGCGGTCGTCAGATCGCGCACCCGGAACTGGGCGTGGCCGTGGTCGAGCGGGTCGCGACCGAATTGGCTGACATCGCCAAGATCGAGAGCGCGGCCAAGATGGAAGGCAAGCAACTCACGATGATCCTGTCGCCGAAATAACTGACACTGCTGTGATGGGTGTGTCCTCATCACACATCACTCATCACACATCACACGTTAGGCACCATGCCCAAGATGAAATCGCACAAGGGCGCGAAGAAACGCTTCTCGGTGACCGCATCCGGGAAGATCCGCCGCCTGAAGGCCAACAAGAGCCACATCCTCACCAAGAAGGACGCCAAGCGGAAGCGCCACCTGCGTCGCGCGACCCTCGTGACCACCAACGGTGAGACGCGCGTGCTGAAGCGTCTCCTTCAGGCGTAGGAGCGAACGATGCCAAGAGTCAAATCGAATGTCGTGCGCCTGAAGCGCAAAAAGCAGATCATGAAGGCCGCGCGCGGCGCGTACGGCGCGCGCAGCAAGCTGTGGGGACCGGCGAAGGAGACCGTCGAGCGTGCCTGGCGTTATGCCTATCGCGATCGCCGCAACCGGAAGCGCGACTTCCGCCGCCTCTGGATCACGCGCATCAACGCCGCGGCGCGGATGAACGACATGAGCTACAGCGCCTTCATGAACGGGCTGCGCAAGGCGGGGATCGAGATCGACCGGAAGATCCTGGCCGACCTGGCGGTTCGCGACGAGGCTGCATTTACGGCGCTGGCGACGGCAGCAAAAGGCGCATTGGCGTAACGAGGGTTGCGGGTCGGGGGTCGCGGGTTGGGGGGTGGCGACACGACCCTCGACCCCCGACCCCCGACCCACTCTCATGACCGACTCCATCACATCGCTCGATCAGTTCAACGCGGAGCTGGAGCGCATCCAGGCTCGCGCGGATTCCCTCGTGCCGTCGGCGACGACTCCCGAGGCGATCGAGGCTGCGCGCGTCGAGCTCGTCGGCCGCACGAGCGGTGCGCTCACGGCGCTGAGCACTGCGCTCGGCTCGCTGCCCAAGGAGTCTCGTCGCGACGCCGGCCAGCGATTCAACGCTGTCCGCGTCGGGATCGAATCCGCGCTGGACGCAGCGCGTGCGAAAACGGCGGCCGCCGCGGGATCGGAACGGCTCGCGGACGCGACGATGCCGGGCCGCGAGATGTGGCGCGGTTCGCGCCATCCGGTCTCGATCGTGATCGACGAGTTGGAGGACATCTTCCGCGAGCTCGGGTTCACAGTCGCGTTAGGCCCGGAGGCGGAGCACGAGTGGTACAACTTCGGCGCGCTGAACTTCCCCGCCGATCACCCGGCGATGGACATGCACGACACGCTGTACCTGGGGGAGGGAAGGCTGTTGCGCACGCACACGTCGCCGGTGCAGGTGCGCACGCTGCAGGCCTACGCCCCGCCCATCCGCATCCTGGCGCCGGGGAACGTGTATCGTCGCGACTTCTTCGATGCGACGCACGCGCCGGTGTTTTCGCAGCTCGAGGGCCTCGCTATCGATGAGGGGATTTCGTTCGCCGACCTGAAGGCGACACTCACGCTCTTCGCGCACCGCTTCTACGGCGCGTCGACGAGGAC
>Ga0111538_10014103_pt1 | contig 10547 bp, 12 predicted proteins | sample SoiMethybrSBSTD1_FD_79669 | JGI IMG/M metagenome (GOLD analysis project Ga0111538, IMG submission 79669) | Bulk soil microbial communities from a Populus tree surrounding site in Tennessee, USA - Soil MetaG P. TD hybrid SBSTD1 (version 2)... | ecosystem: Environmental > Terrestrial > Soil >... | reverse complement strand
TCGGGATGGTCGTCGCGGCCGCCGGCGTGGCGGCGCTGCTGCTCGGCGCGGCCGGTGCAGGTGGCGGGCACCTGCTCGACCTCGCGCTCGGGATGCTCGCGGCCGCCGGCGCACTTGCGATCGTCGCGCGCCTCGCGTCGACGGCCTCGCGCGGTTAACTAGGCCGCTGCGCTGCGGGGACTGTCCCGGGACTGTCCCCGACGCGAGCGCCAGGTTCGCCCCGAGGACGAAAAGACGCTGCACCGGGCGCCAATCGAGAGAACCGGGGACTGTCCCGGGACTGTCCCTAGAGCTTCGCGCCGAGCGCGTCGTCCACCGAGTCGTGCAGGCCGAAGTGCCGGTCGAGCCCGGAGATCTCGAGCGCACGGCGCGTCTCGACCGCGGGTGCGGCGAGCAGGAACGCGCGCCGGTTCGCGAGCTTCGTCCGCGCCTCGATCAGGACGCCGAGCGCGGTCGAGTCGATGAACTCGACGCCCGAGAGATCGACGACCACGCGCGCGGGCTCGCCGGCGGCCTGCTCCACGAGCGCGTTGCGGACCTCGTGCGCGTTGTAGAGGTCGAGCTCGCCGGTCAGGCGAACGACGACCGCGTCGCCAACGCGCTCGACACCGGCAACGGGTGGCTCCCGCAGCCCGTCTGCCTCGGTTCTGTTGCCCACGACCAACGGCGATTCTATTCCTGGAGGCGCACCTCGCCGCCGCCGGGTAGGCTTCCGCCTCGTGGCCGCGCCGGAGGCTTTCGAGACACTCAAGACACGACTCGCGCAGGTCACCGACCTCGGGCGGGTCCGCCGCGTGCTCGGCTGGGACATGCAGGTGATGATGCCGCCGGCCGGCGCGGGTGTCCGCGGCGAGCAGCAGGCGACGCTCGACCGCATCTCCTTCGACCTCTTCGTCTCGCCTGAGACGGAGCGTCTGCTCGAGGAGCTCAGCTCGTACGAGGAGTCGCTCGACCCGGAGTCGGACGACGCGTCGCTCATCCGCGTCGCGCGGAAGGACTACGAGAAGGCCGCGCGCATCCCGCCGGAGCTCCGTACCGAGATGGTCAAGGCGGCGACCGAGGGCTTCATGGCGTGGCGCCAGGCGAAGCCGGAGAACGACTACGACGCGTTCCGCCCCTTCCTCGAGCACCACCTCGAGCTGCGGCGGCGCTACGTCGAGCTCTTCCCGGAGGCCGACGAGCCGTACGACGTGCTGCTCGACGACTACGAGCGCGGCATGAAGACCGCCGATGTGCGCGCGGTCTTCGACCGGCTCAAGGAGGAGCTCGTGCCGCTCGTCGGCGAGGCCGCCGAGCTGTACGGCGAGGACGACGGCACGCTCGGCCGGTCGTTCCCGGCCGACCAGCAGGAGGCCCTCTCGCGCGAGATCATCGAGCTCTTCGGACACCGCGAAGGCGCGTTCCGGCTCGATCCGACGGTGCACCCGTTCGCGAGCGGCGGCGGGATCGACGACATCCGCATCACGACGAAGTACGAGCCGACCGGGCTCGAGTCGTTCTTCGCGACGATGCACGAGTACGGCCACGGGCTCTACGAGCACCAGATCGCGCGCGAGCTCGACCGGACGCCGCTCGGCGGCGGCGTGTCGCTCGGGCTGCACGAGTCGCAGAGCCGGATGTGGGAGAACCTCGTCGGGCGCTCGCGGCCGTTCTGGCGCTTCATGTACCCGCGCGTCCAGTCGAACTTCGCGCCGCTGCTCGACGACGTCGACGAGGAGACGTTCTTCCGAGCCGTCAACCGCGTGCAGCCGTCGCTGATCCGGATCGCCGCGGACGAGGTGACCTACAACATGCACGTCATCCTCCGCTTCGAGCTCGAGCAGGACCTACTCTCCGGCAAGGTCGATCTGAAGGACCTCCCGGAGGAGTGGAACCGGCGAATGGACTCCTACCTCGGCGTCGAGGTGCCCGACAACGCGCACGGCGTGCTCCAGGACATGCACTGGGGCACGGGCACGATCGGATACTTCCCGACGTACTCGCTCGGCAACGTGATGAGCGTGCAGATCTGGGAGCGGATCAAGGACGACATCCCGGATCTCGACGACAAGCTCGAGCGCGGCGAGTTCGCGCCGCTCCGCGAGTGGCTCGGCGAGCACATCCATCGTCACGGGCGGAAGTTCCTGCCGCAGGAGACGCTCGAGCGTGCGACCGGCTCGCGCATCGATCCCGAGCCGTACCTGCGCTACCTCAAAGACAAGCACGGCGCGGCAACGCCGGCCTAGCGCGCGCTTCCGTCCTTCGGCTCCACGATCACGCGCTCCTCGGGCGCGGGCCGCAGGACGTTCTCGATGTACGACTCCACGGCCTCGTCCAGCCCGACGTCACGGCCGGCCTCCTCCGAGAGGTACCAGCGGTGGTCGAGGAGCTCGTGGAAGACCTGCGCCGCCGCACGCCGGCCGTGAAGCTCCTGCGGAATCGCGCGGACGACGGTCGGCTCGAAGACGTCGGTCAGCCAGCGCCCCGCGACCGCGGCGTCGGAGACCGGTTTCTGGCCCGACGCCTCGAGAGCCGCGCGGTACGCGTCGATGTCCTCGAGGAGCCTCCGCGCCTGGTTCTCCTGCGCGTCGAGCCCGGTCAGCCGTTGGAGCCGCCGCCGGTAGTGCCCCGCCTCGACGACCTGCGGGCGCACGCGGAGCCGGTAGCCGTCCTCGGTCTCGTCCAGCTCGATCTCCTCGACGTCGAACCCGCGCTCGTTGAGCCGCTTCAGGTGTTCCTGCAGGCGTGAGCGTTCATGGGAGCCGAACTCCTCCTCCGCGGTGAGCTCGTCCCAGAGGCGCTCGTACGACGTCCGCGTCACCTCCGCGAGCTCGAAGGGATCGCCGAAGCCGAGCTCGCCCAGCTCCGCCTCGAGGTCGAGCAGCTCGCCGGCGATGTTCTGCTCGGCGAGCTCCAGGTCGAGCAAGCGCTGGCCGTCGCTCAGCGTCTCGTGCAGCTCGCCGGTCTCGACGTCGACGACGTAGGCGGCGAGCTTGTGCGCGTCGCGCCGGAAGAGTGTGTTCGAGAGCGAGCAGTCGCCCCAGAAGAAGCCGGAGAGGTGGAGCCGCACGAGGAGGTTCGCGAGCGCGTCGCGCAGTCGATCCTGCATGTCGGGCATCGGGCGCCGCGCGAGGAGGATGCGGTACGGCAGCGAGTACTCGAGGTGGCGCGTGATGAGGATGTCCTCGAGCGCCGGCCGGTGGGCGATGCCGACGACCTCGACGCCCGGGAGACCGTGGCGCGAGAGCTCGCGCAGCAGGTGGTACTCGCGGTGCGCGTACTGGTGCGGCAGCTCCTTCAGCGCGTAGTACGTGCCGTCGTACTCGACGAAGCGCACGACGTGACGGCTGATCCCGCGCTCGACGATCGCGAGGCGCTCGACGTTCCACTCCTCGAGCGGGTCGTCCCACGGCAGGTCGAGGAAGTCCGGCTGGCCCGGCCGAGGGACGAGCTGGAAGCGCATCGTGGTCACGTCTCGAGAAGTTTGAGCAATCGCTCGGCGTAGCGGGGCGCGGTGGGCGCGTCTTCGTGTCGGAAGTACGCGAAAACGTCTTTCCCATCCTCGAGCAGCGGCCGGATCCGTGCGGCGAAGCCCGCGAGGTCGTCGTCCGAGTACGGCGGCTCGCGGAACCGCACGTAGCGAAACGGGGCGTCGGCCTCCCAGTCGTCGACACGGATCCCCGGCGACACGTCGACTCCCTGCCACGACTCGTGGCGGAGGTCGAGCGCGATCCGGAACGACGGGTCGAGCGACCCGAAGAGGAGCGCGAGAAAACCTGGGTCCGCGGCCTGTTCGACCGTGACGCGGATCGGGCCGAGCCGGTCGCCGAGGAGCGCGAACCGCTCCTGGATGACGCCGAGCTGCCGCGAGAAGCGGGCCGGGAGCTTGACCGCGAACTTGAAGCCGTCAGGCGTCTCCGAGGCCCAGCGCTGGAAGTGTCCCTCGGCCGGGAGTCGGTAGCCCGTCGTGTTCAGCTCGACCGACGGCAGCCGCTCCGCGTAACGCCGGAGGAACTCCTCGGGCCTCGCGTCCGCGGGGTAGAAGTCGGGCTTCCAGGTCGGATACGAGAAGCCGGAGGCGCCGACATACGCCCCTGTTACCCTCGCCGGGATGGCGGTCATGCCTGAAGTCTTGCCCGACGGGAGCATCCCCGTGCTCGATCACGGGTTCGTGCGGCTCGACGGCGTGATGGCGGACGACCTCTCGGTCGTCAACTCGGCGCGTGTCAGCTTCGGCCGGCGGGTCACCGAGCTGGGCGAAGCAGACGCCGGCCTGATCCGCTTTCTGATGCGCGAGCGGCACGGGACGCCGTTCGAGCACAACTCGTTCCGGTTCCACATCCGCTGCCCGATCTTCGTCGCGCGCGAGTGGTTCCGGCACCGCGTCGGGTCGTTCAACGAGTTCTCGATGCGCTACGCGCGCGCGACCGACGACTTCTACGTGCCCGAGCCCGACGACGTGCGGACGCAGGTCGGGAAGCCCGGCGCGTACTCCTTCGAGCCCGTCGATCCCGAGCTCGCGGAGACGACACGCGAGGAGCTGCGGGCCGTCTACGAGCAGGCCTACGCGACCTACGAGCGCCTCGTCGAGCAGGGTGTCGCACGGGAGCTCGCCCGCTCCGTCCTGCCGGTCGGCGCCTACACCGAGTTCTACTGGACGGTCAACGCGCGGGCGCTCATGAACTTCGTCTCGCTGCGCGCGGCCGAGATGGCGCAGCGTGAGATCCGCCGCTACGCCGAAGCGGTCGAGCGGCTGTTCGCCGAGCAGATGCCCATCACGCACGCGGCCTTCGTCGCGAACGACCGCACCGCGCCCTAACCGACGCCACCGTACTGCGTCGTACTTCGAGAGCGGCTGATGAGGCGCGCGTGGGTCATCGTGGCGGTCCTGGCCGGCGCACTCTGTGTGCCCGGCACGGCGTTCGCCGTCGACCATGTCTCCCTCTTCGTCTCGCCGTCCGCGGTCGCCGGGCATCCGGGGTGGCGGCTCTCGGCGAGCGTCCCTGCGCGCGAGGCGACCGGCGGCGAGATCGTCGGCGTCAGCCTCCGGCGAGGAGCCGAGTCGCACGATCTCCGCGGTGTCGCACGGCGGACGCGCACGGTGGCGTTCGACGGGCGCCGCGGGACGTGGCGGGTTCGCGGTGAGCTCGGCACGAGCCTTGCGGTGAACATGACAATCGCGGCGAGCGGTCGGGCGCAGACCCTGGGCGAGAGCTTCGGGTGTCGAGGTGCATTCGTGCAGCAGCCGGTGACGCTCCGCGGGCGCCTCACCGTCCGGAGCGGCACGAAGCTCTTCGGCACGATTCGGCGCTCTCGTCTGACGGGCACGGTCGTGTTCAACAGCGGCGCCGACCCAGATTGCTCGCGGCTGCCGACGGTCTGCTCGCCTCTGACGCAGCTACGCGCATTCCACCCGCTGTACACCCTGACTGCGGCCCGCGATGAAGGCGGCCACGTCAATGTTGCGGTACGTCAGGAGGTCACTCGCGCGGCGTGGTATCACCGTCTCGAGTTTGCGGGCTTCGACCCGCTCGTTGTTGCGGGCTCGAGCGTCGATGTTCGCCTGCCGGCCGGATTGCCCCTTTCAGGGCGCGGAACATTCACTGCGTCGGGCCCGGTCGTCACAGACGCCCGCTGCGGCGTCTCGAGCGCCGCGGGCGCGTTCGTCGGTTCGCTGCGAGCGCGCTTCACCGGCTGGCCGTCGCGGACGCTGCGGTTCGGAGCGGCGAATGCCGCTACGTTCGCGTCGTCCGAAGCACGACCGTTCGGTTGAACTTGTCCCGGCCGTGGATGTACGGCCGCACGACCCACCCGTCGAAGTTCTTCAGGTCGTACGACGCGCCGAGCCGAACCTCGGTCTGACCCTCCGGCTTCACCTTGAACGACCCGCAGACCGCGACCGGCTTGCCGTCGATCGTCAGCAGCAACTCGTAGTAGCCGCCCTTCGGCAGCGGCTTCAGTCCCTGGACCTTGACGACCATCGGCCAGTTGCCGTCGCCGTCGCCGTAGCCGAGCTCGAGCAACGCGGCCGCGCCGGGCGCGTTCGCCGTCGCGTGCATCGGCACCGCGGCGCGCACCTCGAAGTCGTCGCCCTTGTCGAGGAACCAGCCTGCGGCGAACGCCGTCACCGCGATCGCAGCGGCGATCAGCAGCGCGGCGACGCGGCGCCGCGGAAACGCGCGGACCGGCGGCGAGGAGATGCTCGCCGGCAGCTCGGGCGGAGGCCCGGCTGCGACGAGAAGGTCGTGCGTGCGCCGGAGCCGCTCCCGCTCCTCGGCCGGGGCGTCGCCGAAGAGCTCGTCGAAGTCGGGCGCTCTCACTTGAACTCTCCCTCGAGCAGATCCGCGAGCCGGTGGAGTCCGCTGCGCGTGCGCGTCTTCACCGTGCCGAGCGGGATGCGCAGCTCGTGCGCGATCTCGCTCTGCGACAGGCCGCGCCAGTACGCGTGCTCGAGCACGACGCGCTCCCCGTCCGGGAGCTCCTCCATCGCCCGGTGGACGCGCCACGCCGTCCAGCTCTGCTCGGCCCGCTCGGGCGGCCCCGCGTCGCCGGACGGCTCGTCCTGCCCCTCCGCGACCGGGTCGACGCGCGTGCGGGCCCCGTCGACGATCGCGTTCCGCGCCACGGCGTACAGCCACGGCGCGCCGGGACCGCGCTCCGGCTTGTAGGTCCGCGCCGACCGCCAGACCGAGGTGAACGTCTCCTGGACGGCCTCCTCCGCCCGCGTCCGGTCGCCCAGCCGGCGCAGTGCCAGCCCGAACACCGGCCGGGCGTAGCGCCGGTAGAGCGTCTCGAACGCGCTTCCGTCTCCGTGCCCGACCCGCAGCAGGAGCTCCGAGTCGGTCAGCTGCGGCTCAGCCACGACCTGGATCCTTGCGGAGACGGCCGCGGGCGGCAAGACGCGGGGAAGGGCGAGCGCGCGCGCCATGTCCACCTCTTCTACGCATTGCGCCGCAACCTGGTTTCGCCTGTAAAGCCTTTGCGAGCACTTCGCTGTCCCACGCCGTCCTCCGTTGAAGGCGGTGTAAGGAGTTTCCGCCGCGGCGTCCACGACCCCGTCTCCTGGGCATACCACGGGCGAGGAGGGATCAACCAACGATGAAACGACTCTTGACGCTCATTCCGGCGGTGCTCGCGCTCGCGCTCGCGCCGTCCGCAATCGCCGCCACGAAGACCGTGGCGATCACGAGGAGCGGCTTCGTGCCGGCCTCGGTCACGATCGACGTCGGCGACACGATCACCTGGACGAACAACGACACGATCAACCGCTCGGTCGTCTCCGACGCCGGGCTCTTCAGCTCGGGGATCCTGACGCCGGGCCAGTCGTTCTCGAACACGTTCGCGCAGAACGGCACGTTCCGGTATCGCGACGGCACGCGGACGCGCGTCCGCGGCACGGTCGTCGTGCGTGCCCCGGCCTCGGCCTCGGTGACCCTCAACGCGTCGAAGCCGAGCCTGATCTTCGGCGGTGAGGTCGTGCTCTCGGGCGCGATCTCGACGAAGGTCTCCGGCCAGCCGGTCACGCTCGTCGTCCGCCCCTTCGGCGGCAGCGTCGAGCGCGTCTCGCTCACGACCGGAACCGACGGCGTCTGGCGCTACGAGGCGCAGCCGCGCATCCAGACGGCGTACTCGGTCGAGTACCGCCGCGCGACGAGCCCCACGGCGACGGTGAACGTCCGTCCGCGCATCGGGCTCCGTCGCGTCGCGCTGAACCGGTTCACGGTGACGGTCGTCGCCGGCAAGTCGTTCGCCGGCCGCGTCGCCTACATCGCGCGCTGGTCGACGCGCTCGCACCGGTGGGTGACGGTGAAGCGCTTCGTGCTCGCGCAGAGCCAGTCGAACGCGACCGTCTCGCTCGCGACCGTGAAGGCGCGGATCGCGCGCAAGACGAAGGTGCGCGCGTTCCTCTCGCAGACGCAGGTGCAGCCGGGCTACATCTCCGGCTACTCGAACTTCATCCGGGCGTAGGTCCGGTTGGGGAGAGCGGCAACGGGAGCGCTTCGGCGCTCCCTTGTCGTTGGGAGGGCTTGGCGCAACAGCCGCTGTGCCGTCGGACTGCGCTGGTCGCTCCGATGCGGCGTCCTCAGTCGCGCCCGTAGCACTCGGCTACGAACGCTCCCTGCGTCCTTGCCTCGAAACGACCATCGCACCCCGACGACGAGGGCCGTTCCGCCAAGCCCTCCTAGGCCCCGTACCGCTCCTGAACCGTGTCCCAGTTGACGACCGACCACCACGCGGCCAGGTAGTCGGGCCGCCGGTTGTTGTACTTGAGGTAGTAGGCGTGCTCCCAGACGTCGATGCCGAGGATCGCCGTCTTGCCTTCCATCAGCGGCGTGTCCTGGTTCGGCGTCGACTCGACGGAGAGCGATCCGTCGCCGCCGCGCACGACCCACGTCCAGCCCGATCCGAAGCGCTTCACGCCCGCCTCGTTGACCTGCTGCTTCATCGTGTCGACGTCGCCGAACGCCTGGTCGATCGCGTCCTTCAGCGCTCCGTCGGGCTCGCCGCCGCCGCCGGGGCTCATGAGCTGCCAGAAGAACGAGTGGTTCCAGTGGCCGCCGCCGTTGTTGCGGACCGGCATGCGCTTGTCCTCGGGGAGCGAGTCGAGGTTCTGCAGCACGTCCTCGACGGGCTTGTCGGCCCAGTCCGTCCCGTCGAGCGCGGCGTTGAGGTTGTCGACGTAGGCCTGGTGGTGCTTGTCGTGGTGGAGCCGCATCGTCTGCTCGTCGATGTGCGGCTCGAGCGCGTTGTAGTCGTACGGCAGGGGCGGAACCTCGTGCGCCATGGCTACTCCTCCTGGTCGCAGGTCGGTTCGGAGGCTAACCGTTATGCTCGGCCGCGCGCACCCGCCGACCGGAGGATTCCATGGCCCAGACGTCCACCTTCGAAGCGATCGTCCCCCGCGAGCTGAAGCCCGCACTGCTCGAGCTCGACGGCATCTCCCGCGACACCGTCGAGGCGCACTACAAGCTGTACGAGGGCTACGTCAACAAGCGGAACGAGATCCTTCGGGAGCTGGACGGCGTCGACCTGGGCTCGGCGAACCAGGTCTACTCGCAGATCCGCGTGCTCAAGGTCGAGCTCACGTTCGCGATCGGCGGGATCAAGAACCACGAGATCTACTTCGAGCACCTCGGCGGGCTCGGCGGCGACCCGGACGGCGCGTTCGGCCAGCTGGTGCAGCGCGACTTCGGCTCTGCCGAGGCGTGGCGGGCCGACCTGAAGGCGACCGGTATGGCGGGCCGCGGCTGGGCGTGGACCGCCTACGACTGGGACGAGGGACGGCTCTTCAACTACATCGGCGACGCGCAGAACACGTACCCGATCTGGAACGCGACGCCGCTCGTCGCGCTCGACGTCTACGAGCACGCGTACTTCCTCGACTACCGCACCGACCGAGCCGCGTACATCGACGCGTTCTTCGACAACCTCGACTGGACGACCGTGAACGACTGGGTCTCCGGTTACCAGATCCCCTTGAAGTGAGCTACGTCGCCGCCCTGGTCGGCGGCTACCTCGCCGGCTCGATCCCGACAGGGTATTGGCTCGTCCGGCTCGTGCGCGGGATCGACATCCGCCGCATCGGCTCGCGCTCGATCGGGGCGACCAACGTCTGGCGCGTCATGGGGTGGAAGGTCGGCGTGCCGACGATCGTGATCGACGTCCTGAAAGGGCTCGTGCCGACGCTGCTCGCGTCGCTGCTCGTGAACGACGTCGCGGGCGTGCTCGCGGGGGCGGGCGCGATGCTCGGGCACGCGCGGCCGATCTTCCTCAGGTTCGAGAAGGGCGGCAAGGCGGTCGCGACGACCGGAGGCGTGATCCTCGGGCTCGCGCCGCTCGTCGCGCTCTGCGCGCTCGTGGTGTGGGTCGTGACGTTCGTCGTCGCGCGCTACGTGTCGGTCGCCTCGATGGCGGCCGCTGTCTCGCTGCCCGTGTTCGCCTTCGTGCTCGACGAGTCGTGGCCGGTGAAGATCGTGACGCTGGCCGCGGCGGGCGGGATCGTCTTCCTGCACCGCGAGAACATCCGCCGGCTGTTCGCGCACAAGGAGCCGCGCGTGCAGCTCGCGGCGATGTTCAGGCGCTGAGCCAGTCGTTCAGCGACGTCTGGTGGTCGGGCGGGTCACCGGACTCGAGCTCGCTGCGCAGCTCCCCGACCGTCCCGTAACGCTCCGCGACCACGTCGTGGTCGTGGATCGTCTCGAAGTTCACCTGCCGCGCGAGCAGGAAGTCGGCGTCGCCGAGCGACGGGTAGCGCTCGAGCGCGCCTGCGAGCGAGTAGCGCACCGAGTCCTCGACGAAGCGCGGCTGGAGGTGCGCGTGCTCGACGACGAACAGCTCGTCCGGACGCTTGAGGAGCGCATAGACGGGCGCGCTCATCGACTGCTCGACGACGTCGGCGAGCTGCTCGGCGTTCACCGACTCCGACGTGCCGACGTAAAGCGTCCCGCGGCCGCGTTGGTTGTGCGTCGCGAGCGGGACGAGCTCGAGGATCCGCTCGACGTCGTCGTCGCCGAAGCCCGCTTCGAGCAGCCGCTCCGACGCGCGCCCCCGGACGAGCCCCTGCGCGC
>Ga0111538_10014102_pt1 | contig 10547 bp, 11 predicted proteins | sample SoiMethybrSBSTD1_FD_79669 | JGI IMG/M metagenome (GOLD analysis project Ga0111538, IMG submission 79669) | Bulk soil microbial communities from a Populus tree surrounding site in Tennessee, USA - Soil MetaG P. TD hybrid SBSTD1 (version 2)... | ecosystem: Environmental > Terrestrial > Soil >... | reverse complement strand
TTCACCGATCTTGGTGTCCGGGTCGGTGTGAACGTTCGTGCTCAGCAGTTCAGCGACCAGGCGCTCGTTCGGCACGAGCTGATCAAGCGATTGCACGCGGCGCTGACGATCGCTGGTGTCGAAGTGTCAACCGTGGACAGAGGCAAACAGAAACCTCGAACCGCGTGACTTCCGGCTACCCGCGTGGGATCGCGCGAGGCGGCCCCGGCGAAGCCTGCCAGGGCCGAGCGAATGCGGCGGCCACGGCCATCGCGCCCATCACGAACACGTAGTAGTTGACGAACGCCTGCTTGCTGAAGGCGAAGAAGGTGAAGAAGACGAAGCCCACGGCCATGGCGAAACCGCCGACCGTGCGTGGCGCATAGCGAAGCGCTACGAACGTCGCAGGCACCACCAGCGCAACACCGAGCCATTGCGGCAGCATGACGCCGTACCGGTTGGCGACCCACGCGAGGACGCTCAGTGCATCGGGCCGGAACGGCTGGTTGATTTGGACCTGCAAGAGGTCATAGAACAGCGCGCGTGCATCCCAGACGATGAACGGCAGCGTCACGAAGAGTGCGACGGCTGCCGCCTTCGACGCCAACTGCACATGGCTCCATCGCGAGTCGCCTGTGCTGCGGGGAAGCAGCCAGATCAATGGCGCTGCGAGCACGACGTACTGCTTGGACGCGAGGAGCAGGCCGAGGGCCACGAACGTCCACCGCGAGCGATGAGCCGCGGCCGCGACCGTCAACACCAGGCAGAAAACCACCATGCGTTCGGTCCAGCCGAACAGCGTAACCAGGAACGTCACCGGAAGGAACAGCCAAACCGCCATCATCGCGGTTCCGAGCCGCCCGTTTGCGGCACGCGCCATCGCAGCGCCCGCGACGGCGGTGCAAACGAGAAAGCTGTAGCGGTAGTCACCAAGCAGATGGCCGGGAAGTGCGAGGTACAGACTGAGCGGCGGGTATTGAAAACCCATCATGACGCGGTCGCCGGACACCATGGACGCGGCATAGTACCGGCTCTCGCCGTAAAGGTTGGGCATGTCGATCGTGTATGGGTTGCGACCGGCGACGAGCGCGTTCAGCGCCTCGTTGTGCCAGGCCCAAACATCCATTGGAGGCGACGGATTCTCGAAAACCACCCACGCACCGATGACGAGGTAAATGCCGATCACGCCGGCAATCCGCCAGCGCGCTGACGCGCCCTGACGGAACAGGCCGAGGAGAAGCAGCAGTGCCGTCGCGCCGAGCATGAGGAAGTAGATCTGTCGTCGCGGCGGCAGCCCGCTCGGCACCTTGAGTGCGAGCATGACAAGAAACGCCAGAGCCACGAGGGTCGCAGCCGTTGTGAGTTGCTTTTCAGAGAGCCCTTCAATTGCCGCCGGCAGTCGTCCGATGACCGCAGCGAGCAGCATCAGGTACGAGCAGGCGGCCAGACCGAATGCCACGGGCCCTGGCTGCCAGCCTTCGAAGTAGACGCCCGCGCCCAGCAATCCGATCGAGACAACGAGCAGGAGGAGCTGGCCCGATCCCAATTCCGCGCGCGTGGCCCGAGGCACGCGGGAATGTTATTGCAGTTCCAAATCGCGTGGTCCGACTTCGCAGACCGTTCGCGGTCTCACGGCTTCGTCGGACAGCCTCCGCGAGTGTGCCTGGCTTGCCAGCCGAAGCTGCGAGCGAAGCGAGCCCGCGCGAACGGAGCGGGGTTTCGGGGCCCCGCGAGTGACCGCGCAAGGGGGGCTGCGGCGGGGACAACGTCCCCCCGCGTGATCTTGGTGCCGGAGGAGGGAATCGAACCCACACTCACCGTTAAGTGAACGGGATTTTGAGTCCGAATTGTGCGTCGAATTGCCCAGCGAATGTGTAGTTTCTCTTAGGCACAACACCGAACAAGTTGGTTGCCGTTGGGCCAGGTTAGGTGCGGTTTGGTGGACGCTGGGCACAGCCACGGGCACAGTTTCCTGCCGGCCCGGCATGGCGACAGCATCAGCCGCGAGCGAGACGCGACTGAATAGCGTCTCAGCTTCACCGTCGTTTCACTTTCCTTTGTTCGCGACGATCCACTTTTCGGCATCTCTGAGAACGTTCTGCGCGACCCTCGCATAGCCCATAACTGTTTGCTGCGAAATCTTCGCAGCAGGCTTCCATCCATCAGCATCTCGAATGCTGAGGGTCGCCGTCATAGCCATTTGCCTATCGCCGGCAATTTGCCCAACCTCATGGCGCTCAAGGATCGTGATGAGAAAATCCGCGTCGGATTCTTTGTCAACAAGAGTAAAAACCTTCTTGTCGTTTCTGTTCTTCATGTCCTTGATGCTGTCTTGGAGTTTGGCGTCCGGAAACTCCTCGTTTCCGACTTTCGCCGGAGCCGCCTTGATGAAGAGTTTCCCCAAAGGAGCTTTCTGAGCCGATGTCGTCGCAGCAACCAACGACGAAGTGACAGCAACTAACGCAAACACGACAAGGGTGCGCATCGGGGAATCCTCCAACGGGGGCGTGAGAATGCCACGAATCCTCACGAGTCACAAGGGTAAAGAATGGCCAGAGTGAGCTTTATCCGATTCCGTGGACGGTTTAGTTACCCGGCTTGAGTGGTCGCTCGTCGGTTAAATGCCGCTGGGCGAATCTGGCCAAGCGTCGAGTGCAGCTAGTCTTTGGATTAATTGCCGGGGTGGGGGTCGAATCGACACGGGCCTTTTGAGCCCTCAGGATCTTAAGTCTGACTTGCGCATAGAAATACTGAGTGAATCCGCGATCGTTCTCAGCGAACTCGCAGCGCAACTTGGTTGCCGTTGGGCCACGCTCGGTGACGTTTGGTGGTGTCCGGGTACAGCGACGGGCACAGCCGCGTTTGAGGGCAGACTGACGGGCAGCAGTCGTACGCAGAACCTCACCAAACATCTCCGAACATCTTCGATATCGCATTCATGAGACGGCCTGCCGCCGGTTGCTCTTTATGGATCCGGTGCAGTTCGATGGCCGGCTGCCGGGACATCAACCGCTTTGCGACATCAAATGGGAGTCCCAGCAATGCGTTCATCCAACTCTTTGCCTTGAGCGGCTCGTCGGCCAATTCGGACATTGAATGGCCCAGCGACATGATTCCATTCACTGAGATGAGGTGTGGCTCCGCGCCGTATGTGCGCTCGATTTCTTCAGCAATGAGCTTCCAGTCGGTGCCAACGTCAAGCGGTTCCGCTCCCCTGCCATACAACATCCGGGTCTCAGCGACCCGAAGCTTGTCGCGCAATGGGGTCAACTCGTCCCGAAGTTTCAGAAGCTCTGGCACGAGGTGTTCTAGGTCAAAGTTGCTTCGCTCGAAGACGACGCTGGCCAGTGCCGAGACGCGTCGCAGTGGCGACGTCGCTGGACCTCTGGTGTGCCCGGCCCCCTTCTCCATGGCCGCAAGCAGCTTTGCCCGCAACTCAAACTCAGACTCAACGATAGAACTCATGAAGACGGCTCGGGCCGAGTCGGGGACAAACACGAGGCCTCTCACATCGGCATACCCCGTATAGAGGAATGACCGGACAATGAATGGTGGCGGCCGCTCGGCGGAACTGAGAGCGCGGACAACTGCTTGTCGAACGTTCGCGTGATCCTCCTGATCAAATTGAAGTCGTTCACTCAATTCTTGAAGTGGGTGGTAGACCGCTGAATGCCTGAAGACTGGGTGCGCGTGTTCGCGCGCGAATGTCGTAGCGGTGAACGTGTTTCCTAGGCTGCCGACGTAGGCATCGAGGTGTTTCTGAGCGGCGGACCTTACGCGTCCCATGCTCATCGGTGGTAGTGCGGCTACCTTTACTACCCGATTAATGGCCGGGGCAAGCACCGCTGCCTCTAAGTATTCAGGGCGCCCGAGAACACTAATCGAATCGTACATGCAGACCATATCGATGAGAGCGCAGAGGTCATGAACAGATTCCCAATTCGCGCTGCGCGGCTTGAACGCAGATGCGGCCGAGAGGATCAAATTTTGCGTCGTCAGACGCTCCCCTGGAATGTGAAGCATGGATACTTGATTCCTGGCTCTGTCTTCTGACGCCGTTGCCAAGCGGATACTAGCATCGGGGACAGTAGCGACGAGTATGGTCGCCGTTGGCGGCAATCGCGTGTGTCCCGCGCTTCACGTTCTTTGAGGCGCATCGGGCAGAAGCAGAAGCCGACGATATCGAAGATCTGCCAGGACGTGCGCCAACTGATCCAGCTCCAACAGATCGACCCATAGGCGTCTCAAGCCCATCGACGGGGGAGCCCCAATAGACACCTGAATCTCCGCCATGATTGCAGCGAAAAACAGTAAGGCCTCAGACACGACTGAACTCTCAATCGCACCAGGTTCATCGTGATAATCCGGATAATGGGCGAACACCGCACGCTCAGCAGCCAACGCCCGTTGGTGAGCGTAGGAGGACAGTTCGGCGTACCAATACCGGTAGGCTTCCTCGAACACTTTTAGACGACTTCCGGACAACAGCGGCGGGTACGCCGCCTGCTTACGCACTTTCCCATTGCCCTTGATCAACGAGCCTGGGGTTGGCCAATCGGTAATCTCCGCCAGTTCTCTTGCCTCGGCCGGCTTGAGACCAGCACGCTTAGCCTTCTCAGCCAGCAATTCGTCCATTCCTTGGAACCACGCGGTCGGTGGACTTGTAACCTACGGCCATCGAATCATCCTGATATGAGAGCGGTCACCAGATCACGCTCCGCTGATCGGGGGCGACGTGCAACCCTCTTACTCTTCAAGCACCGCTCGAATCATCGACGAATCGCCGTTCCAATAGAGTTCCGATGAACCATGAAGAGACGCTCGGCAGGACCCATCCAACCAAGATGAGTGGCGACAATTCCCTCGGCAGTGAATATAGAACCAAAGCGAGAGCGCCCTCGCACACGACGATTGCAAACGCATTGCCGTGTTCTCGCAAGTGCCTATACGACGTTACGTACTCAGTCGTCGGGCCGTCCTCGGAGCCTTTGCCAGCTCGTTTCAGAGTGAGCCGTTTGTAGAACAACACCAGCGCCTCTTTGTCTCGGTGAGTGCGATAGAGCAGCGATACTTGAAGCCCCAGCACGAACGACAACGACAACCATGCGAAGCCTCTCATCACCGTGACGTCAGTAATCGTGCCGAATCGCCCCGCCACCGCCGTTCCAAGGCCGACAAGCACGGTGAAACATAAGAGAGCGAACCATTGAAGCCTCACTGACCGAAGGTGGACCCGTGCACTGTGCAGGGTCAACATCGGTGCACTCGCAACGTAGCAGTAGGCGAACCCGAGAGCGCCAATTAGACTCAACCCGCCCAGGCCAACCTCCGTCGCATCCTTGAGAACTGGCGCGAGGATGCCCCGGAGCGATGACCCGTCGGCGCTATTCAAGAACACCACGATGCCTGCGCCTATCGCAGTGCCGGTGAAGTAGCGAATCGCGTAGTACTCCCACCAGCGTCCTTCGATCGAAGATCTGCTGCTCTCAGCCATCGCCCATAGAGAATACCTGCAGGCGTGCCCCCCTCACGGAACTCAAGGGTTACTTATCAAGTGCCTTGGAACTGTGGGTCAGCGGGATAAGAGAGGCTTACTTGCGGGTTATGCGAGGACCGTTTCGTGTGACCGGACCGATTTTGGATATCTGGACTTCTGAATCTGGTCGTGTGCAACGCTGTGGAGCGAAAATAGCTTCTCGTTGTTTACGTTTGGGCTGCTGGCGCCGCCTTAACGATTGCATCCGGCTGCGATCACAGCCCTTGTTCCTAACGCTCCAGGGTGACACCAACCTGGGCTAGTTGCGCCTGTGCGGCGGACTTGAATTCCTCTCCCTGAGCGATGACGTCGAATGTATTCGGCGTGATCTTCGCTCGTATCCAATCGCGCATATCGGTCTCGCCGTTCAGGCCTCCGGGTGATGTCACATATCCGACGACTATGTGAACGGGCGATCGCGAAGGTGTCTCGATAATTCGGAGCAGCTTTGACACGAGAGCATCAGCGTCTCTCCGTGCCGAGGAAGCTGCGAGATTCACTCCCTCGACAACTACAGTTCCGGCCACGCCCGATACGCCTCGAAGCACTGGTTCGTGAGTGCCCCCGAACGCTGGCATGGTCGCACCGCGAGGCAACCAACCTGCGATTGCACCGAGCGCGTTGGTGATCGCACCATCGATCCTCTTGCGACTCCGCTGCGGTGGAACGAGCGGCTGCACGAGCGCCTCGAAGAGCGACTCGACTTCTTCGTCTGGATCTTCCATTCGATCCAGAGATCTCGGCTCGTCAACTCGGACTGCGGTCGTGAGGACGCGACCAGCTGACGACCAGAATCCACTCGACCAAGGTGACTGCTTCCCAGCGTACGGGACGTCCCCTCGCTCGGCCCACATGCGCAACTGGGGGATGGCAATGTTGAGAAGTCCTCGGGCCTCGGGATCGACGCCAGCGACAACAAGGCGGCAGCGAAACGGATGTTGCAGGCTCGCGAAGGCGATGTCAGCAAGGGCATTCCGATCACACCGAAGACTGGACGAATCACCTTCGACGAAGCCGTGACCGACCTCGAAAACGATTACATCACCAACAATCGCCGCTCGCTCGACAGCGTCAAGTGGAAGATCCGACTCCATCTTCGGCCCGCCTTCGGTCAGATGCGTCTAGCTAACATCACGACCTCGCACATCCGAGCGTTCACAGTCGAGCGTCAGAAGGCTGGCGCGAAGAACGCCGAGATCAATCGCGAACTGAGCGCGCTCAAGCGCATGTTTTCCCTCGCCGTGCAGGCGGGGAACCTTCACCATCGCCCGTTCGTGCCGATGCTCGCAGAAAACAACGCACGTCAAGGGTTCTTTGAGGAATCTCATTACCGCGCCGTCCTTGCACACGTTCCGCAGGGACTGCGGCCAGTCGTGACGTTCGCCTACGTGACCGGTTGGCGCACGAAGAGCGAAATCTTGCCGCTGGAATGGCGCAATGTGGATCTCAAGACGTGTGAGGTCCGACTCGAAGCGGGCACAACAAAGAACGGTGAGACTCGCGAGCTGCCCTTCGGCGGCTCACCAGAGCTGGTTGAGATGTTCCGATCACTACGCGCCGAGACGACGAAGTTGGAGCAGGCGGAGGGGAGAATCATTCGATTCGTGTTTCACCGGGCGGGCAAACGTATCAAGGATTTCCGAGGGGCCTGGCAGGCAGCGTGCAAGGTCGCAGGTTGCCCTGGTCGAATCCCCCACGACCTTCGGCGAACCGCTGTCAGGAACCTCGATCAGGCCGGGATTTCGCAGTCGGTCGCGATGCAGATCACGGGGCATAAAACCGCGAGCGTCTATCGCCGGTATCGAATTGTCTCAACCGAGGATCTCAAGGTGGCGTTGGCGAAGCTCGCAGGAACAGACGCGGGCTCGGCCAATTCAGCAAAGCAGCAGGCCTGAGAGGCATTTTTTCGAGAACACCGGCGCGGTGCGAGCTTGGTCGACTGCCGTTTCGCTCCGATGCGGCAACGAGCCTCGTCCGGGCACAGCCACGGGCACACTCGGCCTGTTTGGCCGACTTCGGATCACCAACCGGAACCGCCCCGTGATTTGCGGTGCTGAGCCGCATCCACCACCCATTGCGCATTCATGATTGAACCGGTCAGCAGTGACCCGTTCCGTTGACTCCCTCGCCGTGGACAACGCAACGAGGAGATCCCACTATGTCTCGATTCGGCCCTGCGCAGAAGCTCTCCATCAACACGCTCGCCCTTATCTTGCTCGCGTCGCTGGCTGGATGTGGCAAGAGTTCCGGAGGAGGCGGCATCACGATTGCCCAGACCGACACCACAGGTCCTATCCTCACTTTTTCGGTTGGAGTGTCCGGAAACACTCCCGTCACAGTGACGAACGGTGGTTCCGCCCAAAACATAAACCTCACGAGCAAGACGGGCTCGTTGAACTTAGTGGCGAACGCGACCGACTCCGAGAGCGGCGTTCAACGGGTTGCGATCTGGTTCAACACGACCACGACGAGGTGCGTAGGCACGGTATGTACCCAGAAGGGCGCCGGGCTGTTAGGAGCGCCAACGTTCGACAGCACTTCACCGCAAAAGAAGGCTGGCGAAAACACGCCGCCACAAAGCATCCTGGCCGACTCAGTGGACCTCTCCAAGGAGATCGCGCAGGCTAGCGTCCCGGCAGGAAGTTCGTACTCGGTGGTGCTTACATTCTGGGCTGAGTCGGTGAACCACCTGGGTGTAGTGACGAAATCTCCAAACATCACGGTTTCGTGGTTCGAGCAGTAGGCCTGACAGTGTCTGTTTGTGTGTCCGTCAGGATCTTGGCTCGTTAGATCACTCAAAGGTGGAATTGCCGGAGGCGGGGTATGAGCTGGCTTAGCAACGCAGTAAGTAGCGTTTCGAACGCTGTCGTAACGGTGGCTGAGGCTGCCGTGTCTGTTGTAGAAGTCGTTGGCACCGTCGTGGAGGGGGCGATAGACGTAGTCGCCGACATTCTCGACAACGGCGTCGATGCCGGTGCCGACGCGGTCGAAAGTCTTGTTGATTCGGGAGTTACCTGGGTGAGCGAGACGGCAGGGCCATTGCTCGGCGGCGCAGCCAATGTGATCGGAGGACTAGTCAACGGCGTCGTGGAAGGTGTTAAGGATTTGGCGCACGATTACCTTAGCATCGTCAAGGACCTTGGCTCGATCATCGGCTCCATCTTGCGGCTCGATTTCGGCGGCGTTGTCCGGGGATTCGTCGACCTCGTCATCGACATCGCCGACCTATTTCTCGACGCCGGTCGATTTGTCAGTTTCGGCTACTTTGTCGGCGGCATCGTCCACCAGTTCGAACGCGAGTCCTTGCGTACTTTCGTGAAAGATCTGTTGGAAGCGACCTTCGGCCAAGACCCGGCCCTTCTGGCACGCATTCAAGCCAAGTTGAACCTCGCGACGTCCGATTGGGGCCTCTCAATGACCAGTCGTCACCGCGTTTTCATGCTGGACAGCGCAAACACGAATCTCGTTGATTGGCACAACGATCGCACTTTAGATCTCTACGCGCTCGCCGGAGTGCTGAGTTTCCACTCCTTGCAGGTCCAACGGCCGCGCACGTGGGTGTGTGTCGTCGGAGAAGACGGGATGGACAGCATCTTCCCGATCACACGATGGGCGATCAAGGACTATCTGGAGAGCAGAGGCGAGAGGATACGCCTTCGTGTGTACGCCATGGACAGTCAGGCAGTCTCGGAGCGACTGGACGTAGCGGTCGACAAGTGCCGGAAGCTCGGGGTTCGTCTGTCATGGGACCAGGGCACTGCTTTTTATAGTCCTATGTTCCCGGCGCACGAGATCACAGCGTGTTCGCCTCCCACGCTGGAAAAGTCGGAGTACCAGTTCCAGTTCAGCAGGCAGAAAACCTTTGTCGTCGACCACAAGTTGCGCACAGGTGACCGTTTCGAAGAGTGCTCTCTCTTGGCACTCGGTGCCTTCGAGCTTGGTCGGAGGAATGGCCAGGCTGCGGGGCGACAGTCCCCAGCGAACAACCAACCCTGCCCTACAGTTGGCCGTGACGACGGTTGTTGCCTTACGATCCCAGAGTCCGACGCAACGTCGCCGACAGGCTCCAGCGTTGTCCATGTCGACGGTTGGCCCTCCCACTTGCTTCGTTACGTCTTGGCCCACGAGATCGGCCACTACCTGGGCCTAGATCACGGGGGCCACCACGGTTTCCAGAACATCATGTACACGATGGACGAGACAGAGGGTCTGAACTTGTTGGACTGGGGCCTGTTCAAGTTCTACTACCAAAGCGAGCCCGAGTTCACGCTGTCGGACGGCAAGAATGTCTGGCGCTTCATCGTAAATCAGATGCCGTGTTGCCTCGACGATGCGTTGACTTGCGCGGGGGGACGAATCGAGCCGGAGGTCGGGACCCATCGGTTTATAGACTAGGTCGCAGAGACTGATTTCGGGTTGTCGAGGATGTAGGTGTATTTCTTCCCCTCCAGCGCGGCCTCGGTGGCCTTATCGGCTTCGAGGCCGTCGAGGTATTTCAGAAATAGGAGCCAGGACGTCTGCTCCGTTAGTCCAGCTCGGTGGTGCAGCCCGCCTCCTTCCAGAGGACGTTGTCAACGTTCTTGAAAGCTTGTTCAAACAAGTCCAGCCAGGCCTCTCCAAGTTACGTCGGCTCGGTCCCACGGCAGCGAAGCAGCCCGGGCGACGAATTTGCGCGATTGTGCCACGGCGGAGCGTCAAGACGTGATCGACCGAATCGCCTCGTAATCACTGACCACGACGAAGCGCAATTCCGTCAAAAAGGTCTCAGACGCTCGTCGTACGCGCTCACTAGACGAGCAATCCAGCGTTCGATGAAGTCACTCTCATGTTCGTCATCAATGGGTGTTGGAGGTCCCACCAATTCGATAGTGTGCATACCAGATCCCGCCGCGAGATCCGCATGCTTGTAGGCATCTTTGGGGAGTTCCTGGATCGGAAATGGGCTGAGCTTTCTCGGCTGAACGAAGGCATTGTACTTGTACGATACTTCGTACCAGCGAATCGGTGCGTTTGGTGCGAGACGCATGTACCA
>Ga0111538_10014101_pt1 | contig 10547 bp, 10 predicted proteins | sample SoiMethybrSBSTD1_FD_79669 | JGI IMG/M metagenome (GOLD analysis project Ga0111538, IMG submission 79669) | Bulk soil microbial communities from a Populus tree surrounding site in Tennessee, USA - Soil MetaG P. TD hybrid SBSTD1 (version 2)... | ecosystem: Environmental > Terrestrial > Soil >... | reverse complement strand
GGCCGGCCGGACACGAGTGTGCTCATCACGCGCGTGCGTTCGCGCAATCCGCAAACGCAAATGCCGCCGATCGGCACGCGCCTCATCGATAACGAAGCGCTCGCACTGCTGGAGCGCTGGATCGCCGAAAAATCATCCACACCCGAGGAGTCGAAGCCATGAAACGATTGATCCTGTTCCTTCTTGCCGCGACGAGTGCCCACGCAGCACTTGCAGCTGACGCCGACGCATCCCAAGTCGCGCGCGGCAAGTATCTGGTCACGACCAGCGGCTGCAACGATTGCCACACGCCGTGGCATCTCGGACCTTCGGGTCCGGAGCCGGACATGAGCCGCATGCTGTCAGGTCATCCGCAGAGCGAGGTGATCGACCGGCCGCCGACGCTGCCGCCGGGCCCGTGGATTGCCGCAGCCTCGCATACGAACACCGCGCACTTCGGCCCGTGGGGGGTGAGCTTCACTGCGAACCTGACGCCCGATCCGGAGACCGGCCTCGGCAAGTGGTCGCTCGCGACGTTCACGCAGACGATCCGCACCGGCCGTCACATGGGGCGCGGCCGCAAGATTCTGCCGCCGATGCCGATCCCGATGTACCGCAACTTCAATGACGAAGACATGGCGGCGATCTACTCGTACCTGCAGAGCATTCCGCCGATCAAGAACCGCGTGCCCGAGCCGCTGCCGCCGGTCGTGCCTGCGACGGAGGCTGCGCGATGAAGCTCTACTTTCATCCGGTCTCCACGACCAGCCGCCCGGTCGCCCTCTTCGCGGCGGATTACGGCATCCAGCTCGAATATCAGGTCGTCGATCTGTTCACGGGCGAGCACGTGCAGCCGGCGTTCAGTGCGATCAATCCGCATCAGGCTGTGCCGGTGCTCGAAGATGGCGACCTTCGGCTCACCGAGAGCTCTGCGATCCTGAAGTACCTGGCGGAGAAGGTCGGCGCGCCGGCGTATCCACGCGACTTGCAGCAGCGTGCTCGGGTCAACGAGCGCATGGACTGGTTCAACACGAGTCTGTCGCGCGAGTTGTGTTACGGCTTTCTTTATCCGCAGCTCATGCCGACGCACAAGCGTGCAGAGGAACAGGCGCAGCGACAGACGTTGGACTGGGCGCGGCGCAATGCTGTGCGCTGGCTCGATGTACTCAACGAGCACTGGCTCGGCGGCGACAATCGTTACGTGTGCGGAGAGCGCATCACAATAGCCGACTACCTCGGCGTCGCCCAGGTCACGGTCGGCGAAGCAGCGCGCCTCGACTATTCGCGCTGGCCGAACGTTGCGCGCTGGATCGCACGGATGAAGGATCGGCCGACGTGGGCGCCCGTGAACGCAGCGTTCTACACCTATCTGGTGCAGCCGCACGCCGGCACAAGGTTCGAACTCCTGTGACTTCGGTCTTCCGGCGACTATCGGACGGAGCGCAGGTAGCGCCGGCGGGCTGCAGCGAAACCGGCTTCCGCATAGCGGTCGGGTCGGCGAGGCGGCACCGGCGAGGCGAGCAGATAACGATCGCCGAGCCACGAGACGGCGTTTTGCAGCGCCAGTCCGTAGTCGTGCACCGGGGGCTGTGAATGCAGGTCGTTCGGGCGTTTCATGGCGAATTCCTTGAGTTCCGGGTGACGTTATGGTCATCCAGAACCCCCGCCTGAAAAAGCGGCTGGCGGGACCGGCACTGTTTCCGGTCGGTCAGCAGTCGCCGACGCCTGCTCAGGCGGGCAGATACACCTGCGACAGCAGGTGCTGATACCAGTCGCTTTGAAACACGCCGGTCGGATCGAGGCGCTGCTTGGCCGCGAGGAAGTCGCCGATGCCTGGGTGGCAGGCGAGCAGTTGATCGGGCCGCGCAAAACGGTGGTAGGTGAGGTAGTAGCTGCCGCCGTGCATGCGCGCGTAGTCGATCAGGCGCGTGAACGCCAAACGTGCCGTGTCGATGCTTTGCGGCACGTGGTCGACGTGCAGATTGAAGATCACGCAGGCGTAGCGATCGCGCGCCCAAGGCAGCGCGCTTTCGGTGTCCGGCTCGATGAGGCGGATCGTGCCGTAGATGAAGTCCACGTCGTTCACCATGAAGTCGCGCCGCACGTCGTCCATGAACTCCGTCAAGTGTTCTCGCGGGACGTACAGCTCGGTGATGATCTCGCTGCCGCAGACATTCGCGCCGAGGCGCTGATCGAGCGCGCCGTGATAGCTCTCCAAATACAGATTGAGCTGATGCGTATCGCTCCAGTAGAGCTGCCCCGAAGTCGCCAGGTAGAAGGCGCAGAACTCCTCGAAGGCCTGTCCCTTGTCCCGATGCGCCAGCTCCAGCAGGCGGTTCCAGTCGGCCTGGGAGAGGCGCAGCTGCTCCGGCGGAATCGGTCGCAGCCGATCCGTCGGTCGATAGCACGAGAGCACTCCAGTGCCTAGAAATCCCTGATGCGCCGGGTCGGTGGCGAACTGAAAGTCGCCATAGAGGAAGCCTGTGGCAATTCGCGCATCGAACGTTTCGATCAGCTGCTCGACGTCAAGCAGCGTCACGACACGCTCGACCTGCTGCCGCGGCACGAGTCGCAGCGTTGCTGCCACGACGACCCCGAACAATCCGTAGCCGCCGATCACGTGACGGAAGAGCTCAGGATGCTCGGTGCGGCTGCACGTCACCACTTCGCCGTCGCTCGTCACGACGTCGAGTGACTCGATATCGTCGATGAAGGGAGCTGCAGCGAGACAGCGGCCGTGAATGTTAGCGGCAACGGCGCCGCCGATCGTGAGGCGATCGGCCCCGGTCTGCTTCTGCCGGATGCCCCACGGCGAGATCGCGGTGTCTGCGCGCACCAGGTAGCCGCGGATCACGTCCGGCCAGGTGATGCCGGCCTCGACGCGCAACAGCCCGCGTCCTTCATCGAGACCGAGCGTGCGATCGAGCTGCCGCATATCGAGCAGCGTGGCGCCGGCGCGGAATTGTTGCCCACCCATCGCGTGGCGACCGCCGCAGACTGCAAGCGCTTCGCCGCGCTTGCGCGCCTGTTGGACGGCGTGGACTACATCATCGACGGAGTGGGGCTCGATGGTGCGCGCAACGCGTGTCCGGTTGAGCGCCGAGTGCGTGTCGTTGACTTCCATGGCGTGCCCAGAATACGGAGGCAGCTGCCCTGGGCAACACGACGCGTTGAAGTATCGGATTGTAATACCGCAGGGATCGGATCATTCGACGTTCGCAAACGTCACGAGCACCTTGCTGCGCCTGTGCGCGCGCGTTGCTAGCTACTTGCGGAACCGGCTCCAGAATCCTTTCTTCGGCTGCGACTGGCCCGTCAGCACGACAAACTTCTCGTCCGTCAGCGGCCAGGTCTCATCGTGTTTGAACCCGGTGATCGATTGCGCGACCTTCGTCGGAATGTCGAAGATGTAATCGACGTCTGCATGGTCGCCACCTTCCGCGCGCTGCGCTTCGTACAACTCGTCGCGGATGCTTGCAAAGCTCTTCGGCAGAGAGCCTTCGGAGTCGAGTCCTTTCGGTCCGTTCTCGCCCTCGTGAGAGATCCACCACTGTCGCTGACCGGATGCCCACACCTCCGTCGAGCTCGCCATCACGTGCTCTTCGATCAGACAGAGGATGACCTCGCGGTCCTGCGAAAGCTTCGCGAGACTGTCCGGCGTCAGGAAGGGGCAGCCGTACTCGTTGTACCAGATCACTCGCCAACCGGTCGTGAGCCGCGCGGTTGAGATGAGTGCCTCGGGAGCGTCCTGGGTCTTCGCGGTCGGCGACAATCCGAGCTGTGCGAGGACGGCGTCTGCGTGCTCTTCGCGTACCGCGCACCAGGTGCAGGCGTAACCCATGCGACGTTCCTTCTTGTGAGGCTAGTCGTGACCGCTGAACGTTACGGTCACATTGTTGCGCTGAAAGGGTCGCTTGTCATCGGCGACTGGGAGTGTCAGGCGATAAGAGGAGGGCGTCAGCGCTTCGAACTGCGCGCCCCGGACGGCTTCGATCTTCCACCGCGTGCGCAGCTCGAGGCGCGCCGGCTCAGAGGCCAGATGATCGATCGCGATCGTGTACACGCGATCTTTCAGGCTGACGCCGACGATCTTCATCCCGCGGCTGCGCTCGCCGACCACAGGACGCGGAGCGGGAGGAACGATCGCAACGCCTCCGCTGTAATCGAGGCGCAGAACGGACTCGCCGCGGGGCACATCGAACTCCATGTGCGCGTGAGTGTCTTGCGCGTGCTGGACGAGTGTCGCCGGGATCTCGCGTTCGCCCACGCGCACGTTCTGCGCGCTCGCTCCGAGCGGAAGCTCAGGATCGAACCACATCTTCACGGGCGCGCCTTCGTTCGTGATACGCAACGCCACCTCTCCGACAGCCTGCGTCAGCTCGATGGTGATCCTGGAGTCGCCGACACGGACGCGTCGCAAGGCCACCTTGTCCCACGTCGCCGGCAGATGCGGCGCGAAGGTGAGCTGACGCGCCACGCCGTCCGCGCGTAGTCCGAGCAATCCCTGGACGGAAGCGGTCAGGAACGCTGCTGACGACCACGTCTGCTCGGGAACGGACTCCACTTCCTCGTGATAGAAATCGCCGGCGAGCACTTCGTGCAGATGCCCCGGCGAGTCGAGCGAGCTCCAGGGAATGAGCGCGCTCCAGATCGGAAATGCAGTGGCTGGTCGATGCTCGCTCCAGTACGTGCTTGCCACGCCCGAGGTGCCGAGTCCCCAGACGCTGCCGCCGGCGTACGAGTTCGGATCGTAGGTGGGATCGCTCTCGGCCTTGCTGCGCGTGCCCCAGTCGGTCTGAAAGTCCGCGCCCGCGATCTGATCGAGCACGACATTGCGCTGTTCGGCGGAGAACAACGATTGCGGCACGACGCTCATCGGGCGGATGTCGCGATCCATCACCGGCGCGCCCGATCGCGTGTGGCCGCTGATCCAGAAGGTGCGGCGTTCGTCCCAATATCTTGCGGATATTGCCTGCCGTGCGCGCTTGCTCGTCTCCAGAGCAGCTCGGGCAATCGACTGTCGTCCCGTCGCGGTGGCGAGCGCAGCATAGGCTTCAGAAGCGGCAACCCAGCCGGCAGAGAGCGTCAATTCATCGCTGAGCGGATCCTGTTCGTTGCTGCCTTGCTTGCCGCTCGGGATCCGCGGCAATCCGTCTTTGGGATCGAGCAGCGTCTGGCAATAGCGATAGGCGGCTTGCAGCGCATCCCAGTGCGTTTTCACGAACTGCAGATCGCCGGTGGTGGCGTAGTACTCGGCCATCATCGCGAGGAAATCGTGACTCAGCTCCACGTGCACGAACATGTACGGATACTTGCGCCAGTCCATCGCGCCTGCGCTCTGCGACAGCTCGTGCCACATCATGCCCGTCTTGCGATCCTGGAACTTCAGGATGAATTCGAGCTCCTCACGCGCGCGCTCGTAGCGACCGGCCGCAAGCAGGGCGCGCGTGGTCACCATGCCATCGCCTGCGAAAAACCAGTCGTATTGCGGGCGACGCGCCTTGCGCGAAGGGCCGTAGCCCGCAACCTGGCCGCAACCCAAGTCGGGATTGCAGACCCACGCCTGATCGAGCGAGATCTGCGACCACGCCAGTGCGCGATCGACTTCTGGGTCCGGCGTGTCGATCTCCACTCCTCGCGCGAGCATTTCGTCGTAGTGCTGCGCAGCTGCGCTTTCGAGAGCCGCGCGATTGCTGAGCAGCTGTTTGGCGATGGGCGCGGGATCTTCCCCCGCGACGCCGGCAGTGAGAACGACAACGGCCGAGCGCTCTTTACCCGGGCGAATCGTGAAGGCCAGGCCGCGCGTTTCGCCGATCTGTCGCGCCGCATTCGGCGTTTCGTCATGCGCGACGATGTCGGGCGATGCAATGAGTGCCGTGTAACGATGCAGCGGCTCGGAGAGCAGATAGCCGGACGCTGCGGCGTTCCACTGCGCCTCCTGCCCGCCGAAGCCGCCGGGCCACATCAGATTCAGTACGGGCGAGAAGCGCACCACGATGTCGACGGGACGCACGCCGTCCACTTCGTAGCTGAGAATTGCGCCGGGTACATCGAGCGGCACGAATAGTTTCTCGCGCACCACGAAATCATGGCCGACATAAATCCGCGTCACCGACTCAGGGCCGTACTGGATGCGTCGCAGGACCGCGCGCCCGTCGATCGCAGTCGTTCCCTGTTGCGGGCGAAACGCGACGCTGAGGGAATCGACGAGCTGCAGCGGGTAGGCCCAGACTTCCAATCCGTTCTCCGAGTAGCCGAAGAGCGCCGAGCGGCGTCCGTGAACGGCAACGAATCGCGAGGGCTGCGCCGAGGCGACTTCCCATGTCAGCGGCTCAGCTGCTTGAGAGGGCAACGTGCCAAGCAACGCGCAGGCGCAAAGCAGGGTAAAAAGTGCAGGATGGTCGTGTCGCATAGGCCGACACTATCACCGACTCAGCGCCAGAAGTTGAGGAAGCCGGTGATGATCAGGGCGTTGGTGAAGTCGACGAAGAACGCACCGACCAGCGGCGCGACCAGGAACGCGCGCGGCGCGGGCCCGTAGCGCTCGACGAGCGTGCGCATCACGGCGATTGCATTCGCCGTCGTGCCGAGCATGAAGCCGGCAAAGCCGCCGCTCAGCACGGCCGATTGATAGTCGCGGCCCATCAACGGAAACACCGGCCACCAGCACGCGACGGCGATCACCCCGATCTGCACGAGCAGGATCGAGATGAGCGGCAGCGCCAGCGCGGCGAGATTCGACAGATCGAGCGTCATCATCGCCATGACGAGAAACAGCGACAGCGCCACTGCGCCGACGTTCTCGATCGTCCGTTGCGACAAGCCGATCCACCGCGTCGCGTCGTCGAAATTCCTGACTGCAGCGCCGGCAAGCATTGCGCCGATCGTCGCGGGCAACGTCAGGCCGAGCGCGGCGCAGCCCTTGCTGACCCACGCGCCCAGCCACATCGCCGCGAGAATGGCGACGACGCACTTCAGCGTGCCGTGTTCCTCGTCGGCGCCGCTCGGTGCGCTGGATTCCGGAGCTTGCGGCGCGCCGACGGGCGTCACGGGTACGCCATTGCGTTCGCTCAATCGATGACGCTCGATGAGCAACGTGCTCACCGGTCCGCCGATCAGACCGCCGGACACGATGCCGGCCATCGCCATGGCGATTGCAATCGAGCCTGCGCCGGCGATGCCTGCCTCTTCGAACAGTGGCGCGAAAGCGAGCCCCGTGGCCGGTCCGCCGGTCAAGGTGACCGATCCGGCGAGGACGCCGAACAGCGGCGGCAGTCCGAACGACCACGCCAACGCGGCGCCGACGACGTTCTGCACGAACGCGAACACCGTCGAAATCACGAAAAGCATCATCACCTGCGGCCCGCCGGTGCGCAGTAGCGAGACGCTGGCGCTCAGCCCGATGCAGGTGAAGAACCCGATCATCAGCGGGCTCTGCAGCGCCGTGTCGAAGCGGAACAGCGTCAGCCCGTGACCGCGCGCGATCAGCACCGCGACAGCGATGAGCAGGCCGCCGACGATCGGCGAGGGCAGGTTGTAGCGAGCGAGCAGCGGAATGATGCGGCACAGTCCATGGCCGAGAAACAGGACCAGGCCGCCGAAGGCGAGCGTCTGAATGAGGTCGAGCTGCAGCATTCGCCAGCACAAGCTACCGCTGCGGCGCCGGCGCCGATTGAACGAATGTTGCGTTAGTCAGAATCGGTGCCGGGAGAAGAAACGAGGGGAAAGTCAGCAGCGCAGCATCGACACATTTGCGGTTCTTCCTTGGCGATCTTGGCGAGAGATATTCCGGTCTCGTCTCTCCTCCGCAAACTCACGCCGCAATCTGCCACTCCCAGCGTACCTGGGAATGTTGCTGCACGGTCGCTGCGGACGAGAGAGAAGAACAAGAATTTCTCTCGCCAAGATCGCCAAGGAAGAAGAAGGAAGAAGGGACAAATTCTCCGCGGTTACGCACGGCGCAGCAGGCGACGCGGCGTAGCTCCGAGCATGCTCCGCATCGATCTGCAGAGATGGCTCTGGTCGGCAAAGCCTGCGCTGTGAGCCGCGCTGGCGATGCTGTGACCGGATGCAATAGCGGCAATAGCGAGATTCAACATCGTGCGACGTCGGAACAGGCTGGGCGGGATGCCGAACCAGTGCTGGAACGCGCGAGCAAAATGCGCGCGATGGATGCCCACGGCGCGCGCCAGCGCATCGATCCTCGTGCCTGCAGCATCGTCGGACAGTTGTTCGCGCGCACGCATGAGCCATTGAGGAGGCGACCCTCGCAACGAGACTGCCTCGATGCCGGCAACCAGATCGTCGATGCAGTCGCTGACGTCAGCCGCGCTGATTGCACCTTCCGTCATCACCCACTGCAGGAGCGTGCGTTGCGCCGAGGAAAGATTGCGGTGGATCCAGCCCCGGGTCGCGGCGCGCGCGAGCCGATCTTCGACCTCGACGGCGAGGACCAGCGCGCCCTGCGGTCCGAACTGCACCTCGTGCCTGATTTCGTGGGGACGCAGCATCAGGGACGAAGCAAAACCGGTCTCCTCGCGACCCGCGCGACGCTCGTGTATTGCGCCGGCGACGATGATCGAGACGTGCGCCCGTTCGTGAAGATGCACAGGCTGTCGCAAGCCGGGCGGATAGAACGACAGTCGCGCACGTGTCCCTGCTGCTGCCAGCAGCAGCGGTTCAATCGGCGCCTGAGCTCGTTGAAGCGACACGAACAGGCTACGAGCCCAACCCGCGAATGGATGCGCCCGATCAGTCCTGGGTCCAGAGTGGACCGCGCCAGCCCGCGAGCGCTTGCAGGAACGCCGTCAGCCGCAGCGGCAGGAATTTGCGGCTCGGATACACGACGAACACCGGGACTGGCGCGGACTGCCATTTCGGCAGCAGCCGGACCAGCCTTCCCGCCGCAATCTGGGCGTCGCAGTACGTCGAGGGCAGCAGGCCGATGCCGTGTCCGCGATAGACGAAGGTGCTCACCGTGTTGAAATCGCGGCTCGATATCGGACCGGAAACGTGCACGCGCGCCTTCCTGCGCCCGCTGACGAGATCCCAGTCGGATTCGCTGTTCTTGGCATGCAGCAGCACGCAGTCGTGTTTCGCGAGATCCGCCGGCTCCGCAGGAGGAGAGCGTCCCTTCAGGTAGCTCGGCGTCGCCACGACATAGCGCAGGCTCCTGCCGATGCGCGAGGCGACCAGGCTCGAGTCGCGCAGCTCGCCGAAGCGGATCGCGATGTCGAAGTTCTCGGCGATGAGATCGAGGTACGTGTTGGTGATGAACAGGTCGACGCGGATCCGTGGCTGCGCTTTCAAAAAGGCGGAAATGAAATCCAGAAAGGGCTCCTGACTGAGCGCGACGGGGACCGTGACGCGCAGCCGTCCTTCGGGCTGCTTCTGCGCGTGCGCCAGCACTCGTTCGGCTTCCTGCAGCAGGCTGAGCGGCTCACGGCACTGGTTGAAATACTCGCGGCCCTGCGCCGTCAGGCTGACGCGGCGAGTGGTGCGGCGGAGCAGGGTGACACCGAGCTGCGATTCGAGCACCGACAAGCGTGGGCTCACCGTCGAGATCGGCATCCCGAGCGAGCGCGCAGCGCGGCTGATGCTCTCGTACTGCGCCACCTTCACGAAGATGGCCACGTTGTCCAGATCCGCCATGCGGCCACTTTGCCATTAATGGAAATCAGATTACAGAGTTTCCCATCTAATCAATTGCTGGCCGCGCCCCGAGAATCTGCCGCACGCACTTTCTCGATCCAAGGATCTTCCCATGACTACGCAATCCCGGACCGTCATCGTGACGGGCGCCTCCCAGGGCATCGGCGCCGGCGTCGCCAACCTGTTTCTCGAGCGCGGCTACAACGTCGTCGCCAACTCGCGCCGCATCAGCAAGCAGAACGAGCTGCGGCGCTCGGACAAGCTCGTGCCGATCGACGGCGACATCGCGCTGCCGGCGACCGCCGACAAGCTCGTCGCCACGGCGCTCGAGCGCTTCGGCTCGATCGATGCGCTGGTGAACAACGCCGGCATCTTCTTCACGAAGCCTTTCGTCGAATACACCGCCGAGGATTTCCGCGCGCTCGCAGCCACGAACCTCGACGGCTTCCTTCACATCAGCCAGCGGGTCATGAAGGAGCTGCTCGCGCAGAAGCGCGGCGGCAGCGTCGTGAACGTTACGGCGTCGATTGCCGATCATCCGCGCCCGAACCTGACTGCCTCCGTGCCGATGATCACCAAGGGCGGCCTCAACGCAATCACCCGCAGCCTCGCACTCGAATACGCGCAACAGGGCATCCGGGTGAACGCAGTCGCACCGGGCGCCGTCGCAACACCGTTGCTCGCCAATGCGCCCAAGGATTTCCTGAAGGGGCTGTCGCCGATGGGCAGGATCGGCACAGTGGGGGATATCGCCGAAGCGGTGCTGTATCTCACCGAGGCGCGCAATGTCACCGGAATCGTGCTCCACGTGGACGGCGGGTCGCACCTGTGAACACCACTATCCGATTGCCGACTCCGCCGCGGCCGCTCGGCGCCTACGTCGAAGCTGTGCAGGCGGGGAATCTGCTGTTCCTGAG
>Ga0111538_10014100_pt1 | contig 10547 bp, 9 predicted proteins | sample SoiMethybrSBSTD1_FD_79669 | JGI IMG/M metagenome (GOLD analysis project Ga0111538, IMG submission 79669) | Bulk soil microbial communities from a Populus tree surrounding site in Tennessee, USA - Soil MetaG P. TD hybrid SBSTD1 (version 2)... | ecosystem: Environmental > Terrestrial > Soil > Tree... | reverse complement strand
GACTGGCGCGCGCTCGACGCGGAGCTGCGCGCGCAGGCGATCGAGATCCTGCGGCAGCTCGACAAGCTCGACTAACCTGCGGCGTCAATGGACTTCGGCCTCGAAGCACTCCTGAGCGGCTTCCAGATCTTCCTGGCCGTGATGGTGATCCTGCTGATCCTGCTCCACTCCGGCAAGGACACGGGCCTGTCGGGCGCGTTCGGCGTCGGCGCGGCGGGCGGCCCCTTCGGCGGCGGGTCACTGGTCGAGCGCAACCTCGACCGCTGGACGATCTTCTTCTGCCTGCTCTTCGTCGTGAACGTGATCGTCCTGCTGAAGATCGATTAGAGCTCCGCGGACATCCCTGTCCGCGATCTGATGGGAAGCTGGCCTCCGGCCAGCGTTAACCGCTCGGCTCCGCCTCGCTCTTATGAGGCCTGGAGCAGCTCGCGCAGCGGCAGGGCCGCGCTGTGTCCGCGCAAACGCTTGAGCGCGGACTCCTCGATCTCGCGGATGCGGCCCGGGCGGACGCGCAGCTGGCGGGCGATCTCGGGATAGCTCTGGACGCGCTCGCCGCCGATGCCGAACCGCAGCGTCAGGACCCGGCGCTCGCGGTAGTCGAGCGACTCGAGCGCGCGCTCGACCGCCTCGACCTCGGCGCGCTCGCGCACCTCGTCGTAGGGGGTCGGGCCCTTGTCGGGGATCAGCTCGCCGCGCTCCGCGTCGCCGTCGGGCCCGACCGTCTCGTTCAGCGAGGCGGGGCCGGAGGCAGCCTGGCGGAGCATGCGGGCCTCGTCGACGTCGATCCCGACCGCCTCGGCGACGGTCTCGATCGAGGGCGACTGGCCGCTCTGCGCCTCGAGCTGGCGCTCGGTGACGTCGAGCTTGCGGAGCCGGTCGCCGATGTGCACCGGCAGGCGGACGACGCGCGACTTGTCGGCAAGGGCGCGCGCGATCGACTGCTGGATCCAGAGGGTCGCGTACGTGGAGAACTTGAAGCCCTTGCGCCAATCGAACTTCTCCGCGGCGCGGATGAGGCCGACCGTGCCCTCCTGGATCAGATCCATGAACGGCAGGCCGAGGCCGCGGTAACGCTTGGCGATCGAGACGACGAGGCGCAGGTTGGCCTCGATCATGTGCTCCTTCGCCTCGTACTCGCCGCGCTCGATGCGCTGGGCGAGGTCGACTTCCTGCTCCGCGGTCAGCAGCGGGGTGGCCGCGATGCGGTTCAGGAAGAGGTCGAGGCTGTCTTCTTCTTCGCGTCTCATGCGTGCTTAAGCGTGTAGCCCTCGGCTAAAGGAACCGTTAACGGGCGGGAAGGGTGCGGTGCTCGGGCGCTAACTCGTCAGCTCGTCGAGCAGATGCACAACAGAGCGGTATCCCCGCCCTGTGCCCATTTCTAACCCGATTTCGCATGTTCGGTTACTCGAGACGTGCGCGTCGAAGCGGTCCGCGCCGAGCTCCTCGGCCTGCGGCCGGGTCGCAGAACGCGGAATTTCCGGATGAAGAAGGCCGCGATCCCCCGCCATTCCGCAGCATGTGGCGGTGGTCGGGAGCACGACCTCCTCGGCCAGCGCCTCGGCCACGCGGCGCAGCTTCGCCACCAGTGTGAGATGACGCACGGAGCAGGGCGGGTGGACCGCGACGGCGCCCGCCTTCCGGCTCAGCTCGAGGCCCGGGAGGACGCGATCGTGGAGCCACTCGACTGAGTCGAGCACCTCGACGTCCTCGAGGAAGGCGTGGAGGCCGTGGGTGCAGGAGCTGGCGTCGGTGACGATTGGCAGGCGTTCGTCCCCGATCCAGCGCTTGACGGCTTCGGCCGTGTGGCCGGCCATCCACTCGCCGCCCTCGGTCAGGCCCTTCGAGGTCCACGGCACCGCACAGCAGTGGCCCGGGGCGTCGTCCGGGATCCACACCGGCACGCCCGCGCGCTCGGACACGCGCACGAGCGCCGCCGGCAGGCTGGGGCCGAAGATCCGGTTGATGCACGCCGGGAGGTAGACGGCGGCGGCGCCCTCGCGCCGGGTCGCGGGCAGCTGCGCCGGGGCGGGAGGCGGCATCGCATCGGGCCAGGACGGGACGAGCTCGTCGCTCAGCAGCGCCCGCCCGCCCGCGCTCAGCGCCTTCGACACCGGGCGCACACGCAACCCGGCGCGGGAGGCGCGCTCGACCGTCGCCCACCGTTTCGCGGCCGCGAGGCCGGCGCGCTGCGCGCGCGGCGTCCGCTCGCGCGCGCGGAAGGTCTTGATCAGCGTCCCCGTGTCGATCCCGAGCGGGCACGCGAGCGCGCAGGTGCCGTCGGCCGCGCACGTCTGGATCCCGTCGTACTCGTACTGCTCGAGCAGCGCGTCGAGCACCGGGGAGTCCGCGGGCTGGCGAGCCATTTCGCGCCGCAGGACGATCCGCTGGCGCGGGGTGGTGGTGAGGTCGCGACTCGGGCACACCGGCTCGCAGAAACCGCACTCGACGCAGAGGTCGGCGCCGCCGTCCTCCTCGATCACCGGGGTCATCTTCAGGTTCTTCAGGTGGCAGGCGGGGTCTTCGTTCAGGACGACGCCCGGACCCAGGACGCCGTCCGGATCCGCCAGGCGCTTGACGCGCCACATCAGCTCGGTCGCCTTCGGGCCCCATTCGCGCTCGACGAACGGCGCCATGTTCACGCCGGTGCCGTGCTCGGCCTTGAGCGACCCGTCGTACTTGTCGACGATCAGCTCGACGAGCGCCTCCATGAAGCCGTCGTATCGCTCGCGCTCCGAGTCCTGCCCGAATTCGGGCGTGAGCATGAAGTGGAGGTTGCCGGCGGATGCGTGGCCCGCCACCCCGGGCAGGAAGCCGTGCTCGCCGAGCAGCTCGCGTACGTCCTTCGCTGCCTCCGCGATCCGCTCCGGAGCGACGCAGACGTCCTCGACGATGAGCGCGGTGTGCGGCGGGCGCATGCGCCCGACCAGGCCGTGCATGCCCTCGCGCACGCGCCAGTAGAGCTCGGTGACCTCCGGGTCGGTCGTGAACTTGGCCGGCTGGACCAGCGGGTGGTCGGCGACGATCTTCTCCGCGGCGGCCTGCCGCTCGGCGAGCTCGTCCGGATCGTCGGAGCGGAACTCGACCAGGATCGCGGCCGTCTCCCACGGCGCGTCCTCCCACTCCTGCGGGATCGTCACGAACGATGACGCCGCCTTGAGCGTCAGGGTCAGCATCAGCTCTACAGCGGTCGCACCGCTCTCGACGAGCGCGGGCACCGACGCGACGGCCGTGTCGATGTCCGGGAAGATCAGCATCGCGGCGGTCGACCCGCGCGGATGCGGGACGGTCTCGAACACGGCCTCTGCCACGAACGCGAGCGTGCCCTCGGAGCCGACGACGAGCCGGCGGAAGATCTCGAGCGGCGTGTCCGCGTCGAGGAACGCGCACAGCCGGTAGCCCATCGTGTTCTTGATCCGGAACTTGTTCTTGATGCGCTGGGTCAGCTCATCGTCCGCGCGGATCTCGTCGCGAATCTCGAGCAGGCCCCTGGCGAGCTCCGGCTCGGCCTCGGCGAAGCGCTCCTCGGCGTCGGGCGCCTCCGTGTCGACGACCGTGCCGGACGGCAGCACGAGCTTCATCGCGCGCAGCGTCTGGTACGCGTCGTGGACCACGCCGCAGCGCATGCCGCCGGAGTTGTTCGCGATCACGCCGCCGACGCATGCGATGTCGGTGCTTGCCGGGTCGGGGCCGATGCGGCGGGAGTACTCGGCCAGCACGGCGTTCGCGCGGCCGAGGACGGTTCCGGGGCGCACCCGCACGCGTTCGCCGTCCTGCTCGACCTGCACGCCGGTCCAGTGGCGGCGCACGTCGATCAGGATCCCGTCGCTCTGGCCCTGGCCGTTCAGGCTCGTGCCGCCGGCGCGGAAGGTGACCGGGACGTTCTTCTCGCGCGCGTACGCGAGCGTCTTGGCGACGTCGCCCGTGTCGCGCGCCATCACGATCGCCCGCGGGAGCAGCCGGTATGGGCTCGCGTCGGAGGCGTACCGGACCAGGTCGAGCACGCGCGTGAGCACTCGGTCGGCTCCGAGCAGCCGGGTCAGGTCGCTCTTCAGCGGCTCCGGCGTGCCGGCGGCCCACTCGTCGGCGATCCGGTCCGGCGTGGGCGCGGGGTCCGGCGGAGCGATGCGGCGGACGTCCGGCTGGAGCAGCTCCACGGCCGGGCACCCTATACGCGCGCGGCTAGCTCCTGTGCCCGTTCGAGGTCGTACTCGCCGGCGTCCGTTCCGAGCCCCTGCGCGACCAGCGCCGCGGTCGCGCAGCCGAGCACGGCGGCATCGCGCCGATCGCTGCCGAGCGCGAGCCCGCGGAGGAACCCCGCCGAAAAGGCGTCGCCGCACCCTGTGGTGTCGACAACCTCGATGTCGAACGCCGGCAGGCGCTCGGCCCCGTCGGCGTCGACGATCAGCACGCCGTCCGCGCCGCAGGTCGCCGCCACGCACCCGACGCCGCGCTCGACGAGCGCGCGGCAGCCCTGCTCGAGGTCGTCCGTGCCGGTGAAGCCGAGCACCTGCTCGTCGTTGGGGAGGAGGTAGTCGAGCTCGGGCAGCGCGTCGCCGAGCCACTCGAGCAGCCCGGGATCGCCGGGGGCGAGTACGTCCGCCGACGTCGTCGTGCCGTTCTCGCGCGCGTGGCGGAGGATCTTCGCGGCCGCCTCGCCGCCCATGAACTCGGGCCCGCCCAGGTGAAGGTTGTCCGCCGCGGCGATCTCGTCGTAAGGCGCGTCGTCCGGGCCGTACGTCGCATTCGCACCGACCACGTGGAAGGCGGGCCGGTCCCCGTTCGGCCGGATCGGCAGGACGCTCGCCGAGGTCTGCACGTCGTCACGGCGGAGCAGCAGGCTGGTGTCGACGCCGTCGCCCTCGAGCAGCGCGAGCAGCATGTCGCCCGCCGGGTCGGTCCCGATCGCGCCCGCGCTCTGCACTTCCGCGCCCAGCCTGGCGAGCACCAGCGCCGCGCCGCCGGCGGAGCCCGCCGCCGTGATCCGGATCTCGTCGACGAGCTGGCCGCCCTGGCCCTCGGGGATCGCCTCGACGGGCCGCACGAGCACGTCGAGCACGTGTACTCCCATTGCGATCGCCTTCACCGGTTCGCCTCCCTCGTGCGGCCATAGCCGCGCGTGAGCGCGGCTTCGATCACGGCCTGGCGCTCGTCCTCGCCGAGCGCGCGCGGCTCGCCGATCGCGGCTGCCCGCCAGTAGACCGTGCACGCCCACTCGAGCAGCCGGGTGAGCTCGGCCGCCGCCTCCGGATCGGCGGCGTATGTGAGGGCCCCGTGGTTGGCCATCAGCACCGCCGTCCTGCCCTCGAGCGCTTCGAGAACGGAGGCGGCGAGCTGCGGGGTCCCGAAGGTCTCGTAGCGCGCGACCGGCACGGGCCCGCCGAGGCGCAGCATCTCGTAGTGGACGCACGGGACCTCGTCGAGGACGCACGAAAGCGCGGTCGCCGTCGGCGGGTGCGTGTGGACGACGCCGCCGGCGTCATAGCGCTCGTAGACGCCGAGGTGGAGCTCGATCTCCGAGGTCGGCTCGAGCGGGCCGTCCACGAGGGAGCCCTCGAGGTCGACGACGGCGACGTCGTCGGCCTGAAGATCCGCGAGCACGCCCCCGGTTGGGGTGATGGCCACGTGCTCGCCCGCGCGTGCGCTCACGTTGCCCGAGGTGCCGCTGACCAGGCCGTCCGCAGCCAGCGAACGACACACCGCAGCTACGGCCTCCCGCTCGTGCTGGAGCAACCGAGCCCCCATCTTCGGCAGGATGCCAGTTCGAAGGGAGCGACACATGAGCGAGCTGACACGCAGAGGACTGATCGGAGCAGGTGCGGCGGGAGCCGCGGCTGGCGCCATGCCCGGCGTCGCCGCAGGCAAGCGCAAGCGCGGGCGGCGGAGGCGGCATGCGGACGTCGTCGTGGTCGGCGCCGGCCTTGCCGGCCTGACCGCCGCGCGCGAATTGCGACGCGCGGGGAAATCGGTGATCGTGCTCGAGGCGGATCGCCGGCCGGGCGGCCGCGTGTGGAACCACCCGCTCGGTGGCGGCGAGGCCTCCGAGCGAGGCGGCACGTTCGTCGGCCCGACGCAGGACCACATCATCAACCTCGCCAAGGCGCTTGGTGTCGGCACGTTCCCGACCTTCAACGAGGGGGACAACGTCGCCTACATCGGCGGCAGCCGGCTCGAGTGGAGCGACACCGGCCCGACCGGCACTGCGCCGCCGGACCCGACGATCATCCCGGAGCTCGCCACGACGGTGATGGAGCTCGACGAGATGTCGAAGGAGGTGCCGGTCGACGCGCCGTGGGAGGCGGCCAAGGCGCACGAGTGGGACGGTCAGACGCTCGAGACCTGGATCCGGGACAACTCGGCGACGCAGCGCTATCGCGAGCTCGTGCCGCTGGCGACGCGCCCGATCTTCGGCACCGAGCCGCGCGACCTGTCGCTCCTCTTCGTCCTCTTCTACATCGCCGCCTCGGGTGACGAGACGCACGCCGGTACGTTCGAGCGCAACTTCAACACGCGCGACGGCGCGCAGATGTTCCGGCTCGAGGGCGGCTCGGGCGTGGTGGTCGAGAAGCTGGCGGCTTCCCTCGGCCGCAGGCTGATGCTGCGACAGCCCGTGCGCCGGATCCGGCAGCGCGGGGGCGGCGTGCGCGTTCAGACGGACAAGCTCCTCGTGAAGGCGAAGCGCGTGATCGTGGCTGTCCCGCCGGCGATCGCCGGGCGGATCGATTACTCGCCCGCGCTGCCGTTTGAGCGCGACCAGCTCACGCAGCGGATGGGCCAGGGGACGCTGACGAAGGTCGCCGCCCGGTACGAGAAGCCGTTCTGGCGCGAGCAGGGCTTCAACGGAACCGGGCTCTCGGACAGCGGCCTCGTCACAGCCACGTTCGACGACTCGCCGAAGGACGGCAGCCCTGGGATCATCTTCGGCTTCGTCGGCGGCGACAAGGCACGCGAGTACGAGCGGATGTCGAAGGCCGATCGGCGTTCGAACGTGCTCGCCGCGTTCGCACAGTTCTGGGGCGACGAGGCGAAGAACGCCGAGGAGTTCTTCGACACGCGGTGGCCCGCACGGCGGTGGAACCGCGGCGGGCCGGTCGGCATCCACGGGCCGGGGAGCCTGGTCGCGAACGGCCGTGCCCTGCGCGCGCCGGTGGGCCGGATCCACTGGGCGAGCACGGAGACCTCGACGTACTGGAACGGCTATATGGACGGCGCTGTCCGCTCGGGCGAACGGGCCGCGCGCGAGGTCCTCGACGAGCTGTGAGGAGGTGGCTTCTCCTCGCACTCGTGGCGGGTGCCGCGGCGGTCGTCCCGGCCGTGGCCGCGACGCGCGAGAAGTGGGACACGAAGGTGCTCGCGATCGTCCCGAAGCCCGGCTACCCGGCGCACGCGTACGTGCACCCGAACGGGCGCATCTACGCCGGCACCTACGACAACCCGTCGGGCGACTCGATCGCCTCGCGCGTCTTCGAGTACCAGGCTGACGGCACGCTGCTGCGGTCGTGGGTCGTCGAGGGGCAGGACCTCTCGCAGCCGCACGGTGTCCAGGCCGCCACGAGCGACGCACGCGGGCGCCTCGTCCTGCTCGACAAGAGCCCGCCGCGCGCGCTCCTGCTCGAGCGCGGGTCGGGGCGGCAGAGCCAGTACGCGGCGTTTCCGCCCGGGTCGATCCCGAACTACGCCGCCTGGGGGCCGGACGGCAGCCTGTACGTGACCGACTACGGGCAGCCGATCATCTGGCGGGTGCCCGCCGGCGGCGGTGAGCCGGAGGAGTGGCTGAACGACTCGCGGCTCGACGGCGGCGAGTTCGGCACGACCGGAATCGCGCTGATGGCCGACCGCAAGACGCTCCTGATCGCCACGCAGAGCGAGGCCGGCGGCGCCGCGGGCAACCCCGCGACCGGGCGGCTGTGGAAGGTCCCGATCGACGGCGGAAAGGCCGGCGAGATGGAGGAGCTGTGGGCGAGCCGGCCGGTGGACGGGCCGGACGGCTTCGCGATCGCGCAGTCGGGGGCGATCTACATCGCGCTGCTCGCCGCCAATCAGATCGCCGCGATCGGCCCCGACGGCACCGAGCAGGAGCGCTTCCCGCAGGCGCCCGGCACGGGCGAGAACGGCAGCGAGGTTCCTTTCGACTCGCCGTCGAGCGCGCACTTCCTCGGCACCAGCCTGATCGTCGCCCAGCAGTCGTACTTCATGGGCGACCCGTCGCATCAGGCGATCCTCGACGTCGAGGTGGGCGAGCGCGGCCTGCCCGAGCTGATCCCGGCGAACGCGGGGCCTGTCGACGACTCGAAGCCGCGCATCACCCGGATCCGCTTCACGGGTAAACGGATCCGGTTCACGCTCTCCGAGAAGACGCGGCTCTTCAAGGCGGTCGCGCGCACGCGCAAGCCGAACGGCAGACGCCGCCACGTCAGCATCCGCGCGCACGGATACGGACCAGGGCGCGACTCGCTGCCGCTGAAGCTCGCCGAAGGGCGCTGGCGCGTGACGATCAAGGCGCGCGACGCCGCCGGCAACCGCACACGGCTGCGGCGCACCGTGAGGATCGATTGATCCAGACCGAGCTGATCGAGGATCTCGCGGCGCTGGAGCGCGGGGCCGGATCGCCGGGTGAGGAGGTGGCCGCCCACCGGTTGCGCGAGCGCTTCGAGAGCGCCGGCTGCACCGCGTGGGTCGACGAGGAGGAGTACTACGACGGGTACGCGCGGCTGCACGCCGCGCTGTCCGCGGTCGGCGCGGTCGCCGGCCTCGCGGCGCTGACCGGCCGGGCGCGGCCACTGGCGTTCGTCGCGGGCGCGGGCGCGGCCGTCGCGATCGCCGACGATTGCGCGAACTGGAGCCGCTTCGCGCGACGGGCACTGTCCAAGAAGCGCAAGACGTGGAACGTGGTCGCGGAGACGGGCGACCTGGACGCCGACCACACGCTGGTCTTGATGGCTCACCACGACGCCGCGCCGACGGGGTTCGTGTTCGACGACAGCGGGCAGCGGATCGCGAACGACCTGATGCCGGACGTGATCGAGGCGATCGACACCGCCCTGCCGATGTGGTGGCCGGTGATCGCGGGGCCGGCGCTGTCGGCGCTCGGCGCGCTCACGGGCAGGCGCGGGCTCGCCGTGGCCGGCCTGGTTCTGTCCGCGGGATCTGCGGCGTCGTTCGCGGACATCGCCCGCCATCGGATCGTCCCCGGCGCCAACGACAACCTGACCGGAGTCGCCGTGCTCCTGGCGGTCGCCGAAGCGCTGCAGGCCGAGCCGGTCGAAGGCGTGCGCGTGCTGCTCGCCTCATGCGGCGCCGAGGAGGTGCTGCAGGGCGGCGTCTACGGATTCGTCGACCGCCACCTGAAGCCGCTCGACCGGGACCGCACGCTCGTGCTCAACATCGACACCGTCGGCTCCCCGCGGCTGATCATGCTGGAGGGGGAGGGGCCCGTCGTGATGGAGGACTACTGCGGCCCGGACTTCCGCGACCTCGTAGCGCAGGTCGCCGGGGACGCGGGTGTCGAGCTGCGCCGTGGCATGCGCGCGCGCACGAGCACGGACGCCGTGGTTCCGAGCCATGCCGGCTATCCGACGGCGACGCTCGCGTCGATGACCGCGTGGAAGGGGCTGTCGAACTACCACAAGCCCACCGACACGCCGGAGAACGTCGACTACACGACGGTCGAGCAGGCCGCCACGCTTGCCGAGGCCGTTACGCGGGAGCTCGCTCGCTCGTGACGGGCGGGAAATCCGGCTCCCGCTTCTCGACGAAACTCTGGACGCCCTCGGCGAAGTCCGGGCGCTGGAAGGACTCGAGCATCAGCTCGTTCGCCTCGTCGGCCGCGGCGGACAGCCCGCGCTCGAGGTCGGCGTAGACCTGCTTCTTCATCGCGGCCATGCTCGCCGGTGACGAGAAGGTCGCGAGCTCCCGCGCGTACGCGATCGCTTCGTCCGCCACCTGGTCCGTCGCGACGGCCCGGTTCGCCAGCCCGAGTTCCGCGGCTTCCGCGCCGAGGATGACGCGGCCGGAGAAGAGCAGGTCCATCGCCGCAGCGGGCCCCACGAGCCGCGGCAGGATCCATGCCATCCCGTACTCGGCCACGAGGCCGCGGCGGGCGAACGCCGTCGTCACCTTCGCGTCCTCGGCGATGAGGCGTATGTCGCACATGAGGGCAAGGACGAGCCCGATGCCGGCCACCGGCCCGTTGACCGCTGCGATGATCGGCTTCGGGATCGTCGTGGGGAAGGTCTGCGCGCGGTCGTCCTGACGCCGCTCGGCGCCGTCGATGTCGCCGGAGCCGAGGGCCTGGAGATCCTGCATGTCCGCGCCGGCGCAGAACCCGCGGCCCGCGCCCGTTACGACGATCGCGCGGACCTCGGGGTCGGCGGCACATTCCTCGAGCAGGTCGAAGTACGCGCTCCCGAGCTCCGGCGTCCACGCGTTGAGGCGCTCGGGCCGGTTGAGGGTCAGCAGGGCGACTCCAGCCTCGACTGATTTCGTGACCACTTCGCTCATGACAGTCTGAACCTCACTCCTCCGATTTCGATTGTCTCCTGCCGACCCGG
>Ga0111538_10014099_pt1 | contig 10548 bp, 10 predicted proteins | sample SoiMethybrSBSTD1_FD_79669 | JGI IMG/M metagenome (GOLD analysis project Ga0111538, IMG submission 79669) | Bulk soil microbial communities from a Populus tree surrounding site in Tennessee, USA - Soil MetaG P. TD hybrid SBSTD1 (version 2)... | ecosystem: Environmental > Terrestrial > Soil >... | reverse complement strand
CTCGGCGCCTACGCCTGGCCGGGCAACGTCCGCGAGCTGCGCAACGCGATGGAGCGGGCGGTCCTGCTCTGCGCCCCCGGTCCGCTCCTCCCCGCCCACCTGCCGCTCGACAAGATGCGGTCGCGACCGAGCGTGCCGGCCACCCCGGCGGCGAACGGGCCGCCGCCTCCCGTCGAGGCTCCGGAGGAGGACGCCCGGCAGGCCGCCGGCGAGAAGGAGCGCATCCTGGCCGCGCTCGCCGAGTGCGCCGGCAACCAGACCGAGGCGGCGCGCCGGCTCGGCATGGGCCGCCGCACGCTCATCAAGCGGCTCGAGCGCTACGGCATCCAGCGGCCGCGCAAGGGTAGCCGGTAGCCCGACTGCCCCGCCCTGCCAGCGCGTGAGCACGGGTTTTTCGGCATCATCGGCGGGATGGCACGCGAGTACCGGGCGTTTCCCGTCGACGCAGCGCGCGACGACTCGCACGCGTCGATCGACGTCCCGCTCATGGCGCGGGTCACCCGCTTGCCGGTCGGCGGCCGACTCCTCGACATCGGCTGCGGCGGCGGATGCGGGCTGGTGGCGCTGGCGCGGGCGTGCCGGCCGCGCGCGCTCGTCGGGGTCGACACCGACCAGCGGCTCCTCGCCGCCGCGGCAGAGCGGCTCGCGGCGGAATCGGTCCGCGGCCTCCTGGTGCGCGGCGATGCCCGCCGCCTGCCCTTCCCCGACCGCGCCTTCGACGCCGTGGTCGACTTCGGCACCTGCTGGCACATCGCCGAGCCGGGGCGAGCGCTCGCGGAGATCGCGCGCGTCCTCCGTCCCGGCGGCCTCTTCGTTCACGAGACGCGGCTCAACCAGCTGACCACCCATCCAGTCCGCTCGCTCCTGGGGCGGTTGCCGTGGCGCGACGCCCCGCGCCTCGTGCCCCGAGGCTCCTCGCTCCTCTGGGGCGTGAGGTCGGCGTCGTGAGCCGCCCGGCCCGCCTGCGCTATCCCACGTTGTGGCTGCCGGTGCCGCTCGCCTGGCTGCGCCGGCTGGCCGATCCCGACCGGATCATCGCCATCCGCTGCGGGTTCGAAGAGCTCGAGCTGGTCCTGCGGGACGGCGGCGCCGTCGACCTCATCGCCAGGCGCCGCGCGCTGCGCCGGCTGGTCGGGATCGTGGCGCCCATCATCCGCGTGCGCGCGCCGGTCCGGGTCGGCCCGGTCCTCCCGGTGCCGGTCGAGTCGCACGTGCGCGGCGCGCTCTACAGCGTCGACGCGCTGCTGGCCGGTGCCGGGCGATGAAGAGCCTGTCCGGCGCGCTGGTCGACTGGTACCGCGCGGTCAAGCGCGACCTGCCGTGGCGGCGGACGCGCGATCCCTACGCCATCTGGGTCTCGGAGATCATGCTGCAGCAGACCCGGGTGGCGGTGGTCGTGCCCTACTGGGAGCGCTGGATGGAGCGATTCCCCAGCGCGGCTGCGCTGGCCGGCGCCGAGCTCGACGACGTCCTCGCCGCCTGGTCCGGCCTCGGCTATTACGGCCGCGCGCGCAACCTCCACCGCGGCGCGCGCGAGGTGGTGGCGCGCTACGCAGGCCGGCTGCCCGACACCGCCGGCGAGCTGCGCTCGCTGCCCGGGGTCGGCCGCTACACCGCGGGCGCCATCGCCTCGATGGCCTACGGCCGGCGCGAACCGCTGGTCGACGGCAACGTGGCGCGCGTGCTCGCCCGGCTGTTCGCGGTCGAGGAGGACGTCAAGAGCGCAACCGGCCAGAAGCGGCTGTGGCAGCTGGCCGGCGACCTGGTCCCGGCCGACACACCCGGCGACTTCAACCAGGCGCTGATGGAGCTCGGCGCCACTGTCTGCACGCCGGCGGCGCCCCGCTGCCCCGCCTGCCCGCTGGTGGCGCATTGCCTCGCCCGCCAGGCCGGCCGCGAGGGCGAGCTGCCCCGCATGCCCGGGCGAATGCGGGACGCCGACAAGCCGGTCCTGCGCGCCGCCGCCGCCTGGATCGAGCGCGGCGGGCGCTTCCTCCTGGCCCGCCGGACGCCGGAGGGGCTGTTCGGCGGCCTGTGGGAGCTTCCCCAGGCGGCCAGCCGCGCCCAGCTGGCCAGAATCCTGGCCGGCTTCGGCCTCGCCTGGCGCTCGCCGGCCATCCCGGTCCACCGTCATCGCCAGGTGTTGAGCCACCGTCGGCTCGCCATCGACGTCTACGCCGCGGCCGCCGCCGGTCGGCTGGTTGGCGTGCGCCGCGCCGGCCCCTACGAGCGCGCGGCGTGGCATTCTCCGGCCTCGCTCGCAGGGCTCGGGCTGGCCGCCGCCAGTCGCGCCGTCGTCGAGCGCTACCGGGAGCAAGACGGATGGAGCAAAGCAAGGCAGCCCTCGCGAAGTTCACCGAGGGGTACGAGAAGATCCTCGAAGGGTTGAAGGAGCTCGGCTACCCGGTCGAAGTCGACGAGAACTTCGCCGGCACCGCGGCGCGCTCGGCGCGCGGCCTGACCGAGCTCGTGCTCGACCGCGGGCGGGTGAAAGACGAGATCCAGGCGATGCTGCAGAAGTGCTTTCCCGCTCGCTACAGCGAGATGGTCATCTCGAAGCACAACGTGGCCTTCGGCGTCTGCCCGCACCACCTCTTGCCGGTCATCTACCGCATCTCGGTGGCCTACATCCCGAAGACCAAGGTGCTCGGCATCAGCAAGCTGTCGCGCCTGTGCAAGCTCCTGTCGCGCGCGCCGATGCTGCAGGAGGATCTGACCCACGAGATCGCGCGCATCCTCCACGACGAGGTCGACAGCGACGGATCGGCGGTCTACATCGAGGGACTGCACATGTGCATGGCTTCGCGCGGGACGGTGTCGCACGAGGCGCGCGTGGTGACCAGCGCGGTGCGCGGGGTCTTCCTCGACCAGCTCGCCACCCGCGACGAGTTCATCAACCTGGTGACCGCGGCGCACCCGACGCTGATCTGAGGGCGCTACTTCGGCTGCCCGACCCTGGCCAGCGCCGACTCGAAGACCTCGCGCCCGGCGGTGCAGCTCTGGAGATCGTTGGCCGCCTTGGCGTTCTCCATGCACTTGAGGTCGGCTTCCTGCAGCTTGGCGCAGCCCTCGGCGAACGCGGCGCGCAGCTCGTTGCCGTAGCGCGAGAACCCCGCCGCCTTGAACTCCGGCATCTGCTCGAGCTTGGAGTAGATGGCGTCGCAGCGGCCGGAAGCGCCGCCCTCGCAGCCGGTCGCGCCGGCGATGGCAGCGAAGAGCGCGGCGAGAGTCAGAAGTCGGATCGTCATGGTTCGTCCCCCGGAGGGCCATGGTACCGGGCGGGCCCAGGAGCGGGAAGCGCCCCCGAGCGATCCCACTGGTCCCAGCGGGCGCGGGCGGCCGGCGCCAGGCGCGCCAGCATCGCCCGGTAGCTCGTCTCGGGAACCAGATAGAGGACGCCCAGCTGGATCGGTCCGGTCGCCGGTCCGGTCGCCGGTCCGGTCGCCGGTCCGGTCGCCAGCTGGTTCAGCGCAGCCGCCGTCTCGCGGTCGACCCAGGCGCGGGGGAGAACCCGCCAGGTTGCGCCGTCGAGGGCGCCGTCCTGCGGCCGGGTCCGCGCCGGGCGGCGGCTCTCCCAGCTCATGAGGAAGGCGACCTGGCGATCCGGCGTCACGATGTCGGCGCCGGCCGGCAGGGCAGCGGCGGCGCGGCGCGCCGCGTCGACCAGGGCCGGGTTGGGGCGCACCACTCCCTCCTCACGGGCGAGCGGGCGCACGACCAGGAGGCCGACCACGACCGCGACCGCGGCGGCGGCGGCGCGGCGGCGCTCCGTCACGACGGCGACCAGGAGCAGGCCGGCGAGAGGCGCGAGCGCCAGCTGAGCAGAGATCCGCAGGCGGAAGCCGATGCCGTCGGGATCGCCGGTCGCGAGCCAGGGCACGGCGGTGAACAGCGCGAGGGCGACCAGGCTCCAGGCGATCGGCGAGTCATCGAGCGGTCCGGCGCGACGCCCGTGCGCGGCGAGCTGGAGGCCGACGAGCACCAGCGCGACGGCTGCTCCGGCGGCGGTCTCGTGGCCGAAGCGCAGCGCGACGCCGCTCGGGAAGCGGAGGGCGGGTAGCGAGAAGTCGGGCGTGGCGCCGAGCAGGCCGAGCCAGCGCGAGCGGGTGAAAGCGAGGAACAGGACGGCCACAGAGAGCGCGATCGCCAGCGCGACCAGCCAGCGGCGGTCGTCGCCGCGCCGCCGGCGCGCCTGGTCGAACAGGACCGCGCCGAGCGCGGCCAGCGCGACCGCGAAGGCGAGCTTGTGGGCGAGGGCGGCGGCGATCCCGGTCACCGCGGCGAGCGCCACTCGGCCGCGTCGCCCCCGAACGGTGGCGTCCCGTCGTTCGCGCGCAGCCGCCAGCGCGGCGAGAAATCCGGCCACGGCGGCGAGCGCGATGCCCTGCTTGACGAACTCGGTGGTGAGATAGATCGAGGCCGGACTGGTCGCGACCACGGCGGCAGCGACCAGCCCGGCGGCGGTGCTGCGCGCCAGCACGCGGCCGAGCGCGAAGGCGGTGAGCGTGTGGAGCGCGACGCCGATCGCCGCGCCGAGCTTGAGCCCGGCGATCGGACCGAGCGCGGCGGCGAACGGCAGCAGGAACCAGAGCGCGGCCGGCAGCGTCGCATCCGCGGTTCGCCCGTGCTCGAGGAGCGAGCGCAGCTGGATCGCATACCAGTAGCCATCGACCCCGACCGGCCCGGGGTAGGCAGTGAGGACTCCGAGGCGCGCCCAGGCGGCCGCCGCGGCCAGGGCGGACGCAGCCGCCGCGCCGGCCGCCACCACCCACAGCGGTTCCGGCCTCATCGCGCCAGCCATTGTGGCTCAACCCTGCGTGAGGTGCGGATCGCGGGCCGGCGGAGCGTGTCGATCTGGTAACACCGCGGGATGTTTGAGAGGACAGTTGAGTCCGCGGCCCTACCGGCCTACCCTGGAGGAAGTGAGCAGTACGGCGCAGATCCTCATCGTGGAGGACGATGACGACCTGCGGACGGTCGTGACCGATCTCCTCCGGCAACTCGGCTACCGGGTCGCGTCAGCGATCAACGGCCTCGACGCGCTCGACTACCTGCGAGCGCACCGGCCTCCGTCGCTCATCGTGCTCGACGTGATGATGCCGGTGATGGACGGCGTGGAGTTCTGCCGGCGGCGGCTGCGCGATCCGACGCTGCGCTCCATCCCGATCTTCCTGTTCACCGCGCGCGGGCAGTCCATCGCGAACATCAGCGCTGTGCGCGTGCTGCGCAAACCGCTGGTGGTCAGCGAGTTCATCGATGCGGTGCGCTCGGTGATGGAACCGGCGGCGACGTCATGACGGCGCCTCTTCTGCGCGACGACGACGAGGCCCCCGAGACCGTCAAGCTCCTCCTGGTCGACGACAAGGTCGAGAACCTCGAGGTGTTGCGCCACCTCCTGTCCTCGCCTGGCTACCAGCTGGTGATGGCGCAGTCAGGCGACGAGGCGCTGCGCCGCGCCCTGGTCGAGGACTTCGCGGTGGTGGTGCTCGATGTCCTCCTGCCCGGGATGGACGGCTTCGAGATCGCCACCCTCATCAAGGGCCGCGAGCGCTCGCGCCACACGCCGATCCTGTTCCTCACCGCGTCGGCCGCCGACATGCGCTTCATCTACCGGGCCTACTCGGTCGGCGGCGTCGACTACATGGTCAAGCCGATCGATCCGGACGTCCTCAGGGCCAAGGTCGCCATCTTCGCCGACCTGCACCGCAAGGACCTGCGCATCCGCCGGCAGGCCGAGGCGCTGCGCGAGGCCGATCGCCGCCAGCGCGAACACGAACTGTCGGAGCTGCGCCGCTCGAGCGAGGATCGCTACCGCAATCTGGCCGACGCGGTGCCGTCGATCGTGTGGACGGCGGATCCCACCGGCGCGCTCGTCTACGTCAACCGGCACTGGCTGGATTACACCGGGCTCAGCGACGAGCAGACGCTCGGCTGGAACTGGCTGGACGCGATCCACCCGGACGACGTCGCCCGCTTCGAGAGCGGCTGGCGGGCGGCCATCGCGCGCCGCGGCGAGTACAAGGCGGAGTGCCGCATCCGGCGCGACAGCGACGGCGCCCACCGCTGGCACATCTGCTACGGGATGCCCGACAGCGATCGCTCGGGCCGAGTGGTCGGCTGGGTGGCGACCCTGACCGACACCGAGGACCTCAAGCAGGCCATCCTGGCGCGCGACGACTTCCTGTCGGTCGCCTCGCACGAGCTGCGCACGCCGCTCAGCACGCTGGCGTTCCTCATCCACGGCGCCCGCCTCATCGGCGACGGCGATCAGGCCGTCGATCGCGATGCGCTCCTGTCCAAGATGTCGATGGCCGAGCGCCAGGTGGGACGGCTCGAGAAGCTGATCGCCACCCTGCTCGACGTCACCCGCATCACCGGACGCCGCCTGGTCCTCGAGCCGGTCGACTGCGACCTCACCGCGCTCGCCCGCGAGGTGGCCGCCCGGCTGCGCGCCGAGGCGGAGCGGAGCGGCTGCTCGCTCGAGCTGCGCGCGCCGCACCCGGTGCGCGGCCGCTGCGATCCGCTCCGGGTCGACCAGGTGCTGACCAACCTCATCACCAACGCGGTCAGGCACGGCGCGGGAAAGCCGATCGAGATCGACGTCGTCGAGGACGCCGGCGTCATCCGGCTCTCGGTCACCGACCGCGGCGAGGGCATCCGGGAGGAGGACCTCCCGCGCCTGTTCGGCCGCTTCCAGCGCGGTTCGGGCGGGTCGGCGCAGAACGGCCTGGGCCTGGGACTGTTCATCTGCCGTCACATCGTGCTGGCGCACGGCGGAGACATCCACGTCACGAGCGAACGAGGCAAGGGCGCGTCGTTCACCGTCGAGCTGCCGCGCCGTGCCCGTCCACCTGGCGACAGTTGATGGTGCGGTTCCTCGATACCGAGTCGACGGCTCGTATCCTGGTGGTGGACGACGACCCCGACTTCTGCACTGTCATCGACGATCACCTGCGGCACTGCGGCTTCGAGGTGTCGGCGCGTACCTCGGCGCGGGAGGCGCTGGCGCTCCTGGCGGAAGAGGACTTCGACGTGGTCGTGGCCGACGTCGAGCTCAAGGATGGGCTGTCCGGCGTGCAGCTGTGCGAGCGCATCGTCGCCAACCGCCCGCACGTCCCGGTCGTGGTGGTGACCGCCTACGGCAGCCTGGACACCGCCATCGCGGCGCTGCGGGTGGGCGCCTACGACTTCCTGCCCAAGCCCTTCCAGCCGCCCTACTTCGTCGCGCGGGTCGAGCGCGCGATCCAGCACAAGTGGCTGCGCAGCCAGCTCGAGCGCTTCGCGCGGGAGGCGCCCCGCGGCGGCCGCTTCGAGGAGATCGTCGGCGCCAGCGTGCCCATGCGCGAGTTGTTCGACCTGCTGGGCCGGGCGGCCGCCTCCGAGGCGTCATGTTTCATCACCGGCGAGAGCGGCACCGGCAAGGAGCTGGTGGCGCGCGCTCTGCACCAGGGCAGCCGCCGGCGCGAGGGTCCGTTCGTGGCGGTCAACTGCGCCGCCATGCCGGAGCCCCTGCTCGAGAGCGAGCTCTTCGGGCACGTGCGCGGCGCCTTCACCGACGCCCGCGCCGACCGCCAGGGGCTCCTGCTCAACGCCGACGGCGGGACGCTGTTCCTCGACGAGATCGGCGACATGCCGCCCGGGCTCCAGGCCAAGCTCCTCCGCGTCCTGCAGGAGCGGACCGTGCGGCGGGTGGGCGACAACCGGGAAATCCCCTTCGACGTGCGTGTCATGGCGGCGACCAACCGCGACATCGACGGCGCGGTCGAGGACGGCCATTTCCGCGAGGACCTCTACTTCCGCATCAACGTCATCCACGTGGCGGTGCCTCCGCTGCGCTCGCGCGGCGCCGACGTCTTGCTCCTGGCCGAGCACTTCCTCGCCCGCTTCGCCGACGAGCAGGGCCGACCGGTCAAGTCGCTGTCACACCCGGCGGCCGAGCGACTTCTCAACTATGAGTGGCCAGGCAACGTGCGCGAGCTGCGCAACTGCCTCGAGCGCGCGGTCGCGCTGGCCGGCTTCGAGCGAATCCTGGTCGAGGACCTGCCCGAAAAGATCCGGCGCTACCAGGCCTCGCACGTCATCCTCGCCGGCCACGACCCGGCCGAGCTGGTTCCGATGAGCGAGGTCGAGCGGCGCTACATCACCCGCGTCCTCGAGGCGGTCCGCGGCAACAAGAGCGAGGCGGCGCGCATCCTCGGCTACGACCGGAAGACGCTGTACCGGAAGATCGAGCGCTACCGCATCGAGCTGCCCGGCGAGGAGTGATCGGGTCGCCGGGCCGCGCTCTTCACGGACGCGCCCGGACACAACGCGCCCCGGGCGTGTCCGGAGGGCCGGACGCCCGGACACAACGCGCGCCGGGGCGTGTCCGGAGGGCCGGACGCCCGGACACAACGCGTCCGGGCGTGTCCGGAGGGCCGGACGCCCGGACACAACGCGCCCCGGGCCTGTCCGGAGGGCCGGACGCCCGGACGCACGCGCGCCGCCGGCCGTCCGGAGGGCCGGACGCCCGGACACAACGCGCCCGGGCGTGTCCGGAGGGCCGGACGCCCGGACACAAACACGCCCCGGGGCGTGTCCGGAGGGCCGGACGCCCGGACACAAACACGCCCCGGGGCGTGTCCGGAGGGCCGGACAACGCGCGGCCCTGTGGCTGAAATGGTTCGAGAAATCCTTGCGGATGACCATACATGTAACGTACTGTGTTGCCAGATCATGGGAGCCCTGCGAGATCCCATCGTCACCACCTCATTGGTGAAGCTGCGCCGGCTGGTCTCCGGTTTCGAGCACCTGTCGGGTGGTCGGCCAGCCGACCCACGCGAGGATCGCGCGCTCCGCCGCGTCGTCCGCCAGCTCGGCGCCACCGCGCTGCGCTTTCTGACGAGCGAGCTCGAATCGGTCGACGAGGGACGCGCTGGCTTCGCCCACTCGCTCATCGCCGATGTAGCCCGCGACCGCGCCCTCTGCGAGCGCATCGTACGAGACCTCTACGCGACGGTGCGCTGCGCCGGATCGCCGGATCGCGCCAAGCTTCGCGCCATCGCATTGCTCGCCGAGCTCGACGCCGAGCTGCCGGCCGAGGCCCAGCTGGACGACCCGGATGGCGCGCGCCGGCGATCGATGCGCGAGCTGGCCGCCTGCCTCGGCAGTCCGGCCGAGGTGGCTCGCGCCGCCGACCACCTGCTCGAAGAGCTGCCGTTCAGCGACATCCTCGATCTGTTCGACGACCTGGTCGTCACCGAGCCGGCCGCAGCGCTCGCCCTGTCGGGCGAGATCCTCATTCGCGACGAGCTCGACGAGACCTGCCGCCACGAGATGCGGCAGCGGCGCGCCGCCGCCGCCCAGGTGGGCAGTGCGGGAACCATCCGCGCGGTCCGCGGGCGAGCCCGCCGCGCGCCCTCGCCGCGCACACGCTTCGCCCGCCACGCCGACGGCCGACGCATCCTGCTCGCCTGCGCCCGGCAGTCGGGCTCGCGTCCGGCGCGCCGGCGCCTCATCTGCCTCCTGGTCGGCGCCGACGGCACGTTGCTCGACGGCCACTACGCCGAGGACATGACCCCCGGCGGCATCGAACGCCAATTCGTGCAGCCGCTCGCCGAGCAGGGTTTCCAGCTCCTGCCGAGCGGGCTCGATGCCTCCCGCGGATTCGCCATCCAGTCAGCGCGCATCGCCATCCAGTGCGGGCGCGGCCTGCCGCGCGCCTTCTACCTCGGCCGCGATCTCATCGGCCTGCGCGACGAGCACCTGGACGGCACGCCTCGCGCCCGCGCCGAGGTCGATCTGGCAGCTCTGCTCGAACGGGCGATCGACCTCCTGGCGGCGCGTGAGCCGGCCCAGGCCCGCCCGCTCCTCGAACGCTACGTCGCCGAGGCGCCCGACGACCCCGACGGCCACGCCCAGCTCGGACTGTGCCAGCTCGGCCTCGGCGATCCCGCCGGCGCCCTGCACCACCTCGGCCGGGCCGCCTGGCTGGATCCCGACCAGCCGATCTACAACTGGAACATCGCGGCCGCCGCCCACGCGGCCGGTCGGCGCGGCGCCTGCTACCTGGCGCTGGTCTCGTACCTCGACGACGACGACGTCAGCCCGGGGGCCGAGGAGCGCCGCGCCACCGCCGCCCGCTTCGTCGGCGAGTACGAACGTCTCGCCGGCCTCGAGCACCCCGACACCACGCCGGCGGCGCTCGCGCGGGCCGACTGACCATCGCGGGCGAGGACTTCGTCGCCCCGCGCCCTCGTCGTCGCCGGCGGAGACTTCGTCGCCCCTGCGTGCGCCGCTCGGAGGGAACCGCCTCGAGAATGCTCGGAGCGCGCACCCGGGCGAGGCGGACGGCGACGGCGCGACGAGGCGGGCGGCGCCGGCGAGGCGGACGGCGCGGGCGAGGCGGACGGCCGGCGGGGACGGCGCGGGCGAGGCGGGCGGCGCAGGCGGGGCGAGGCGGGTGGCGCGGGCGAGGCGGGCGGCGACGGCGGGGCAAGGCGGGTGGCGCGGGCGAGGCGGGCAGCGCGGGCGAGGCGGGCGGCGCGGGCGAGGCGGGCGGCGCGGGCG
>Ga0111538_10014097_pt1 | contig 10548 bp, 14 predicted proteins | sample SoiMethybrSBSTD1_FD_79669 | JGI IMG/M metagenome (GOLD analysis project Ga0111538, IMG submission 79669) | Bulk soil microbial communities from a Populus tree surrounding site in Tennessee, USA - Soil MetaG P. TD hybrid SBSTD1 (version 2)... | ecosystem: Environmental > Terrestrial > Soil >... | reverse complement strand
TTGAAAAGCGTCCGATCGAACAACGCCTTGAGCTATTAAGGGAGGCAATGCAGAGATCGACTTCCGGGGTACTCTCCGGTTCGCTCGCCGGCTGGGGCGATCCACTTATTCCAAAGTTTGAGCTGGTAGTTTTTCTGATTGTGCCCAATGAAGTACGGATGCAACGACTGCGTGCTCGTGAGATTCAGCGCTATCAGCACCTGGCGAACATCGAGTTTCTTGAATGGGCCAATAAGTACGATACTGCTGGCTTTGAAATGAGAAGTCGAAAACTGCACGAGGCGTGGTTGAAAAAACTTCAAACGCCAATCCTGAGGTTGGAAGGCGAGCGACCAGTTGATGACCTGCTCGCACAAATTGAGTTATTTTCCCGTTGTGAAAGTGGCAACCGCGACGGGCGCGAACAGAGGATCAAATCCTAACCTCGCGATTAATTTTCGGTGCTGCCAAACAACTCGTTGGACCCGAATGACGCGCGCGTGTTTCGCCCTTCGACGTTGAATCCGCGTCATGCATCTACGGTACACAGTATTGGACCAATGAGAAAATCATTGTTTGTGACGATCACGATCCTGGCTTCCATAGCGACGTGTCTAGCCCAAGAAAGCCAGTCAGCGTGCATGCAGATAGAAAACTGCATTCGCGTGAATGAACCGTCATGGAATCTTGTGAGGAAGAGTGCAACTTGCAGTCGCAACCTCTCTTATTTGAAATATCAATTCGGTAAATCTCTGGTGTATGTTTTCATCTTTCCTCAGAAATCATCAGAAGAGGCGGCAGAAACCTTCGATTATCTTGAAACCGCCGAAGAGTTTTATGGACGAGTAGAAGTACTTGGAAGTGGTTGGCGAAACTCAAAAGAGAAGAATCGGGTGTGGAAGGCCTGGAACGGTGAGACGGGGGTCGATCTTAAAAAAGGAAAAGTGGTGGTGCGGGTCAGCGCATCAACTTTGAAACTGAGTCGACAGTTTGCGCAGTTCATAGGTGACGCCTTGCCCGACACATAACACGCGCTCTGGCCGGACGCGAATCCAGGTTGATCGAGACTGATACGGCTGTGACTACGATGAAAATAAAAGTTGAATATGGTCAGAGTGATAGTAATGGTGCTTGCATCGCCTCCAGGTATGACGCTGATCTTGATGAGGCGTTCCTGTTACTGGAAGAACTGTTGGATTCGAGAGATCATTTGCTGGATAAGGCGAAAGAACGGATTGAGTTTAACAAGTGAGGTTCGGCTTTGCCTCAAGAGTCTGAAATCCTTCTTGGATCGGGTCAGCACAGGGAACCGCTTAAGATCGGTGGGGTTTTGACTATTGTTGCTATTGGTTTGGTCCTCAGTTTACTTCAGAACCTGGCTGGTCTGGGTCAATCTCTTGTTCCATTGCGCGGAGAAGTTTGGGAGAGACTTACAACACCCGGGTTTAGCGCTTATCACCCATATTGGAAACCGGCTATCTTATTTGGAATCATTTCAGCATCAGTCACCGTCACGCTCAGTGCAATCAGCCTTGTTCTTTTCTTTCTCAAACATCGATTTTTCCCGACGTTCGTCGTAGTGGCGATTCCGGTGATTTTCGTTCTAATGCTAGCGAGCTATTATCTTGAAGGTCTAGTTCCGGCTATTGCGGCGTCACCTGCTTACGCCAAGGAAAGTCACGCCCTCATCATTAGGTTTATCGCGTTGCACGTATGGATCCCGTATTTTGTCATCTCAGAAAGAGTGAAACAAACGTTTGTACGATAACGATGGTTCCGGTAGCGAGTAGACTACGTCCTTTCTGAACTCTGCTGGAGTTGTTTATACCGCATTTGAAGGACTCAGGAGAACGATTATTGGCCCTTTAGTGGACTCGCACGAGTCAACTTGTTACTGCCCACGACACCTCCTTCCCAGTATTCGCGTCACAAGGTTTGCCACCACCTGATTTTTTGATTCAGCAACAACACATTTCGCAACCGTCAAGGTGCAGGCGCGCCGGACTAAAGGCGCAGCGCAGACTCCAACATCATCACTAACAGGCTGCTGAAAAACTAAACATTCTTCTCGGGTAGATCGTGGTCAATTATCATCTGGTCCAATGCCAAAGACGGAGGAACAGAATGCGAGGAGACCACGAACAGCAAGCGGGCATGTACAGTTACATCTCGCCCGAGCAACGAGTGCCGGCGGATCATCCGTTGCGCCCGCTGCGTAAGATGACCGATGAAATCTTCAAGCAACTGTCGCCACGCTTTGACAAGTTGTATTCGCGCGTCGGGCACCCATCGATCGCGCGCGAGCGGTTGCTGCGAGCGTTGTTGCTGCAAGTGCTCTACTCGGTGCGCAGCGAGCGGATGTTGATGGAGCAGTTGCAATACAACATGTTGTTCCGCTGGTTCATGGACCTGAACATGGACGACGAGGTTTGGAACGCGACCACTTTCAGCAAGAACCGTGACCGGTTGCTGCAAGGAGAAATCGCGGAAGAGTTCTTCGCGGCAGTGTTGGAATTGGCGCGCACCAAAGAACTCTATAAGTGTGCTAGCGCACAGACCGGCTCTTTTCTTTGACCTAATCTTCCAATTCTCAAAAAGGGTCACTGACGAATCACTTTGGTGCGAATTGGATCTCACGCCTCGCCGAGCGTCTGACTCCACCCCGTTTCAAGAGCCATTCCGGCAGTGCTTTATTTGCGGAATGCGAACGCCTGTATACCCAAAAGGAGTCTCACATGCGCCTAAAAGACCTCAAAAAATCAGATACCGCCGATGTTCCATATGCGGGCACGCTTACCGACTCGGTCGGCGACACGCACTATGAGCTGGCGATCTCCGGATCGTCCAGGCTTATCCAGAAGGTCTTCGCCGATTCCGAGTTCGAATACCAGATCGAACCGAAGGCGAACGAGAAGGATGCGATCCAGCGTTATCAGGAAATCTGGGACCGCAATACGATCATGGATGCCTCCCTAGGGCGCCCTGAGACGGTCGCGGCCCTCGACAAGGCTGTGCCGGCTGCAGCGACAGCGAAGAATTCTATCGTCGTCTCGCTGCGGCGCACGGAGGGGCAGGGAACCTGGTGGTGGTTTTGGTTTCCCCTGCTGGCTCTTCCTACCGGCGCGAATTTGTTCTTCATCCTTCCGCCGATTTGCAATTGCTCGGGGTTCGTCGTGCCGGTCACCGGAGATCCGGACCTCTTTCTCAGCGCGAACGGTCCGCGTAATCCAATCATCGCCGCCAGCACGCGCGGAGCGGGAGCGATCGACCGCGTTGCCTTCGGGCCGGTTATTTGCTGGCCCTGGCAGGAATTCGTTCCCTGGTTTCGGGTCAACGCTTTTACCACTTGCGTGGCCAGCTTCGGCATGAGCGGATTCGGCGTAGTTCCATAAGTCGCGACGCGCTCTACGGCTCGGTCGTAGTGCGTCGCCGGCCCACTAACTCGTCAATGCACTTTGTAAAGAGGCTGTGGGGGTGGGTCTGATGCGATGACCCTGATGCGGCTGAAACGTTGGTGACGGCAGCTTAATCGGGAAAAAAGCCCTCCCGTATCTGGGTACGAGAGGGCCTCCTGTAGGGTTGATGTGTTGACCGACTACTGCTTGTCGTAAACTGCGGTGTTCACGACTTTCTTGCCTTGCGCATTCGTTGTACTGGTTGTAACTGTCCGTGTTTTGCCGTCGCGCGAAACGACGATGCGCCCGCTAAGCGTCACCTTTCCGTTTTTCTTACCTGAGAGCGCCAGCGTGTTTTTGTTGATTGTGCGATACGATCTCACGTCCGAGTTAGCATCGCCGGTGACGGGATAATCTTTCCCGTCGAACTTCCCGGTCCATTCGCTGTGAACGGCTCCACCGTTCTCGTCAACGCCATCGACGGTGACCTTGATCTGATCGCCGGTGGCTTCGTAAACAACGGTGTGATTCCTTGCTTTGCCCGCAAACTTGGATTTAGCCTCGTTCAGTTTCCAGGTGCCAATCTGCGGATTGTCCTGAAAACCCATCGCAACGCTTGCAAAAAAGAGGGAGATAGTTAATGCAATCGTTTTTGCCTTCATGTTGTCCTCCGATGAGTGTTGAATTCAGTATGGATTCTAAGCCTGAGGCGGCCGCAATTGGAAGTGTCAGGCCAAGAGCAGGACCAGATCTCACAGCAGAATGTTGGTTTTCGACGGGAAGAGTTATCGAACCGCTACAACTTGTTTGGCGTTCAGTTACTTACAAGGATTTGGAGAAGGGAATTCAAGTTTGGCGACCCGTACGGGAATCGAACCCGTGTCGCCGCCGTGAAAGAGAAGCAATTTACAGGAATTCAAAAGAAACCTGCGGCATGGATAGCACCGTAAGGTAGTCAAAGGTACTCTAAGGAATCCTTATTGGACCCTTAATGGACCCGCGTTAATCGTCTCTTTCCATTCAAGATCGACTAACTTTTCTCCACAACCTAAACACCATTCCACGAAAGCGAGTAGCGGAAGTGCTACTTGTTTCTATTCGTGTGCAACAGGAGACTTGCAATGAGATTCATACTAGGACTTCTTGTCGGCTATTGCATACGCGGCAAACAGCGATTGCTCATAACTACTCTTACTGCGATTGTTGTCGGCTTTTTCATAGTACTGCCAGCAATCGCGTTATCACTACTTGCGTTAGATGTTAGGCGCGAACGACTCTCACGACCTCCACAAACAACAGTTCCCGTGGTTGTAGGGCTGAACTACAAGACGGCGCAAATCAAGTTGCGCGTAGCGAATCTCAACATGCGTGTTTTGGCTGAGCGGCGTGACCTTCCACTTGAACCTGGAACAATCGTCGCTCAGACTCCCCAAGGCGGTGAACGTGTAGATTGTGGCACCGTGATCGGAGTGACACTCAGACCGTGAAGATTTATTAATGGCGCGCCGAACGCGGTGTACGAGCCTCGAGCAATTGCATAGCCGGCGGAGTTTGGAACATTCAAGGCTATAAGGGGATTCAATCACAATCTGTTTGACATCCCCCGGAATGTGGGGGTAGTCTGAGGCCGTTCAATGGCAGTAAGCGAATCTTCCGCAGAAAATTGATCTGATGAAGTTGTCCGATGACCACTCCGTTTCCGAATACGACTGTCTTCACCACCGTCGAGGAACGTAAAGGCAGTTCCACCGACACTCGTTCAAAAGTTCGAGCCACTCAAACAAGTGAGCTGGTGATCGCTTTGTGTGGGCCCATCGGTTCACCAATTCACGCTGTAGCCAAACAACTAAGGGACTCCATTCTCAAGGAATTCCAATACACTAAATGTGAAATCATTCGATTGAGCAAAATCATAGGAGAGCGCGCACCAGAAGGGACGACTATCCCCGAAGGAAAAGATCAGGAATACGAGAAAATTAAGAAGCTTATCGAACTGGGAGATGTGCTCAGGAAGGAATACGGAAAGAGCGTTTTGGTGGAGATTGCCATCGGCACCATAATCACCGTTGATCGAGAATCTAGGAAGGTAAAATCCGGTGCTCCCAATTACGAACCGGCGCGTGTGTGCCACATTATTGATTCTATTAAGAACCAAGAAGAGCTAAACCTTCTTAGAGATGTTTACGGAGATATGCTTTATTGCGTCGGTGTATTTTCTCCTCTAAGCGAAAGGGAGAACAATCTAAAAAAGCGTGAGATGAAACCTGCGCAAATACACGACTTGATTGACAAGGATTCCGGTGAAGAGTTCGCTCATGGCCAAAAAGTCGGAGATACGTTTCCTCAAGCAGATTTCTTTTTACGAATTGATTCGGACACAGATAGCAAAATAGCAGCGCGTGTGCAACGGTTTCTTCATATTATCCTTGGGACGAAAATCATCACACCAACGAAAGCTGAAAATGCGATGTACGCTGCGGCATCGGCAGCAGGAAACTCAGCGTGCCTATCTCGCCAAGTTGGGGCGGCTATTGTGAACGACAACGGAGAAGTCTTAGGACTGGGCTGGAATGATGTTCCGAAGTTTGGCGGGAACTTGTACGGTTCGGAGCCGTTAAACTCCTTAGGAGAAAATGACCACAGATGTTGGAACCTTCAAGGTGGTACGTGTTTTAACGATCAAGAAAAGAAATATCTAGCGGAAGTTATTGTTGAAAGCTTAATTCACAATAAAGATCCTAAGAATCCTGAAAGAGAAAAACCTCTGATACAACCAAGCAACAAAAATGAGGCAATTAGATGTGTACAATCAAACACGAAACTGCAAAATCTGATTGAGTTTTCGCGGTCGGTCCATGCTGAGATGCACGCCATCATTGTCGCAAGTCAAGTTGCTGGGGAGCAAGTAAAAAACAGTCAGCTATATTGCACGACGTATCCCTGCCACTCGTGTGCGCGACATATAATCGCAGCGGGAATTAAAGATGTGTACTACATCGAACCCTACCGCAAAAGTTTAGCGATCCGACTTCACGGAGACGCAATGACCGAGAGTGAAACCGGAAACGGAAAAGTCCGAATTCTGCCTTATGACGGAGTTGCACCGAGTAAATATCTCAAATTGTTTCGCATGGAACCAAACTCCCGAAAGACCGAGGGAAAGATGAGCCTTCCGGACGCTCAACACGCCAGACCGCGTTTTGACAAGAGTCTTGAGGCGTTGCCAGCACTCGAAGCTCTTGTTGTAAAGACCTTGAAAGAGAAAAACTTACTACCACTCTCCGAGGTGAGTGCAAATGAGGAGCGTAATGATGCATCAACCTAGCTTAGATTTTGAAGGCGTCGAATGCGAAGAAACCAACAACGACACCACTCCTCAGAAGGAGGAGTGCTCAGTAACTGCTAGTGCTGCTGATAATGTAGTCTACTTAGTAGACAAGGTGCTTGAGAAAGAGGAGGAACACAAAAACAAATTGTACGATGGCATTCTTTCGAGAATAAAACATCTCGATCTTTCTTAACTCCAGTTCAAGCTTCGTTTGCAGATAACGAAATCCAAGTTTCCCACCATTCCAAGCCCCTCGTTTGCTGTTTCTTGCGAACTCCGATGCCAGCGGTAGACGCTGAACTGATCAATTGAGCCGTTTGACCAAAGACCGGCAGGCCGATTAAGGCCAGCACGTTGAGGCTCAGTCTAGGCTCTACAGATTGTTCCGCAACCACTCCTGACACTCCGCACTAAAATTAGTAGTCCAGGCGGCTTCTCGTTGGAGCAGGTTAACGATTAGCTTGTCATCCTTATCTATATGCGCAAGCAGGCCATCGCGAATTTGAGTTGCGGTTTTGTCGCTCTTGATGATCCAAGTGGAGCCAAGACAATGCCAGGTTGTACCGTAGGCCCTGATCGCATTATGCAATTCAGGGTAGTCTTTCCGTTTGATCAGATCATAACTGATCATATATGACTTCATATTCCATCTCCCCGGTGTAACCCCGGAATACTCCACACGATCGTCCGCGAATCAGGGCATCGCCGAAGGGGGCGATTGTTAGCGGGCTCAGGTACCGAGCATTCAGGTTTTGTGAAGGCGGCTCAGGTCACTCATACCCTGAGCCGACAATTCGATTTTATGGAGATCAAGCATAGGCCTTTAGAGCGTTAGCGGCTGAATGCGTGGTGGCCTGATAGTTTCGGCCCTACACCGCACACGGCCTGTGATTGACTGTGAGCCTACTAGCCCGAGCGACAAAAAATTCCTGAGATCCTAACAGTTGACGAACTCATAAGCCTCTTAGATGTCATTCCAGAACCGTTTCGAACGGCAGTCTTTCTGGATGGCGCGAGTGGTTTACGCGTCGGCGAGTTGTTAGGTCTGAAATGGGAAGATGTAGATTTTGAGCGCAACTTGATCCACATCAAACGCTCGATCGTCAAACAGAGGATTGGTCCACCTAAAACCGAAGCCTCGCAGAAACCGATTCCACTTAGTACGGAATTAGCAAAGTCGCTTCGGCTCTGGAAGATGAAAACAACCTACAATCGGCCCGACGATTGGGTGTATGCCAGTCCAGCGATGAACGGTACGCAACCCTATTGGCCTAATTCGATCTTCCGCGTCTATATCAGACCCGCTGCGAAGAAGATTGGGCTAACAAAGCGTATCGGTTGGCATACGTTTCGCCACACGTTCGGCACCATCTTGAACGCCAACGGCGAGAACCCGAAAGTGATTCAGGAATTGCTGCGTCATGCAACGCTCAAAGTCACGATGGACACATACGTTCAAGCGATGAGCGATGAGAAACGCAAAGCGCAGAGCAAGGTTGTCGAGATGATTATGCCTGGCATTCGCAAAAAGGCAGGGCGTTAATGGACGCTTATTGGACGCACGGTGAAAACGGGATTTCTTGTAAGTGATTGATGGCTTTGGCGTCCCGTACGGGAATCGAACCCGTGTCGCCGCCGTGAAAGAGAAGCGATTTATAGGAATTCAAAGGAAACCTGCGGCATGGATAGCACCGTAAGGTAGTCAAAGGTACTCTCAGGACAAGTTATTGGACCTTAATGGACCCGCGTCAAGCGAGTCTTCCATTCAAGATCGACTCACTTTGCCCACCTAGCCCGACTGCGTACTTCTTATCGAAGAATCTCCCCGACAAATGAGGGTTGGCTAGAAGTCATATTCGCGGGCCAGCCGATCTGCTTCTGACATCGCCCATGGTATGCGGAATTCACCGACCATATCTCTCACATGGGCACACGCTTCTTCGAGATCCATACCTGCCGCAGAAACGTACAGTGGGCGTCGACTTCGGCCTCGCACAACTTTCCGCACAGGCTCTGCACCCAGGAAAGCGGTCTTTACAATTCCGATGAACTGAATTGCAACGTGCTACGAAAACGTCCGCAACGGATGGCGCCGGATGGGTGAGCAGGGCGAGGTGTTATCATGAGACGAATGCAATCCAAAATTATTCAAGTCACGGGCCTTGCATTCACAATCGCTTACGCGGTGTTAATCGTCTGGCTCTACGCTACTGAGCCCCGCACGTTTAAGGAGGCGGCGACTAGCGTTGAAGTTGCAGCCGGCACTTACCAGGTCAATCAGGAAAAGTTTAACTCCGCACTTGATCTGTTCCAGCGAGAACAGTTTCGTGCGGCTCGCGACGAATGGCAGCGCGCAGACCCAGCGCGAGGTGATGCGCGGACACAGTTCTATATCGCTTATTCCTTTTATCGAGAAGGCTGGGGCCGTCTTTATTACGACCAGCAGTTGTTCAAGCAAGGTCTGGAGGCAGTCAATCGCGCCATTGCTCTGGCATCAGCGAGCCCGCTTAGCGTGGACGATCCGAATTTGCGAATGCACAGCGCTGCTGAGTTGAAAGCGGAATTAGAGCAAGGCACCGAACGCAGTTGGAGTGACGTCAATCCACTGAAGGTGCTGCGCACGAGAAAGTAAGAGTATGACTGCGAATAATCGTTCCACGAATCGCGCGCTGGTGGACAATGTTGTGTTGCCAATGATCTTTTTGACGGTGGTGCTGTTGGGCGGGCTGCGCGTGGATGCCGAGAACCGAACCTTCATTTTTGTCGCGCCGCCCCTGGTTACGCTCTTCCTGGGCGTCCTGTTGATGCTTCTCCTCGTACGTGGCCGTCTAATTAGGTTTCCTCAATGGGTCAGGAACGAACTTCCGCCTCTCACGAATATTGTTCATATCTGGATGTTCATCACGCTCTTTTTTGCCTCGGTCCAGGCTTTCAATTCTGTGCTGCCCGAGCGTGGTTTGCTCCACTGGTTGTTCTCGTTCTTTTTTCTGTGGACGCTCTGGAACAATCAGTTCTCCTCGTTTGACCCGCCCAGACTTTTACGCAGCCTCGCGATACTCTTCGGGACAGCTTTCGTTCTCAAGCACATACTGCTGGCGAGTCTGTTTAGTCCGGAAGGTGGATGGCTGAAGCGTATAGCCGGGACGCTGTTACAAGGTGTGTCGCTTGGCACGCTGGATGAGCCAAACTTTGCCCCGGCCACGGGCTACATCTGTTTCTTTACACTTGCTCTTTACGTCGCGGGCTTGATCCTCGTGGGATTCGCAGGGAGAGATGAAGCCGACCCAGTTGTTCATCCGGTCATCGAGGAATATCAACTACCTGCTGCCGACGATCTGGCCGTGCGCGACGGTGCCGAATGAGTATCAAAGATCGGAGACAAGCACATGCGTAAACATTCGATCCTTTACCTAATGCTGATTGTTACAACTTCTTATGCAGTAGTTAGTCGAACTGCGACTCCAGACGATGCTCCTTTCTGGACTGGTCAACGTGATGCAGCATCTTCATAAAGCTGCAAGAGGATCGACTGACAAGTGCCAAACAGTGTCTCGATCGAGTGCTCGCAGTAACGGGGAAACGTACGATTGAAAACACACTTAAGCCCTACGACGAAATGTTGACCTACCTCGACGCGGTTTGCAAACCAGGCTAGCCTTATCAAGGAAGTTCACCATGCTTTGGGCAACGCCGCGGCATTTTGGATTCAATGCTCGGCCGATCGTGGCGGCCCCGGTCGGCTGCAGCGGATGGTTCGGCGGCCTCCCACGGCCGACGCGCTAGCCGATCTGCCGCAGCCTGGCCGGCGAGTAACCGCATCACCCCCTGGGCTAGGGCCGTCAGACC
>Ga0111538_10014096_pt1 | contig 10548 bp, 11 predicted proteins | sample SoiMethybrSBSTD1_FD_79669 | JGI IMG/M metagenome (GOLD analysis project Ga0111538, IMG submission 79669) | Bulk soil microbial communities from a Populus tree surrounding site in Tennessee, USA - Soil MetaG P. TD hybrid SBSTD1 (version 2)... | ecosystem: Environmental > Terrestrial > Soil >... | reverse complement strand
GAGGAGGAGGAGGAGCTCGGGGAGCTCGATTTCGCCGATCTCGGTCCCCGCAGCCTCAAGGACTTCGACCGCCCGATCCGGATCTACCAGCTGCTCGCGCCCGGTCTCCATGGGGAGTTTCCCCAGCTTCGTTCCGCCGACGAGCTGACTGCGAAGGCCTCAGCGCGACTCGCCGACCGCCACGAAGTCGCCGACGCCGAGGAAGCGACAGCGGCCGCGGCATCGGATCGCATCCGCGTGCTGCTCGTCGACGACCAGGAGCTCGTCCGCGCTGGCTTCCGGATGATCCTCGATGCCGAAAAGGACATGGAGGTCGTCGGCGAGGCCGCGAACGGCAAGGACGCCCTGACGGAGGCGGTCCGTTTGCGGCCCGACGTCGTCCTGATGGACGTACGCATGCCCGAGCTCGATGGGATCGAGGCGACGAGGCGTCTGCTTGCGGACCGGGGCGTCGAGTCAAAGGTCGTGATGTTGACCACCTTCGACATGGACGAGTACGTCTACGAGGCCCTGAGCGCGGGGGCGAGCGGCTTCCTGCTCAAGGATGCGCCGCCAGAGCAGCTCGTCGCCGGCATCCGCGCCGTGTGCTCGGGCGATGCGCTACTGGCGCCGTCGGTGACCCGCAGGGTGATCGAGGAGTTCGTCCGGCGGCCGCCCGAGGGGGAGCGCACACCTCCACCCGAGCTCGAGGAGTTAACGCCTCGGGAGAGCGAAGTCTTGACGCTGATCGCGCGCGGTCTTTCCAACGCCGAGATCGCCCAGACCCTCGTCGTCAGCGAGACGACGGTGAAGACGCACGTCGCTCGGGTCCTGATGAAGATGGGTCTTCGCGACCGTGTGCAGGCGGTTGTGATGGCCTATGAATCCGGGCTCGTCCAACCCGGCGACGCCGGCGCGGCACCCGCAGGCGACTGATCCCCCCGCGAGGGGCCGACGCCTCAGGCACAGTTTGGAGGCCGATGCTCCGCTTCGAGCGGCATCCCTTCGGGCCGCGGGTCTACCTCCTTCGCCGCCGGATCCACGAGTACCACCTCGGGCTCGCGATCCTGGTCGCTTTGGCGGCGGGCTCTCTGCTGGGCTGGGTGGAGCTCGGTCTCGGCACGGTGCTGGCGACGCTCGCCGGGGTCTGGCTCGTTGTCAAGGACTGGCGCGACATCGTGCCCGCGAGGCGTGACTCGTCAACCTGGCAGCTCGGGCTGCACCGGCGCGCGGCGCCGTTGAGGAGCCTGCGCCGCTCGGAGTCGCTTCCGATATTGGCGGCGCTCGCCGCTTTGATCGCCGGTGTCGTCAACCTCGTCTCCGCGGTGACACCGAACTCGGGGTGGCGACACCGGGCGCTGCTCAACGTCGAGACGCTCGATGAGATCCGCGTCTTCCACGCGCTCGCGCTTCCGGCCGCCCTGGCCCTGATGGTGACCGCCTTCTACCTGTGGCGCCGCAGGCGCGGCGCCCTCAACCTGGCCGTGTCGCTACTGGTCGCGCTCGGCCTCCTCAACCTGGCCAAGGGTCTCGACTTCGAGGAGGCGGGGTGGAGCTTCGCCGCGGCCGCGCTGCTCTGGACCGGCCGCGGCGCGTTCCACGTCCGTCACGATCCGGTCAGCCTCCGCTCGGCCGTCCTGCGCGTGCCGTTGGTCGTGGTGGGGACGGTCGTGTCGATCGTCGCCACCGTTGCGATCGCTGCCCCCAACGACGCGTCCTTCGGGGCGATTCTCCGCGCATCCGGGGACGCGGTTCTCTGGCAACCCGGGCCCTTCGCGTTCCGAGACGAGGTGGGGCACCTTCCGCTGGCGATCTTCCTGCTGGCGGTCTTTGCGCTGTTGACCGTCGCCTACCTCGTCTTCAGACCGCTCGCGGCGCCGCGGAGCCTCCCGGACGCGGGTGCCCGCCGGCTCGCGCGCGAGCTCGTCCGCGAGCACGGAACCGACACACTCTCGTTCTTCAAGCTCCGGCGCGACCAGCAGTACCTCTTCGACGATGCCGGCGAGGCGTTCCTCGCCTACCGGATCGAGAACGGCGTCCTCCTGTGCTCCGGCGATCCGGTGGGGCCACCCGCCGCGCTGCCGGGGCTCGTTTCGAAGACGGTTGGGTACGCGGAGCGGCGCGGGCTGAAGCTCGCCGCCTGCGGGGTCGGCGAGCAGCTGGTGCCGCTGTGGCGCCAGGCCGGCCTGCGATCGCTCTACATCGGCGACGAGGCGATCGTGGAGACGCGGCGGTTCTCGCTCGAGGGCCGAGCGATCCGGAAGGTGCGCCAGTCAGTCGCGCGCCTCGAGAAGGCGGGCTTCACGACGCAGGCGGCGGAGATGTCGGAGCTGGACGAGGCGACGCTTTGCGAGCTCGAGCAGGTCACGGCCCGGTGGCTTGCGGGAGCCGCGGAGCGCGGCTTCGCGATGTCGATGGACTCGCTGCGCACGGCGCGGGAGGTCGGGGGCGTGGTGCTGATCGCCCGCTGCGGCGGACGCATCCGCGGCTTCCTGCACTTCGTGCCCTCGTACGGCCGCCCGGCGATGTCGCTGTCGTCGATGCGGCGCGACCGCGATACGCCGAATGGTCTCACGGAGTTCCTCGTCGTTCGCGCCATCGCAGAGCTTCGAGAGCGCGGCGTCGAGGAGGTATCGCTCAACTTCGCGGCCTTTGCGCGCGTCATGCATGGCCCTCGTGGCGCGCTCGAAAGGCTCGCCGGGCGCGCTGTCGCACTCGGCAACCCGTTTTTCCAGATCGAGAGCCTCTATCGCTTCAACGCGAAGTTCTTCCCGCGCTGGGAGCCTCGGTACCTGGTTTACGAGGGGGCGCTCGGCCTGCCGCGCGCGGCCCTGGCCGTCATGTGGGCGGAGGGACAGCTGCCCAAGCCTAAGACGCGCCGCCGGGCCGCGGTGGGGAGCCCGGGATGAGCACCGAGCTCGCTGCCGAACGAACGCTGTTACGCGTTCGCCACTGGGTGTTCGTGATCCTGGGCGGCGTCGCACTCGCGCTGCTGCCGTGGACGGTGTACTTGAGCGTCACCCTGCCCTCCGAGCACCGCTCGGTTCACTGGGACATCGTCTGGCCGGGCCTGGACGTCGGCATCGCGCTCGCGATCGGCGCGACGGTCGTCGCGCTCGTCCGCTGCTCGGCTTACCTGCCGATCTTCGCCACTGCCGCGGGAACGCTGCTTCTCTGCGATGCGTGGTTCGACACGCTTACCTCGAACGCCGGGAACGAGTTTGCCTGGGCGGCCTTCGAGGCTCTGGTCGCCGAGGTCCCTCTGGCGCTCTTTTGCTTCTGGATCGCGGTCGACGCCGAATCGGTGGCGGCGGCACGGCGCTTCGTCGGAGGCCAGCGGCCGGCGCGGTAGCATTTGGGCATGGCCGAGCTGGGGACTATGCGCGTCAAGAGCGGCCTCGCCGAGATGCTCAAGGGCGGGGTGATCATGGACGTCACGACCGCCGACCAGGCCCGGATCGCCGAGGAGGCAGGGGCGGTCGCGGTCATGGCGCTCGAGCGCGTCCCGGCCGACATCCGCGCCGAGGGCGGGGTCGCGCGGATGGCCGACCCCGACAAGATCCAGGAGATCCAAGAGGCCGTGACCATTCCAGTGATGGCGAAGGCCCGAATCGGCCATTTCGTCGAGGCACAGATCCTCGAGGCGCTCGAGGTCGACTACATCGACGAGAGCGAGGTCCTCACGCCCGCGGACACGCAGAACCACATCGACAAATGGAAGTTCACGGTGCCGTTCGTCTGCGGCTGCACGAATCTCGGCGAGGCGCTGCGCCGTATCTCCGAGGGCGCCGCGATGATCCGCACGAAGGGCGAGGCCGGCACGGGCGACATCGTCAACGCGGTGACGCACATGCGCGCGGTCTTCGGCGGGATCCGCCGTCTCGGCTCGCTCCACGAAGACGAGCTGTACTCGGAGGCGAAGAACGCGCAGGCGCCAGTCGAGCTTGTTCAGTGGGTAGCGGAGCATGGGCGGCTGCCGGTCGTCACGTTCACCGCGGGCGGAATCGCGACGCCGGCCGACGCGGCGCTGTGCATGCAGCTCGGCGCCGACGGCGTCTTCGTGGGCTCCGGGATCTTCAAGTCCTCTGATCCCTCGACGCGCGCCAAGGCGATCGTCGAGGCGACCACGCACTACCGCGACGCCGAGGTGCTCGCACGGGTCTCGCAGGGGCTCGGCGACGCGATGAGCGGCCTGTCGGCAGCGGCGCTGGCGCCCGAAGAACTGCTCGAAACGCGCGGCTGGTGAAATCGCGCGTGCGGCGCTGACGCGCCGCGAGCTCTAGCGCCTAACTCAATAGCGGCTTCAGCCGTCCCTCGAGCTCGGCCCGGTGGTCGGCCCCGTCGAACTCGTGCAGCGGGTGCGGCGCGAGCACATGCTCGTCGACGCGGCCACCGCTGCGGACGTAGAGCACGGGGACGATCTTCCCGTCGGCGCCCGTCTCCACCGAGGCCGCGACCGCATCCGGGCCCGCATCGTCGACGAAGCGGGCGAGCGGCACGATTCCCTCGTCGCGGATCCCGTCGGATCCGAACGAGAGCGCCCGGCCGAGGTAGCCCTTCTGGATCCACAGCTCCGGCGCGCGGGCCAGTTCCGCGAGTACGAGCGGCAGCACCTCGTCGCGCTCGAGCCGTGGCCGCTCGTGACGAATACCGAGGTGCTCCTCGGCGATGTGCCCAGCGAGGACGCGCGCGTTGTACCGGAAGCCGTTCACCGAGGTGGAGTTGGCCGCCGCGCCGTGTTTCGCCATCCCACGCGCGCCCTGGGTCGCGTTTCCCGCGAAGAACACGCCGGGGGCCGAGATGCTCTCCCAGAACGGTGTTTGTGCGGGGATCCGCCCGTCCGCGACTGTCGCAACGTCGAGCTCGGCCAGCGGCTCGAGCGGCGTCCGGAACCCGGTCGCGACGATCACTTCGTCGCCGTCGAGCTCGAGCTTGCCCGGCCAGGTCGTGCCTGCCGCGTGCACGCGGAAGCCGCCGTTCACCCGTTCGATCCGCTCGATCGCCGCGTCGACGACGTACGTGCCGAAGCCTCCGCGCACGTATTCGTCGTAGGGCTGGAGATACCGGACGCGAAGCGCCGAGTGGGCCAGCACGGCGGTCTCCACCGGCCGCGGCGAGACGAGCGCGATCTCCCGCGCCCACGGGAGCAGGCCCTGGGCCAGCTCGAAGCCCGAGTTGCGCTTGCCGATGATGACGACGCGCTTGCCGTCGTAGTCCGCGGGCCGCCCCGTGTCGACGTAGTGGCGGGCTGCTTCGACGCCGGGAATCGCCGGCAGCCAGGCCTCGGTGACGCCGAGCGCGAAGACGGCGACCTTGCACCGATAGTCGCCGTCCGAGGTTTCGAGCACCAGCCCGTCGGCGGCTCGCCTCACGCACTCGAGCGTGCAGCCGTAGCGGATGCGCAGAGTCGTTCGGTCGACATAGGCACGGAGCGCCGCCTCCATCTCCTCACGCGCGGGAACGTCGAAGCTGCGGTCCATGAACATCGGCATCAGCCCGCGGTGCCCCGGCTCGTCGCCGAGCAGCGAGTTGTGGTCGTACCACTCGTACTCGCGCGACTCCCGCTCGACCGGCGCCTGCGGCTTCGTCCAGCTGATCAGCCGCTGGAAGACCGGAAAGCGGCGGAACATCCCCGCCGGCTCGTCATCGCGCGAGATGACGGCGAGGTGCTCGACGCCGGCGCGCGTGAGGCAGTAGGCCGACTGGAGGCCGCCCGGCCCGCTCCCAACCACGACCACGTCGTAGTCGCCGGGCGGATACGGGCGTTCTACCGCTGCCACTCGTTGGCCGCGCGGAGGCGGCGCGCCTCCGCCTTCAGCATCCGGAACATCACGCTCGGATGCTCGAGCAGGAACCCCTCGAGCTCGGGCCCGGAGACGGTCGCGCAGCGGAGCATCGTCGCCGCGACGACGTCGGCTGTCGGCGAGTCGCCCGTCAGCGCCGCGATCTCGCCGAAGAAATCACCGCGGCCGAGGCGAGCTCGGCGGTCGCCGTCGATCACGATCTCGGCCTCGCCGTCGAGGATGATGAAAAGGCCGCCGCCGCTCATGCCTTGTCGTAGCACCCGCTGGCCCTCGGCAAAGACCTCCTCGCCGACCGTGTGCGCGACCTCCTCGAGGCGCGGCTGCGTCAGGTCCGCGAACAGCGTCAGCTGCGCGAGGGACTCGACGACGTTCGTCGTTTCCGCAGGCATGCGGAGAAGCGTAATCCGCCGGAGGATGGCAAGTTCCTAGAATTGGTCGCCGTGACAGAGCGGCCCACGATCGGTGTCCTCGCCCTGCAGGGCAACTTCCGCGAGCACCTCGCGATGCTCCGCCGCCTCGGCGTGGGCGCGGTCGAGGTGCGCAAGCCCGAGCAGCTCGAAGGCCTGGACGGGCTCGTGATCCCGGGTGGCGAGTCGACGACGTTCATGCGCCTGATGCGCCTCTACGGGCTCGACGAGGCCGTGCGCGGGTTCGCGGGCCCGATGCTCGGCACCTGCGCCGGGATGATCGTTCTGGACCGGAACCACCTCGGTGCCGTCGACGTCGAGGTGGATCGCAACGCGTACGGGCGCCAGGTGGCGAGCTTCGAGGCCGACCTGCCGCTCGCGGGCGATCCCGAGCCGCTGCGGGGAGTGTTCATCCGTGCTCCGAGGGTGCGAGAGGCCGGCCCCGACGTCGAGGTGCTGGCCGAGCTCGACGGCGAGCCTGTGCTCCTGCGCCAGGGGCGCTTCATCGTCGCGTCGTTCCATCCCGAGCTGACCGACGACACTCGCGTCCACGAGCGGTTCCTCGACATCGTCCGGGAAGAGGCGAATGTCCGGGCATAGCAAGTGGAGCTCGATCAAGCACAAGAAGGGGGCGGCCGACGCCAAGCGCGGCAAGCTCTTCTCCAAGCTTGCGCGCGCGATCATCGTCGCCGCGCGCGAAGGTGGGCCCGATCCCGCCAACAATCTGGCACTCCAGAACGCGGTCGAGAAAGCGCGCTCGTACTCGATGCCGAAGGACAACATCGAGCGGGCGATCGCGCGCGGCTCCGGGGCAGGTGCCGACAGCGAGGCGTTCGAGCAGATCACCTACGAGGGCTACGGGCCGAACGGCGTCGCGATCATCGTCGAGGCGCTGAGCGACAACCGCAACCGCACGGCGGCCGACGTCCGGCACATCTTCGCCAAGAACGACGGCAACCTCGGCGGTTCGGGAGCCGTCGCATGGTTGTTCGAGCGCCGCGGGATCATCCTCGTCGACGCCGACCGCGCCGACGAGGACAGCGTCATGCTGGCCGCGGCCGAGGGAGGCGCCGACGACGTCGTGCAGGACGGTTCCAGCTTCCAGGTGACGACCTCGCCGGAGGCGCTGAGCGCCGTTCGTGAATCGCTCGAGGAGGCCGGCATCGGTATCGACTCGGCGGAGACCACGATGGTCCCGAAGACGACGATCGAGCTGGGCGACGAGGCCGCGGCGCGCAAGACGCTGAGGCTGATCGATGAGCTCGAGGAGCTCGACGACGTCAACGAGGTCTACGCGAACTTCGACATCCCGGAGCAGCTCCTCGAAGCCGTCGCGTCCTAGGAGGGCAGGCCGGCAGGAACGTCCGAGCCGGTCCCTAACCTCGGAGCGTGAAAGTACTGGGTATCGACCCGGGCACTGCAGCGTGCGGATGGGGAATCGTCCACGAAAGAGGAGGCCGCCTCCGGGCGGTGGGGTGGGACTGCTGGCGAACCCCCGCGGGACGCCGCCCCGAGCTGCGCCTCAAGACGATCTTCGACGGAGTTCAGGAGCTGATAGCGGAGTTTGCGCCGGACGCCGTCGCGCTCGAGGAGTCTTTCGTCGGCGTCGACGCCCGCACCGCGCTCTCCGTCGGTCAGGCGCGAGGTGCCGTCATGGTCGCGGCCGCGGCCGCAGGCGTCGACTGCGCTGAGTACGCGCCCGCGCGCGTGAAGCAGACGGTCTGCGGATACGGCCGCGCCGAGAAGGCCCAGGTGCAGCGGATGGTGATGGCGATCCTCGGCCTGAAGCAACCGCCGACGCCGAACCACGCCTCCGATGCGCTGGCCGTGGCGATCTGCCACGCGCTCGCGCCGCCGCTGTTGAAGATCGCCTAGGGATCGTTCCGGCTACGTCTGGGGTCAGACCCCGGACGTGTCCGTTGGGCTCCGGTTGCGTGCGGTGGCGTGGCACCGTTGTCCAAGAGCCTCGTCCGGGGTCAGACCCCGGACGTGTCTGAACCGGCCAGGCCGGCAGGATCGTCCGACCTCGCGCCTAACCTGACCGCATGATCTCGCGGCTTCGCGGGGAGGTCGTGGCGCGCTCGGCGAGCGGCGTCGTCATCGACGTCGGCGGCGTCGGCTACGTCGTCAGCCCGACGGCCAGCGCACGCCGCAAGGCCGAGCCCGGGGGAGAGGTGGTGCTCGAGACCTACATGCACGTGCGCGAGGATGCGCTACAGCTCTTCGCATTCGCGGAGCCCGCCGAGCGCGAGCTGTTCGAGCTCCTGCTCTCGGTGCAAGGCGTCGGCCCGAAGGTGGCGCTTGCGATCGTCTCCGGCTCGTCCCCGGACGAGCTGCGCCGCGCCATCGCCCTCGAGGACACCGCGCGCTTCATGGCGATTCCGGGCATCGGCAAGAAGACGGCGCAGCGGGTCGTCATGGAGCTCCAGGAGAAGCTGGGCGCGGTCGGCGAAGCAGCCGAGCCCACTGCCCTCGAGCCGAAGCCGCACCTGGTCGCCCGCGATGCGCTCGTCGAGCTCGGCTACTCGATCGCGGAAGCGGAGGCTGCCCTTGCCGGCACCGATCCCGAGGCACGGCCGGAGGAACGCGTGCGCGAGGCGTTGAAGAAGGCCGCGTGAGGCTTCGCTTGCGATGCCGCTCAAGAGGCCACGCCGACATGTGCGCCGTGGCCGCTAAACCCCAGCCGCAAAGCAGCTCCGGTTTCGTGTGCGCGGAGGCGGTACCGTGACGAGCCAAGCAGCCGAAGAGACGCAGTTCCTGGCCCCGGCGATCCGGCCGGAGGAGGACGAGCTCGAACGCTCGCTCCGCCCTCGGACACTGGACGACTTCATCGGCCAGGACCGCGTCAAGGAGCAGCTCGCGATCACGCTCGAAGCCGCTCGTGCGCGCAACGAGGCTCTCGACCACCTGCTCCTGATCGGGCCGCCGGGGCTCGGCAAGACGAGCCTCGCGTACATCGCGCGCGAGGAGCTCGGCGTCGGGCTGCGCACGGTCGCCGGCCCCGCTCTCGAGCGGAAGGGCGACGTGGCCGCGATCCTGACCGGTCTCGACGAGCGCGACGTCCTCTTCATCGACGAGATCCACCGCGTCTCGAGTGCGGTCGAAGAGATCCTCTACCCGGCGCTGGAGGACTTCCGGCTCGACATCGTGGTCGGCCAAGGGCCCGCCGCGCGGACGCTGACGCTCGACCTGCCGCCATTCACGCTGATTGGCGCGACCACCCGTACCGGACTGCTGACGACGCCGCTACGGGACCGCTTCGGGATGACGTTTCGGCTCGAGCACTACGATCCGCCGGAGCTCGCTGCGATCGTCGTCCGATCGGCCCGCATCCTCGGTGTCGAGATCTCGAACGAGGCCGCAGCCGAGATCGCCGGCCGCGCGCGTGGCACGCCGAGAATCGCCAACCGAATCCTGCGCCGCGTCCGCGACGTCGCCGAGGTCCGTCACGAGGGAAAGATCACGCTCGAGATCGCGCAGGAAGCGCTCGAGCTGATGGAGGTCGACGAGGACGGCCTCGAGCGCTCGGACCGCGCCTTGCTGCGCGCGATCGTGGAGAAGTTCGACGGCGGGCCGGTCGGGCTCTCGACGCTGGCGGTCACGCTCGGCGAGGAGCCGGACACGATCGAGGACGTCTACGAGCCGTACCTGCTCCAGCTCGGATTCATCCAGCGGACGCCGCGCGGCCGCGTGATCACGAAGCTCGGCCGACGCCATGTAGGGGGGAGCGCGGCCGCCGAGCCGAGCCGCCTGTTCTAGCGATATGTCCGAGCCATGGCTTCCGGGCGGCGCCTCGCTCGACGACTTCGTGACGCGCATCCACGCGCAGATCGCGGGCTTCGCCGAGGAGCACGGCGTCGCGCAGGCGAAGGTCGAGGTCGAACTTCGCGACGGAGCGGTACACACCCTCGACAAGATCTCGGCCGAGCCCGGTTACGGCTTCGTGACGCTCTGCCCGCACCGAACCGGCGACGATCTCGAGGAGCTGATCGTCCCGCTTGCTTCGGTGACTCAGATCCGCATTTCGCCGGCGGAGGACGAACCGCAGTTCGGTTTCGCGCTGCCGGACGAGCCTTCTTCCGGCTCGTAACCGTCGCGGAGCCTTAGCCGATGTGCAGTCTGTCGATCTCGGCCCCGGCCGAAGCCGGCACCCAGATGTCGCCGAAGGCGGTGGCCGCGGGGAACGGGCCCGCGCCGACCGGGACGACGTCGATGACGTGGTTCGTCGCTGGGTCGATCCGCGAGACGGTGTTCGAGCGGTTGTTCGGCACGAAGACGGTGCCGTCAGCGGCGATCGCCGCGTTGCCCTTGAAGGCGCGGATCGCGTCGACGACCCCCGTCACGCTCTTGACGGGCCT
>Ga0111538_10014094_pt1 | contig 10549 bp, 6 predicted proteins | sample SoiMethybrSBSTD1_FD_79669 | JGI IMG/M metagenome (GOLD analysis project Ga0111538, IMG submission 79669) | Bulk soil microbial communities from a Populus tree surrounding site in Tennessee, USA - Soil MetaG P. TD hybrid SBSTD1 (version 2)... | ecosystem: Environmental > Terrestrial > Soil > Tree... | reverse complement strand
GGCGTCGGCTCGGCGTTGACGATGATGATCCGGGCGCCCGCATCTCTTGCCGCCGGAACCATCCCGGCGACGGGGTACACCTGGAGGCTCGTGCCGATGGCGACGATGACGTCGGCGTCTTCTGCCGCCTGCATCGCGCGTGCGATCACTTCCGGCACGAGCGGCTGTCCGAACGAGATCGTCGCGCTCTTCAGGATGCCGCCGCAGCGCGTGCACGGGGGATCCTCTTCGCCGGCACGCACGCGATCCAGCACGGCCTGCATCGGCCCTCGCCAGTCACACTGCAGGCAGACCGCGTCGTGAACCGTGCCGTGCACCTCGATGACGCGCTCGGGCGAGCTGCCCGCGCGCTGGTGCAGCCCGTCGATGTTCTGCGTGACGAGGGCATGAAGCTGGCCGCGGCGTTCGACCTCGACGAGCGCCCGGTGTGCGGCGTTGGGTGTGGCCCGCCACGCCGGATGCTCGAGGCGGCCCTTCCACGCCAGGCGGCGCACCTCCGGATCGGAAACGTAGTAGTGAATGTTCGAGAGCTTCTCCGCCTTCGGGTCCTTCGTCCACAAGCCTTGCGGGCCGCGAAAGTCGGGGATGCCGGAATCGGTGGAGATCCCCGCGCCGGTCAGCGCGACGAGGCGGGATGAGGCCACCACCCAGCTCCGTGCGGCTTCGACCCGTGCGTCCACTAGCTCTTCCCGAAACACGTCTCCAGCTCGTGGCGCGTTTGTCGATCCAGGCTGTCTACTGGAAACACCACGGTCTCGCCCTCGAACAGATTGACGATCGAAAGCGATGTGGCCGGTAACGGCGCTTGCAGTGTCGCCGACGCCCGGCCTGAGGTGCCCGAGCTTCCGTTTCCCATGTTTTCCTTTCCGGCCAGCGTGTGCGCAACCGATGACCGTCCATCGACGGAGACGAGAAACATGCGATCGGTCTGCGGCTCAGGCGACCACGTCAACTGCATTTCGCCGCGACGGGTGGCCCCCTCGCACCTGACGCTGAGCCGGTAAAGCGGCGAGTCCGTGTTCGGCTTTCGCGGCTGAACCTGCCGCACGATGCTGGCAGTGAGCGACGAGCCCTGTTCTGCCAATGGTTCAGTGCGCGTGACCGTCCATGTCCCGGCGCCTTCGGCCTGTGCCGTCGTGGCTGCCACCCAGGCGTCCCGTGTCGGCGGGTCGGGGATCGGCAACCCGGAGGCGCCCATGGCGCCGTTGCGCAACTTGCTCAACAACATCGCGGCCAATGCCGGATCGATGCGTGCGGCGTCGTAGTGCTCGAGCGACAGGCCGCCGTTTCTCGCCGCATCGGTGTGACAGGTCGCGCAATACCGGTGCACCAGCGCGTTCTGCTCCCGCGCCGGCATGTCCTGGGCTTCGGCGACGAGCGGGATTCCCAGCACCGAGAATGCTGCCCAGGTCACCACGATATTCGCGAGTCGAGCAGGATGCATGGCCCCTCCTGCCGGCTATTGTAGATAAACTACTGAGGAAGTCTTTGTCAGCGAGCCGGTCGAGCCGGCTCGTCCGGCCAGAGTGCTTTGCCGGACCGCTTCCAACTTGAAAAGGGCGACCGTCATGACCAGTCGAATACTCGCGTCGTTGAGCACGGCGGCGGGAATTGTCGCGTTGTGTGTATTCAGCGGCGCCCTGTTGTCGGGGCAGTCGCGGAGTGCTCCGCCTCCGCTCGTTGTCACCGCCCTCGCAGGCAAGCCTGTCGAGTACCACAGCCCTCGCACGCCTTGGGGCGATCCCGACTTACAGGGCGTCTGGTCGAGCGACGACCTCGAGAACATCCCGATGTCGCGGCCGGCGCAGTACAAGGAGCTTTATCTCGACGACGCACAGTTCGCGCAACGGCAGGCGCAGGTCGAGCGAGGCGCGAATCAACGAGACACGAGTGCCGACAGCACGTTCCGTTTCGACTATGCGCGCCGCGCCTTCCGGCAGACGTCGCTCATCGTCGATCCGCCGGACGGCAGGCTGCCTGCGATCAAGCCCGCCGTGCAGGGGCGAATCATGCCGCGCGGCACCTACGGACAGGGACCGCTCGATTCCTGGGAGGACTTCTCGCTCTACGAGCGCTGCATCACGCGCGGCATCGCCGGATCGATCCTTCGCGTGATCTACGGCAACGGCAACCGGATCGTCCAGGCGCCGGGTGTTGTGGCGCTCTCGTACGAGATGCTGCCCGACACGCGGCTCTTCTACACCGACGGACGCGCGCGCATCAATGCGTCGATCGGTCAGTATCTCGGCGACGCCCGGGCACGCTGGGAGGGTGAGGAACTGGTCGTCGAGACGACGAATCTCACCGACAAGACGGCCATAGGCGTCAACGGCAACGGGGTGCGCCACAGCAAGGAGATGATCATCACCGAACGGTTCCGCCGCATTGCCGACAACATGATCCAGTATCAGGCCACCTATGACGACCCGGCGACGTACGAGCACCCGTTCACCGTCTCGTTCCCGTTGACACCGCTCGATGGCGGCATGCTGCTCCCGTATGACTGCCATCCAGGCAACACCGCAATCTCGATGGCGCTGTCCGGCGAACGCGCGGAAGAACGGCGCGTGGCCGAGGACCTCGCCAGAGGTATCATCCGGCCGAAACGTACGGTGCAGGACGATGGCGCGGGCGTGGGTGCCGCGCTGCCGGCAGGACGCGGCGGCGGGCGGGGCCGCGCGGCAGGGCCCGGAGCGCCTGCTCCCGGTGTGGCGACAGGTGAAACCGATCAGGAAAGGTAGAGGACGCGAGGTGCCTATGAAGCGGACCCTTTTGCTGTCACTTCCATTCATCCTCGCGGGCGCCGTGGCCTCTGCGCAGATCCCGCTGCCGCCCGGCGCAAGCGCGCAGTCGCCGCAGGATCCCGGCTACAAGGAGCTCATCGCCAGTTGCAAGACTCCGCCGCCCGCTCCGGCAGCACGCGGCGGCGGACCCGGGCGTGCTGGCGCGGGAGCTGGAGCGCCCGCGGCGCCAGAGACGTTCCCGCCACCGCCTGCCGATTACAAGGTGGCCGAGATTCCCGGCGTCATCGCCGCGGGGCAGAAGTGGACCAAGGTCTGGGAGGTCAGCGGCAACAACGCCGACGGCATTCTTTCGGACAAGAACGGCGACATCCTGATCGCGCAGAACCATAACGCTGCGGTCGTGAAGCTGGACGCGGGCGGCAAGGTCGCGCCGGTCTACTCGGACACGCACACCGGCGGCGCACTCTCGATGAACAAGAAAGGCGAACTCTTCATCGTCGAGCGCGGCCTGCGGGCCAACGTGACGCAACTGACCCCGAAGCGGCGGATTCTTGCCGACAAGCTGCCGAACGGCGATCCGCTCGACCGGCATCGCGGTGTGCTCAACGACCTCACTGCCGACAGCAGGGGAGGCGCGTACTTCACGATGGGCGGGCTGTTCTACGCGGATCCCAAAGGAACCGTCACGCGCTATGGCGAGAACCTGGCGACCAATGGGGTGGTCCTGAGCGCGGATGAGAAGACCCTGTACGTGACGAACGCCGGCAGCGTCGCGGCGTTCGACGTGCAGCCAGACGGGTCGCTCAAGAACCAGCGCCAGTTCGTCATGCTGCCGACCCCCGGCGGCGACGGACTGACGATCGATTCACAAGGGCGCCTCTACGTCACCGCCGGACCCGCGTTGCACGTCGTGGCGCCGGACGGCAAGCTGCTGGGCAGCATCCCCGCACCGTACGGGTTGATCACAGCCGCATTTGGCGGAAAGGACAAGAAGACGATTTACGCCGTATCCAGCTTGACCGACCCGAATCGGCTGCAGCACGCGTACGTGTTCTCGATCCCCATGCTCGCTCAGGGGTACAAGGGGCGAGCGAAATAGAAGGGCGCTATACTCCACCGCGGTTCGCTCGAAACCATCAGGAGGTGTCGGATGGGCTCACGACGTCTGATCTCTATGGCGGCGGTGTTCGCATTCCTGTCGGCGGCAGCCGGCGCCGCGTGGGCGCAGGCGGCCCGGAATGGTTCGAGTGCCTCGGCGGAATCAGCACGCGCGACCGCAGTGCCCCGTACACCGTGGGGCGATCCGGACTTGAGCGGGGTGTGGACAACCGACAATATGCGTGGAGTTCCGCGCGAGCGTCCTGCCGAGTTCGGCACGAGGCGGTATCTCACCGACGAAGAGTACGCCAAGCGTGTGGCCCAGGACGCGAAGACCAAGGCGACCGAGGACAACCGGGTGGGCGCCTTCAGAAACGACGTCGGCACGCGCACAGTTCGTCAGACCTCGCAGGTTGTGGATCCGCCCGACGGCAAGATTCCGCTCAACGAGGAGGGGAAGCGCCGGGCGGCCAACCGCAGCCGGGGCAGCTTCGGCGAGGGGCCGTTCAACAGCCACGAGGACTTCACGCTCTACGATCGCTGCATCACCCGCGGCGCCGTCGGGTCGTTCGGCCCGGCTATCTACGGCAATGGCAGCGTGATCGTCCAGGGGCCGGGTGTCGTGGCGTTGAGCTATGAGATGGTCCACGACACGAGAGTCATCCCGCTCGACGGCCGTCCCCACATCGCGTCCACGACGCAGCAGTATCTGGGCGACGCTCGTGGTCACTGGGAAGGGGACACGCTGGTCGTGGAGACGAGGAACTTCACGGGCAAGACGGCCATTGCCGGCGTGCAGCACACCGAGGCGTTGAAGCTCACCGAGCGCTTCAAGCGGGTTGATGCATCAACACTCGAGTACGAAGCGACCATCGACGACCCCAACGTTTACACGCGGCCCTGGACGCTGGCCCTGACGCTCGCGTCTTCTCCCAATCACATGTTCCCGTACGAGTGCCACGAGGGAAATCTCGGCCTCCGCAACATTTTGAGCGCCGAACGGGCAGAGGACCGCGCCCTCGAAGAGGACCTGACGAAGGGGATCGTGCGCAAGCGCCGTTCCACGCAGAACACCGGCGAGAGCGAGCAGCCGTAGGAAATTTCCAACTACCAACTCCCGACTCCCGACTAAACGGGTGCCGCTCACCACCTCCTTGATCCACCGCGTCTTCGTCATATCGCGGTATGCTCGCGATTCATGCGCGTGAAGGAGGCCTCTTGAATTCCGGGTGCCCGCGAGTTGCTCACGCCGTTGCGGTCGCCGTCATGTTGGCGGTGGTCGCCACGTTTGTCGTGGCGACTCACGCACAGGACACAGGTCGAACCTCGTGGGGCGACCCGGATCTGCAGGGCGTGTGGACCAGCGAGATGCTTCGTGACGCAGGTGTCCCGTACGAACGCCCGAGGCAGTTCGGAAACCGCCTGTATCTGACCGACGAGGAGTTCGCCGCTCGACGAGCCAGGGCCGAGAAGGCTGGCTTCCGCAACGACTCGCAGACGTTCCGGCAGACGTCGCTCATCGTGGATCCGCCTGATGGCCGTTACCCCTCGCTGACCGCCGCAGCACTCGCGCGCTTCCGTCCGACGAGCCTTGGCACCTACGGGGACGGTCCGTTCGATAGCCCGGAGGACCTGACGCTCTACGACCGCTGCATCACCCGCGGCGTCGTCGCGTCGATCCTTCCGGTGGCATACGGCAACGCCTTGCAGATCATCCAGCTCCCCGGCCAGGTCGTCATTCGCTACGAAATGATTCACGAAACGCGCGTCATCCCGCTCGACGGCCGCCCGCACGTCGGCGAGGCCATTCGTCAGTACATGGGCGACGCGCGCGGCCACTGGGAAGGAGACGCGCTGGTTGTCGAAACGGCGAACTTCACCGACAAGACGAGCGTCGGCCGTAACGGCTACGGGCCCAGGCACACCGAAGCGCTGCGCCTCGTCGAACGTTTCACGCGTGTCGGCGAGGGGCAGATCGACTACGAGGCCACGGCCAGCGATCCGAAGACGTGGACCCGGCCCTTCACGTTCCGGTTTCCGCTCACGTCTCAGGCGAACTACCAGCAACTGCTTCCATACGAGTGCCACGAGGGCGGGAATTTCTACAACGTGGTCAACGTCCTCAGCGGCGCGCGCGCGCGCGACCGAGCGGCCGCCGCCGCCGCGAACAAAGGCGTCGTCCTTCCCGCCGACCCTCCCAACGCTCCGCTTCTCGACGGCGTGCAGCGCCTCACTGCCGACGACGGCAGCCGGTAGGACACCAGCAGCCCCGGTCAGCTTCCAATCTCCACTTCTAATTTCCAACTGGTTGTTGGGAGTCGGAAGTTGGGATTCAAGAAGCGACAGTCTCGGTCTGGGCTCGCCCCGAGACACCGTCAGCTGACATTTCTCTCGAGGCCCGGCGCTGCGATATCGCTGCGAGTTGCCCGATACCAAGATTTCTGTATTGACAACTAATATCAGCGAGATATACGGTTCGCGCAATTTTGAACCGCTCGTGTCCTCCGGCACCGACAGGAGAGGCTATGCGACGAACGACCACGGTGCTCCTCGGACTGCTCGCGTGGGCGGGCAGTGCCGCCCCCGGTTTTGCGCAAGGCTTGGGATCAATCGCGGGCGTCGTGAGAGACGGGTCCGGAGCCGTGCTGCCGGGTGTCACCGTCGAAGCGTCCAGTGCAGTCCTGATCGAGAAGAGCCGCACCGTTGTTACCGACGGGGCGGGGCAGTACACGATCGTCAACCTGCCCGTCGGCACCTACTCCGTCGCGTTCACGTTGCCTGGCTTCTCGACCGTGAAGCGCGAAGGCATCGAGACGCTCGCCAACTTCGTCGCCTCGGTCAATGCGGACATGCGCGTTGGCGACCTCGAGGAGACGATCACGGTCACCGGCGAGTCGCCAATCGTCGACGTGCGGAGCGCGACGACGGCTCGCGCCGTGACCCCCGACATCATTCGCGCGGTGCCGTCGGGCGCGACGATGTATCAGCTTGCGTCGATGATGACCGGCGTCGTGTTGAGCGGCGGCGCGTCCGTCGTGGACGTCGGCGGGTTGTCCGGATCGAATCCAGCCGCCCAGCTCAGCGCCCACGGCGGATTGCCGGGCGACGAAGTCCAGATGCTGGACGGGATCAAGGTGGGCAACATGCAGAGCAACGCCGGGCGCACGGGATACACGCTGTCCCCGTTGCTCTTCGATCAGGTGGACGTCGTCCTGTCCGGACAGCTTGGCGATTCGCCGACCCTCGGCGTGCAGACGAACGCGATTCCGCGGTCCGGTGGAAACACGTTCTCGGGCACCGTCCTGGCGAACGGCTCGGTGCCCTCGTTTCAATCCAACAACCTGACGGACCGTTTGTCGTCGCCCGCACCGGATCTGTCCAAGCCCGAGCCGTGGGGACTGACGTCGACATCGAGCATGAAATCGCTCTACGACGTGAACGCGAGCCTCGGCGGACCGATCGTGCGCGACCGTCTCTGGTTCTACGGCACCGGCCGGTACAACAGCAACCAGAGCTACGTCGCGACCCACTACTACGCGCGATACGGGTCTGTGATCGGCGGTCCGGCCGTCAGCGACATCGCCACCCCGACGTCGCTCGTGCGCGTGGTGGACTCGGACCAGCCGGCGTTCGACGACCAGTTCCTGTGGGACACGACGTGGCGATTCACGGCGGCCGCCTCACCGAACATGCGAGTCACCGGGTACGTGCAGGGCCAGCACAAGTGGTACAACCATTACACGATCGCGGCCACGATCTCTCCCGAGGCGACGCCGCGAGTGGATTGGCCGCGCGTCCTGGTGCAAGGGACCTGGACCTACACCCCCACCAACCGGCTGCTCCTCGAAGCGGGCGCCAACCGTCAAGGCGCGAACAACACGATCCTCCCGCGCGAGGACGAGATCACCGGGCTCCGCAATGTCGAACAGGGCGGAACGACCGTCGGCGGCATCGTCGTGCCGCCGATGACCTATGGCGCCTATGGCGGCATCACCTACGAGCCGGATCAGACCATCGAGGCTGGCAAGGCGGCGATGACGTACGCGACCGGAACCCACAATGTCAAGGTCGGCATGGACTTTCAAACCGGCCATCGAGGCCGTTTGAATCCAAACTTCTCCGACAACATCCAGTACCGTTCCCTGCTGTACAACATCAACCAGGCGACGGTCTTCGCTCCCGCGGGAAGCTACAAAACGAACCTGGATTACAACATCGGGCTCTATCTCCAGGATCGTTGGGCCTTCAAGCGTCTCAGCACCAGCGCCGGTCTTCGTTTCACCATTCAAAAGGAGTCGTACGACGCGTACACCACGCCGGGGTCTTCCACGTATCTGCCGAACCGGGTGCCGGTCTCCTTTCCGGCGGCAGATGTCGTGTCCTGGCGAGACGTGGATCCACGCATCGGCCTGACCTACGACCTGTTCGGTACGGGCAAGACGGCGCTGAAGTTCTCGGCAGCCAGAGCGGTGATCCAGGAGGGGATCAACACCGCCGACTCGCAGAACCCGGCGGTTGCCATTTCGACGAGTGTGGCTCGCACTGTGAACCGCCTGAACAGCGCCGGGCTGCCGGACTGCGATTTGACCAATCCGCTGCCGAACGGCGGCTGCGGCGCCTGGCTGACGAGCGGCTTTGGCGAGCCGATCCCGCAGACCGTGCTCGACCCATTGACGCTCACCGGCTGGGGCGTCCGTCCGTGGAACTGGGAGTTCTCCACGGGCGTTCAGCACGAGCTCATGCGGCGGGTCTCCATAGACCTGACGTACTACCGGCGTATCTACGGCGGCTTCCTGGTGACCGACAACACCGCGAATGTGAGGGAAGACTTCACGCCGTATGGCTTGATCGTGCCGGCGGACGAGCGCCTGCCGGCGTCGGGCCAGACGCTCACCGCCTTCGAGATCAACCCGGTGTTGAGGAGCGGACAGCCGTTCAGCGCGGTATCCAACTTCCGTACATTCGCATCGAACTACGGCAACCAGTACGAGCACTGGAACGGCTTCGACATCGCCGGCGTGGCCCGGCTCAGCACGGCGGTGTCGGCGCGCGGCGGCGTGTCGTTCGGCCAGCAGATGACCGACAACTGCGAGATCGTCGAGCAGTTGCCGGAGGTCGCCCTGAACGCTCAGTCGATGAGTATTCCGCGGGAATACTGCCACAACGAAACCGGATGGCAGCCGCAATACAAGCTGCTCGCGCTGTACGAGCTTCCATGGTGGGGATTGCGGGTCAGCGGGAATTGGAACAGCAGGCCCGGCACGTCGCTGCAGGCAGGTGTGATTTACACCCAGGCGCAGGTGGCGGCGGCGCTCGGGAGGAACCCGAGCGGCGGCGGAACGAGGACGGTGAACGAGATGCGGCAGGACACGGTCTTTGGCGATCGGCTGAACCAGATCGATCTGCGTTTCAGCCGAATCTTCCGATTCGGCACCGGCACGCTCGACGCCAACGTCGATCTCTACAACGCCTTCAACTCCGACGCCGCGCTGTCGTTCACCAACTCGTATTCGGGCGTCAACGGCGGCGCATGGATGAGGCCGACGGCGATCGTGCAGGGGCGGCTCTTGAAGTTGGGAGTCCGCTGGGATTTTTGATCGGAGATGGATGTGTCGATTCCCAACTGATCAACTTCAGTGGATCGTACCGCTCCTGAGGACTCGATGAAGCGAGAACGGCCTCGGAAGCCGGCGATCGATCGCCGGCAATTCATGAAGCAGAGCGCGGCCGGCGGTGTGGCCGCGCTCGTCACTCCCGCAGCCGTTGCGGCAGCCGGACAGTCGGCGCCTGCAGAGCCGCGGCCGACGCCTGAATCCGCGGCCGCCGCGCGTCACGCGTCGGACTTCATGGTGGACGTGTTCAAGTCGCTGAACATGGAATACATGTTCGCGATGTGCGCGTCGAGCTTCATCGGCATCCACGAGTCGATCATCAACTACGCCGGCAACCGGAACCCGGAGTGCATCACGTGCACGCACGAAGAGATCTCGGTGGCCATGGCGAACGGCTACGCCAAGATCGAAGGCAAGCCGGTGCTCGTCTGCGTGCACGGGACGGTAGGCACTCAACATGCGGCGATGGCGGTGTACGACGCCTGGTGCGACCGCGTGCCGGTTTACCTCGTCCTCGGCAACACCCAGGACGCTACCCAACGCAACGGTGAAGTCTTCTGGGTCCACAGCGCCCAGGATCCGTGCGCGCTCATCCGCGACATGACGAAGTGGGACGACAACCCGGCGTCGCTGCGCCACTTCGCCGAATCGGCGGTGCGCGCCTACAAGATCGCGATGACGCCGCCGATGGGACCGGTGGCGATTGCAGTAGACGATCACATGCAGGACGGTCACGCGCCACAAGACCTGCGTGTGCCCAGGCTCAGCGTACCGACGCCCCCGGCCGGTGATTCCGCGGCGGTGGCCGAGGCGGCACGCCTGCTCGTCGGGGCGGAGAACCCGGTGATTGTCGCCAGCCGCTGCGCCCGCACGCCGGCGGGGTTGAAACTGCTGGTGGAGTTGGCGGAGGCGCTTCAGGCCGGGGTCGTGGATCGGCGGCGGCGGCTGAACTTCCCGACCCGTCACCCCCTCAGCGGCGGCGCCGTCAACCAGGCCGACGTCGTCCTCGCGCTCGAAGCGGGTGACATCTCTGCCATCGCCGGCCAGGCCCAGCAGCGGAAGGCGAGAACCATCAGCATCACCGCCGGCGACCTG
>Ga0111538_10014093_pt1 | contig 10549 bp, 9 predicted proteins | sample SoiMethybrSBSTD1_FD_79669 | JGI IMG/M metagenome (GOLD analysis project Ga0111538, IMG submission 79669) | Bulk soil microbial communities from a Populus tree surrounding site in Tennessee, USA - Soil MetaG P. TD hybrid SBSTD1 (version 2)... | ecosystem: Environmental > Terrestrial > Soil > Tree... | reverse complement strand
CGAGCGCGATGCCGGACTCGGTCTCCCCCGCCAGGGTGGGCCCGGCCAGGAAGGCGGTGCCCAGCGCGGCGATCAGGCTGAACCCGAACATCACCAGGTTGAGCACGATCGAAGCCGTCAGCCGGGCCTGCCCGCTCGTGAGCGTGCTGGTGCCCGACTCGGCCGCCAGCCGGGAGAAGCCCCAGCCACTCACCAGGAGCAGCACGACCGTGAGCCCCACCAGGGCGAGCACCACGCGGCGGCGGACCGCCTCCCGCAGCGTCAGCGCCGCAATGGTCACCACCGTCCGGGCCGACGTCATCGCGGGCCTCCGTGGCCGTTGCTGGCGGCGTCGCCGGCGCGCAGGATGCCGAGCAGCCGCTCCTCCAGGCTGATGCGCGCCGGCTCGACCGCGTGAACCCGCGCGCCGAGGGCGACCAGGTCACGCACGAGGTCGGGCACGGCGGTCCCGTCGTCGTCGGGTGGCAGCGCCACCGTGAACCACTCGCGGGCCCGCTCCACCGCCCCGGTCGCGGCCAGCCGGGCCTCGGCCTCGGGCGACACGTCGCCCAGGTGCAGGCGGACCTCGCGCTGGCCGAGCAGCTCGGCCAGCGTCCCCGAGGCGGCGACCCGGCCCCGGTCGAGGATGACCACCCGGTCGCAGACCCGCTCGACCTCGCCGATCAGATGCGAGTTGAGCAGCACCGCCACGCCCTGGGCCTTCAGCGCCAGCACGATGTCGCGCACGTCGACCCGGCCCACCGGGTCGAGAGCGCTGGTCGGCTCGTCGAGGACCACCAGCTCGGGCCCGGCCACCAGGGCGACGGCCAGCCCGAGGCGCTGCTGCATGCCCTTGGAGAAGCCGCCCACCCGGTCGCCGGCCCGATCGGCCAGGCCGACCAGGGCGAGGCGCTCGCGCTGGTCCCTCCCCGGCACGTGGATGCCGGACAAGCGGACGTGGAGGGCCAGCACTTCGGCCGCGTTGAGCCACGGCTGGTAGCGGAAGAGCTCGGGCAGGTAGCCGACCCGGGACCGGGCGGACGGATCGGCCGCGGGCCGCCCGAGCAGCATGGCCTCGCCCGCGTCCGGGCGGACCAGGCCGAGCAGCAGCTTGATCACGGTGGTCTTGCCGGCGCCGTTGGGCCCGAGCAGCCCGACGACGTCGCCGCGCTGCACCTCCAGCGAGATGCCGTCGACCGCCTGGTGCCGGCCGTAGCGCTTGCGGAGGCCGGAGCCCCAGATGGCGGGCGCCGGCGGCAGGCCGGCGACCAGGTCTGCGACCGCGGGTGCTTCGGCAGCGGCGGTCACCGCAGCCCCTCGGCGACGGAGATGACCTCGTCGGTGTCGAGGGCACCGGCCACGACGGTCACCACGCCGTCCTCCACCCACATGACCGCCGCCATCGAGCGGTCCTGGGTGGCGAGCACCGTGGCCGGCTGGCCGTGGACCGTGGTGGTCGACGTGGTGACCTGGCCGGCGGGCACGGGCACCGGGAAGGTCGAGCTGCCGGCGTTGAACGTGCGCAGTGGCGCCGCTACCGCTTCGGGAAGGTTCGGGAGCGACAGCAGGTAGCTGCGCAGCGTCTCGAACGAGACACCGTCGGGCAGCGACGAGTACGCCGTGGGGGCGACGGCGCGCCCGACCACCAGGGTGGGCACGCCGGTGCCGTGTTCCCACACCTCGGCCACGCCGGGGCCCGCCACCAGGCGCACCTGGCTGCCGTCCAACCCGGGCGGAGGCGGAGGCAGCTCTTCCCCGGCCTCGGCCGCGGCCTGGGCGGTCCGCTCCTCCGAGAAGGTGAAGGTGGCGCTCACCTCGCCGCCCACCTGGTACTCCGGCTCGCCGCTGACGCCCCGAGGCAGCGTGGCCACCTCCGGCAGGTCGAGGCCGGTCTCCGCCTCCGCGGCGGCGGCGTCGAGGACCGGGTGCACGTTCGGGTCACCGGTGACCACCACGTCTCCGTAGGCGCTCAGGTCGGGCAGGGCGTTGAGGTCGGTGGCGCTGATGCTGACCGGAGCGATCCGCTCGGTCCGGAAGATCTGCACCCAGCCGCCGGCGGCCGCGGCTCCCGCGCCCACCACGATGGCGGCCGCGGCGACGCCGGCCACCACCGGACGGCGCAAGGTGGCGCGGAGCCGCCCCGCACGGGGCGCCGCCGCGCGCACCCGTGCGGGTTCGGAAGCAGCCGCTGCCGCCGTCAGGCGCCGCCAGGCGGCGGTGAGGTCGACGTCGGCACTGAGGCCCACGTCGGTCGCCAGGGCCGTCTGCACCAGGCCGGCATCCTCGCGGACAGTGGCCAGCTCGCGGACGCACACGTCGCATCCGCCAATGTGCTCGCGGTCGGTGTCGGCCACACCGGCCGGCTCGTCGAGCAGCCGGCGCAGCACCCCTTCAGTCGGATGACGCATGGCGGTTCAGCTCCTTGCGCAGGGCGGATTCGGCGCGCCGCACCGTGGTGCCGACGCTGCCGGGGGACAAGGCGAGGGCGGCGGCGACCTCGGCGTAGCTCAGGCCGCTGTGCCGCAGCACGAGCGCCACGGCCTGCTGGCGCGGCAACCGGGCGAGGGCCGTGCGCACCCGGCTGCGCTCCTCGGCGGTGACCACGGCCTCGGCCACGTCGGACACGACCGCGTCGCCGTCGGCCGCGACGATCCCCTCCCGCGACACGCGGCGGCGCCGCGAGCGGATCAGGTTCAGTGCGGTATGCGCGGCGGCGACGGACAGCCAGCCGCGGGCCTCGCCCAGGGGAACCGACGAGCGGCCGAACGAGAGGAACACGTCCTGGGCGACATCCTCGGCCTGGTCCCGCGACCCCAACACCCGGGCGGCCACCCCCACGACCAGCTGGTAGTGGCAGCGGAAGACCTCGTCCAGGTCGGCGCGCACGTCGCGGCCACCGGCCACCCCCGCGAGGGTTGGGGGGACGGCCGCAGCCGCCGGTCGTGGGTGTTGAACCACCTCCATGTCTCTACAGCACCGCGGGAGACCGGATTGTGACAACGGCACCTCGGCGGCTTTCCCTCCGTGCCAGCATGACGGCGTGCACCCGCTCGACGACCATCCGCTGCGCACGCTGTTCCGGGCGCCGCGGTCCGGCACGAGGCGGGCGTCGTCGTGGGACCGCACGGGCGGCAACGACGACTACGTGCGGGTCCCGCCGGGCGGCACGACCACCCTGCTCGACGTGGCGGGCGCGGGGTGCGTCACCCGCATCTACGTGGCGCTGGCCGCCTACGAGCTCACCGACCTGCGGGACGGCATCCTGCGGTGCTGGTGGGACGGCGAGGGGGCGCCGTCGGTCGAAGTGCCGGTCGGCGACTTCTTCGGCGTCACCCACGGGAGGGTGCGGGAGTACTCGAGCTTCTTCACCACCGTGAACCCGGGCATGGGCGCCTCGCCCGGGCTCAACGCCTACTTCCCGATGCCGTTCGCCACCGGGGCGCGCATCGAGATCGGGAACCGCGCCGACGCCTTCCTCGGCGGGCCGCTGGGCATGGTGTGGTTCCACATCGAGTACGAGACCTTCGACGAGCCGCCGCCGGAGGACGTGCTGCGCTTCCACGCCCAGTACCGACAGGAGCGGCCGACGGCACCGGCGATGGAGCCCCGCGACACCCAGCTCCACCCCGGCGTGAACCTCGACGGCGACCACAACTACGTGGCGCTGGAGGCCCAGGGGAAGGGCCAGATGGTCGGGCTCGTGCTCGAGGTCGAGAACATCGCCGGCGGGTGGTACGGCGAGGGCGACGACATGGTGTTCGTCGATGGCGACGCCTGGCCGCCCCGCATCCACGGCACCGGCCACGAGGAGGTGTTCGGCGCCGGGGCGTGCGTGCTGCGCGAGTACTCCCGGCCCTATGCCGGGTTCCACCTGGTCGAGGACCGTGAGTACCGCGGTCTGGTGGGCATGTACCGGTGGTATGTGGCCGACCCCATCCGCTTCGACCGGTCGCTCCGCTGGACGATCGAGCACGGCCATGCCAACAACTTCGGCAACGACTACACGTCGGTCGCCTACTGGTACCAGACCGAGCCTCACGGCCCGTTCCCCGCCCTGCCGGGGCGCGATGCCATGCGCCCGCCGCTGCCGGCCGGGTTCGACGAGGTGCGGCAGGAGATCTTCACCGGCATGGCCAAGCTCGTCGGCCCGGCCGAGAACCTGGCGCGCGTGGCCCAGTTCGCCGAGCCGTACTACCGGGGCGAGTTCGACCTCGCGCTGGAGCGGCTCCGAGCGCTCGACCTGCCGTAGCCGGTCCCGCTGTGGCCTCGTGGATCAGGGCCCGGCAGCGTAGGCCTGGTCGCCGACCAGCCGGACCACCTCGTCGGGCGTGCTCGGGCCGTCGTGGATGAGCCGGCCGTCCCGCAACGCCAGGCACCGGTCGACCCGCTCGACGTAGGAGGGCTCGTGGGTGGCGACCACGATCGCGGCCCCCGCGGCGTGCGCCTCGTCGAGCAAGCTCAGCAGGGCCTGGCGGCCGGGGACGTCGAGCCCGACGAAGGGCTCGTCCACCAGCAGCACCTGGAACGGTCGCACCAGCCCGACCGCGAGCGCGGCCTTCTGCCGCAAGCCCCGGCTGAACCGGGCCGGCAGGTCGTCGGCCCGCTCCGCGAGCCCGATGGCCGCGATGAGCTCGTCGAGCTGGGCTTCCGAGGCGTCGACCCCGTGGAGGCTGGCGATGTAGGCGAGGTGCTCGCGCACGCTCAGGTCGTCGTAGAGCACCGGGTTGTCCGGGACGAACGAGAGCGCGGCCCGGGCCTCCGGCGCCCCCACCGGGTAGCCCGCCACCTCGATCTCGCCCGCGGTCAGCTCGAGCAGGCCGGCCGCCAGCCGCAGGAACGTGGACTTGCCCGACCCGTTGTGGCCGACCAGCGCGACGCGCTCGCCCGCGGCGACGGCGAGGTCCAGGGGTGCCAGGGCCACCAGGTCCGAGTACGACTTCGAGGCTCGCCGGGCGACCAGGACACCGGTCAGGGGCGGCGGCGGGGGGACGCGGCGGGGCCGGGTGCCTTTGTCCTGCGCGAGCCGGGCGCGCCGGCCGGCCATGTCACGGGAGCGACGGCGGGGCGCCGGGGTCCGGGGAGCGTCGGCGGGCTGGGTCATCGGCGAGCGTCCTTCTGCGGGGCGAAGGCGGCCTGGAGCGCCTGCTGCAGGGCCTCCCGGGAGTGCAGCCAGGCGACGAACACGCCGAACCCGGCCACCACGGCCAGGGCGGCGATGCCGGCGGTCGCCGTGGCCGAGCCACCAGCACCGGCCGCCGCCCGGGCGGCCAGCACCGGCAGCGTGCCGGCGATGGCGAGCACGAGCGGGCGGGCGATCCGGAACGCCTGGTAGGCGCCGGTCACCTCGGGCGGCATCAGCATCGCCTCCATCGGATCGGGCGTCGACACCAGGCTGGCGCCCGCGCCGGCCAGGCCGGCCAGCGCCGCGGCCGGGGCGCAGATGAGGGCCAGCTCCAGCGCGCCGGTCCCGGGCTCGACCAGCACGGCCGCGGCGACGCCCACGGCGGCCACCAGAGCCATGACGGCCACCGCCACGGGCAGGTGCCGCACTCGCAGGGAGGACGCCGCCACCGGCACCGACTCGGTGAGGCTCGGGTGGTCGAGCTCCTGCGCCATGGCCTCGGTGGCGTCGAGCCCAGCCAGGAACAGGGCGACGCCGGCCAGGGCGAGCAGCGGAGTCGTGCCCGCCCACACCCCCCGCAGCGCCAGTCCGGCCACGACCCCGAGCAGCACCAGGCGGCCGACCCGGGCCGCGGGCCAGCGCAACGCCCCCCGCAGGCCCCGGCGCCACACTGCCCGTCGCTCCGTCCCGCGGACCCGCAGGCGGACCCAGGGCCGGAGCCGCGGCAGCTCCAACGCGAGCTGGCGACGCAGCACCACGACCGTGCGGACGTCCTGGAGCGTCGCGGCGAAGCGGAGCTGGCCGACCAGGCGCGAGCGCCGCTCGGCGGACTCCAGCGAGACGCGGCCCAGCCGCGCCAGCCCGGCGCCCAGCACGAGCAGCGAGATGGCGACGGCGACGATCCCGGGCGCGGCCGGTTGCACCGGCCACATGCCGATGCGGCCCCACGGGGCGGTCGGCGACGCCGGGATCACCCCGGCGACGTCGGCCGCGGCCGCCCCGACCAGCCCGATGGCGAGCGCAGTGCCCGCCCACGACGGCAGGCGCAGGGACGACGCCAGCAGGGCGGCACCGAACGCGAGGGCGACGGTGGCGAGCGTGAAGGACGTGGCGCCGGCCGTCCAGCCGGCGGTCGAGCCCGCGAGCCGGTGGGCGGCGAGGAAGCCGACCGCCAGGCCACCGCACGCGGCGACGAACAGCTGGAACCGCAGTTGGCGCAACGCCGGTCCCCGCAGCGCCCGGCCCCGGTCGACCGGCGATAGCAGCACGTGGCGCACATCGGCCTGCTCGAGCACGAGGGGCCCGCCCCGGCTTCCCGACCGGAGCCCGACCGCCAGTACCACGGCCGCGGCCAGCCCCAGCCACGCGTCACCCGAGCGGGTGACGTCGGCCATCTGGCTCGCCGACAGCGCCCCGTCGCCGATGACGCCCGCCAGCGCGTAGAACGCCACGGCGCAAGCGATCCCGGTCAGCTCGGCGTGGTACAGCGCGTCGATCCAGGCCAGCTCGGCGATCCGTCGCCGCTTGCGCCAGCGGCGCCACTCGGCGAGCGAGTACTCGAGGTCGGCATCGGGGTCGGCGGTGAACACAGCGACGCCAAAATGGCACGTCAGCGGCGCGCGTGATAACTCCTGCTCCCCCAGGGGCCGCTCCGCTCGGGACCATGGGGCGAACGCACTCGGCTGGCGGCCCGGCGCGGGCCGTCAGGCCGGGGCGCCCGCGAGGTCCGGGGTGTGGTGCCGGAGGAGGGCGCGCCACGGGGCGGGGATCCGCATCCGGCGCCAGGTGCCCTGCGCTTGGGCGAGGCGGTCGGCCACCACGTACAGGACGGCGGGATGGTGGCCCAACCCGACGTGGCTGCCCAGCACCTCGATGGTCTCGTGCGGCCCGGTCGCGGTGTCCACGCAGGCCCGCCAAGGAACGACGCCATCGCTGCGGCTGAAGACCGACGTCGACGGCACCGGCAGCGGCCCGTCCTCGCCGGGCGGCACCGAGCGGAACGGGCTTCCGAGGGTCACGACCGCTCGCACCGCGTCCGGGGCGCGGCGGGCGATGCCGCGGGCGTAGATCCCACCTAGGCTCCAACCGACGATGCTCATCGGCCGTGGGTCCTGCGACCGCAGGTCCGCCACGCGCCGGCGCAGCCGGTCGATCGTCTCCGGCGACGGGACGTTGATCCCCAGCCGCCAGCCGTGGACCCGGTAGCCACGGCCACGCAGGAACCGGCGCAGCGGGATGGTCGAGCGATCGTCCGCCCCCAGTCCGGGCAGCACCAGCACCGGATGGCCGTCCCCTCGCGGCGCGCCCGCCAGCAGGGGCCGGGCCGCCTGGAGCAGGACCAGCTCCCCGAGGGCCCGCGGCGCCTCGGCCGCCAGCAGCAGCCGGCTGGGACGGCGAACCTGGTCTGAGCCTGCTGCGCTCATCGTGCGACCCACGGTACCGTTGCGCCGCAGGGAGGGCGACCATGAAGCAGCTGTCCGGCCTCGACGCCTCGTTCCTCTACGTGGAGACGGGCGCGCAATTCGGCCACGTCTCCAGCCTGTCGATCTATGCCCGGCCCGAGGACGATCCCGGCTACGACCCGTTCGCGGCCTGGCGCGCCCAGATCGAGCGCCGGCTCCACCTGCTCGAACCCCTGCGGCGCCGCCTGCGCGAGGTGCCGCTCGGCCTCGACCACCCCTACTGGATCGAGGATCCCGACTTCGACCTCGACTTCCACGTCCGCCACAGCGCGGTGCCCCCACCGGGGCGCGACGACCAGATCGCCGAGGTCGTGGCCCGGATCGTCGGGCGTCCCCTCGACCGCAGCCGCCCGCTGTGGGAGACCTACGTGATCGAGGGCCTACCCGACGGCCACTTCGGCATCCTCACCAAGGTCCACCACGCCACGATCGACGGGGCCGCCGGGGCCGAGCTGCTGGTGCTGATGCTCGACGGCGACCCGGAAGGGGACGTGCTGCCGCCCGCCCCCGAGGTGGCCGAGCCGGTGCGGCGCGTCCCGAGCGACGGCGAGATGCTCGCCCGAGCCGCGACCAACCTCCTCCACAAGCCCGGCCGGGCCCTGCTGCTCGGCGTCCGGACCGTGCGAGAGCTGGGTGTGGCACTGCGCAACCCGATCCTGATCTCGGCGGCCAACCAAGCCCGGGCCGGGCTGCGCGGCCCGCTCGGCGCCGTGCTCAACGCCGGCCGCACCCGGGCGCCGGAGGGCGAGGTCAAGGGGTCGATCCCGACGGCCGCGCCCCGGCTGCGGTTCAACGCCGCCATCACGCCCCACCGCCGGTTCGCCTTCCACTCCACGTCGCTGAGCGCGGTGAAGCAGGTCAAGAACGCGCTCGGGGCCACCGTCAACGACGTCGTCATGGCCATGTGCGCGGGCGGGCTGCGGCGCTGGCTGGAGGACCACGACGAGCTGCCCGAGATCCCGCTGGTGGCGATGGTCCCGGTCTCGATCCGCAGCGGCGACGAGGCCGAGCGCTGGACCAACCGGGTGTCGGCCATCTTCGCCACCCTCCCGACCGACGAGCCCGATCCCATCGCGCGGGTCCTCCGGGTGCACGAGGCCATGGTCGACGCCAAGGGCCTGTTCGATGCCGTGCCGGCCGAGGCGCTCACCGACTTCGCCCAGTTCCCGCCGCCGGCGGTGTTCGCCCGCGCCATGCGCACGGCCACCCGGCTCACCGCCAGCCGCTTCATGCCCCCGGTGAACGTGGTGATCTCCAACGTGCCCGGGCCCCGCCAGCCGCTCTACACCGCGGGCGCGCAGATGCTGCACTACTACCCGGTGTCGACGATCCTCGACGGGCAGGGCCTCAACATCACCGTGCAGAGCTATCTCGACTCGCTCGACTTCGGCCTCGTGGCCTGCCGGGAGCTGGTGCCCGACCTCTGGGACCTGGTCCACGCCATCGTCGACGAGCTCGGGTTGCTGGCCAAGGCCGCGGACGTCGACATCACCGCTGATTAGCGGTTGCGCGCCAGCAGGGCGAGCAGCTTCAGGATGGTGATGTACAGCCACACGAGCGTGACCATCAGCCCGAATGCGAGGTACCACTCGAGCTCCTTCGGCGCCCCGGCCTGCACGCCGGACTCGATGGTGCCGAAGTCGAGCACCAGGCTCAGCGCGGCCAGGACGATGGCGATCAGCGTGACCGCGATGCCGACGGTGCGGAAGCTGTCGCTGTAGAGCCATGACCAGTTGAAGATGGAGAGCACGAACACGAACGTGTAGAGCAGCATGAGGCCGCCGATCCCGGCGATCACCCCGAACGCCATCCGCTGCGTCGGCCTGACGATGCGGGTGACGTACAGCACCAGCGCCACGAGGAAGACGCACCCGGTCGAGAGCACGGCCGCGCCCACGATGCCCTCGGTCTGCGCGTCGAACGCGGCCGAGATGGCACCGAGGCAGAAGCCCTCGCACACCGCGTAGAGGATCCCCAGCAACCTTGCCCTCAGGGGTTGCACGGCGATGAAGATGCCGAGGAAGAGGGCGGCGAAGCTGGCCAGCCAGAACCCGCCCGGGATGGTCACGGTCGTGTTGGCGTACCCGCTGCCGAGATCGGTCCCGGTGGGCTGGACGGCCGAGGCCCACCCCCAGGCCCCGCCGGCCACGAGCACGGCCAGCAGGACCAAGGTCTTGAAGCCGATGCCCGCCACCGTCATCGGCCGGGCCGCGGTCGCCCGGAGGTTGGTCTCGACGAAGCTCTCGCTCAGTGCCGGATTGCCGGAACGGAGTCCCGACGATCCCGTCGTGGTCGTTGCCATCCAGCCTCCCGACGCCCAGCTGTCCGGGGGGGATGCTTGCACATATACGGGACGTCGATGCCGCCGTACGCTCGCGGCCATGGCCAAGCGCACGAACAGGGCGAAAGTGGCCGCCGCACGCGACCGCATGCCGAAGAAACCGTACGAACGCGAGCTGTTCCGGCTCCAGGCCGAGATGGTGAAGGCCCAGGAGTGGGTGAGAGCCGAGGGTCATCGCCTGGTCGTGGTCTTCGAGGGGCGTGATGCCGCGGGCAAGGGCAGCACCATCAAGCGGGTGGCGCAGTACCTCAACCCCCGCGTCGCCCGCATCGCGGCACTCCCCGCCCCTACCGAGCGCGAGCGCACGCAGTGGTACTTCCAGCGCTACATCTCCCACCTACCGGCCGCGGGCGAGATCGTCCTGTTCGACCGGTCCTGGTACAACCGGGCGGGGGTGGAGCAGGTGATGGGCTTCTGCACCCCCGACGAGTACCACCGCTTCCTGCACCAGTGCCCGATCTTCGAACGGATGCTGGTCGAGGACGGAGTGCTCCTGCGGAAGTACTGGTTCTCCGTGAGCGACTCCGAGCAGGAGGCGCGCTTCCGGTCGCGGCTGGAGGACCCGATGCGCCAGTGGAAGCTGTCGCCGATGGATCTCGAATCCATCACCCGGTGGGAGGACTACTCACGCGCCAAGGACCAGAT
>Ga0111538_10014092_pt1 | contig 10549 bp, 6 predicted proteins | sample SoiMethybrSBSTD1_FD_79669 | JGI IMG/M metagenome (GOLD analysis project Ga0111538, IMG submission 79669) | Bulk soil microbial communities from a Populus tree surrounding site in Tennessee, USA - Soil MetaG P. TD hybrid SBSTD1 (version 2)... | ecosystem: Environmental > Terrestrial > Soil > Tree... | reverse complement strand
GTGCAAGACGATATCACACATACACTTGCCAGATTCGATTCTGCCCATATCGAGAAGGCGCTGAACGCGATCAAATGAGGCGATGCACTCTATTTGAGCATTTGCTACATAGCTGTAGCATGCATTGATGGACGATTCTGTAGGTTAACCAAACGGAGACTAGGAGAATGGACAAGAGCTTCAGCAGCGCCTCAACCGCCGAGATGTTGACGCCGATGGCTTCCACCACGGAGATGCTCGCCGCAGGTCCATCCGTGTGGACTCTCGACGCCTCGCACACTCAGGTGGGTTTCGCCGTCAAGCACCTCATGATCTCGAATGTGAAGGGTCGATTCGCCGAAGTCTCAGGCTCGGTGCAGCTCGACCCGACAAAGGAGCCGAAGGTCGAGATCTCCATTGCCGCCGCCAGCATCATCACTGGTGAAGGCAAGAGGGACGCACACCTCAAGTCCGCGGACTTCCTTCACGCCGAGCAGTTTCCGGAACTGGTCTTCCGCGGTGGCAGGGCCGAAGGCGACATCGGCTCTCGTTTCGCGCTCCACGGAGAGCTCACCATTCGCGGCGTTACCAGGCCGGTGACGCTACAAGTGACCAACGAGGGTCGCGTCATCGATCCTTGGGGTAACGATCGCATCGGCTACTCTGCAACCGGTGCTATCAACCGGAAGGATTTCGGACTCGAGTGGAACATGGCGCTCGAAACCGGCGGCGTGCTGGTTGGCGACGAGGTGAAGATCTCGATCGAGACGGAAATCGTAAGGCAATAACGGGAAGTCGGATGTCGGAGGTCGGATGTCGGATAAACTGCACTACCGATCAAATCAGATCTGATCGGGAAGCAGTTTGTCCGACCTCTGATATCCGACCTCTGACATCCCAGTTCTCATGCACCTGCAGCTGCCGCCGTCCCATCGCTCGCGATCGTAAAGCGCAGCCTCGCTGCGATCCCACCCTCCGCATCCAGCCGTTGCGCCGCGTCGCCCGACACATGCTCCACACGGGCGCCCTCATCGAACGCGCGCCGGATCGCATCGACCGCTTCATCCGAGTGATCCTGCACGAACGCTGACGTCAGGAAGAGCTCACGCACCTGGCCGTTCACCAGCGCGCGTTCGATTTCTTTCACGCCGACGGCGCCGGCGCCGCCGCGTGCCTTGGCGTCAACTACTTCATTAACCAGCTCGAGATCTTCCCGCGCGCGCAGTCGCGACGCGTGTTCACGCGCAACTTCAGCCAGCGTCGCGTCAGGCGCGTGCACGTCCAGCGAAATCACCGACGTCCGCGACGCAAACCGCTGGTTGAGCCGTCCCGCCAGTGCGGACGCGACCACCGGTATTCCACCCACCAGGATCCACGCATCCTGGCCCGCCAACGATTCCGCCTTTGCCGCGGCCTCGGCGAGCATCGAATCCGTACTCTTTCGCAGTTCCCGCTGCGCGGCGTCGCTTCCGGCCGTGCCTCGCGTGCCCGAGCTGAATCCCTGGGGCGCGGGGCGGCTCATGTGATACGGCGTGTGGATGTTGACCTCGCGATCGAACGAATCCACGAGTGAAACCGTGCGATCGACATAACGATGGATGCGAACGCGGGCCCGGTCGGCAACGAGCACCAGCACAGGACGCGCTTCCTTCAGCACGCGGATACACGGCGCCATGTTGGCGCCCTTCGCCCACGTCGCAACGGTTGGAACCGGAACGGGCACCACCGCGGCGTGATGCACTTCGCGCGGCGTAAAGAGTCCCATCCAGCCCGGTGCGTCGTCGCCCGGAATGAACTCGTCAGCGTTCTTCAACGCGAGCTCGCGTGTCGCGGCGAAGTCTTCGCGCTCCGAATGCGACGCCTTGGAGAGGAGTCCTCCGATCGCGTCGAGCGAATTCCGCAGTTCCGTGCGCCATTGTCCGCGTGCGGCGCCGTTCGCGAGCTCGCCGTTGATATAGACGCTCAGGACGGTCCGGTCACGCAGGGCGTTTTCGAGCTTCGTGAGTTCCGCGTGGTTCAGCATGTGCCAGCCCTCCACTGGTATCTCAGCGATACTCAGTGATACCGCAAACGCGCGCCGTCGGCCAACAGGAGTAGGACTTTCAGGGTTCTCGCTGACGACGACGCCAGCGAACCGCTCTTTATTGCGGTCTCACTCGCAGCTTCACGGACTCGATAATGCGGTTTTCGAGGACGCCGCTGGATCCGCAAGCAACCGCAGACTTCGCTACGCCCTCGGTGGATTGGGCGCCCGCGAACAGCGTAACCCGCAATCGCGATGTCATTGGACCGGTGGAATCCATGAACGCAGCTACGGCCATCGTGACGCGGAACGAATCGGCGTTTGGCCCGGTCACGCCCTGACCACAATTGAGGTACGTCGACAGGGGTAATCCGGCGAGGCTTCGCGACTTGATCAAGCGACCATTCACCAGGTACCGGCCAACGGAGTCCGCTATCGGAGCGGGTATGCCGAGCTCGAACAACACCTGCCGCGTCGCAAAGAAAACCGCACCGGCGGCCGCCGGCAGCGCAGCGACGACGGCGCTCGAATCGAATGGCAGGGCCGCCTGATAGCCCGGAAGCCTGACGGCGCGCGGCTGTGCGCCGACCGGCAGCGCCAGGAGGAAAGCCAGCCCGAAGCCAGCCAATCCGTGTCGCCCGCCAGTCGACATACGCTTCTCCTTGTGTCGGTGACTCCTGTCCTACCTCACCGCCCCCTTGGGTCCGCGATACAGCCACTGGGTCTCGTAGTCGCGCGTGAGCGGTGCGTTGGTGAGCATCGCGCGCACCATTTCCACCGGCATCGCGCCGCCCTGGAGGATCGCGTCGTGGAAGGCCTTGTTGGTCATCCGGCCCGAGCCCACCAGCTCGTTATGCAGGGAGCGGAACTGCAGCCCGCCCATCATGTAGGCCAGCTGGTAGAGCGGGGGATACGTTCCCAGGAAGCTGCGCCGCACTTCCGCCTCGGCGTTGGCACGCTCGTGGCCGACCCGGTCAACCAGGTAATCAATGGCCTGCTGCGGCGACATGGTGCCGAGGTGGAACCCTAACGAGAAGATGATCCGGGCGCTGCGGTGCATGCGCCAGAAGAGCGCGCCGATGCGGTCCTCGGGCGTAGCATTGAAACCCAGGTCCCACATCAGCATTTCCCAGTAGAGCGACCAGCCCTCCGTCCAGAACGGCGTTCCGAACGCCGAGCGACGGTGCGCCTCGTAGCGCGTGTTCATGAATCCCTGCAAGTGGTGCCCGGGAATCAGTTCGTGATAGACCGTGGCGTGCGACAGGTGCGGGCTGTTGCCCCGCATGCTCATCAGCTTTTCCTCGTGCGTCATGCCGTCCGTGGGATATGAGACGAGGATGATCTCGCCGCCGAGGAAGAACGGACTGACGCGCTGGCGCTCGGGTGACATCATCTCGATGCGCCAGATATCGCGCGCGAGTGGCGGCACGGTGACGAGGTTCTTCTGCTCGACGAAGTCGATCGCCTCGAACGCCAGCCGGCGAATGAGTTCCGGCTGGTCACCGGGCTCCACGTACTTCTCCTTCACCTTGTCGAGCGCCGCCTTCCAGTTGTCGCCGAAGCCAAGTTCGCGCGACGCCTTCTTCATCTCATTTTCGCTCCAGGCGAACTCGATCTCGGCGATCTTGATCAGGTCTTCTGGATCGTAGGCGATCATTTCATCGCGCAGGTCGGCGATGATCGCTTCGCGGCCGATCGGGTCACCGATGATGGGATCGGGTTGTCCGGCGCGGAACCCGACGATCCGCTCGTGCAGCGTCTTGTAATAGGCCGTCATGAGCGAGTCGGCCTTTCTGTATGGATCGCGTGCCCACCAGGTGAAGAGCGGATCGTAGCCGGAATAGAAGTCGTACCAGCTTTTCAGGTCGCCCTTGAGTGAGTTGAGCAACTCAGCGGAACGATGCGCGACGACTTTGTTCATCTTGAGCGGCGCGATCTCGCCGTTCTGCTGTGGCTTCTGGCCTGTGGCCTGTGGCTTCGTGGTATCTGACGCGGACAGTCCCGCAATAACGGCCTTCGATACGTCTTCGACTTTCTTGCCGAGATTTACCAGCGCCACGGCCGCTTTTTGCGGGTCGACTTTTTCCATGCGACGCCGCGCGTCGATCAGCGTGAAGATGTCGTTTCCGAAGGGGAGGACCGGTGCCGATTCGGCCCACATCTTGTCTTCGCGATCGAGCAGGGACATCGAATGGCGCAGGGTGTGGTTCATCAACACGTAGTCGATGCGACCCTGCTGGCTGAGCTTGTCAAAATCGAGCTCGCGCAACCGGGATTGCCAGCCGCGATAGTATTCCTTGAAGCGCTGCCGGCGAACCGGCGAATAGTCGACGGTCCACCGCCGATTGAGCGCGCCTTCATCGGTCGTAAATCGCGTCACGATGTCCCGCAGTTCGCTTTCGGTGCCACGGGGCGCGAGTAGCGGCGCGAGCGGTGGCACGTACTGGGCCCCGTCAACGCCGGTTTGGAGTGTCGTGTTTTGGGCGCGGAGTGGTGCGGCAACGAGCAGGACGGACAGCGCAGCACGCAAGCGAAGCATCTGATCCTCGAACGGGGAACTGTTTGTCGAATCTTGCGCTTGTGTAACAGTCGAGGCCAGAGGTCAGAGGTCAGAGATGACCAGTCACCAGTCACCAGTCACCAGTCACAGGTCACAATGATGGAAAGAGCAACGTTAGCCGGCGGCTGCTTCTGGTGTCTCGAAGCGGTCTATCAGGAAGTCGATGGCGTGAAGTCCATCACGTCGGGATACGCGGGTGGGCATGTACCCAATCCCACGTACGAAGCGGTGTGCACGGGCACGACGGGTCACGCCGAAGTGGTACAACTCGAGTTCGATCCCGCGAAGGTGAGCTATCGCGAGATCCTCGAGATCTTTTTTGCGATCCACGATCCGACGACGTTGAACCGGCAGGGGGGTGACAACGGGCCACAATATCGATCAGCCATCTTCTGGCACGATGAGGCACAGCGGGACACGGCGAACGAGGTGATCGCGTCGTTCACCGCGGAGAAGGCGTTTTCGGATCCGATCGTCACCGAGGTGACCAAGCTCGATCGCTTCTGGCCGGCCGAGTTGTACCACCAGGACTATTACCGGCGGAATCCCGCGCAACCGTATTGCGCGTTCGTGATCTCGCCGAAGCTGGCGAAGTACAGAAAGACGCTCGGCGCAAAGCACAAGGCGCGCACCTGACCACAGACATCAGGCAACAGGCATCAGGCATCAGGCATCAGAGGCGGGGTACAGCGGAAAGGGAACGCCCCTGATTCCCGCATCTGGTGCCTGTTGCCTGATGCCCGATGCCTCCGGTGACGATGAGAACTCCCGCGAATCCGCTCGCTTCATTTCATCCACTCGTGCGTGAGTGGTTTGCCGAGACGCTCGGCGAACCATCCGCGCCGCAGCGTGAAGGCTGGCCGGCGATCGCGAGCGGCGACGACACGCTCATCCTGGCGCCAACGGGCACGGGTAAGACGCTCTCCGCGTTTCTCTACGAACTCAACGCGCTGATCATCGAGGGGCAGGCGAAGCCACTCGCCAACGCGGTACACATGCTGTACGTGTCACCGCTGAAGGCGCTCAGCAACGACATCGAGCGCAACCTCGCCCAGCCGCTCGCCGAGTTGAAGGAACGGTTCGCGGCGGCCGGCGAGCATTTTCCGGAGATCCGGGTCGCCGTGCGAACCGGCGACACGAGTTCCGCCGCGCGGGCGAGGATGCTGCGCCGCACACCGCACATCCTCATCACGACGCCCGAGTCGCTGCACATCATGCTGACGAACATCCGCAGCCGCACGATGTTCAGCGCCCTGCGTGCCGTGATTGTCGACGAAATCCACGCAGTCGCCGGAACAAAGCGCGGCGCACACCTCGCGCTCACGCTCGAGCGATTGAGCCAGGTTGCGCCCGCCCCTCCGCAGCGCATCGGCCTCTCGGCCACACAACGTCCACTCGACGAGATCGCGCGTTTCCTCGGCGGTTGCGACGAGCCTAAGCCTGACAAGGAAGCACGGTTCCGTCTCGTCACGATTGTCGACTGTGGACTCGTCAAGCAGATGCAGGTGTCGACCGTGTCTCCCGTCGAAGACCTGGCACAGGTCGACGGCACGATCTGGACGTCCGTCGCCCCGCTCGTGCTCGAGCGCATTCGAGGTGCGCGCACCACGCTCGTGTTCGTGAACAATCGCGCGCAGGCGGAGAAGATGGCCGGGCGCGTGAATACACTCGCCGGCGAGGAGATGGCGCTGCCGTATCACGGCTCCCTGTCGAGGGAACGAAGGCAGTCGCTCGAGGCTCGGTTGAAAGCGGGTGAACTGCGGGCGCTCGTGTCGACCAGCTCTCTCGAGCTGGGCATCGACATCGGGTCGGTCGACCTGGTCATCCAGCTCCAGAGTCCCAAGCGCGTTTCGTCTGCGCTGCAGCGCGTCGGGCGCGCCGGGCATTCCCTCGACGCCGTGAGCCGGGGCGTGTTCGTCCCGACGTTCCGCGACGATGCCATGGAGCAGCTCGCGATCCTCGACGCGATGCGATCCGGCGACGTCGAACCCACGCGTGTCGTCCAGAACTCGCTCGATGTGCTCGCGCAGCTGATCGTCGCGATGGTCGCTTCGGATGAGCCGGAGTGGACCGCGACGGCGCTCTACGACTTCGTGCGCCGCGCCTATCCATGGCATTCGCTTTCGCGGGCGGCTTTCGACGAAACCGTGTCAATGCTGGCCGGAAAATATCCGGCTGACGTCGCATCGGAACTCGACGCCCGAGTCCATTGGGACAGAGTTTCGGATACGTTGACGCCTGCCAGAGGCGCTCGCCTCATTGCCACGACATCTGGTGGAACGATCCCGGATCGCGGCCTCTATGGCGTGTACCTCCCCGACAAGACGCGGCTCGGTGAGCTCGACGAAGAGTTCGTGCACGAATCGCGCGTAGGCGACGTGTTCCAGCTCGGATCGTCTACGTGGCGTTTCCGGTCGATCGAGCACGATCGCGTCGTCGTCATCCCCGCGCCTGGCGCACCGGCGCGGATGCCGTTCTGGAAGGGCGAGTTCATGGCGCGGTCGAACCACCTGAGTGGTCGCGTCGGTGAGCTGAGAAGGCGACTGGATTCGGCGACGAGCGACGAGCACATCGCGTCGCTCGAGAGCGATTACCGCGCCGACACCGCGACTGTGCGCTCGCTGGTGGAATACGTGCACCAGCAGCGCGAAATCACCGGGACGGTGCCTGACGAGAAGCACCTCGTACTGGAACATTTCCGCGATGAAGTCGGCGGGGTGCGCGTCGTGTTGCATGCACCGTTTGGCGGCCGCGTGAACGCGCCGTGGGGGATGGCACTCCGACGGCGCCTCACCGAGCGCCTTGGCGTGGACGTCCAGGTCGAGACCTCGGACGACGCGCTGATGCTTCGCCTTCCCGACCTCGGCACGACGCCGATTCCGGTGGACGCGATCCGGAGCCTCGGCGCAGAGGAGGCCGAGCGTCTGATCCTTGAAGAAGTGAGCATGTCATCGTTGTTCGGAGCGCACTTCCGGATGAATGCCGCGCGTGCACTCCTGCTCCCGCGCGGGAATCCGCGACGCCGGATGCCGCTCTGGCTGCAACGACTCAAGGCCGCCGACCTGCTCCAGGCGGTGCGCGAATTCCCGTCGTTCCCGATCGTCGTCGAGACGTACCGTGACGTGCTGCAGGATGCGTTCGACATGGCCGGCCTGCGTGACGTGCTGGCGCGCCTCGCGTCGGGTACGTTAGGCATCCGGCAGGTGGCCACCGAGATCCCGTCGCCGTTCGCCCGCTCGCTGCAGTTCGGGTTTGTGATGGACTGGATGTACGGCGACGACACGCCACGCGCCGAGGCGAGGGCCGCGCTGTTGTCGCTCGACCGGGCGCTGCTCGACGAGTTGATGGGCGGACAGGGCGCGGACGAGACAACGCTCGAGGTGCTCGCTGAAGTGCTGGCGAGGCGCCGGGGTACGGCGGAAGGCTGGCAGGCGCGGGACGCCGACGAACTGGCGGTGCTCGTGGATCGCGCGGGCGACGTGACGCGGGAGGAGCTCGTCGCGCGAGTGGCGCCGGAGGCAGAATGGCGCAAGAGCGACCCGGTGCAATCGCTCCTGGCGAGCGGCCGGCTGGTCGGCATCGACATCCTCCGGGGCGACCGGCGCTACATCCTGGTTGATAACTGGGCGCGTTATGCAGCCGCATTCGGCGAACCGCTGGTGGAGGTCTTCGCGGGATCCAATGAGACGGCACGTGCGGCGACGGATGTCATCCCGGAATCGGTGCGCCAGGTTGCACTGACGCAGACTGCTGCCCGACGTGACGTGCTCGGGCGATACCTCGCGCTCTCGGGCCCGGTCTCGATCGACGAAATCGTCGCTCGTTATGCATTCGAGCCCGAATGGCTGCGGCGGCGGCTGGACGAGTGGGCGCGCGCGCGCGTCCTGGTCAGGGGCTCCTTTGGCCCGGAGCGCGGAGTGGTGCGATGGACGGCCCGGCGTGCGCTCGAGCGCGCTCGCCGCCTCGAGCTGGCGCGGGCGCGAAAGCAGATCGAAGCCGTTCCGCTTCCCGTGTTCGCGCGCTTCATGCAACGCTGGCAGCACCTGATGCCCGACACGCAGCTCACGGGCGCGGACGGAACGTCGCAGGCGATGTCGCAACTATATGGATTGTCACGACCCGCGGCGGCGTGGGAGCGTGACTACCTCCCGGCGCGGGTGGTGCCTTACGAAGCAGCTTCACTCAGCGGCCTGGCCGCCAGTGGCCGGCTTGTCTGGGCTGCACAGCCGGGCACCGCCCGTGCAACGCCCGTCGCGGTTGCCGGTGCGCCGGCGTCTGCCGTGGGTCGTATCCGTTTCTTCGAGCGCGGAACCGGACGCCTCTGGCTCTCAACGCCTGACGAAACCACACTCGGCGAATCCGCGAGGGTGGTGCTCGAAGCACTGCGGCGGCTCGGCGCGTCGTTCACGAGCGACCTGGCCGCGGCGACGTCGTTAGGTCCGCAGCGCCTTCGCGACGCCTTGCGCGAGCTCGTCGGGGCCGGGCTCGTCACCAACGATACCGTCGATGCCCTGCGGGATGTCATCCAGCACCGCCCGGTCTTTCCGGCGCGACGTCCCGATGAACCGGATCCGGCCCGCTGGCTGCCGGCGGACTTCACGCCATCGCCGAACCGGCCGGTCGTGCAGCGGCGACCGAACGTGCGCCGGCTGGCGCGGTGGAAACGCCCCGACCGCCCCGGCGCCGCGCAGTGGGGCGGCCGCTGGTCGCTCGTGCACACGCCGGGTTCGTTAGGCCTTGAGTCGCTCGACGAAACAGAGCTGGCGGAGGCCGTCGCGCGGCAATGGCTGGCGCGGTACGGCGTCGTCTCGCGCGACTGGTGGCCCCGCGAGCGGCCGGCGGTGTCGTGGCGGGAGATGTACCAGGTGCTCAAGCGTCTCGAGTATCGTGGCGAGGTGCAGCGCGGCTATTTCGTGGCCGGACTCGCCGGCGCGCAGTTCGCGCTTCCGGAGGCGGTGGAGCTGCTGCGTGCACCAGCGCCTGAGGCACCGGAAGCTCCGGTCGTGATGGCGACGTCGGATCCGGCAAATGTCTACTCGCTACCACTGCAAGGCGCGGCGGTCGACTCCATCACGCGCCCTCGCGGCACCGGCGCGCTGCTGGTCACGATCGGCGGCGCGGTTGCGCTTTCGGCGGAAGGTCGTGGTCGGCGGATCACGATCAGTCCTGACGCCGGTCCTGACGTGCGACAGGCGGCGATCGAGGCGCTCGTCAGGCACCTGACGTCGGATCGCGGCGCGGAACGACGTCGCGATGTGGTCGTGGAGACGATCGACGGCGAGCCCGCTGGAAGCTCAGGCTCGGCGCAGCTGTTGCTCGACGCCGGATTCAGGAGCGAAGGACGCGCACTTCGGTATTACGCGGCGATTCGGTGACTGAGACCCGTTCGAACTCCGAAACGGCTCCGTGAGAAATTCATGGTCCCGTAAAAACATTTCACGCGGAGACGCGGAGACGCGGAGTCCGTCCAACAGCCAGGTCCTCCACGCAGTAATTCTCAGTTGTTGAGGTTTTGAAACTGAAAGGTCTGTCAGGCTGATGTTCCTCCGCGCCTCCGCGTGAAGCCAACTCGGTATTACGCGGCGATTCGCTGACAGCGTTTTCCCCGCCCAATGAGCGCTCGCGTCAGCGATACGCCTGACGGAGCAACGCATACACGATTTCAAGGAATCCCCTCGCCATTCGCGCGTGCGGAAGTCGTAACGATCCGCCGTTGGGGTTCGGTCTCCCAATACGGTCGTAACCTGTCGTTGATGTCACCGCCACGACGGACGACCTCGCAACCGACCGAATCGTCAGGGAGGGGCCATGAAGAAACTCATATCCGCAGCGGTTGCACTCGCGGTCGCGACGATCGCCGTTTCGGCGTCCGCACAGGATCCATCGGTGAAAACGGAATTGCGCCCGTTCTTCGGGATGTACATCCCGACGGGCGACCAGAGAGACCTGTTCGACGACGCGACGATGTTCGGCCTGCAGGGCGCGCT
>Ga0111538_10014090_pt1 | contig 10550 bp, 12 predicted proteins | sample SoiMethybrSBSTD1_FD_79669 | JGI IMG/M metagenome (GOLD analysis project Ga0111538, IMG submission 79669) | Bulk soil microbial communities from a Populus tree surrounding site in Tennessee, USA - Soil MetaG P. TD hybrid SBSTD1 (version 2)... | ecosystem: Environmental > Terrestrial > Soil >... | reverse complement strand
TGGCGTCTGTATCGGATGCATCATGCTGACCTTGATTTTGATGTGACGACCGGGGTGCGTTTCCATCCGATCGAGATTGTACTGTCCATGGGCATAAAGTTGATGGTCGTAACCGCCCTCGGAGCGCCAGCACTTGCGGTACTGATTTTTGAAATATCACTCAACGCAACGTCAGTGTTCAACCACGGCAATGTGCGCATCCCTTTACGCTTCGACAAAGGTTTGCGTTGGCTGGTAATTACGCCCGATATGCACCGGATCCACCATTCCTGGCACCCTAACGAGACGAACTCCAACTTTGGATTCAACCTGCCATGGTGGGATCGTCTTTTGGGCACTTATAAAGATCAGCCTGTAGATGGGCATGAAGGGATGGTCATAGGCATCAATATGTTCCGTGAACCGGCTTAGGAACGACTCGATCGAATGCTTGTTCAGCCTTTCATTGGGCCTGCGGATCGCTACCCTATCAATGCACGTAAGGTGGACCCGTTGTCTACCCGGGAGCGCTCGGTAAAAGACACCGAGGAATGGAACTGATCAGCATGATGATCAAACATCCCCGGGTTGGGGGTGAAGCCCTTGATAACGTCACCACTCATGGGTCAACGATAAAAATCCCAGATTCACGATTAATTACGCTTGTTATACTTAGGAACTTCTTCGGTTACCATATTTGACTTATGAGGGTTTTTTGACGGATCGGGACTCGACCCCAGCCCCAGATCCAACTCGAGGCGAAGATAAGTATCAGGGCATTGGCAAGTGCTCAAAAATGACAATTCGAGGCCACAATTCATTTCAGGTCGACAGACTCGTTTGCCATGCGAGGAGGTTGCATAATCAGGTCACGCAAAGATCCACCTCGGGGCTATTTCTTTATGATTGCCACGATGATAAAGGGGCCGAATTATGATCGGCAATTTCATGTAAATTAACCTAATTTTGCCAACGATACTAAGAGATCCTTAATGTACTCGATAAAGCGGATTGTCGCTGCTACGGATATGTCCCCGTTTGCAGCCCGTGCTGAAGAACGCGCCGCCAGACTGGTGCATGAGTTGGAGAGCGAATCACTGCACCTGCTGCATGTTGTTGATAATCTTCCCTTGGAGGCATTACGCCATCTGGATCAGCCACCCCTCGATACCGAATACCATTTGATTGAATCTTCCCGTAAGCAATTGGCCGAGATCGAACTTAAGCTTTCGGCGAAATACCAGGCAAAGGTGATTACAACGACATTAAATGTAGGTCGCCCCCATACCGATATTGTCCGTTACGCCAAGTTACTGAATGCGGAACTGATCGTAATGGGGGTGCACGGAGGTTTTGCACGAAAACTTGTTGGCTCTACCGTTGATAAAGTACTGCGTCAGTCTGTGACGCCACTATTGCTTGTCAAGGAGGTGCCTCGCGGCCCATACCAACGAATACTAGTGCCAGTGGATTTTTCGGACTCCTCCAGGCGGGCAATCGAAATGGCTGTGAGTATCGGTCCACACGCGACCGTAACCGTCCTACACGCATTTGAGGCGCCACTCATAGGTAAAATGCGTCTCTATGACGTAAGCCACGAAAAAATTGAAGCTTATCGTGCCCAGGTACGTGCGGAAAGGATAAGCAAAATGCAACAACTGATCGCTGAGGCGCATCTCAAGGGAAGTTCCTGGTCACAGCTAGTCGAGCTGGGCGAGGCATCAGATGTAATCCTGAAGCAGGCGGAGGTACTCGAATCTGATCTGATCATCATCGGAAAGCATGGACAATCCCCTTGGGAAGATATGCTATTAGGTAGCGTCGCCCAACAGGTGATAGAGGAGTCAACCTGCGACGTCCTGATAATAGAGCAAGAACATTCCAAATCCGCCTGAAAAAAACGGTGGGGGGCGACGTCTAGTGTTGAAGGGCTTAGTAGAGGTGCGCAAGAGCAAGAAAGGTCCTCGAGCAGCCAAGGAAGCGGTTAAGGCTCTGTAATGAGTGCCGGAGTCGGCGCATCGTTGGCCAAGCGCAAACACAACCCGGTCGCCGTAAGCTGACTCCGAGTTTCCCATCTATTATTGAAATGGGAGTTTAGAGAGACAGGCTGCATATGTTCCCCTCGGCAAAAGCACCCCCCGAAAAGCTGAAGGTCTATTGCAGCTGCAATAGCCACAGTCCCCATCCCATGAATAGTATTCCGACACTCCTGCAGATCAGGCGGCTCCTGATAGGCGCTACTTTTTCGGTGATGACCAGCAAGGTGATCAATACCATTGCAAACAAGTTCATGACGCCGACTGCAAACATGATGAGCATCTGTGCCCAGCAACACCCGACGCAAGTGTTGCCGTGCTTCAATCCCATCGCGAAAGCGCCTTTTGCTCCCTCCCGCCATTCATTCAATAAAAAACCCGCCGGTGACCGGCAATATTGCAAGAAAGTATTTTTTAAGGGCGTCAATTGGTAGGCCCCTGCGCCCAGGAAAATCGCGCCGCCCAGATATTGGCTTTCGGTATCCATCATTGGAGATAAAACATGCAGGCCGTGCAACTGCCACTGTAATAGCGCCATAGCAATACTGAACAACAGCCATACCAGCAGGTAAGCCGAGATAAAAATAAAATCGATTTTTTCGGGCCGGGAGTAGCGTCTCCGGGAGACTTGCGAGAATGCAAGGATCATCGGTAGGGCAGACGGCAGCATCATTGCGGCCATCATGGCCGCCCACATAAGATAGACCAAGCCGAAGTCACTGGTTTTCCACGCTGCTGTGTCCGAGGGAGGCATCCACATTTCGGACATTGGCAATGAGTTCATTTGCCAATGCTGATAGATCAAGTATCCCCAGGCGGTTAGAACGAGCGTTAGCAGGGACAACAGGATGACAGATTGGGTTTTACGCATCCGCGAGCCCGGATTTTATTTTTACTGTTTTAATTCGCCCGACGAGGAGGGAAGCCAGACCGAGCAAACGGTGCTCCAGCCGAAAGGGCCTGGCCCATGCAAACGGCCTGTTAGGGCTGATAGGTAAACGGCGAGTAAAAGCCATTCCGGTCCGTGAACTTCCAGTCTTTATCGTAATCCTGGTACTCGTAGCGGGTGGATCGGGACACGACGGCCGGATCGCTTGTTACCACGCATAACGGCGGATTATCGATGGTGGCATTACCACCCCTGATACCGTTGATTGCCTCAATTTCTGCCTGGGCGATTCCAGGGATGACAAGCTGCCGCTTGTTGCCCTCCTCCTTGTAATCAATCCTGACCTTTTTAACGCCTAATACCTCGCTGACGAGGCTCATCAGGATGGAAGGATGTCCGCCTTGCCTGCCTCCGAAAATCTGGGTGATTGCCTCGAACTGGGACTCGGTTGCGCGCTCGTCCACATACAGTGCTGCCTGCCAGCCACCTTCCTTCATATTTCCGGGCGCATAGCACGCTAACGCGACATTCAGTCCGTCCAGGCTTTGGTCATTCAGATGGCCGGAGTCAATATGCCAGGCTACCAGTAATTTGCAATTACCTTCGGATGGCGGCTGTAGCCAGATGCAGGGACAGGACGTTTCGCAGTTGCAGGTTTCGAAATAGCCGCCGTTCAAAATCCAGTTTGCCGGTTTATCCATCGTTGTTCCCCAGTATCAGAAAGGTTCTTTAAAAGGCCGAAGATCGAGTTCGTGCGTCCATGCGCTGGAATCCTGTTCGTGAATGGCCCAGTATGTTCGCGCGATGGCTTCGGGTTTGAGCATGCCGTCTTCACCCTTTGTCCTGACATACTCCGGAAACTGATTCTTTGCATAGTCTCCATCTATTACTCCATCGATTATCGTATGGACCACGTGAATGCCCTGTGGGCCAAACTCTCTTGCCAAGCCTTGTGCCAACGCCCTCACCCCCGCCTTAGCAGACGCGAAAGCGGTAAAGGGTGGCTTCGCTCTTAATGAGGCTGTTGCGCCGGTAAAGAATACCGTCCCTTTACCCTGCGCGCGCATTATGTCAATCGTCTCTTTGGCGAACAAAAAAGCCCCAAGGCAGTTTTGTCGCCACAATGTTGTGAACATCTCAATTTCTGTTTCAAGAAACGGCGCCGCAACGTTGCTACCTACATTGTAGACGGCAATATCAAGCGAAGAATCGCGAGATCGAACGAGATCGAATAACCGGATAACCTCCCCTTTTTCCGTTATATCAGCTACAACAGGAGTGGCTAAGCCCCCTTGATCTTGGATGTGACGAGCCACTTCATCAAGTTTTGCGGCAGTTCGGCCAGCAACAAAAACGTGCAGCCCTTTTTGAGCAAAATGCCTAGCAAGCACTGCTCCCAGCCCGCGCTCAGGCCCGACACCTGCAACAAGCGCTGAGCCCGGATGACCCACTAGTGAACTTTGCCAAAGATCAGGGAAAAATTATTGCTGGGCATTTCAATTTTTTCCTTGAGCTCCAGTCCGTGGTTTGCGGCCGCCTTCTCGAGATCTGCAATATCCTTGAGGCCCCATTCTGGTACGCCAACAGAACTTAACGTCTCATGAAACTGCTTGTTGGAATCCGTCGAAAACTGGCCATGCATTTGAAAAGGACCATAGATCAGCAAAAAGCCGTCATCCTTAAGCAGGTGCTCGGCACATTTCATCATTCCATCCGCAATCGAAATGGGCGCCACCTGAAAGATGTTGATACAAAAAATTGCAGCAAATGATTTGGCTGGGCCCGGATTAAACCAGGTTTCCGGGTTTGTCAGGTCCAGATGGACAGGATCAGCAATATTATTGTTTCCCTGCTCTTCCCTTACCTTTTTAATGTTATCAAAAACTTCGATATCCCTGTCAGTCGGCTGAAAGTGCAAGTGATCGAAGTGGGGCGCGAAGTAATTAATATGCATGCCGCTCCCGCTTGCCATTTCCAGTACGCGGTCCGGCTCCTTCGGCAATTTTTCCTTGAGTACGCCCAGAATTGGCTCGCGATTGCGCGAACCGGCCCAAGCAACATATTCACTTAGCGGATGGGGGTCCAGCGGGGGCATGTCCTGGTTTGTCAGTGGCGTGGTTTGGCTCATACGTGACTCCTTTTTATCGTAGGTTGGAGGATATTTATAATAGGCAGATCAATTAGATCAGATTTAGAGGTATTTTGAGATAAGAGACACCGTTCTCTTCCGGTGGAGGCATCTCTCCTGCCAGTACATTAATCTGCACGGAGGGGAGTAGGAGCGTTGGCATTGTCAGCGTCCGGTCCCGCGCAGTTCGCATGCCCACAAACTCATCTTCGGAAACGCCGTCATGCACGTGTATGTTGCTTGCTCGTTGTTCTGCCACCGTTGTTTCCCAACGAGGCTCGCGATCCGGAGGAGGATAGTCGTGGCACATGAACAGGCGTGTTGCCGGCGGGAATTTAAGCAATCTTTGGATCGACCGGAATAGCTGGCGTGCATCCCCTCCCGGAAAATCGGCGCGTGCCGTCCCCACGTCTGGCATGAAGAGTGTGTCGCCAACAAAGACGGCATCTTCACATTGATATGACAGATCGGCAGGCGTATGGCCGGGGGTGAAAATCACCTTTGCGGTCAGTTTTCCGATGGTCAAAACCTCGCCGTCGGCGCATAAACGGTCGAAATGCTTGCCGTCCGGAGTGAACTCAGGTCCCAGGTTAAATATTTTCTTGAAGGTTTTCTGCACCGTTGGAATTTCCTTCCCAATCGCCGTTTTACCCCCCAGCTTCCTCTTTAGATAGGCGGCGGAACTGATGTGATCGGCGTGTGCATGCGTTTCGAGAATCCATTCTGTCGTCAGCCGCTTGTCCATGATAAACGCGATTAGTTTATCTGCCCCTCCAGTGGTCGTTCTGCTTGCTTTGGGATCGTAATCAAGAACCGGGTCAATAATCGCACAGCGTCCACCACGCTGGTCGTAAACGACATAGCTAACTGTCCCCGTTATGGGATCGAAAAATGCTTCGATATTCGGCTTCATCACTTGGCCTCCCCTCTGCGTTGTAACCGGTCACAGACATGCTATTCACATCCCACTTGACAACAATATATATATAGATATATTATCTGTCAATGAAATATAGCATAATATTTCGTAGGCGAAGGAATAAAAGCAGTCCCATTATGTTAGAGGAGCAATGAATGGTAATTAATTGGGAGCAGTTCACCCCGTTGTCCTCCCTCGCCGGAGGAGCAGTCATTGGTCTGGCAGTGACATTTTTATTACTTTTAAATGGACGTATCGCCGGGATCTCCGGAATTGTCGGGGGATTATTCAAGGGGCAAAAAGGGGATCTTGGCTGGCGTATCGCTTTCGTATCAGGTCTTGCCGCAGCGCCTCTAGCGTGGCAACTATTTGCGGCCCTTCCCCCCATTGATATTGAAGGTAGCTATGGCTTGATGGCGGCAGCCGGTTTAATTGTGGGATTGGGCACGCGTTACGGCTCAGGTTGCACCAGCGGGCATGGTGTCTGCGGATTGTCGCGGCTATCGCCTCGCTCCATTGTTGCCACACTGATTTTTATGGGAACAGGCTTTACCGTTGTTTATCTTCTTCGGCACGCTCTTCAAACATAGAGCAGGTGGGGGGGGCAGAAATGACCATCATTACGGCATTGCTATCGGGTCTGATCTTCGGCTTGGGGCTGATTTTGGCGGGAATGGCAAATCCCGCCAAGGTGCTGGCCTTTCTCGATATCGCCGGACCATGGGACCCCTCTCTCGCGTTCGTGATGGGCGGAGCAGTTGCGATCGCTTCGCTGGCTTTTGCTCTGGCGCGCAGGCGCAACCGTAGCTATCTGGGGCTTGCGATTAATCTGCCCACTTCACAAGTTATTGATAAACGCCTTGTGCTAGGTAGCCTTGCATTCGGTATCGGCTGGGGCATGGCGGGAATATGTCCGGGACCAGCCTTGGTGTTATTAGGGAGCGGCCATGCAAAAGCAGCTGTTTTTGTAGGATCGATGCTGTTGGGAATGGGGATCTTTGAAGGGCTGGAGAAAAATCGCTTAGGCGATGTCCATCGAACCGGCAAGACCGGGAATTCCGGTGGAACTTCCACGCAGCAGGATTCCCGTAAAGAAAGTTAGAAAGAGCCTTGAGTTTCCGGTTCCTGTACGTGGAAGAACAGCTCCCCGCAAGAATTGCGAGTTTGGGTGTGCATCATAAGCCACATATGAGAGGTCAACATTGAAACTGGAATCAGGTTTTCCTGACATTGAGGCGATACGGGCATCAGCCTCAGAAGCTTGCCAAATGCTGAAAGTATTGGCAAACGAGGACAGGCTGATCATTCTCTGCCAGCTGATCCAAGGCGAAAAAAATGTCGGCGAACTGGAGGCGCTGCTGGGCATCCGGCAACCAACGCTCTCGCAGCAATTAACGGTGCTCCGCGAGGAAGGCCTAGTGAGGACCGAGCGCAAAGGCAAGTACATTTTCTACAGTCTCGCTAGCCACGAAGTGGTTCAGATCATGCAGACCTTATACAGCATCTACTGTGGCCCCGACCGTTGATGCTACGGGAATCCGGTCGAAATAACCCTAGGAGGAGAAACGATGAGCAAAGGATTACAGCAAGAAATAAGGGAACCAATCACCTCGGCCTGTGACGTGAACGGTATTTTTGATGTGGTCGTGATTGGCGGCGGCGCCGCGGGTATTGGCGTCACTGCAAGCCTTCTTCGCAGACGACCGTCACTAAGAATTGCCGTTGTGGAGCCGAATGACCAGCATTACTACCAGCCGGCATGGACCCTTGTGGGTGGAGGCGCGTTTGACGTTACCAAAACTGTTCAACCAATGTCCAAGGTCATGCCGAGGGGTGCACAATGGATCCAGGCCGCAGCCGCCGGACTTGACCCGGAATCGAATATAGTCCGCCTGGCCGATGGCAGGTCTATCAGCTATAGGCAGCTGATCGTGTGTCCTGGGCTTCGGTTGGCGTGGGAGAAGATCGAGGGCCTCGAAGAGACCCTGGGAAAAAACGGCGTGACATCCAATTACCGCTATGAGCTGGCTCCCTATACGTGGTCTCTGGTGCGCAGCCTTAAAAGCGGAACCGCTCTTTTCACGCAGCCGCCTATGCCGATCAAATGTGCCGGAGCTCCACAGAAAGCAATGTATCTCTCCTGTGATCATTGGCTACGCAACAAGAGCCTGGCTAACATTGATGTCGAATTCAACAGCGCTGCGGCAGTGCTGTTCGGCGTTGCTGCATTCGTGCCGCCACTGATGGAGTATGTGAAGCGGTATAAAGCCGATCTTGTACTCAACTCCACCCTCGTAAAGGTGGACGGCGAGCACAAGATTGCTTATTTCGATATTAAGAACGGCGAGGGAAAGGTAGAACGCGTAGAAAAGCCATTTGACATGCTCCATGTCGCTCCACCGCAAGTCGCACCAGACTTCCTGCGACACAGCCCACTGGCCGATGGTGCGGGATGGTGCGAAGTCAACCAGAAAACACTTCAACATCCGCGCTATCCCAACGTCTTTTCTCTGGGGGATGTGTGTTCCTCCCCCAATGCCAAAACAGCCGCCGCTGTACGAAAGCAAATAGTTGTAGTTGCCGAAAATCTGCTCGCCGCAAAAGAGGGAAGGGAACTTGCCCTCCGTTACGATGGCTATGGCTCCTGCCCTCTGACAGTGGAAAAGGGCAAGGTCATTCTTGCCGAGTTCGGGTTCGGAGGCAAGCTGCTGCCGACCTTCCGACTCGACCCTACAGTTCCGCGTTCTCTCGCATGGCTGCTAAAAGCCAGGTTTCTGCCCTGGTTTTACTGGCATGGCTTCCTGAAAGGCCACGAATGGCTTGCAAGGCCGAGCGCATCAGCATGAGCGAATTATGCTAACGGTTGAGATAACCAGCGCGCTCCTGGGTTCGCTGGTGGGCCTGATACTCGGACTTACCGGAGCCGGAGGGGCCATGATCGCGGTGCCTCTGCTCATTTTCGGTTTGCATCTCACCGTGGTCGAAGCCGCTCCCGTCGCCCTGTTTGCGGTAGGCGCCTCGGCCGCCATAGGGGCAATGATTGCCTGGAAAAAACGTAAGCTCAGATATCGCGCGGCGGCTCTTATTGCGTTGGCAGGCGCGTTAGCATCGCCAATAGGAATATTTATTGCGCGGAAAATACCGGATGCTCCCTTGCTTCTGCTGTTCGCAGCAGTGCTGTTTTATGTAGCGTTTCAAATGCTTCGAGAGAGCATGAGAAGTTCGGCGGAGACCATGGAAGAGCATGCCTTGGCCCCCTGCCAGCTTGATGAGCTTGCCGGCCGGCTGATCTGGACCAACCCTTGCGCAAGGGCTCTGGCACTGTCTGGCGTCGTTACTGGTTTTTTATCTGGGTTGTTAGGGGTGGGGGGTGGATTTGTTATTGTTCCCGCACTACGAAAAGCGAGCAATCTTTCTATGCAGCATATTGTTCCTACCTCGCTTGCCGTGATGGCGCTCGTTTCGGTCGCCGGCGTCGCATCCAACGCCGCGGTCGGCGGACTCAACTGGCCAATCGCTGTGCCGTTTGTGATCGGGGCGGTCGCTGGCATGCTGCTCACGGTGGCATTCGCGCAACGTTTTTCGGGGCCGAGACTGCAGCAGGCTTTTGCCGTTTTGGCGGCGATTGTGGCAGCGAGTATGGTTGCCAAGGGAGTCTTGGCTCCGGCAAGCTGAAAAGACTGATCCGCTTGATCGGTTTATCCACTCCTGCGCTAGTGCGCTACATCGTTATAAGGCCAACTTTAAATTCAACCACTCTTACAAGGTTACAAAAAATTCATGTGAGGAGCACGAGATGCCTTCCTCATACCTAGCTAAATCTCTGTCCGCCTTTCTGCTAATCGATCTTGCACGCTTCTCTACGAGAAGAAGGAACAACTAACAATCAAGAAAAAGCTCGCATACTCAACTCACATGGAAATTTCGCATCATACCCAAGTCTTCATGCTCGAGATTGTGACAATGGTAGAGGAACAGTCCCGTGTAATCTTCAAATGGTTTGATGATATCGATCTCCTCGCCGGGCATAACTAACACCGTATCCTTCCACCCGCTGTTAATGAACCCCTCCCGAACTGTCGCATAGCTGCCGGTGTCCCCATCGGTCATGGTTCGAGACATGACGCGAAACTGCTGACCATGTAGATGGATAGGATGTGGCATGGCCATCATCCCCATGCCCCCCATTCTGCCACCTCTCATTCCACCCATCCCGCCTCCTCTCATTCCGCCCATTCCACCCATGCCTCCCCCCATTCCGCCAGATTCGTTGGTTATGCGGATTTTCTGGATAGTGTTGACTGGAACCCTTTCGATCTCCATTGTTTCAAACATTTCAAAAGATCTGCCATTTAATTCGGCCGACATATGCCCCATGGTGGCAGCAATCGGAACGGGGCGATCTGGATTCGACACGTCACGGTTAGTCAATTTGCGCATTTTGACAAGACTCTTCGGGAGCTTGGGCGACTCGCTGACCTTCTTGGTGATATGAAACTTCGCTACCGAAATGGATTCACCGAGGGCCGGCCCTCCCATCCTCATGCCCCTACCCATCCCGCCTCCCATACCTCCCATACCCATCCCGCCTCCCATCCC
>Ga0111538_10014088_pt1 | contig 10550 bp, 9 predicted proteins | sample SoiMethybrSBSTD1_FD_79669 | JGI IMG/M metagenome (GOLD analysis project Ga0111538, IMG submission 79669) | Bulk soil microbial communities from a Populus tree surrounding site in Tennessee, USA - Soil MetaG P. TD hybrid SBSTD1 (version 2)... | ecosystem: Environmental > Terrestrial > Soil > Tree... | reverse complement strand
CGAGTTGCCGCCAAACATTCCACTGTCGGACTCGGCCGGAAGGTAGGGAACGCTGTACTCCTGGTTGCCGACGCGGAACACGTAAGGGTGCTGCTCGTGGTACTGCGAGACGGATCGAATGCCGTAGGGACTCAGGAATTCGCGTTCATCCAGCAATCGGCTCAACACGCGCCGCAGGTTCTGCTCGTTGAGAATGGACGCAAGGCGGCGGCCTTTCTGTCCCTGCTTTGCCGGGTTGTGGATGAAGGCGCTCAGCTCGGGGCGTGCCTCGAGGAATCGACGGAATCGGTCGCCGAGTTCCGGGTATTTGTTGAGGACTTCACCCTCGAATACCGTCACCGCGCACAACGGCAGCAAGCCGACCATCGAACGAACCTTGAGACGCGTGGCGTACTGGTTCGGCACCCTGAGCACGTCGTAGAAGAATCCGTCTTCCTCGTCCCACATGCCGATGTTGTCGCCGGCGTGCATCATCGACGACGCGATCCAGAGGTAATGCTCGACAAACTTCTGACACATGTCTCCGTAGGCGGGTTTTTCGAGCGCAAGTTCGGCGGCGATCTCGAGCATGTTCTGGCAGAAAAGGGCCATCCACGCCGTTCCGTCCGCTTGTTCGAGGTATCCGCCGGTCGGCAGCGGTGAACTTCGATCGAAGACGCCGATGTTGTCGAGACCGAGGAACCCTCCCTCGAACACGTTGTTCCCGGTGCGGTCCTTGCGATTCACCCACCATGTGAAGTTCAAGAGCAGCTTGTGAAACGAACGCTCGAGCCAGTCGAGGTCCGCCTGACCGCGCGCCTTTTCGAGTCGATGCGTGAAGATTGTCGACCACGCGTGCACCGGTGGATTGACGTCGCCGAAGTTCCATTCGTAGGCCGGAATCTGGCCGCTCGGATGCAGGTACCGCTGTCGCAGCATCAGATCGAGTTGCTGTTTCCCGAAATCCGGGTCGACCATCGTCAGCGCGAGCACGTGAAAGGCGAGGTCCCATGCCGCGTACCACGGGTATTCCCACTTGTCGGGCATGGAGATGATGTCGCTGTTCTCCATGTGGTGCCAGCGATCGTTCCGCGGTGCGCGGTGTGTCGGCTTGAACGGGTCGGAGCCGCGTTCCGACAACCATCGATCGACGTCATAGTTGTAAAACTGTTTCGACCAGAGCATTCCCGCCAGCGCCTGGCGCATGACGTTCTTGCGATCCGAATCGAGCGATGACGGGATGACCGCGCTATAGAACTCGTCCGCTTCGCGCAGGCGATCGCTCACGACCTTGTCGAAATCGGCCGCGCGGATGGAGGCTTCCGTATCGCTCGTCGAGGCGACGTCCGACAGTCTCAAACGGACGACCTGGGAGCCGCGTGCGGGAATGTTCAGCCGATAGTAGGCAGCCGCTTTGGTCCCGGTTTTTTCCGGGCTGACCGCGCGGCGATCACCGTGAACGACGCGATTGTTGATGCCATCCTTCACATACGGAGTGCGATTCGCTCCGGCGTGAAATCGTTCAAAGTTGGTTTCGTTCTCGGTGAAGAGCCATTCCGGCGACGCTAAAGCGAGAAGGAAACGCTCCCCCAGATTCGGATGCACGGCCGCGATGCTGCCTCCATCAATCTGGCGCATCGATGGCCGCGACGTCCCGTTGTCCCACGCCCAGGTGTTCCGGAACCAGAGGGTCGGCAGAAGGTGAAGCGTCGCATCCTCCGGCCCTCGATTGTGCGCCGTGATACGGACGAGAACATCCTCGGGAGACGCCTTCGCATACTCGACAAACACGTCAAAGTAGCGATCCTGATCGAAGACACCGGTATCGAGCAGCTCGTACTCGAACGCCTGACGTCCGCGCTCGCGGTTCGTCCTGATCAGATCCTCGTACGGATAGGAGGCCTGCGGATACTTGTAGAGGTATTTCATGTACGAGTGGGTCGGCGTCGAGCCGACGTAGAAGTAGTACTCCTTCACGTCTTCGCCGTGGTTCCCCTCGCTGTTCGTCAGGCCAAAGAGCCGCTCCTTCAGGATCGCATCCTGACCGTTCCACAAGGCAATCGCAAAGCAGAGCAGCTGGCGGTCGTCCGAAAGCCCGCCAAGGCCATCCTCACCCCACCGGTAGGCACGCGATCGCGAGTGATCGTGCGTGAAGAAGTTCCACGCGTCGCCGGACTCGCTGTAGTCCTCGCGCACTGTGCCCCACTGTCGCTCGCTCAAGTAGGGGCCCCACTTTCGCCACGGTTGTCCGGCGGTTCGCGCATCGGCCAGCCGTCGTAGTTCCGCGCCGCCCTGTGATGGCGTATCAGTCTTCACTTTGCGATCTCCCACGTCGAATCCGGGTTGTACTGCGTCATCGCCTTTGCCTGGGCAGCGGTCTCGCTACCGAGATCTTTTTCGTGGATGACGCCGTCCTGATTGACGATGAACGTCATCACGCCGGTGGCGTCGTACTCCGCCGGCCACGCCACCAAGGCGAATCCACCCGTCATCTGGTTGTTGACGACGTAATCCTTTGCGCCTCCGGGTGCGGCGCTTCCCTGCGCTGTCAGGATTTTGAAGTAGTAGCCATGGAAGGGCGCTGGTTGGGTGCGCTTGTCGAGCGCACGGCCCTCCTCAGCCGCCTGCGCGACCAGATCTCCGAGTGGACTTCGGTGCTGACCTTTTACACTTGCCCAGTACAGCCCATTCTGACGTCCCTCGTCACTACTGAACGCTCGCGCGTAGACCTTTGCGGGTTGGCCGTCGTGACCGTGTTCGGCGTACAACTTTTGCGCTGACACGTAGGTGCGGCAAATCTGGATCACAGCCAGCTCGTTGCGTCCGATTCGGCGCGCGATCACTTCTTCCTTTCCCGCCGCCGTATCGAACCGCCACTTGCCAGCGTCGTTCACAATCGGAATCGGAAAGGGCCACGATTCGTTTCCGACAACGAGTGTCTTCGCGTGTGCATCCTGATCAGTGAGGCGCCATCCTTCTTTCATCGCCACCGCGAACACCTGGCGATTCCGTTTTGCCGTCTGGGGGTCCGCCGTATCAACGACCTCCTTGGCCTCAGGGCCAAAGATCGCCAACAGTTCGTCGACCTTGTCTCCCTTCACCGCGGCTTCCAGCGCTTTGACCGCCTCTTCAGGCGTGTTGAACGTTCGAGACTTTGGCTGCTCGACCGGCGTCGAGCGGCAAGCCGCCACATTCAAGCAGACGATCACGAGCGCGTAACGAGTCAATTTGGCAGTCATGTCAGCGCCTCCGTGATCCGCCGCTGCGCGAACTGCCTCGACTCTTTTGTCCGCGCTGGCTTGCCGCACGTTCCGATTTCCCACTTGAATAACCGGAGAACGCATCCGATTTCGTCCCGCTCCGTTGGCTGGTGGCCTGATCCGCGCTTCGACTGTAACCACGCGACTCCTGGTTCGTCGTCCGACTCTGGGTCGTGGCCTGCGTGCCGCTGGCCTTGCGATTCTGGGCGGCCGTCTTCGCCTGATCGCGCTGTGCTTGCGTCGCCTCGGGCCGATTCTCATTGCGTGTCTCGGTGCGGTCGGTCCTCTGCTCCTGCCTGTCCTTGGCGATGTCTCCGCGCTCCTCGTACATGTCCTCGCGATGATCTTGCCAATCGTCACGGGCGTCCTCGCGCGCGTCGTAGTAGTCGTCCCAGGCGTCGTTGTACATGTATCCGCCGCCGTGCCAACCGTAGGGACCGTAGTAGTAGTTGTTATCCATGGCCGCGCCCATCGCGATCCCCGCGGTGAACCCGATCAATCCCGCCGCAACCGCTTCGCTGCTATCGTCGTCTTCCTTGACGACGACGGTCGTTGTCGCGGGTTGTGTGTATACGACGGTAGGGTTGTACTGCGGCACGTACACAACCTGCGGGTTCGTCGGCTCGATCACAATCACTTCCGAGCCGGAAGACGTCGTCTTGGTCTCCACTTCCTGCTGCGCAGTGGTCTTGAGTGTTCCCATTTTCTTCGCCTGCGCACGGAGCCGCTGAACGCTGTCGAAGACCGCGTTGCGGTTGTCGGTAAACGCCTTTCCCACGTTCATGGTCCAGTCCATGTTGCCGGCCATGTAGCGGACAACGTCAGGAAACAACACGAGCGCCGCAAAACTGGCATCGAACCCGGACTTCGTGGCCGCGTCCTGAAGCTCGGTGCCTTTCGCTGATTGACTGGCCATCCACTCTCCAAGCGCGCCAACTTTCGCCGGAGTTGTCGCCGACATCAGCATCTGCGCGAGCAGCGCATCCGGGTAGAGCGCAACCGGTGCCATCAACTTGTCTAGTTGATCCGGCGTGAACGAGGATTTCGCGGCGGGCTTGGCAGTCTGCGATTGCGAGGCAGCACCGACCGCCAAAGTCGGAATTAGGTCGAGCGCCGTAAACGTCAACGCGGACGCCGCGAGTACAGCGGCGACGGTGCTCCGCATGGCAATGCCTCCTGTTGTGTGCCCGGTGAACCGAGCGGATCCAAACGCGTCGGTTCAAGCAAGGCACGCACCGCGCGGAGCCATGTCCGCACACCGTAACAACCTGTTGAAATTGAACGACTTGAACGTGATTTGAGGAGACGTTTTCGCGGTCCTGGTCGTCGGGTACCTCCGACCGGCCGGAGTTACTCCGACGTGCCGGACTGCGAAATCACATTGCTCTACAACTTTCCGACACTCGCGTCGATAATACGCACGCCTCCCCACTCCAAAGACCGGAGGAGTGTTATGACCAATCCGTACGCGCCGCCGCAGGCGGCCGTCCTGGATGTTCTTGACTCGCAAGCCTCGGTGGTGCTCGCCGATCGAGGAACACGGTTCGTCGCCGCCATCCTCGACGGGATCATTTTTGCGGCAATGGTGTATTTGCCGCTGTTGTTGATGTTCGCCGGATCGTCCAGCGAGGATCCGACCGGCGCAGGCGTCGCGCTTGGCGTGTCGCTGACGCTGGTGGGCTTCGGCGTGTGGTCGTGGCTGTCGGTTCGCTACGTGCTCGCCAACGGCCAATCGATTGGCAAGAAGATTACCGGCATCAAGGTGACGCGCCGCGATGGATCGCGCGCAACGCTCAGCCGTATCTTCTGGCTGAGGAACATCGTCAACGGGTTGATCAGCATCATCCCGCTTTACGGGTTGATCGACGTGCTCTTCATCTTCGCCGAATCGCGCCAGTGTCTGCACGACAAGATTGCGGACACCATTGTCATCACCGCGTGAGGCGAGTCCTCGACACGGTCGTCTCGGCCGAGACGCCGGAAGGAATTCTGCTCGAATTACGTCCCGCGGGGCTCACCGCGCGCGCGTATGCGTTCACGCTCGACGGGCTCATCCGGTTTGCCGTGTTGTACACGAGCATGGTCATCTCGGCCTTCGCCGGCGGACTTGGCGTTGCCTTTCTGTTGATTCTGTTCTTCGGTCTCGAGTGGTTCTATCCGGTCGTGTTCGAGCTGACCTCGTCCGGGGCGACGCCGGGCAAGCGTGTCTTCGGCCTCAAAGTGGTCATGGATAACGGCCTGCCGATCACGCCCGCCGCATCGGTGACGCGCAACCTGCTCCGCGCCGCCGACTTTCTGCCGTTCGGCTATGGGTTCGCAATCGCGAGCATCTTGTTGCGACTGGACTGCAAACGCTTGGGCGACATTGCCGCGGCGACCATAGTGGTCCATGAACCGCGCGCGGTCGCAAAAATCATCCGGCATGACATCGCGCCCGTGGCCCCCGTCCGGCCGCTCCCGCCTGAAGATCAGGCGGTCCTCGTCGCGCTTGCGGCACGCGCGCATCTGTTGACACCCGAACGGCTCGATGAACTCGCGGCCCTTGCTGCGTCGGTGTCGGGTGACGCCGGCCGATCCGGAGCGGAAGTCACGCGTCGCGTTCTCGGCGTGGCGCGGTGGGCGTTGGGGCGCCGATCATGACACCGCTGCAATTCGAGCAGCTCTATCACCACGACTGGGCCGAGCTCGAGTTGAATCTGCGCGACATCCTCGATCCAAAGAACTGCGCGGCGGCCGGCCGCACGCCACCCACCGGTGACCGCGTCGCCGTGCTGTATCGTCGCGCCTGCGATCATCTCGCGCTGGCCCGTGCCCGCTCGTATCCCGCTTACATGATCGATCGGCTCGAGCGGGTCACATCACAGGCGCATCAAATCATTTACTACCGTCGCGAGGTCGGGTTCGCGCAGTGGACGCAGTTCCTGCGGCATCAATTCCCGGGGGTCGTGCGAGCGCACGCGAAATACGTCGCCCTCTCGGCTGCCACATTCTTCGTTCCTCTGATTGCGATCGGGTTGCTGGTTCATTGGCGGCCAGATCTCATCCTGTCGATTGTCAGCTCCGATACCGCCGCGTCCTTCGAGCAGATGTACTCCTCGTCGGCTGAATCGATCGGCCGGACGCGAAATGCATCCACCGACTGGATGATGTTTGGCTATTACATCCGCAACAACATCGGCGTGTCGTTCCAGTGTTTTGCGGGTGGACTGTTCGTCGGCCTCGGAAGCCTTTTCTTTCTCGCCTACAACGGTGCCTTCGCCGGCGCGCTGGCGGGTTACCTCGCGGCGCGCGGCCTTTCGTCGACGTTCTTCCCGTTCGTCTCGACTCACTCCGCCTTCGAACTCACCGCCATTGTTCTTTCCGGGGCAGCCGGACTGCGCATCGGTCACGCCATCCTCGCACCTCGTCGACTGCGCAGAATCGATTCGCTCGTACAGGCGTCGCGCGAGGCGATCTTGCTCCTTTACGGCGTGATAGCGATGCTGCTGGTTGCCGCTGGCGTCGAGGCGTTCTGGTCGTCGGCGAAGTGGCTGCCGGCGTCGGTGAAGTACACATCGGCGGCGATCTGCTGGCTCGCGGTTCTCGGCTATCTTCGGTTCCAAGGGCCACATGCACGTTGACGCGCTCGCGGTGAAGATGCGGCCACGCAGCGGAAGCGAGGCCTGCGATCTTGGCGTGCGACTCTGTCAGGACGCCGCGCGATCGGTGTTCCCGTGTTACGCGATCGTCGCCCTGCCTGTGATCGGCATCGCGCTTGCCTCGGCCGAGATCGCGATCTGGCTGCCGTTTCTCGCGATCTGGTTGTCGAAAGCGTGGCTGGATCGAACGATCTTGTTCGTGCTGTCTCGCGCCGCTTTCGGGCAGGAGACACGGCCGGCGGATCTGTGGCGGTCGCGACGAGCGGTGTGGGGCGAGCAGTTCCTTTTCACGTGGATCGTTCGACGCTACTCGCCGTGCCGCTCGTACACGCAGCCGATCTATCAACTCGAAGGCGTATCGCCGTGGAAAGCGAGAGCGCGGGTCCGGCAAATCTGCCGTCGCGGCAAAGGATCCGCGTTCCTGATGACGCAGGTATTTGCGCTGTCGGAACTTTCGTTGACGTTCAGCCTTTTCTCGCTGGCCTTCTGGTTTGCACCGCCCGGCCAATCGCCTGAGCTCATCGACCCCTCGTCACCGACCCTCTGGTTGGCCATCGCCATCGCGTATGCAATCACCGTCTTCTTCCTCGAGCCCTTCTATGTTGCGGCAGGTTTCGCGATGTATCTGAATCGGCGCGCCGAACTCGAGGCGTGGGACATCGAACAGGAGTTCCGGCGTGCGTTTGCGCACTGACGCAGCGGCCCGTACATATGTCCTGGCTGCCGTGCTTCTGTTGTCCGCCGTGCCGTTGTTCGAGAGAACTCACGCAGCCGTGCTCGCCCAGCCGCAGCAACCCGCGACAGAAGACATCGCGCGAGCTCTCGACGTCGTCAAGGATGACCCGAACCTGGCACCGGTTCGCACGATTCGAATGCTGCGATGGAGGAAATCGAACACCCCGCGCAGCTCCAGCCGTCCCGGATGGCTGTCCTGGATTGTCGATTTCTTCCGCTGGATCGATCAGAGTGCGCGCGTTCTCGTGTGGGGATTGGCGCTCGCACTCTGCGCAGTACTGGTGGCCTACCTGACGCACCTATTCCGAAATCGATCGGCTGGAATCGTCTCCGTCGATGTCGCCGCCGTACCGGTCCGGGTGCGTGACCTGGATATCCGGCCCGAGTCCCTTCCCCCCGATATCGGAAACGCGGCCAAACAGCTGTGGGATCGTGGCGAGCACCGCGCCGCCCTCGCACTCCTCTATCGCGGGATGCTCTCCAGGTTCGTGCACGTTCACCAGGTTCCTGTTCGCGATTCCAGCACAGAGGCGGACTGTCTGATGCTGGCGTCCAGGCATCTGGAGACCACTGCCGCCGAATATGCGACACGGCTCGTGAGCATTTGGCAGCGTGCCGTGTACGGACGTGAAGCCATCGAGACGTTCGACGTCTATCGTCTGTGCGACGGCTTCAGACCCGCGCTCGATCGAGCCGCCTTGCCGGTTTCGGGAGGCGCCGCATGAGGCAACGCACGGCTCGATCGATCGTCGCTCTCGCGGCCGTGATCGTTGTCGTGTGGATCGCGCGCAACACTGAGTGGGAGGACGTGGAACTGCCGGCGCTGCCGAAAGGAGAGGCGCTGACCAATCCGTTCTACGCCACGCAGCGATTTGCCGAAGCACTTGGCGCACGAACGACGCACGACCGCATGTTCACGACCCCGCCGGTCGAAGCCATCCTGGTGCTGTCCGAATGGAACTGGAACGTCAGCGACCGGCGGCGCGAGGCGATCGAACGGTGGGTTGACGCCGGCGGCCGCCTGGTTGTCGATCGAGGCCTGATGGACGGCAATTCTCAATTCGAGAAATGGTCCGGCGTCACCCACACCGGGCGAAAACCGGAGCCCGCGACGTCAGGAATGCCGCATCCGTGCGACCGATTTCGGGAAGAACCTGCCAGAGCGACAACCGGATCCGCGACGACCCGCCTCTACTGGCTGTGCGACTTCGACTCGCTCTCCACGCTGACGACGTCAAAGCGCGCGTCATGGTCGCTTGCCGGCGATCGCGGAGTCCAGGCGATGCGCGTCAGTATTGGGCGAGGCAGCGTCGCCGTCATCAACGGCTGGCCATTCCGCGACCGTGCGATTCTCGATGGCGATCATGGCTGGTTGTTTGTCACGACGACCGGAATGCGCCGCGGCGACGAGATCCATTTCCTTTCCGAAGAAGATCATTTGTCGCTCCTCCGGCTGATGTGGCTCGAAGGCAAGCCGGTCGTGATGGTTGCCTCGTTGCTCATAGTCTTCATGTTGTGGCGGGATAGCGTGCGGCTTGGACCCCTGGCCGTCGCCGCGGCGGCGGCCCGCCGATCGCTCGCGGAACAGATTCGCGGCACGGGCCGATTTGCGCTCCGTCACGGCGGTGGCGAGGCGCTTCACGCGGCGTGCGCGCGAGCGCTCGACGAGGCGGCGGCGCGTCGGGTATCTGGATATGAGCGTCTCAATGGCCGGGAGCGCGCAACGAGGGTCGCCACGCTTACGGGCTTCGACCGCGACGGATTGATGGCGGCCATCCATCATCCGGGAATGCGCAACGCCGATGAACTTCGGCACACGATTGAGTTGCTCGAGAACGCACGCAGGACGCTGACACCGCGCACAGGGCCATCACATGGACACTCTTGAACCGAATGCAGTCGAACACGCCGCGCAGACACTGCACGATTTGCGCGGCGCCATACATCAAGCCGTGGTCGGTCAAACGGCGGTCATCGAGCAGGTCCTGGCCGCGCTTGTTGCCTCGGGCCACGTGCTCATCGAAGGCGTACCCGGGTTAGGCAAAACGCTTCTCGTCCGGGCGCTGTCCCAGGCGGTGTCGTTGCCGCACGCGCGGGTGCAATTCACGCCAGACATGATGCCCTCCGACATCACTGGTCATGCGCTGCTGGATCCCTCGACCCGCGAACTTCGCGTGGTCCGTGGTCCAGTCTTCACGCACATCCTGCTGGCCGATGAAATCAACCGGGCGCCAGCCAAGACCCAGAGCGCGCTGCTTGAAGTCATGCAGGAGTATCAGGTGACGCTCGAAGGACAGACACTGCAAATGCCAAGACCGTTCATGGTGCTGGCGACGCAGAACCCGATCGAGACGGAAGGCACGTACCCGCTCCCGGAGGCACAGCTCGACCGCTTCTTGTTCAAGATCCAAATTGGTTATCCGTCGAGTGCTGATGAAGCAGCCGTGGTCGTGCGCGCGACCTCCGGTCAAGCAGGCGATCAACTACCGTTGGCCGACGTGAAACCCTGCGTCGACGGCGCGGCCGTGACCAGCCTCCAGCAACTTGCCGCCCAGCAACACGTCGACGAGCAAGTGATCGACTATGCGGTCCGTATCGTTCGCGCCACCCGCGATCACGTGGGTCTCGCGATTGGCAGCGGATCTCGTGGCGCGCTGGCGCTCGTGCGCGGCGGGCGCGCCGTAGCGCTGCTCGACGGGCGACGATACGTCACCCCCGATGACGTCAAACGGATCGCCCTTCCCGCACTGCGTCACCGGGTTGCCGTGGCGCCTGACGCGCTGCTCGAAGGCCGCACCGTTGACGCCTTGCTTGGCGAGATTCTCGAATCGGTCGCGGCTCCTCGTATCTGACTTGTGACACACGTGAATCGGGTGACTGACTCATGTCGGTGCGCGTGATCCCTGGCCCCGTCGCTCTGATCGCTCTTGCGGTAATG
>Ga0111538_10014087_pt1 | contig 10550 bp, 9 predicted proteins | sample SoiMethybrSBSTD1_FD_79669 | JGI IMG/M metagenome (GOLD analysis project Ga0111538, IMG submission 79669) | Bulk soil microbial communities from a Populus tree surrounding site in Tennessee, USA - Soil MetaG P. TD hybrid SBSTD1 (version 2)... | ecosystem: Environmental > Terrestrial > Soil > Tree... | reverse complement strand
TTCAGCTTGTCCACGTCGCGCAGTACGACGACGCGCCGTTCGGCCAGCATCGGCGGAGTGCTGAGCAGGGCATCCAACGACTCGGCATCGAGCTCGCTCGCGCGTCGGATCTCGAGATTGAAGTCGCGCGTGGACGCCTCTACCGCCGCGTCGACGAGATCGCGGGTCGCCTGCTCCTTCAGGAAATCGTCTTCGCCGAAGAGGTAGTAGACCGGATCGAAGACGCGCGTCTTGAGGGCTGCGTGAAGCGCCTTCTCCCCTGCGGATGCCATGGGGGAAATATAGGACGGATCGTGCCCGTGGCGACCGCGCCGACGGCGTGCGCCGTCAGGTCAGGGGCGTCAGCGACCTGTGACGTCGCTCGCCAGATGCCAGGGCGCGCGCTGCGCGACGTAGACGGCGCCCCAGATCGGCATCCCCGCGGGCATCGAGGCGACCATCGCCGGAGTGGCGAGTGGCGACGGCTCGGGCTCCGGTGCGGAGGCCACCACGGGTGCGAGCCGGATCGTCGGGTCGGCGTCGTCCGCGAGTATCACGCTCATCGTCAATCCTGCCGCGACCGCGATCCCTGTGGCAAGCGCCACGTAAGTCCCTGTCGAGAACGGGCTCCGGTGGCGCGTCATCATTCCCATCATCAGGCCGGCGGTGGCGTGCTGCCGGGCCTTGAGCGCTCGCTCGTGCGTCAGTCGCATCTGCAGCCGCTCGGTGAATGCCGCGGATGGCTGGATCGATGGCAGGTTGTGCGCGAGCAGCAGCGAGCGTCGAATACGGGTGTCGAGCGCGGCGCAGTGAGCGCACAGCCGCAGATGCCGTCCCATCGCCTCGATGTCGACGCCGCTCAGCGTGTCATCGATATACGCGTCGTGCTTGCGTCGAAACTCCCGACAATTCATGCGCGGGGTGGGTTGGGTGACTGGCCATGATGATGTGCCCTCCGTACCCGCGGGACCAGGGGCTGTTCCCGGCCGGTCTCCGCGCTGGAGGGGAGAATGGCAGCGGCGCCCCGCAGGTATGGGGCGCCGCTACTACTTCACCAATTCACCAATTTTCCGCCGCTCTCAGTCCACCCAGGGCTCGATGATCTCGGCGAAGGCGTTCCGCGCGCGGTTGAGCCGCGACTTCACCGTGCCGAGGTTGCAGTCCGTGATCTCGGCGATCTCTTCGTACGACTTCCCCTCCAGCTCCCGCAGCACGAACACCTCCCGATGGTGCGCCGGCAGCTTCGCGACCGTCTCCGCGACCAGCTCGCGCAGGTGACGCTTGCGGTAGAGATCGTCCGGACGCGCCGTCGTGTCCTCGAACTGAAGCGGGCGATCCTCGTCCTCCCAGCTCCCCTTCATCGTCTGGAACAACACGAGCGGGTTCCGCGAGCGGTTGCGCAGCTCGTTCTTGGCCAGATTGGACGCGATCGTGTATGCCCACGTCGAGAACTTCTTGGACCGGTCGAAGCGGTGCAGATGCCGGTAGACCCGGATGAACACCTCTTGGACGAGATCCTCGGCCTTCTCGCGGTCGCCGATCGTGCGGTAGATGAAGTTGAGCAGCCGCGTCTGGTAGCGCTCCACGAGCTCCTGGAACGCCCGCTCCTCGCCGCCCAGGAACGACGCCACGACGTCCGCGTCGTCCATCCCCTTGAGCTGCTCACGGATCGTCGGCCCACGCTGGGCGACCCGCTTCATTGCGATGTCAGCCATTTATCTATCCCCCCAAGCCTCGACAGGGTTGCGCTCCGACGAACCAGTTCGAGCTCTCGATGTTGTTCTCTTCGTGCCCCAGTACTAAGGCAGAGGACATGCCCATCCAAGACGACCAAAGTCCATATCATAAGACGTTGTGCCACAATAATTTATTCCAATTCCAGTCCAGCACGCTTCGGGTTTTGCCCTGTCTGACCGTCCTCTTTTCAGTACATGGTACGAGAAAGCCCCCGCCGAGTGTCCACTTTTGACACTCGGCGGGGGCTACGGGTTTTCGCGCTATGGGACCTTCTATATCAATGGCAGGCGGGTACGGCAGGCGTACTGATCAGCCCGTCTTGAATCCTGCCGCGAACAGCACGCCGAGCGCGGTCTTTCCGTCCACGATCTCCCCTTTCTGGATCAATTCCAGCGCCTCGGATAGTCGCATGATCATCACGTCGGCGAACTCGTCCGCTTCGCGCGTCGCCTCCCCACGGGTCAGCTCGGTGGCCATGAAAAGGTGGATGCGCTCGTCCGTGAAGCCCGGGGTCGTCACCATCGTGATGAGGGGTTCCATCTGCTTGGCCGTGCAGCCGGTCTCTTCCTTCAGCTCTCGCGCTGCACAGTCCGCAGGGGTCTCCCCCGGATCCAGCCGCCCGGCCGGGATCTCGTAGAGGTAGCCGTCCGCCGCGTAGCGATACTGTCGGAGCAGCAGTATCTGCGGGTCCTCACCCTCGGGATCGGACAGAAAGGGCACGACCGCCGATGCGCCGGAGTGACGCACGATGTCCACCTCGGCCTCACTCCCGTCCGGATAGCGAATTCGATCGCTGTCCAGCTTGATGATCTTTCCCGTATGGATGCGTTTGCTGCTGATCTGGGCATCCGACGTCGCACCACGAGCTCTCGACTCGAGCTCGGCGGACGTGACGACGGTCGGCGACTTCTTTTTCTTGCCGCTCATGCCGCCACCTCCGCTCCGTCCGCGGTCACCGTCTCCACCGGTGCTCCATGGATCTCGCCGAGCGGCGTGGCGATCACCGCGGGATCGCCGACCACGACGATGCGTAGCCGGTCGGGATGCAGGTGTCGCTGCGCCGCGCGTAGCACGTCCTCTGTCGTCACGCTGCGGACTCGCACGCGATAGTCGTCGTAGAAGTGCTCGGGGAGGTCGTGGATCACGAGGTTCGAAAGCGCCGTCGCGATCGCCGACGTCGTCTCGTAGCGGATCGGAAACACGCCGTCGAGATAGCTGGTCGCCAGCGTCAGTTCGTCGGTGCTGATCTCCTGGCTCCGCATCCGCTCGATCTCGTGCAGGATCTCGCGCACCGCCGCACCGGTCACGTCGCTCTTGACGGCTGTCTGGATCATGAAAGGCCCGGCCGCGCGCCGCCACTCGAAAGCGGAGAAGGCGCCGTACGTGTAGCCGTGCGCCTCGCGCAGGTTGAGGTTGATGCGCGACGAGAAGAGTCCGCCGAGCACCGCATTCATCACCGTCGTCTCGAAGTAGTCCGGATGTCGGCGTGGCAGGCCCGCATGGCCCACGCGCACCTCCGATTGCGATGCGTCCGCCTTCGCGACCACCCGTGCGACGCGGGTGAGCGGCGAGGCGTCGACTGCGCGCTCGACCGTCGACGCGACGTCGCCCTGCCAGTCACCGAACAGCTCGAGCGCCAGCTCCGCGGCGCGGTCCACACTCACCTCTCCGACGAACACCAGCGTCGTCGACGTCGGCCGATACCGCTCGGCGTAGAAGCCGCGAGCCACGTCCCGCGTCAGCGCGCGAACGCTTGCTGCGCTTCCACCAGCAGGGGCCGCGTAGCGCGCGGTCGGTGCGTAGACGGCGCGCGAGAACTGCTCGTCGGCGAGCCCTCTCGGCTCGGCGCGAAGCTGCAGCAGCTCCGCGAGCCGCTCGTCCTTGAGCCGCGCGACTTCACGCTCCGGGAATTCCGGCGCTCGTAGTAGATCACGAACGAGGGCGAGCGCGTCGGGAAGCCGTTCGGCCAGCACCGTCAGCGAGACGGTCGCCGCATCCCAGTCGGCATGTGCGTCCACCGAGGTGCCGATCCTCTCGAATCGGTCGGTCAGCGCCGCGCCATCCAGCCCCGCGGCACCTTCCAGCAGCAGCTGCGCCGTCAGGGCCGCGACGCCGTCCTGACCTTCCCGTTCGACCGACGCGCCCGCATCGATCACCGCCGTGATCGACACCAGTGGCAGCTTGGTGACGGGCGCGACGACGAGCCGCATCCCGTTTGGTAGCGTGCGCCGATGGAATGCGGGAAAGTGATAGTTGCGCGGTTCGGTCGGAGTCGGTCGAGGCGTCGGCCCACTCGTCTGGGTCGTCGTACCGGTCATCGGGCCCCGACCTCGGCGAGTTCCTGGTTCGCGGATGTCGTCTCGGTGTCGCGCGGCACGTACAACAAGCTGGCGCGATTGTCGGTGCCGAGGCGGGCGCGCGCGAACGCGTTGACCCGTTCCGGCGTGACTTCGCGATACCGCGCCGCCTGCGTGTTCACGAGCGACGGATCTCCGAAGTAGGTCGCGAACAACGAGAGCTTGTCCGCGCGATCCCCCGCCGACTGCAGCGCGACGATCAGCTCGGTCTCGATCAACGTCACCGCGCGCGCCACTTCCTCCGCGGTGACCCCCTCGTCGCGCAGGCGATCGACTTCTTCGTTCACGGCGCGCTCGAGTTCCTCGGAAGACGACTCTGGGCGAGCCGTGACGTCGAGCACGAGCAGGTCGCTCCCCTTGGTGAGATCGTAGGTGAATGACTGCGCCTCGGCGGCGATCTGCCGCTCGCGCACGAGCCGGCGATGCAATCGACTTCCCTTCTTGAGGCCGAGGATCGCTCCGCACACGCTCGCGGTGTAGTAGTCGTCGCTGCCGAACACGGGCGAGCGAAACGCCAGAAAGAGCCGTGGCAGCACCACGTCGTCCGGCACCACCTCTCGCAACGGCCCGCCAAGAGTCGGCGGCAGCGTCATGTCGGGCAGTGGCGGCTTGCCGGCGCCGCGGGGGATCGGGCCGAAGTGGCGTTCGACGAGTCTCCTGGCCTCGGCGCGATCGAAGTCGCCCGCGATCGAGAGCACCGCGTTGTCGGGCGTGTAATACGTCGTGAAGAACTGCTCGATGTCTTCCAGGCTCGCGGCGTCCAGGTCGCTCATCGACCCGATCAGCGAGTGGTGGAACGGGTGGCTCGGGGGAAAGCACAGTGCTGGTAGACGCTCCCACCAACTGCCGTACGGTTGGTTGTCCATCGACCAGCGCCGCTCGTTCTGCACGACGTCGCGCTGTGTGTCGAGCTTCTGCTGCGTCATGGCCGGCAGCAGATAGCCCATGCGGTTTGCCTCGAGCCAGAGCGCGAGCTCGAGCTGGTTCGATGGTACGGTCTCGTAGTAGTTGGTGCGGTCGAGCCAGGTGGAGCCGTTGAGAGTGCCGCCTGCCCGCTGCACGAGCTCGAAGTGCTCGTTGGCGCCGACGCTCGCCGAGCCCTGAAACAGCATGTGCTCGAACAGATGCGCGAACCCCGTGCGACCGGCGCGCTCGTTCGCTGATCCGACGTGGTACCAGAGGTTCACGGCGACGATCGGTGCCGTGTGATCCTCGGAGAGGGTGACGAACAGCCCGTTGTCGAGCGTGAACGTGTCGATGGGTATCTGCATTGACGTAAAGTGCATTCGTGAGCCCGCGCAGGGTACCGGGCGGGCGCGCGAGACCTCGCACCTCTCGCGCCAGACGACGACGGGGCCCGCCGATGAGCGGGCCCCGTCGTCGCTGCCTACCTGCGCTGTCGCGTCACGGCGTCGGAGGAGCGCCGAGCACGTCACGCACGTCGCGGGTGACGACCTCCCCCGGCTTGATCGCGCGCACCCCCGGCTCGATCACCTTCCGATCGCCGACCAGGACGATCGTGAGCTTGTCCGGATTCACGTACTGCCGCGCCACGCGCTGGACTTCGGACTGCGTCACTGCGCCATACTGCTGGACGGCCGTGGCGAAGAAGTCCAGCGGGATGCCGTAGGCGATCAGGGGCAGGAATTCGGACGCGATCCCCTGAGTCGTCTCGAAGTTGCCCGGAAGCCCGAGTTGCAGGTACTTCTTCGCTTTCGCGAGGTCTTCGGACGAGACGGTGTCGCGGATCGCGCGCAGCTCCTTGAGGAATTCGATCAGCGCCGAGTCCGTCTTCGCCGTCACCACTTCGGCGCTGGCGATGAATGGGCCGGCCGAGCGCCGAAGCCCGAAGCCCGAACCTGCGCCGTACGTGTAGCCGTGCGTCTCGCGCAGATTCTGATTGAGCCGGCTCGTGTACGCGCCGCCGAGGATCGTGTTCATCACCTGCAGCGGGAAATAGTCGCTCGTCGAACGCGGCGCACCGACGCCGCCGATCAGGAACGACGTCTGCGCAGCCCCCGGTTTGTCGACGATCACGACCGTCGTGCCTTTCGCGCTGCTCGACGTGCTGGTTGCCGGCGTCGGTACGGTCCCTCGAGCCCATGCCCCGAACAGCTCGCGGGCGCGGCGTTCTACGTCGTCGGGGCGGACGTCACCCACGACCAGCAGCGTGGCATTGTTCGGCCGATAGTAGGTCGTGTAGAAGCGCTGTACCTCGTCGCGTGTGATCGACGCCAGCGATCCCTCGGTGCCGGCCAGCGGCCGGCCGTAGGGATGCTGCTCCCCGAACACCGCGCTCGCGAACGCACGATCGGCGATCGCCGGCGCACGATCGCGAAGTTGCTGCAGGGAGGTGAGCCGCACCTTGCGCACGCGCTCGAGGTCGGCGTTCGGAAAGTTGGGCCGCAGCGCCACGTCGCTGAACAGTGCAAGTGCGCTGTCGAGCTGCGCGGTCGGTGCGTGGAGCGAGACGTTGCTCTGCTCCCATCCACTGGTGGCGTTGAGCTGGATGCCGAGATACGCTGCCTGGTCGGCGATCTGGAGCGCCGTGCGGTTCGTCGTGCCCTCGGTGAGCATCGCAGCGACGAGCGCGGCCGTACCCATCTTGCCGGCGGGGTCGCTCTCTCCCCCCGAGCGGACCTGGAGGATGACGTCGACGAGCGGCAGCTCGTGCTGCTCGAGCACGACGATCTTGAGCCCGTTCGAGAGCTCGCGCGTGCTGATCTGGGGCGGCCGCAGCGATGGTGGTGCGGCGAGTACCGGGGGCTTCGTCAGGTCGACCTTCGCCACCGGGGTTGGTGCGGCGGTCGGGGCGGGGATGGGAGGAGGGGTCGTGACCACGCGCGGTCCCGAGCACGCCGTCAGCACGACGGCGGCGCTTGCCCCCACGGCGATGCCGCGGTGCATCCACCTGCGCTGGAGATGGCTCACTTGGCACCTCCGGAGACCATCAGCTGACGCTTCCCTTCGGGCACCACCGTGAGCACCACCTTCGGTTGGTTGAGGTACGACGCGGCAACGCGCTGCACGTCCGCCGCCGTCACGTGCTCGTAGCGCGCGAGGTCCTGCTGCACGTAGTCCGGCGTCCCCGCGTTGTAGTCATAGGAGGCGAGTTGGTCCGCCTTGCCGAGCACCGACGCCAGACCGTCGAGGAACGAGGCGCGCCGGCTGTTCAGTGAGCGAGCGAGCTCGCGCGCCGTCACCCCGTCTCGAGCGATCTTGCCGATCTCTTCGGCCACGAGCGCCGCCATGCGAGCCGGCGTCTGACCCGGTTTCGGCGTCACGGTGATCTGGAAGTAGCCATCGCGGCGGAGGCTGGCCTGGAACGCGTTGACATCCTGGGCGACCTGCATGTCGAACACGAGCCGCTTGTACAGCCGCGAGTTCTTGTCACCCGCGAGCACGTCGGCGAGCACGTCGAGCACGGCGTCGTCCGGATGGTACAGCTTCACCGAGTGCCACGTCTCGTACAGTCGCGGAAGCGTGACCTTGTCCTCGAGCACGAGGAACGTGTCCCGAGGAATGCTGACGGTCGGTAGCGCCGGCGGCGGCGGGACCGCAGGTCCGCGAGGGATCCCGCCGAAGTAGCGGTTCAGCCAGGCGACCGCCGAGTCACGCTGGAAGTCTCCGGCGATGACCAGGGTGGCGTTGTTCGGCGCGTAGTACGTCCGGAAAAACTGCTTCACGTCGTCGAGTGAGGCAGCGGTCAGGTCCACCATCGAGCCGATCGGTGGCCAGTGATAGGGATGCCCTGACGGAAAGAGCGCCGCCCCGATCGTCTCGTTCGCTCGCCCATAGGGCACGTTGTCGTACCGTTGCCGACGCTCGTTCTTCACCACGTCGCGTTGCAGGTCGAGCTTCGCCTGATCCATCACGGGGAGCAGGTTGCCCATGCGGTCCGCATCGAGCCACAGCGCGAGCGGGAGGGCGTTCGACGGCAGCTGCTCGTAGTAGTTCGTCCGATCGAAAGTGGTGCTGCCGTTGTTGTCGGCACCCACGGATTCGAGCCATTTGTCGAACTGTCCCTGCGGGACGTTCTGCGACCCCATGAACATGAGGTGCTCGAAGAGGTGGGCGAAGCCGGTGCGCCCCGGTCGCTCGTCACCCGACCCGACATGGTACCACGTGTTTGCCACCACGATCGGTGTCGAGTGGTCCTCGTGCAGGATCACCTGCAGCCCGTTCGGCAGTGTGAGCTTCTCGAACTGCAGCTTGGGCACGCCCTGCGCGGACGCCGGAATCGCGGCGGCGGTCGCTATTAATGCGCAAAGTGATACGAAATGACGCGGCATCACCGATCGTTCCTCTCTAGAATGAAGGCCAGTGGCGCTTTCACCGATTCGCTCAATGCGTACTTCCATCGCTCGCTCGGGCTCGCGGCGATCGGGCTGGTCGGCGTCGGGGAGGCATACGGTTCGAGCCCGTGACGCCGTGCGAGGATCGTGAGACGGAGCATGTGGAACGGGTCACTCACCAGCAAGACATCTCGGCGACCCTGACTCCCCATCAGTGCGGAGACACCGGCCATCGACTCGCTCGTCGTGCGCCCTTCCGTCTCCAGCAGGATTGCCTGGACGGGTACGCCGTGCCGCGCGACGTAGCGCTGGCTCACCGCCGCCTCGCTCGTCGTGTCCCCCATCCCTGTCCCGCCGGTGACGATCATGATTGGTGCCAATCCACGGCGCCAGAGCGCCACCGCATGGTCCAGCCGTGCTCGGAGCACGGGTGACGGACGCCCGACGTACTGCGCTGCGCCCAGCACGACGATCGCCCCGACGGGCCGCGACTGGTCGTGTCGCTCCCACGCGAGCACGGCGCCGAGCGATGCCACCCAGCCGACGAACAGTAGTCCCAGCCCCGCGAGCGCGAGGCGCACGAGGGGTGGGCGTGTCGAACGCATCTACTGCAAGCTAGCTCTCGCTCGCGCGGCGGCGGTAGGTAAGATCTTGCTCATTCGGTGAGCCCGAGGAGCGCCAGCCAGAAGATGTCGTAGCTGACGCGTGGCTCCCGCGCCGAGCCGTTGGCCACGTCGAGGGCGAGTCCGTCGACGAAGGCTACGGCCGCGTCGGCCATCAGCGGCGCGGGCACTCTCGGGGTCAGATCGAGCTCGGTGAACAGGCGCTCGATCGTGCGAGCGGCGCTCTGGCGCCGATTGCTCGCCGTCGCACGGGTGGCGCGTCGGACCGGTGCCTCGCGGACGAGGGCCAGCTCGGCCAGCGCAGCGAGCTCGCCGCGGCGAAGTTCGTCCTCGAGCCATTGCCAGAGGGCGTCGAGCCCGCCCATGCTGTCGCTGTCGTCGATCGCGGCACGTTCCCGCTCGATCGTCCGGATCCCGATCCGTTCCACGATCTCGGCCAGCAGCCTGGAACGGTCATGATAGTGGTAGTGGAGCAGCGCCTTGCTCACGCCCGCCTCGACGGCGATCGCCGCCATGCTCGCGCCGGTCACCCCCTCGCGCGCGATGCATTGAACGCCGGCGTCCACGATGCGCACCCGCGCGTCCGCGGAGGAGGTTGCGGCGACGCGCTCGATCACAGCGCGACCTTCCGGTGCGGGACAGGCGCCTCGACCGACGGATACCCTGCAGCACGAAGCTGCGCCGCGAACGCGTCCTGCGCATCGGGCTCGCCGTGCACCAGGTAGACGTCGGGCGCCGCCCGACCACTCGCCGTGCCGGGGGTGCCCTCGTCGCGGACCGCGTCGAGCCATTGCTGGAGCTCGTGGCGGTCACCGTGCGCGCTGTAGCCGGCCAGCACTTCGACTTGTGCTCGCAGCGGGATCTCGTCGCCGAAGACGCGCAGCACCGGCGCATGCTCCACGATCCGCCGGCCGAGCGTGTGTTCGGCCTGGAAGCCCACGATGAGGATCGTGTTCCGAGGATCGGATGCCCCGTGCGCGAGATGGTGCAGGATGCGTCCCGCCTCCGCCATTCCCGACGCCGCGATGATGACCATCGGTCCGTGCTGGGAGTTGAGCGCCTTCGACTCGGTCGCTTCGCGCGTGTACCGCACCAGCGGAAACTTGAACAGATCCTGAACCTTCTGAATCAGGTCCTCGGTCTGGTCGAAGATCTCGGGATGCATCGCGAAGACCGTGGTCGCGTCGATCGCCAGCGGACTGTCGATGTAGATCGGCACCTCGGGAATCTTCCCTTCGCGCGCCAGGATGTGCAGATCGTAGACGAGCTCCTGCGTGCGGCCCACCGAGAACGCCGGCACCAGTACGCGGCCGCCGCGTGCGGCGGTCTCGCTGATCACGTGCGCGAGCTGCTCCCGCGCGCCGGCGACGGGCGGATGGTCCCGGTTGCCGTAAGTGGACTCGAGGAGCACGACGTCGGCGCCACCGGTTGGCGGCTTCGGGTCGCGGATGATCGGGAGTCCGCGCCGTCCGATGTCCCCTGAGAACACGATGCGCTTCCGCGTGCCCCGTTCCGTGCATTCCAGAGTGAGCGATGCCGAACCGAGGATGTGCCCCGCG
>Ga0111538_10014086_pt1 | contig 10550 bp, 12 predicted proteins | sample SoiMethybrSBSTD1_FD_79669 | JGI IMG/M metagenome (GOLD analysis project Ga0111538, IMG submission 79669) | Bulk soil microbial communities from a Populus tree surrounding site in Tennessee, USA - Soil MetaG P. TD hybrid SBSTD1 (version 2)... | ecosystem: Environmental > Terrestrial > Soil >... | reverse complement strand
TGCTACGGAGCGTTGGCTCGGAGGGCGCCCAAGCAATCGCAGCGCATTACGAGCGAGCTCCTGAGCCGACTCGAGCGGTCAGAGAGCGCAGCCGAGCGGCTCGAGCTCGTCACGGCGCTCGGAAACAGCGGTGCGAACGCGGCCTTGCCCGCGCTGCGCCCTTACCTCGACGCAGCGCAGCCGTTCGATTTGCGCCTGCGAGCCATCGAGTCGTTGCGCTTCATGAATGACCCCGCGGTCGACCCGCTCCTCGAATCGATCCTGCGCAGCAAGGAACCCGACGCGCTACGGGTGGCGGCGATCACAGCGATTCGTTCGCGCAACGTCGGCCCTTTCACCATGACGCTCGCGGAGATCGCAGAGAAGGAGCCGAGCGAAAGCGTGCGGAGCGCCGCCGTCGATCTCCTCGGCAGCAAACTCACCGAGTTTCCCGCGCTCCGCGCCGTGCTCGAGCGTTCGAAGGTGACGGACAAGCGCAAGAAGATACGTGAGCTTGCCGCGCAGAAGCTGCAAGGGTCGCTCGCTACTCCAGCGAGCGGACGAGCACGTCAGAGCGGCGGCTGAGCCGAAGAATTGACCATACTCCGGCGTGGCGGGGCTGAATACGGCTTTCGCACTTCTCCGCTGTGCTCGTGCTACCCGTGTGACGCTGCTCTCGCGCACAAGCGCCGCGTAAACAAATGACTATGTCTCGAAACATCGGGCCACCGATAGCCTTGCGACGAGTGGGTGGAACCTAGAATCAGCGGGCGAGGTAGTCCATGCAAGCGATCCTCCAGGCCTTCAAAGACCTTGTCGATGTCTTCAAGCTCGGGCGCATCGTTTTTTACCCGATTGTCGGAGCGATCGTCATCGTGCCATTGGACCTCGTCATTCGCATGATCCTGCACGAGCCAGACTACGTTAAGGGCATGACGTGGCGCGCTGTGTTGCTCCACGATATGAGCAGGCTCGGACGCGGCGGGCACTGGGAGCTTGGCGCGCTGATAATGGGGGCGATCATCGCGGGATTCGTCGTCGCCGTATTCGGATTCAGCGTCACCATCAAGGGGCTCTACGAAGAGTGCGCAACTAGGGAGACCGCCGCGAAGCCGGTCACGTACGCTGATAAGTACTTCGCGCTGACGAAGGGAAAAAAGGAAGACTATGCAGCGTGGTTCGATGCCGAGTACTACCGATTCCTCGAGATCGCGACTTTCTTTCCGGTGGCATTGGGGTTTGCAAGCGTTCTGTTGATGGTCTACGGCTCACAATTGCACGCCCCACCTTTGGGGTACTTCGCAATTCAAATCGCATGCCTGTTGGGGTGCTATCTGTTCGTGAAAACGGTAACTCCACGAATTGCCGAGGGCTGCGCCGCTAACCAGAAAGCGCTGTTAGAGGAACTCGCTCGGCAGCCGGCACCGAGCAACCAGTTGGCAGATGCCACGAATGACGACGCGGGCAATGATCGAGATGGCGTCAATGGTGACGGCAAGCGTACGGCCGCTGGTGGGGAGACAAGCCCGGCAGCGACATCTGCATCGCAGCATGAGCGTGCGCAAACAGTCGGCCTACCGCCATTTCAGTCTTAGATCGTTCCAGTATCGGCTCGCCGAAACACCTGAAAAGTGGCTCCGCTGCGCTTCCTGCTCGCTTGCGGTGCAGCTGAAATTGGCGAAGCCTGTCTGTCGCTACTCGCTGCTATCTCCTGAAACCGACGGCAATATCGCCGCACTCCCTTCGATGGAATGCGCCTTGCTTCGCTGCTTGTGCAACTACAGCAAACGAGCGCTGCGGAAGGAGAACGGTGGTGGCGAGACTCAGCAGCTTACCGACGATTCCCGATGACGAGGCCCGGCAGGAAGTCGTGGCGATCGGCTGGGCGCTTGGCGCGGTCGAGCCCGGCGCTGAACCGGACTACCGCCCCCGAGGCAATCCTGAGCGAGCAGCACGGCCGTCACAGACAAGCTTGCCCCCGCCGCGCCGAGAAATTCCGTCAATCCGAGAAGCGCCGCTGGAAGATCTGATCAGGCCTCCGCACGTGGTGCTCGAGAGCACGACCCTGAGCACCGCCGCCGAGCTCTTTGCGAGCGGCATGGAGGGTCCGGTGGTCGTCGTGACGATCGACTACGAGCCGGTCGCCGTCGTGACGGCCGCCGACGTCCTGCGCGCGACCAAGGAGCACAGCTTCCGCGATCTGATACTGGCGAGCGTCCTCGACGAAGCGACACCGTGCGGCCCCCTCCTGCACATCGGAGCGTCGCCGCAGCAAGCGGCCGAGCACTTCGTGGCCAGGGACTGCGGCGCTCTCGTCACCGTCAACGACGAAGGAAAGCTCGTCGGCCTGCTGCACGCGCGCGATCTGTTTCCGCTCTTGGTTTGAGTCAGCTCGTAGCGGCTCGAGGTTCGCTCGCCGGCGGAAAGCGTCGCCGGTACTCGCGCGGGGAAATGCCGAGGTTTCTCGCGAACGCCCAGCGCATCTGCTCCTCGTTGCTGAATCCACACTGCTCCGCGATGTCGCTGATGCGATCCGAGGTCTCCTCGAGCAGCCGTCGGGCCGCGTCGATGCGAATGGCTTCGACGGCCTTCGCCGGCGTGCGGTTGCGCTTCGCGGCGTACACCCGGGCGAAGTTTCGGGGGCTCATCGCGACGCGCCGGGCGAGTGCTTCGACGCTGAGATCCTCCTGCAGATGCTCGGCGATCCAGCGCTCCAGATCGTCGAAGGCTTCGCCTTGCGACTCGGCCTGGGCGGCCAACAGAGGGCCGTACTGAGATTGCCCGCCGGCGCGCTTCAGGTACACGACGAGGAGGCGCGCGACCTTCATCGCTACCCGCCGCCCCGCGTCTTCTTCGATCAGCGCCAGCGCGAGGTCGATTCCGGTCGTGACTCCCGCCGACGACCACACCGAGCCGTCCCGGACATAAATAGCGTTCGGCTCCACCTGAACCGTGGGGAACCGGGACTGGAGTCGGTCGCAGTGCATCCAGTGCGTGACCGCCCGCCGGCCCTCGAGCAGCCCCGCGTCCGCGAGCAGGAACGTACCGGCGCACACCGAGCACACCCTTTTGCAGGCGGGCCCGCGCTCGCGGAACCATTGCACGAGCGCCTGGTCGCGCGTCACGTCGTCGACCAGGAATGCGCCCGGGACGATCAAGGTGTGGATGGTCGACTCATCCAACGCGTGAATCGGGTCCGTGAGGATGCGCACGCCGTCCGCCGTCGGAACCGCCCCGCCCTTCGACGACACGACGGAGCATTCGTACCGAACGTCACCCTGTTCCGTGGCGAAGGCCCGCGCCACGGTGAACGCCTCGAGCGGCCCAGCCAGGTCGAGCAGCGAGACGCCCTCGTAGGCGACGATGACCACGCGCCGTGACTCGAACTGCGTGATCAAAGGGCGCTCGCGAGCCACACGAAATACCGTTTCGCAGCAAGACGATGTCATCGCTCACCGAATGCGTCAAACCGGTAGAGGGCCGATCGGCCAAAGATCGGGCGTTCACGGTGCGGCACTCACGGTCGTGCCGCCGAACACGATGTCCTTCACCGAGGCGCTCGCCAGAAACTCGTGAGGGAACCCGAGCTCGATCGCGCTCGCCCGATCGAGCCGGTCGCGTTGCGCCGAGGCAAGCTCGACCTCGAGCGAGGCGAGATTGTCCTCGAGCTGGGCAGCGGTACGCGCGCCGAGGAGCACGCTCGCCACGCCCGGTTGTGTACTGACCCATGAGAGCGCGGCGCGCGCCATCGAGCATCCACACTCGCCGGCGACCTCGCGCAGCGCGGACAGAATGCGCTCCACGCGTGGCGTGAGCCGATCGCGCACCAGGGCCGCCCGCTTGCTGTCTTCCGCCCCGGCCCCGGGCCCGGCGTGCTTGCCGGTGAGCAACCCGCCTGCGAGCGGGGACCACGGCATGACGCCGAGGCGCAGGTCACGCGCCATCGGCACGAGCTCTCGTTCCGGCGTGCGCTCGACGAGGTTGTACTCGCACTGCAGCGCGACGAAGCTCGACCAGCCGCGGAGCTCGGCGAGGGTGTTGCCCTGGGCGACCTTCCAGGCCGGCGTGTCGGAAACTCCGATGTGAACGATCTTCCCGGCTCGTACCAGATCGTCGAGCCCGCGCATCACTTCCTGGATCGGCGTGAGCGCGTCCCAGGCGTGCATCCAGTAGAGATCGATGCAATCGGTCTTCAGGCGCTGGAGGCTATTTTCGATCGCATAGACCATGTTCCGGCGCTGATTGCCGCACGCGTTCGGGTCGCCGGCCGTCGTACTGAGCGAATACTTGGTCGAGAGCACGATGCGCTCGCGCTTTCCCTCGATCAGCTTTCCGACGATGCGCTCCGACTCACCTTCGGTGTACTTGTTGGCCGTGTCGATGAAGTTTCCGCCGCGCTCGAGGTAAGTGCGGACCATCGCCTGGCAGTCGTCTTGCGACGCGCCCCAGCCCCATTGCGTCCCGAACGTCATCGTCCCGAGGCACATCGGCGAAACGCGAAGGCCGCTCGAGCCGAGCAACCGGTAGTGATCCAGTGAAAGTTTCATTGTCGTCTCCATTCGTCAGTTGGTGCAGCCCGTCGCGCCGCCATCGACGCGGTAGTTCGCGCCGTTGCAGAAGCCCGCGGACGGATGAGCCAGAAACGCCACCATGTGCGCCACGTCTTCGACCCGACCCAGGCGCCCGGCCGGGCAGGGCCAGACCTCGGCGAGCACGCGCGCCTCGATCGTCCGCCAGTCGTCGCCCCAACCGCGTTCCTTCGCCATGCCGCGATAGAAGCTTTCGACCCCTTCGGTCACGATGATGCCGGGGCTCACCGTGTTCGACGTGACTCCGGTCCCGGCGAGCTCCTTCGCGAGACTGACGCTGAGGTTCACGATCGCGGCTTTGGTCGCCGCATAGTCGGGCATGAACGCAAACGGAACTTGCGCTTCGCCGCTCGACAGTTGAATCAAGCGCCCCCACTTTCGCTCGCGCATGGCGGAGACGAGCGGCCGGATCAGCCGGACCATCGCCACGACGTTCGTGTCGTAGAGGGCGAGCCAGTCTTCCGGCGTCGCCTCCGACCAGCTCCGGTTCGCGTAAACGCCGCTGTTGTTGACGAGGATGTCGACGCCGCGCGCCGCGTTCACGACCGCGGCCGCGCCGGCATCGGTCGTGAGATCGCCGACCACGCAGTCCGCTGCGCCGCCGCGCGCGCGGATCTCGTCCGCGACGCGGCGTGCCGCGGCTTCGCGCCGTCCGTGCACGAGGACGCAGGCTCCATCGGCGGCCAGGCGCTCCGCGATCGCGGTCCCGATCCCGGCGCTGCTGCCCGTCACCAGCGCGCGCTTTCCGGCGAGCGCACCGCCGCGATCCGCGCTCACGACCCCGTTCCCGCGAGCTCGCGCGCGATCGGATCGGCGCTCATGCCGATCAGAAACGAGAGCCCGAGGCTCGGATACTCCACCGTCATACGACGCTCGAGCTCCTTCTTGCTCGCCTCGTCGAGCGCCGAGCGGCCTTTCGCCAGCTCCTTCACGTGTCCGGCGAGCGTCAACAGGTAGTCGCGCTGCGCCCGGATCAGATCGCGTGCGGGCCCGGCTCCACCGTGACCGGGAAAGACGACTTCCATGTTCCGGCATTCACGGTCGAGACGAGCCAGGTTGGCGAGCCAGGCCAGCAGATGCCCGTCCGCAACGTAGGAGTGCGTGCCGTTGAACACCAGGTCGCTCAAGAAAGCGGTGCGCTGCGGGGCTTCGATGAACCACACCGAGTTCTGCTCGGCATCGCCGCCCGGCCCGACGTCGAGCACCGAAAAGGTCACGCCGCCGAAGCTCAACTTCGCCCCCGAGTCGACGATCCGGTTCGGATAGGTCCACTTCTGAACCCACTCCGAACCGTACACCGGCGTCCACTGCTTGCGCTTCGGCTCCTCGAGGCGTTGCATGAGCTCGAGCACCGGCCGGGTCGCGACAATCTCGACGCGGTCGCCCGCGATCAGATTCGTGATCCCGGCCACGTGATCGGGATGGGGGTGCGTGATCAGCACGGCGAGGAGCGGCTTCTTCAGCGCCTCGACTTCGCTCCGAAGCTTTTTGCTCTCGCTTTCGGTGAGCGTGGAGTCGATCGCCACGACGCCCGAATCGGTTTCCACCAGGTACGCATTGACGAAAATCCCGCCCTCGCCGCACGCATGGGTGTGCACCCGGACGTTCCCGCCGAGCGCCTTGGTCGCAAAGTTGCTTGCTTGTTCCATCGAATTTCTCCGTGGTCTTGAAGTAACTTCCGCCCCCGATCTCGACAATGACAGAGATCCCCGAGAAACTGCCAAGCGGTGCTCCCGCAAGCGCGGCTCGTCCTCGAGTTGAACGACGGCCGCTCGCTAGAGTTCTCTGGCACCGGCGTTCAGGTCACGGCCGAGGGCGAACCCGTCTACGTCGAGAAGCTGCCGGAACGGCTGCGGCCCGACGACACGGGCGAAGGCACGTCTTGGCGTTAGCTCTGCAGCGATCGCGCGCGCTCGGGTTGCACTCGGCTGAGCGCCGATCGCGCTACGGACGTGGTAAGATGCGCGCGCGTTGTCAGTCGCGAGGACAACCGAAATGTCTACACGCTTTCAGGATCCAGGCCCCTCCATTTACGCGTTCGCGAAGGAGTTTCTGGTGCGCTGTCCTCGCTGTGACGGTCGCGCGGACGTAGCGGTGCGCTTCAAGCGCTGCTCGAAGTAGCCTGACGCGGGGAGAAACTCGGCACCGTTAGCTGGACGAAAGGCGGCACCAGGAAGGAGCGGCGGTGGGCTACTACATGCGAGTGTTCTCGAGGGGAACGGAACCTGCCAAGCTCGGCACGATTCGTGAGGCCCTGGCAGCGGATGGATTGACGGTCCAGGTACTCACCGAGGATGCCGACGACCAGTGGGAGGAGGCGGTCCTCGCCCACCCGGACGGTCGCGAGTTCGCCGCCGTGGAACGAAACCCCGTCACTCCCGGAGAAATTGGAGCCGAGGAGCTTGCGGAAACGATCGACGAAGTGTCGGGCTGCAAGCCTGCGAGCGCCGCTGCTTGGTTGAAAAAGTATCTATCGTCGATCAAGACGATCTACGCATTCCAGGTTCTCCAGTCGGCCGACGAAGGTGATGGCTGGCCAGCGGTACGCGCGGCCATGAGTGCTTGCAAAGAGCACGCGGGCGGAATTCAACAGGCGGATGGCGAAGGATTCTCGAACGAAGAAGGGTTCCACATCCTTTGGCAGTTCTCCGACGAGGTCACCGGATCGTGGTGGATGGCGGTGCTCGATGAGAAGGGCGAATGGGTCACGTATCAGATGGAACTCGGCAATAAGAAGCACCGGAAGGCATTCAAGGAGGGCCGAGTCCCCGACGGGGTGTCGCCGTCAAGGCCAGACTGAGGTGGTAACCACGCACCCTGGAGCGAGATGTATCGTACTTCTCCCATGATACGCATTCAGCTTCACCTCACGGACGATCAGGATCGGAAGCTGAAGGCGCTGGCACGCGCGCGAGGCCGCACTCGCGCGGGGCTCATACACGAGGCCATAGAGCTGCTCTTTCGCGGGGGCGAAGCGAGCCGAGACCCGCTCCTCGAGTTGATCGGAGCTGCCGATCGCGTGGGCCGGGCAGACGTTTCACCACGATAAGCTGCTTTAAGCGGCTGAACCCAGGCGGCCGGGTTGGCAACGCAAGTCTTCGTAGATCTCGGCCAGTCCACGTGTCCAAAAAATGTACGTCGACTCGACGACCGAGCGTGCGGCATGCGACATTCTTCGTCGCTTCGACGATCAAGAGTTCTCGTTCGTCGATGGAACATCGTTCGCCACGATGCGCCGCCGGCGGATCCCGCTAGCATTCGCCTTCGACATTCACTTCGCCGACCACGGGCTTCGTCCGAATTCCCCTCGATCAGCGGGAATCTTGGGCCCACCAGCCGCCCTCGACTGCGTAGCTGAGTGTGCCTCAGGGTGCGGTAAGCCAGTCCTCGAGCAAGAGGTCAGGCACTCCGGCCATGTGTTTGACGTTGGTCGTAACAAGGGTGGCGCGATTGGCCAAGGCGTGCGCGGCAATCGCAGCGTCAAAGTCCTCGATGCGTCGTCCTTTGCGCTCCAGCGTGGCCTTGATGTCCCCGAAGGCCAGGCTCACGGCATCTGTCCATTCGAGCCGCTCGAATGTTCCGGCAATCAAATCGAAGCGCTCTTCTAGCAGCTGCCTGCGCCGCGATTTCGGAAGGCGCGCAATGCCGTACGCCACTTCCGCCAGGACCGGTTGCGGCAACACCGCGTCGCGCCGGTTCGCACGCTTGAGCCGAGCCAGCACCACTGGTTCCGCCCTCATGATGGCGGAAACGGTGTTCGTGTCGAGCACGTATCTCACAACTTGACCGGCTTCTTGGAGCGGCGGCTGGCCTTGATAGCCTCGGACATTTCGTCCACCGCATCCACCAGCTCTGGGTCAGCATCGGCAATCTTCTCGAAGAACTCCGCTGGCCAATCGGCGCCGGCCGTCACTTCGCGCTCCAAGGCCTGGACGATGAACTTGTTCCGGCTCACTTTCAGCGCTCGAGCGCGCTGGTCGACCGCTCGAAGCAACGCCTTGGGAATGTGGACGCTGGTCGGCATGGATATATTATAGAGTATATTTGCCGAGGCAGCCACTAGGCGCGCTCGCTCGGTGGGATCAAGATCAGGCGAGTTCCCGGACCGAGTCGCTCCGGGTTCACGCGTCTCCCATTTCCGCGCGTCGGCCGCGAGCGTGACGATGCGTTGCTGGCCGGCGAATATCCGGACCGGTGAGCCTGCTTCCGCCCCTGCGGAGGCTGAAAAGATCGAACGCGGTCGGAAAGGCCGCGCGTTGGGGGCGAGCTCTCCAGTCCAGACGACCCGCCCGCCACCGAGGGCCAGGTTGTAGGCGTAAGGCTCGATCGCGATCACGGTGGTCGGCTTGGTTCTATTGCGGACAAGCAATGCGACCTAAAGTGTGGAGTTCGCGCCGGATGTTCGATCTCAGACTCAAAACGTCGTCGTCTCGGCTCAAAGTCACCAATGTCGGCTCAGCACCGGTCGACATTGGGCGGCTGGAAGGCATCACCGGTGTGGCGTTCGGCGCGTCCACCAACAAGTTCTCGTTCGACAACGCAGCCGGCCTCGCCACCGTCACGACCTTGAGCGCGGTGGGGGTCAACGGCGCGTTCGTTGCTCCCGACGGCGTCTAGACCGGCTCGCCGGGCAGGATCCAGTGAGGAGTTGCTCCCTCGCGGAGTAGCGGCTCTCTGCGGTCGGCACCATTTTGCGGCCGCTAAGCCGCGCCGACTCCAGTCCACGCTATATGTAGAGAATGCGAGCTCTGGTGGGGCAGGTCCTCTGGGTCGCCGCCGTTTTCGGCGCGTGTGGTGGTCGAGCCGAGCGCGACGCGTCGAGTGCGGGAACGGACGCCGGGTCCGGGGCGGGCGGTCACGCTAACGCCGGCGGATCCGTGGCAGCATCCGGGGGAAACTCAGGCGACAGCGGCGCGGGCCCAGGTGGCAGCAACGCGGGTGCCGCCGCGGATTCCGGCTCGTGTTCGCCCGGCTACGCAGATTGTGACGGCGATACCAGCAATGGTTGCGAAAGAAACGTTCAGCGCGACTGGCAGAACTGCGGCGGCTGCGGCCTGACCTGCGCCTCGTCGGGGATAGGCTTCGCGTGTCGTGGTGGTCGCTGCGTAGCGGGTGCGTGCCCGCCCGGCCACGCCGACTGCGACGCTGATCCGGCCAATGACTGCGAGACCAATACGCTGACGGGCGTGAAGAGCTGCGGCGAATGCGGCCAAGCCTGCGCGCCGCCGCATGCCGTGCCGAGCTGCATCGACGGCCAGTGTCGGATCCGCGAGTGCGACGCCGGCTTTTCAGACTGCAATGGTGCGAGCGGCGACGGTTGTGAAACGCACACCGCGAGTTGCCGAGACTATTGTGGTCCGGTCTCGCCACAGCCTCCCTTCGCCGGGTCGTGCGCGGCCGGTTGTCCAGCCGGTACCGTGTGCGTCGTGGAAGTCGGCGGCATCGCGGGCGGCGGCGGCGAGTACTGCGCCACGATCCCCGCGGCGTGCAATGGATTTCCGACCTGCGCTTGCATGGCAAACTGCGTTTGCACGAACGCGGTCGCCACGGGTCCCGAGACGTGTAGCGAACACCTGGGTCAAGATGTCCGCTCGCCCGCGATCGATTGCGACAACGGGATTCGTTAGCCTAGAAAGCAGCGTGCGATGATCCGGCACGCGTCTTGCTGCGCCCCCTGGGCCAAAAGCAAAGGAAGGGCAAAATGCGAGCTTCCAAGGTTTTGCCAGTTGCGCTTTTGGCACAACTCGCGATCGCATTGTCGGTGTCGTGTGATGGTCAAGCCGCCCACACCGACTCGGCAAGCTTCGACGCCGGCAAAGACGTTGCAGGAGGCTCGTCGGGAACCGCAGGCTCGTCGGGAACCGGAGGTTGTCATCGCGACGATGCCGGTAATCTCCCAGTCGAAGCGAAAGCCTGTGCAACCGACGACGACTGCACGGCGGTTCCGACGTACAGCTGCTGCGGTCCCGGGCTCATCGTTGG
>Ga0111538_10014083_pt1 | contig 10551 bp, 5 predicted proteins | sample SoiMethybrSBSTD1_FD_79669 | JGI IMG/M metagenome (GOLD analysis project Ga0111538, IMG submission 79669) | Bulk soil microbial communities from a Populus tree surrounding site in Tennessee, USA - Soil MetaG P. TD hybrid SBSTD1 (version 2)... | ecosystem: Environmental > Terrestrial > Soil > Tree... | reverse complement strand
ACCTCGCCACAGATGTTTTGATCGGTTGGCGCACCCTAGGCTTCGGACTTCAGGCTTCGGGCTTCTGGCTCCGGATCCGGACCTGAGGCCCGAAGTCCGACGTCTGAGGTCCTTTGGATCGAACCAGTCATCTTCACTGTGGCGAGGTACCTAGCCCGATCCGGTCCCCGTGCCGATCCGAGCCCCTCGCCCCGCGGGCCCCCTGTAAGGCGACGTCCTACCCTTCCCGCAGCATCGCGGCCGGGCCGCGCGACCCGCCCAGCGGCCATTCGTCCGATCAGGCGTGGGTGAGGCTCCGGCTGGTGGCCCGTCACGCGTCGGCCCTTGTTCGGCCCCGCGCCTCCCTTCTATGATCCGTGGCGTGACGGCGGTTGGTTCGCGCGCGTGCTTCTGGGCCGGCCTGGGCGCCGCGCGACGCAGCCAGCTTGCGGCGCTGCCCGGCTGGGAGGCCCGGCTCGACGTCGCGCTGGACGAACCGGTGGGCACCTGGCGCAGCGAGTGGCTGGCGCGCGACGAGTTCGCGGCGGAGTTGAGCGCGCGGCTGAACGACGACGACGAACTGTCGATCGCACGCTGGTGGGATCACCTGCGTGCCGGCGATCTTTATCTCGCGTGCGCGTGCGCGCGCGGCGTCGACGGCGCGCTGGAGCGGTTCGAGCGCCTGTACGGCGACGAGATCGCGCGCACCGCGCAGCGCTTCGAACGTCCGGGGCTGCCGGCCGACGATCTGGTGCAGCACCTGCGCGCGAAGCTGTTCACGCTGCCCGGGGGCGACGGCGTTCAGCAGCGCGCACCGGACGGGCGGCCGCGCATCGCCATGTACACCGGCCAGGGGTTTCTGCAGAACTGGCTGCGCGTCACGACGACGCGCACGTTCATCGACTGCTGCCGCGGCCAGCCCGAGTCGCCCGAGGTCCCGATCCGCAGCGAGCTGGTCGACGTGCTGGAGGAGCCGAAGGGCGATCCGGAGCTGCAGCTTCTCAAGCGCGAGCACGTGAAGCACTTCAAGGCGTCGTTCGCCGAGGCGGTGGCCGCGCTGGACGGCGCGGATCGGCTGTTGCTGAAGCAGCATCTCATCGAGCGGCTGACGATCGATCAGCTGGGCGCGCTCTACCATCTGCACCGCGCGTCGGCGGCGCGGCGGATCGCCAAGGCGCGCGAGAGCCTGCTGGTCGCCACGCGCATCGCGCTGGCGCGGCGCCTGGGCCTGCCGCCCGAACGGCTGTCCAGCGTGCTGGAGCTGGTCGCGAGTCGGCTGGAAGCGAGCATCGAGCGGCTGCTGGCATGACCTCCGGCGCACCGACGTCACCGCGGTCGGCGGCGGCAGCTTGCCCGTCCGACAAGACGTTCACGCGCCTGCTCGAGGGCGCGCTGTCGGACGCGGAGCTGCAAGCGCTGCAGACACACGGCGATGGCTGCGCGGCGTGCGGGCGAACGCTGGCCGAGCTGGCGCGCACCATGGCGCCGGGCGGGGGCGACTGGCTGGACCAGCGTTACCAGCTGCTCGAGCCGCTGGGCATCGGCGGCATGGGCGTCGTCTACACGGCGTTCGACAACAAGCTGCAGCGCAAGGTCGCGATCAAGCGGCTGCGCGAGATGGCCGTGGCGGCGTCGGCCGACCGGCGGCGCGCGCGCTTCTTGCGTGAGGCGCGGCTGCTCGCATCGCTGTCGCACCCGAACGTGCTCACCGTCCACGACGTGGGTGGCGTCGATCCCGAGCTGTACGTCGTCATGGAGCTGGTCGACGGCTGGCCGATGTCGAGCTGGATCTCCGAGGCGGTGCCGCGGCCCGACTGGCGCCGCATCCTCGACCTCTATGTGCAGGTCGGCCACGGGCTGGCGGCGGCGCACCAGCTTGGCGTCGTCCACCGCGACGTCAAGCCCGAGAACATCCTGGTCGCGCGCAGCGGCCGCGTGCTGATCGGCGACTTCGGCCTGGCGGGCCTGGCCGAGGCGGTCGATACGTCGGTGGATCCGTCGAGCGCGCCCGCCGGACTGACGCAGACCGGGGCCGTGCTGGGGACCCCCGCGTACATGGCGCCCGAGCAGCACGATGGCAGGCCGGCCGACATGCTGTCCGATCAGTTTTCGTTCTGCGTGTCGCTGTTCGAGTCGCTGCATGGGCGCCGACCGTTCCCCGGGCAGACCGGGGCCGAGATCGCGGCGGCGGTGCGCGCCGGCCGGCCGGTCGCCGGCGGCGACGGCGTCCCGCGGGCCGTCGACCGCGCGGTCGCGCGCGGGCTGGCCGCCGATCCCACCCAGCGGCATCCGTCGATGAACGCGCTGCTGGGCGCGCTGACGGGCGCGCGCGATCCACGGCCGCTGAAGCCGCTGCTGATGGCAGGGGCGCTCGGCGTCGTGCTGGCGGCGACCACGACCGCCGCGATCGTGACGCGCAACCGCGTGCAGCCGTCGATCGTCGCGATCGAGCCGGCGCCGCCGGTGCGGCGCGAGCCGGCGATCGCGACGACGACGACGACGCCGCCGGGCCCCCCGACCCGGACGAAGGTCCGGCGCACTCCCGCCGAGAGGAAAGCGGCCGAGGAGCGCGCCGCGGCGTGGGCCGTGCGCCATCCGGAGATCGACGCGCGGATGGTGCTCGATGTCGCCGACGGCTCGCACGCCGGTCGAAACGGCGGGGCCTGCCTCGACTCGCTCAACAAGATCCCGATGGATGCCTGGCCCCTGGCGCTCAGCGACCGCGCGCTGCGCCGGCGCGCCACCTGCGAGATGTTGCGCGGCAACTGCGACAAGGGAAGCCGCCTGCTGGGGTCGCTCGACGGTAGGATCGGCGGCCGCGCCACGCTGCTCGCGAACTGCCCGGTGAATTCGCTGCCAACGATCGACGATCGGATTGCCGCGGTGAGCGCACAAGCGGACGACGCCCGTTACGCGGGCAACAAGCCGGCGCGCCGGCAGGAGCTGAAGCAGGCGTTGTGGCGGGAGACCTCGGCGCCCGAGATCACGGCCTGCTTCCGCAACCGCAAGGCATCGCGGGCGTGCGGCCGGCGGCTGGCCGCGCTGGCGCGCGCCTACCAGGTGCTGGCCGAGTCGTTCCTGGTGGCGCGCGAGTGCGCCGAGGGCGCCGTGCTCGACGTCATGCGCAGCCAGGTGAGCTATCAGGCGCTCGGACCGGGCGGCGGCGATCCCGCGCTGCGCTGCCGATCGGAGCGCATCTTCGCGGCCTACAAGTCGTGCGCCGACGTCGGTGAGGCGGCGGAACGCCGTTGCCTCGCCCGCGTCCAGGCGGCCGGCAAACAGGGCGTCCCGATCGTGCCTGACGTGGGGCGGTAGGCCGGTCAGTCCAGCGGGACCAGCGGCGCGGGCGCGATGGTCAGGGAGACGAAGCCGGCCTCGGGCTTGATCTCGGACGCCAGCGGGAACTCGACGGGCTTGAGCTGATTCAGCTCGCGCTCGCACAGGCGCGACCAGTTGTTGTACCAGGACTGCTGCGTGGCGGCGGTCATGCAGGCGCGGAATCCCTCGACGGCCTTCGCTTCGACCTTCGCCGCCTCGTCCTCCAGCTGCTCGCAGTAGAGATCGCGCGGGTGGTTGCCCCACTGGTCGGTGTCGGCCAGGTCCTTGGGGATCTCCGCCGTGTAGAGCTGACCGGCGAAGTCCTGGTGAAGCTGGCCGACGCGCGCCGCGGCCGCGATCGTCCACTGCGCCTGGCGCAGCTTGAACACGTCCAGGTAGCGGGCGCGCGTCTTCTCCAGCATGCGCGACTTCTCGTCGAGGTACGCCTTGAACCGCTTCTGGGAGTCCGCCAGCTTGCGCGCCACCGCCGCGCGCCGCTGCGGGTTGTGCACGCGCGCCGGGTCGGAGAAGTCGAGGTTCGCGGGAAACTTCACGCGCAGCAGATCCTCGTAATCCTTCTCGGCCAGGTAGAACGCCGCCCCCGCCGCCGCGTAGGCCGCCGCCGCCCGCCGCGCCTCGGCGTCGCGCCCCACGATCGGATTCGCCGCGTCGCCCGCCCTCCACAGATCGATCGCCGCGCGGAAATGTTCCTCCGCCGCGGCCGTCTGCGCCCGGCTTCGTTCGTAGAGCACGATCTTCGACTTGGTCGCCGGCCCGCACTGCGTCTGCTTGCGCCGGCCCAGCTTCCTGTTGGCGGCTTCGATCACCTGCACGCTGCGCGACGCGGTCATGCGGTCCACGCGCAGGCAGGCGCCGTCGTCCGAGCGACGCGTGCAGGACGCGGTCCAGGCCAGCTCGCCCAGCCGGAAGTGCGCCTGGATCTGCCGGTCCAGCCCGCCGTGTTTGGCCCACTTGTCCAGGTAGCTACGCAGGTGCGCGCGCATGTCGTCGAGCCGGTTCTGGGCCTCGTACACCTCCCCCTTCTGAAAGAACACGCCGGCGGCATCCTGCGGATTGCGCGCGCCGTAGAACGCCACGTAGGCGTCCATGTCGGCCAGCGCGTCGCGCGCCTGCTGCAACCCCTCGCGGAACGCCGACGCGTTGCCCAGCGCCGCGCGCGCCTGCGGCTCACCCGGGTAGCGCTTCGCGAAGGTCTCGTAGTGGGTCGCGGCGTATTCGTAGAACGCCAGCTGCTGGTAGCCCGCGCCCATGCGAAACAGCGCCCGCTTGGCGAGCGTGTCCTCCGGGTGCGCCTTGATCAACGTGTCCCACGTCTTGACCGCCTGCCCGACCAGGTGCGCGTTCTGGAAGCACTGCCCCGCGTTCCACAGCCGCTCGGCGTGCTTGGCGTGTTCGGGCAGCGTCTCGGCGGCGGCCAGAAACGACCGGCCGCACTCCTTGAAGTCGCGGCTCTTCTCGTGCGCGATCCCTTCGGCGGCCAGGCCGTCGCTCAACAGCGCGATCATCGTGTGCATGAACCCGGCGTCGCCCGTCAGCTCCGGCATGTCGATGAACTTCTTCGTCCAGGCGATCACATCCTTGCTCTTGCATTCCATGTTCAGCGTGTCGAGGAACAGGTTGGCGGCGAACACCGCCAGCTCGTGTTTCGGGTACTTCTGAACCACCTGCAAGAACAGCGGCTCGGCGCGATCGAGCTGGTCGTGGTCGTAGTAGATGTACGCCTCGCGGTAGATCATCGCCGGCAGCTCGGGCGCGTCGGGCACGTGCTTCGCGTAGGTGTGGAACGCGCCGATCATCTTCTGCTGGCTGTCGGGGATGGTCCGCGCCGCGACCTTGCCGCACGCCAGGCCTCCGCTCAGGCGCTCGCGCCCACGATCCAGCTCCTGTCGCCGCGGCTCGTCGTCGGTGATGTTCGCGTTCTTCCAGGCCAGGACCGCCGCGTACGCCGCCTCGCGCATGTATTTGCCGCCCGGCTGCGACGCGACGACCTCGGTGTATTGCTCGGCGGCGTCTTTCCAGCGCCGCAGCACCCACAGCAGCTCGCCCCGGTAGAAGCGCATCTCGTACGCCTGCTTGTCGTCGCGGAAGCCGGCGAGGAAGAGGTTGTAGGCGCGCTCCGCGAACTCGTAGGTCTCCGGGGCCTGCGTCTTCTGCGCCTCGCGGTGCCAGATCAGCGCCAGCTCGCGCGTGGCGTCGTGGAACGACGCGCGGCACTCCGCGGCCTGCTCTTTTTTTGTCGGCCGCGCCTTCTCGTACACGTTGCCCAGCCGCTCCAGCTCCTGCGCCACCAGCCCCTTGTCGTAGCTCGGCAGCGACAAGGTATTGCGCAGCACCTTGCTCTGCCACTCGCACACGCGCGGGCTCGCCATGTTGTCGGCGATGATCTGCTTGTAGACGCGCGTCGACTCCTGCGCCTTGCCGTCCTCCCAGTAGCGCTCGGCGAGCAGCTCCATCATCTTGGGCGCGTAGTCGCCGCCGACCTTCGCGAAGAACAGGCGCGCCTTGTCGGCGCCGCCCACCTGCGCGTACGCCTTGACGACGTCCTTCTTCGCTTCCTTCGCCAGCAGCTCCAGCTGCTTCCGGTCGACCGACAGCTTCCCGGACTGCGTCAGCCGCACGACGCCGACGAACGTCTCCAGCGCGGTCCGGTAGTCGCCCAGGTTCACGTGGCACCAGCCCTTCTTGTAGGCGGCGTACGGATAGACGCTCGACTTCGGGAACTGCTCGACCTTCTCGTAGAACTTCAGCGCCGCCTCCATCTCACCGGTCTCGAACGCGTGCTCGGCGAACACGAGGTAGGCGTCGGGGATGTACTTCGAGGTCGGGTAGTCCTTGATCAGACGGTGGAAGTACTCGCGCGCCTGGTCGTCCTTCTTCACGGTGGTCAGCAGCGCCGCGAGGCGGAACAGCACTTCGTCCATACGGTCGTACTTCGGGTAGCGGGTCGCGGCGATGAACGCCTTGACCGCCTCCAGCAGCCACGCCCGCTCCTGCTTCTCGTGGCTCCTCTGCTGCGCCTGCAGCGGCCCGCGCCGCTCGGGCGGCAGCTCGAAGATCGGCTGGTCCAGCGCGCGCGCCTGGGTGAAGTAGAAACGCTGTTGCTCGCTGTAGAGCTCCCCGGCGCGGAAGAAGAAGTCGGGCTTCTGCGGATCGTCCTCCGCGGTGACCGCGATCAGCGCGCGCATCCGGTCGATCTGGCGATCGGTGATCTTGAGAAGGATCCTCCGGTGCAGCGCGACGAACTCCTGCGCCTTGAGCTGGGGCCCCGTCTCCTTGGCGACAGACGCCGGAGCGACCGGCTTGGTGAACCGGCGCTCGACCTCCTTCACCTCGACCGTCGTCGGCTTCACGTTCTTGGCGCCCCCCGCGGACGCGGTGCGCCGCGACGCGGCGGCGGGCGGCGCGGCGGCCCGCGCGTCCGTCTGCATCGGCAGGCAGAGGACGCCGAGAATCGGGAGGGTACAGAGCAGGCAGACGATTGGCAGACAGATCAGTCGCGTCCAGACGGTGACCATTTGATGGGCCTCCAGCCGTATTCGTCCTCGCGGGACGTGTTTGACGGCGCCCTAGATCGGACGAAAGTCGTCGGCCCGGGTCGCGCGGCGGCTCCCGGTCGGCCGGTGGCGGGCCGGTCGGTGAATTTGACGCGGCCCGGTCCTCCGGCGGACCCCTCTCCCTGACCCTCTCTCCGCTTCGCGCGGCGAGGGGAACCGGCGTTGCGCGGGGCGAGGCGACCGGAACTCAGCCGTCCAGCAAAACGTTTCCAGTGCAGACCGCACTGGACGCAAACGTTGCGCGCCTCAGCCGTCGTTATTTGCAGTCGTTGGTACGATTTGTTGCCTGATGCGAGCGTTGTTTGTGATCGCAAACAACGATCCGCGCAAACGTTGCCGGCCTTCGTTGCTTTTCCCGAGACACTTCTTGCCGTCGGAAATCCGGCGGCCCTACAGTTGTGCTGCGCATCCGTTCGCTCCCCGCACGAACGATGCGCGCAAACCACGGAAGGGAATCATCATGAAAACCAAAGCAAGAAGAACAATGATTGTTCTGGTTGCGGGGGGGATGATTGGCGCGGCGGGTTGTGAGGACCTACAGGAGGAAGACATCTTCGTCGAGCAGTCGGCGCTACTGGGCGACCGGCTGCCGGGGACGAGCACCAACGACAAGAACTTCGCCGAGTTCAAGGCCAACTTCATGGCCGAAGAGGAGCTGGACGAGGGCCTGGGCCCGATCTTCAACGCCGAGGGATGCGCCGTCTGTCACGACGCCGGAGCCATCGGAGGCGCTTCCGCCACGCGCATCGAACGGCGCTTCGGCCGGTTCGTGAACGGCGTCTTCGATCCGCTCGGGAACCGGGGCGGATCGCTGCGCCAGCTGTTCACCGTCGGCTCGTTCACGGGCGCGAACGGCCAGTCCTGCAACGTGCCGCTCGAGGTCGAGCCGGCCGAGGCGACGGTGCGCAACGTCGGCCGCCTGACCACGCCGCTGTTCGGCCTCGGGCTGGTCGACGCCATGCCCGACTCGTTCTTCACCAGCATGGCGGCGAGTCAGCCGGCGGCAACGCGCGGCATCGCCAACATCGTCACCACCGTGCTGCCCAACGATCGCGACGTCAACCAGCGCATCGGCGGGCAACGCGTGGGCCGCTTCGGCTGGAAGGCCGGCGTGCCGAACCTGCTGCAGTTCTCGGCCGACGCCTACACCAACGAGATGGGCATCACCACCCAGAGCTGCTTCCGCGGCGTGTCGGTCACCGCGTTCGCGACCGAATCGGCGCCCAACGGCATCCCGCAACCGGCCGGCTGCGACGATCTGGCCGAACCGGCGCCCGCGGGCGTCCCGGCTGGGACAGACGACCCGGTCGGAAGCTGCGCCGGCGGCATCACGCTGATCCAGAAGGACATCGACAACTTCAAGAGGTTCATGACCAACCTCGCACCGCCGCCCCGCGATCTGTCGAACTCCGGCGCGATCGCGCGCGGCACGCCGCTCTACGATCAGATCGGCTGCGCCAACTGCCACACCCGGCGCGTGTTCGTGACGCCCAGCCCGGCGCCCAACGGCGTTCCCAGCAACACGCAGTTCCAGCCGTTCTCCGACTTCCTGGTGCACGACATGGGCGCGCTGGGCGACATGATCGGCAACGCGGGTGACAGCATCGCCGTCACGCGCCGGATGCGCACCGCGCCGCTGTGGGGGATCCGCTTCCGGCCCCTGCTCTTGCACGACGGCCGCTGCGGCGACATCCCCTGCGCGGTCGCCGCGCATGACGGCCAGGGGTTGGCGGCGCGCAACGCCTTCAACGGTTTGACGGCGGCGCAGCGGGCCGACGTCGTCAACTTCGTGCGTTCGATGTGAGGAGGTAGCGCAAGCGTCCCGCGCAAGCCCGCGCCTGCACGGGGTGTATGGGGAAGCGTCCGGCACGGGGGGAGAGTCTCCTCCTCTCCCCGTGCCGGCCGCACTATCGGCTAAGGGCCTCGGGCCTCGGACTTCCGGGGGAAACTAGCGACGCTTCGGCGACGTCTTTGCGGGGCCGCTGCTCTCGCGGACGATCAGCTCGGCGGGGAGATCGATGCGGTCGGGGCTGGCGACCTCCGGGGTGTCGATCATCTGCATCAGCGCCTTGCACGCCGCGTTGCCCAGCGCCTGCGACGGCTGCTTCGCGGTCGTCAGCCCGGGCCAATACAGCGCGCCCTCCGGCACGCCGTCGAAGCCCACGACCGACAGCTCGTCGGGCACACGCACGCCGTGCTGCAGGATCACGCGCAGAAATTCGATCGCCAGCATGTCGTTGCCGCAGATCACCGCGGTGGGCGCCGACGCGCGCGGCAGTGCCAGCCACTGCTCGGCGACCGCGCCCGATCCGCCCTTGGCAGGGAAGGTCTCCCCGAAGTGCACGTGCGCCGGTTCGAGCTCCAGCTCGCGCTCCGCCAGCGCCTCGCGCAGCCCGTTCAGCCGTTCGGAGGCGTCCGCGGTCGTCTCGGCCGGCCCCAGGAACGCGAAGCGCCGGTGGCCGAGCGCGATCAGGTGCTCGGTCAGCATGCGCGCCGCCTCGCGGTTGCGGGCGACGAACACCGGCCCGGCCGAGAAGTTCTCGTCGGGCGCGATGAACACCATCGGGATCTGGGCGGCGCGCGCCTGCGCGACCAGGCTCTCCTCGTGGCGGGTGCAGCGGGCGAAGATCAGGCCGTCGACGCGGCGGTCCGCGATCCAGCGCTCGATGGTGCTGACGTCGTAGCTGCCGCGCAGGTTGAGGCTGCCGAGCAGCGCGCTCACGGTCTTGTCGGCCAGCGCTTCCTCGATCCCGCCCAGCACCTGCGTGAACCACGAACACTGGCTGGATTCGACGACCACGCCGATGCAGCCCTGCTTGCCCGTCTTCAGGTTGCGGGCGATCGGCGACGGCGTGTAGTTCAGCTCGCGGGCCGCCTGCTCGACGCGCGCGCGCACCTCCGGGCTGGCGTAGCCGCCGTTCAGCACACGCGACACGGTGCTGAACGCGACGTTCGCCTTGGCGGCGACCTCGATGATGGTGGACCTTCGCCTCGCCGCTTGCACGCCAAGAAAGAGTGTCACGAAGCAGGCCCCGGCGGCTCACTTCTCAGACGTTAAGGCGTTGAATCGGCTCATCCTTTCTCGATGTGGAAACGATTGCCGGCGATTGCGGTAAGGAAGCTAACTAATTCGGAGGGATGCTGCGATCGGAGACCCCTCTCCCCGACCTTTCCCCGCCGCGCGGGGCGAGGGGACCGGAGGTAATGTTTGTCGCATGGCATCTGCGCGGGAGCCGGAGACGCATGTCTTCGCGGATGACGGTGTGTTCCCGAACAGCCGGCTGCCGGTGCTCATCTACCGGGGCGTGCTGGCGACACCGAACGCGGCGGCGTTCGAGGAGATGTTCGAGGCGAACGGCTGGTCGTCGGCGTGGCGGAACGGGCTCTACGGCGTGCACCACTACCACAGCACCGCGCACGAGGTTCTGGGCATCTACCAGGGGCGCGTCACCGCGCGCCTGGGCGGCGAGCGCGGCACGTCCGTTACGCTGCTGGCTGGCGACGTGGCCGTGATCCCCGCGGGCGTCGCGCACAAGAACGACGGCGCCAGCGCCGACTTCCGCGTCGTCGGTGCCTACCCGGTCGGCACGTCGCCGAACATGCGCTACGGAAAACCGGGCGAGCGCCCGGGCACCGATCGCGAGATCGCGCGCGTCGGCCTGCCGACCGCCGATCCGGT
>Ga0111538_10014081_pt1 | contig 10552 bp, 5 predicted proteins | sample SoiMethybrSBSTD1_FD_79669 | JGI IMG/M metagenome (GOLD analysis project Ga0111538, IMG submission 79669) | Bulk soil microbial communities from a Populus tree surrounding site in Tennessee, USA - Soil MetaG P. TD hybrid SBSTD1 (version 2)... | ecosystem: Environmental > Terrestrial > Soil > Tree... | reverse complement strand
GCTCTCCGTGCTGCGCGACCAGTCGCGCTACATCCACGCCGCGCTGGCCGAGATCCGCCTGCACCTGATCCTCGGCAGCGTGCTGGCCAGCCTCGTCGTGTGGCTGTTCCTGCGCAGCTGGCGGTCCACGTGGATCGCGGCCGTGGCCATCCCGTGCTCGCTCGTCTCCAGCTTCGGCGTCATGGAGGCGCTGGGCTTCACGCTGAACGGCGTGACCATGCTGGCCCTCGTGCTCATGGTCGGGATCGTCATCGACGACGCCATCGTGGTGCTCGAGAACGTCGTGCGCTTCCGGCGCGACAAGCAGCTGTCGTCGTTCGAGGCGGCGCGCGAGGGCACGGCCGAGATCGCGCTCGCGGTCATGGCCACGACCCTGTCGCTGGCCGTGATCTTCGTGCCCGTGTCGTTCCTCTCCAGCGTGTCGGGCCGCTTCCTCTACAGTTCGGGATCACGGCCGCGGCGTCGGTGATGGTCAGCCTGCTCGTGTCGTTCACGCTGACGCCGACGATGAGCGCGCGCCTCCTGGCGCGCGAGACGGCGCACGGCGCGGCGCGCTCGGGCTTCCAGACACGGATCGAGAGCCTCTACTCGCGTCTGCTCGCGGGCGCGCTGCGCTGGCGCTGGGCGGTGCTCCTGCTCGGCGTGGTGACGATCGTCGCCAGCGCGCCGGCCTACCGCGCCGTGCGCCAGGAGTACCTGCCCACGGACGTGGACGAGGCCGAGTTCGAGATCAACGTCACGGCGCCCGAGGGCGCGAGCCTGGCGGCGATGGACGAGGTCGTGCGGCAGGTCGAGCACGAGCTCGCGAGCGTGCGCGGCGTGCGCACGCTGCAGACGAACGTGGGCGGCAGCTTCCTGGGTCAGGTGAACCAGGCCAGCATGTACGTGCGCATCGCGCCTCACGGGTCGCGGCGCTTCTCGCTCGAGCGCCTGCTCGAGGAGACGCTGCACGGCCGGCCGTGGGGCGCGTTCGAGGGCAACTACTCGCAGCGCGACGTGATGAGCGAGATGCGCCGGAAGCTCGCGCGCTTCCCCGAGCTGCGCTGCTCGGTGCGCAACGCGCCGTCCTTCAACATCGGCGGCGGGAACTCGGAGATCGACTTCTCGATCCTCGGGCCCGACCTCCTCGCGCTGGCGCGCCACGCCGAGGCGCTGCGGGTCCGGAGCAAGGACCTCGGCATCATCGACGCCGACACGACGCTCAAGCTCGACAAGCCCGAGCTGCGCGCGGTCGTCGACCGCGAGCGCGCGGCCGACATGGGCGTGGCCGTCTCGGACGTGTCCTCGGCGCTGCGCCTGATGGTGGGGGGCGAGGAGCGCGTGACGCGCTACCGCGACCGCTCGCTGGACGAGGACTACGACGTCGAGCTGCGCCTCGAGCGGACCGACCGCAGCACGGCCGAGGGCGTCGAGGAGCTGTGGGTGCCGAGCGCGGACGGCGACCTCGTGCGCCTCGACGAGGTCGCGCGCCTCGAGCCGTCCATCGCGGCCTCGCGCATCGACCGCATGGACCGGCAGCGGCAGGTCTCGCTGCGCGCGCAGATCGCGCCGGGCTACGGCCTCGCCGACCGCATCCAGGCCCTGCGCGACGCCGTGCGCGCCATGGACCTCTCGCCGGAGTACTCGACGCGCGTGTCGGGGCGCGGGCGCGAGCTCGAACGCACCTTCCGCGAGTTCCTGTGGGCGTTCCTGCTCTCGTTCGTGCTGATGTACGTGATCCTCGCGGCGCAGTTCGAGAGCCTCGTGCACCCGTTCACGATCCTGCTCTCGCTGCCGCTGTCCGTGCCCTTCGCGCTGTTCTCGCTGTGGGCCACGGGCAACACGCTGAACCTGTACTCGGCGCTCGGGATCCTCGTTCTATTTGGAGTCGTGAAGAAGAACGCGATCCTGCAGATCGATCACACGAACCAGCTGCGCGAGCGCGGCATGGAGCGCAGAGCGGCCATCCTGCAGGCGAACCGCGACCGCCTGCGGCCGATCCTGATGACGACGCTGACGCTCGTGGCCGGCATGTTGCCTCTGTGGCTGGGCAGCGGGCCGGGCGCGGAGGAGCGGCGCTCCGTCGCGGTCGTCGTCATCGGCGGCCAGAGCCTCGCGCTGCTCCTGACGCTCGTGCTCACGCCCGTCGTCTACGAGACGCTCGACGACCTCGGTGGGCTCTTGCGCCGGCGCCGGAGCGTGCCCGTCGCGGTGCCGGCGGCCTCGCCGGAGACGTCCGAGGTCGGCGCGTGAGCGCTCCGGCGCGGAACACGCCCGGCGTCCGCACGCTCGTCTTCTGGGCGCTGCTCGCCGGCGTGCCGGCGGTGTTCGTCGCGGTGCGCTCGCTCGATCCGTTCGGCGATCGGGGCATGGCCAACGTCATCGGGACCGCGGTCGCGCTGCTGCTCTTCCTCGTCTGGCTCGGGTGGTTCCTGTGCGCGCGGCGCTTCGCTCTCCGCGTCCGCTTCAGCGTGCTCGCGACCATCCTGATGGTCACCGGCGCCGCTGCCGTGACGCTGCGTGTGCGCGGGTTCCATGGCGACATGGTGCCCGAGGTGCAGTGGCGTTTCGGTGCGTCGAGCACGAGCGACGCGGCCGCAGAGGCTGCGCTCGCGGGCGCCGTCGATCTCGAGCGCACGAGCGCCGAGGACTTCCCGGGCTTCCTCGGCCCCACGCGCGACGGCCGCGTTGCGCGCGTGGCGATCGCGACCGACTGGCGCGCGCATCCTCCGCGCTTGCTCTGGCGCGGTCCCATCGGCCCGGGCTGGTCGGGCTTCGCGGTCGTCAACGGCTGGGCCGTGACGATCGAGCAGGGAGACGCTGGCGAGGTGACGAGCGCGCGCGACCTGCGCACGGGCGCCGTCGCGTGGCGGCGCGTCTCGCCGGGACACGTGCGCCACGCGCTCGGTGGCGACGGACCGCGCTCGACGCCGGCGATCGCCGCGGGCCGCGTGGTCACGCTCGGGGGCGAAGGACGCCTCGCGTGTCTCGACGGACACACGGGCGCCGTCGTGTGGGAGCACGACCTCTCCGCGGAGTTCGGGCTCGATGCGGCCGGCGAGTTCCAGGAGGTCGGCTACGGCCGCTCGAACTCACCGCTCGTCCACGAAGGCCGCGTCATCGTCCCCGCGGGCGGCGCGCCGGGGAACGGCCAGGCCGGACTCGCGGCCTTCGACCTCGCGAGCGGTGCGCTGCTCTGGAAGAGCGATCCGCGCGCGATCAGCTACAGCTCGCCGGCCGCGGCGACGCTGCTCGACGTCCCGCAGATCCTCATCGTGAACGAGGGGACGCTCTCGGCCCACGATCCCGCGAGCGGGAAGCTCCTCTGGGAGCATCCCTGGCCCGGCGAGTCGAGCGGCGACGCGAACGTCTCGCAGGCGCTGCCCGTGCCGCCCGACCGCGTGTTCGTGTCCAAGGGCTACGGCGGCGGAGGGTTGCTCCTGCGCCTCGCGCGCGACGGCGAGGCGTTGCGCGTGGAGGAGCTGTGGCACGACTCGCGGCTCCTGCGCACGAAGTTCACGAACGTCGTGCTGCACGAGGGGCACCTGTACGGCCTCGACGACGGCGTGCTCGAGTGCGTCGAGCTCGCGAGCGGCACGCGCGCGTGGAAGGAGGGCCGCTTCGGGCACGGCCAGCTCCTGCTCGCCGGCGCGCACCTCGTCGTCGTCAGCGAGGAGGGCGAGGTGCTGCTGGTCGAGGCACGACCCGATCGCGCCGCGTCCGTGCTCGCAAGCTTCCAGGGGCTCGAAGGCAAGTGCTGGGGAACGCCGGCGCTCTCCGGGGCCGTGCTCCTGCTGCGCAACGCGGAGGAATGCGCGGCGTGGGAGCTTCCGCTCGACAGCCTCTGATCCGCCGCGGAAAACGCAAAGGAAACCGGATCCTCGCGCTACCGTGCGGTCGCCGGCGTGCGCGCGCGGCTATCATCCCCGCCGCCCGTCACCCTTCGCCTCTCGACCATGCCCAGCGCCGCGCTGCTCCTCCCGCTCCTCGCGGGTGTCGTTTCCTTCTCCGCTTCCGCCCGTCCCGACGACTGGCCTCACTACGGCGGGCCGACGCGCAGCGGCGTCTCGCGCGAGACGGGCTGGAACGTGAAGGGCAAGGGCGAGCCGCTGTGGCGCGCGCACATCGGCATCGGCTACTCGTCGTTCGCCGTGGTCGGGAAGCGCGTCTTCACGCTGGGCTACGACGCCGACGCGGAGCTCGACGTCGTGTACTGCTTCGACGCGGACACGGGCGAGGAGCTCTGGACGCACGCCTATCCGTCGAAGATCTGGGACCTCTATCACGGCGGCGGGACGCTGACGACGCCGGCCGTCGACGGCGACAACGTGTACGTCTCCGAGCGCGAGGGCCAGCTGCAGTGCCTGCGCGCGGCCGACGGCGAAGTGCTGTGGACCAAGAACGCCACGAAGGAGTTCGGGCTCGGCACGCCGCAGTGGGGCTTCGCGGCGTCGCCCGTCGTGCTCGGCGATCAGCTGATCCTCAACTACGGGCGCGTCTTCGCCTTCGACAAGAAGAGCGGCGCCGAGGTGTGGAGCACGAAGAAGAGCTACGGCGACGCCTACTCGACGCCCGTCGAGTTCCAGCGCGGCGGCAAGCCCACGCTGGCGGTGTTCGGCGGCAAGGGCCTCGTGCTGCTCTCGCGCGCCGACGGGAGCGAGCTCTCCTTCACGCCCTGGGAGACGCGCTACGACGTCAACGCGATGACGCCGCTCGTGTTCGACCAGCGCCTGTTCATCTCCTCGGGCTACGACCACGGCTGCGCGCTGGTCGAGGTCGGCGCCGACAAGCCCAAGGTCGTGTGGGAGAGCAAGGTGATGCGCAACCAGATGAGCGGTTGCGTTCCCTGGGAGGGGCACCTCTACGGGTTCGACGAGAAGGTGCTGAAGTGCATCGACCTCGAGGGCAAGGAGCTGTGGCGCGAGCGCGGTCTCGGCCAGGGCGCGCTCTCGATCGCGGACGGCAAGCTGATCCTGGTCTCCGAGGAAGGCGAGCTCGTCGTCGCCGACGCCACGCCCGAGGGCTTCAAGGAGCGCTCGCGCACCAAGGTCTTCGACGGCGGCACCTGCTGGACCGTCCCCGTGCTCGCCAACGGCCGCATCTACATGCGCAACCATGCGGGCGAGGTGGCGGCCCTCGACCACCGCGCGCCGTAGGCTCGCGTCCGCGCTTCCGTTCCATCCCTGCCGGAGAATTCGCATGCCCCTGCCTGGAGCCCTGCTCCTCCTCCGAACGCTCCTGCCCCAGGAACCCACGACCCAGGAAGCGGTGCCGCAGACGCAGGGTGTGCCGCGCGAGACGATCGTCAGCGCGCAGAAGTTCGACCAGCCGCTGGCGGACTACCCGGGCAGCGCGACGGTCGTCGACGCGAAGGAGATCGGCGCCGCGGGCTTGCTGAGCGTGCGCGATGCCGCGCGGCGCGTCCCGAACCTCTACATGTCCGAGTTCACGTCGCGGCGCCTCTCCTTCCCGTTCATCCGCGGCGTGGGCAGCGGCCTCGGCGATCCGGCGGTGATCACGTACGTGGACGACGTGCCGCAGTTCGGCTTCGGCGGGACGAACCTGCCGTTGTTCGAGATCGACCGCGTGGAGTTCCTGCGCGGTCCGCAAGGAACGCTGTACGGCAAGAACGCGCTCGGCGGACTGATCCACGTGCACGGCGCGCGTCCGACGAGCGACACGGAGCTCGGCGGCGAGGTGAGCTACGGGAGCTTCGACGAGCTCTCCGTCTCGGGCATGTACTCGGGCCCCATCCCCGCCGGTCTCGGGCGTTTCGGGTACATGGACTCGCAGCGCGACGGCTACACGAAGAACGACTTCACGGGCAATCACGTCGACGATCGCCACGGCCAGTTCGGCCGTGCCACGGCGCTCTTCACGCCGATGGAGGGCTCCGAGCTGCAGGTCTCGTTCTTCGGTGAGCGCGCGCGCGACGGCGGCTTCGCGCTCTCCTTCCTCGAGGACTCGCCGCTCGGCGTCGACGGACTGCGCGACAATCCGCACCACATCAACCAGGACTTCGAGGGCGACACGCTGCGCGACGTGCTCTCGCCGTCGGTCGTGTGGCGCTCGGAGGGCGACGAGTACGCCTTCACGTCGATCTCCGCCTACCAGCGCTGGGTGGTGGAGGAGAACACGGACTTCGACTTCTCGCCGCTCGACGCGGTGCGGCGCCACACGCGCGAGGACCAGGACTACTTCTACCAGGAGTTCCGCGTCGGCACGGCGAGCGGCGTGCAGTGGCCGCTCTCGCCCTGGCGCGACGTCACGTGGCAAGTCGGCGTGTCGGGCTTCGTCTCCGACTCGAATCGCGACTCGACGAACAACTTCCGCCCCGACATCGTGATCCTGAACCCGTTCAACCCGATCGGGAAGGACCGCACGCAGGGCGCGTTCGAGGACGAGGGCGTCGCGCTCTTCGGCCAGGCGACGGTGTTCTTCTCCGAGGGCTTCGAGCTCACGGGCGGCCTGCGCGGCGACGTCGAGCACAAAGAGGTCGACCGCGACCGCTCCGGTGTCCTGGGCGTGGAGCAGGGCAGCGAGGACGAGACCTTCGAGGAGCTGATGCCGCTCGTCTCGCTCGGCTACCACATCGACGCCGAAACGCTGGCCTACGCGCGCGTCGCCCAGGGCTACAAGGCCGGTGGCTTCAACCTGCTGGCGCCGACGCCGGGACAGATCGAGTTCGACTCGGAGACGGCCTGGACTTACGAGCTCGGCCTGCGCCGCACCTTCCCCGAGCAGCGCGCCAGCGTCGCCGCGGCGGTGTTCCTCGTGGACTGGGAGGACATGCAGCTCTCGCAGTTCGATCCGATCGCGGGCGGCTACGTCGACAACGTGGGCGAGGCGCAGAGCCAGGGCCTCGAGCTCGAGGGCCAGACCGTGCTCGTCGAGAACCTCTCGGGCTTCGCGAGCCTGGGCTGGATGAGCTCCGAGATCGAGGAATTCGTGGACTCGTTCGGCAACGACACTTCGGGCAATGAACTACCGCAGGCGCCGGAGACGACCTGGTCGCTCGGCCTCGAGTACGGCGGCGAGCTCGCGACGATCACGGAGGGCCGCTGGTTCGTGCGCGGCGAGTACATGGACGTGGGCGAGTTCTTCTACGACGCCGGCAACCTCGACGGCGACGACTACGCCCTGGTGAACTTCCATGCCGGCGTCACGGCCGGTCGGATCGGGCTCTCCGTGTGGGTGCGCAACGCCTTCGACGAGGAGTACGTCCCGATCGCGTTCCAGCCCTCGCCGGCGGACCCCAGCACCTTCGTCGGGGAGAACGGCGCCCCCCGCGTGATAGGCTTGACTCTTTCCGCTCACCTGTAGAGACGTAGACGCATGAAGACCTCGCTCTCCGGCCTCGTGATCGTGCTCGCGCTGAGCGCGTGCGGCACGCGCGAATCCGGCGTGCGCACGGAGGCCGGAAGCGAATCCTCCGTGCGCTCGTCCGCCGCGCAGCCCCGCTCCGGTTCGCCTGCCGCCGCCGCGGCGCACGACGAGACGCCGCCCATGGAGTGGAGTGGTCCGCGGCACGAGGACTGGCTCTCCTGGCGCGGCCCGCACCAGAACGGCACCTCGGACGATCCGTCGCCGCCGACCTCGATCGATCCGGCCAAGCCCCTGTGGACCGCGCCCATCTCGGGCCGCGGCACGCCGGTGATCGCCGACGGGCTCGTCTACGCCCTGGGTTACCAGGGCGAGGGTGCGACCTGCGTCGAGATGCTCGTGTGCATGGACGCGCGCACGGGCGAGATCCTGTGGCAGGAGCTCTTCCCCGACTTCCTCTCGGACGTCGTCTACAGCCGCTACTCGATCGGCGCGCCGACGATCGACGCGGAGACGGGCAACGTCTACGTGCGCACGACGCCGGGACGCGTGATCGCGTTCACGCGTGCGGGGAAGAAGCTGTGGGAGCACTCCATGATGGAGGAGTACGGCAAGCTCACCTTCCCCAACGGCCGCACGGGCGGACCGCTGGTCGTGGGGGACGAGGTGATCGTGCACCCGATCACGTCCTCGTGGGGCGCCGCGGGTCCGGCGCGCGACCGCTTCTACGCCTTCGACAAGAAGACGGGCGAGAACATCTGGGGCAGCGCGACGCCGGGCGAGATGCCGCAGGACAACTCGTTCTCCTATCCGATCACGTTCGAGCGCGACGGGCGCGAGCTGCTCGCGGCCGAGACGGGCTGCGGCCACGTGGCCGTGCTCGACGTGGCCACGGGCGACCCGGTGTGGCGCGTGCGCATCGGCAGCGGCGCGAACTCGAGCCCCGTCCTCTATCACGCGTCCGACGGGAAGGACGTGCTCATCGGCGTGCACGGCAACGAGAACCTCGACGACTCGTCGATCGGGCGGCTCATCGCGCTGAACCTCGGCGCGCTCCCGGCCAGCGGCGAGAAGCAGGCCGAGCCCAAGGACGCCGAGCGCTGGCGCGCGGACCTCGAGGCCTTCTCGAGCTCGCCCGTGCTGGTCGGCAAGCGCCTGTACCTCACCGACGAGGACGGCGAGCTCGACGCGGTCGACGCGGACACCGGCAAGGTCCTGTGGAAGCACAAGCTCGCGCCCGACCAGGTGCACGCCTCGCCGCTGTTCGCGGCGGGGAAGCTGTACGTTCCGATGAACAACGGCAGCTTCTACGTCATCGAGCCCAAGGACGACGGGCCCGTCGTGCTCGACCAGGACCAGCTCGAGGGCAACTGCCTGGGCGCGCCCGCGCTCGCCGCCGGTCAGCTCTACGTGCACACGACGGATCGGCTGTACTGCTTCGCGGGCGGCAAGTCGAAGCGCTCCGCGCCCGAGATGCCGCCGAAGGTCGCCGTCACACCCGGTCCCGCCGTGCGCCTGCAGATCGTCCCGGGCGACGTAGAGATCGAGGCGGGCCAGCCGCTCGCGCTGCGCGCGCGCACGCTCGACGCCGTCGGCCACGTCGTCGCCGATCCCGTGGAGGCGACGTTCACGACCGATCTGCCGCTGAAAGAGGACTCGCCGGGGCACTGGAGCGTCGCGCGCGACTCGCGTCCCGGCGCCGGCGCGATGAAGGCCGAGGCCGCCGGCCTCAAGGCGGAGTCCCGCGTGCGCATCGTCCCGTCGCTGCCGTACCACGAGGACTTCGAGGGCTTCGCGCTCGACCAGCCCAAGCCCGATGCTCCGGAGGCGGAGCGCTTCGGCTTCCCGCCGAGCTTCTGGCTCTCGTGCAAGACGAAGTGGGACGTGCGCGAGAAGGACGGCTCGAAGGTGCTGGCGCGCACGATCGACAACCCGCTGTTCCAGCGCTCGATCGTGCTGTTCGGCGATGCGGACGATTCCAACTACACGGTCCAGGCCGACGTGATGGTCGAGGGCAACCGGCGCGGCATGGCCAGCGTCGGCGTGATCGACCAGCGCTACCTCGTCCAGCTGCGCGGCAACTACCAGGACATCGAGGTGAGCTCGAATTTCGAGAGCCTCAAGATCTCGGCGCCGTGCAAGATCGAGGCCGGCGTCTGGTACACGCTGAAGACGCGCGTCGACCTCCAGCCCGACGGCTCGTCGATCGTGCGCGCGAAGAGCTGGCCGCGCGGCGAGGCCGAGCCCGCGGCGTGGACGACCGAGGTCCCGCACGTGCACGCGCACAAGAACGGCGCCGCGGGCGTGTACGGCTTCACGCTCCAGAACCGCTTCAAGGCCTACATCGACAACCTGCAGGTGACTCCCAATGAGTGAGCGCAAGCACGGGCTCGTCCTCCTGGCACTGGCCGCCGTTCCCGCGGGTACCGCGACGCAGGACTGGCCCATGTGGGGCCACGACGAGACGCGCAACATGACGACCACGGTCACGGGTCTCCCGTCGGACTTCTCCCCGGGCAAGTTCGTGGGGACGACCGACGAGATCGATCCGTCCACCGCGCGCAACGTGAAGTGGATCGCGAAGCTCGGCTCGCAGAGCTACGGCAACCCGACCGTGGCCAACGGACGCGTGTACGTGGGCACCAACAACGACGTGCCGCGCGATCCGAAGTACCAGGGCGACCGCTGCGCCGTGTACTGCCTCGACGAGAAGACCGGCGAGCTGATCTGGCAGATCAACGTGCCCAAGATGGGCACGGGCAAGGTCTCGGACTGGGAGTACCTGGGCATCTGCTCGTCGCCCGCGGTGGAGGGCGAGCGCGTGTACTTCCTCACGAACCGCTGCGAGGTGCTGTGCGCGGACGTGAACGGCATGGCGAACGGCAACCAGGGTTTCGCCGACGAGGCCAAGTACTACGCCGGGCCGGGCAAGCCGCCGGTGGAGCTGCTCCCGACGGACGGCGACATCCTGTGGCTGTTCAACATGATCGACGAGTGCGGCGTGTTCCCGCACAACATCACGGCCAGCTCGGCGCTGATCGCGGGCGACCGCATCTGGGCGCTGACCGCCAACGGCGTCGACTACGGCCACGTCGAGACGCCCGCGCCGCATGCGCCGAGCATGATCGTGCTCGACAAGAACGCGGGCACGCTGCTGGGCGAGGAGGCCTCCGGCACGGGCCAGCGCATCTTCCACTCGAACTGGAGCTCGCCGGCCTACTACCGCGGCAAGGACAAGGAGCTGGCGATC
>Ga0111538_10014080_pt1 | contig 10552 bp, 9 predicted proteins | sample SoiMethybrSBSTD1_FD_79669 | JGI IMG/M metagenome (GOLD analysis project Ga0111538, IMG submission 79669) | Bulk soil microbial communities from a Populus tree surrounding site in Tennessee, USA - Soil MetaG P. TD hybrid SBSTD1 (version 2)... | ecosystem: Environmental > Terrestrial > Soil > Tree... | reverse complement strand
GAACGGCCGCGTGGTCGCCGAGCGTCATGCGCGGAACCGGCTCGGCTTCGAGAACGCCCTCGAGCTGCCGGTCGTCTCGCCCGGCGAGATGGTCACCCTCAAGGCAGCCCGCGAGGGAGGTGACTTCGGCGAGTACGACCGCCTCGTCCTCCACCACGGACAGTCGGCGCTCGCCTTCGAGCTCTCGCGCAGGCGCGCGGTGAGCGCGGCCGAGCTGCGCCTGGCCGGCGACCTCCTCGAGGACCTCGAGGACGACCGCCTCGACGACCGCGAGGCGGCACGCAGGATGGCCGCCTTCGGGCTCGAGTCCGATCGCGAGTACGCGGCGCTCCTCGCCGTCCCGCGCAACGGCCTCTCCAGCGAGCGCCTGCGCGACGAGGTAGCAGAGGAGCTCGAGCGTGGGAGCGTGCCGTATCTCTCCACCGCGCGCCGGGACCGCGCGGCCTTCCTGGTCGGCGCTGACAGCGAGCAGGACGTCATGAGCCTCGCCCGCCGCGTCGTCGAGGCAGAGCCGATGGCGAGGGTCGGCGTGGGCCGCCCGTCCCAGGGACGTGGCCTCGGCCGGAGCCTTCTCGAGGCGCGCGCGGCGCTCGACGCCGGGACCGGCGAGGTCGCCTCCTACCAGGACCTCGGCTCGCTCGAGCTTCTGCTCAGCCTTCCCGACGCCGCGCTCGAGGCCTTCGTCGACCGCGTGCTCGGCCCGGCCGCGTCGAACGCCTGGCTGGTCGAGTCCCTCACTGCGCTTCTCGACGCCGGCTGCCGGTGGAGCGACGCCGCCGACGAGCTCGGCGTCCACCGTCACACCCTTCGCTACCGGATGGACCGCCTGCGGGAGCAGACCGGCCGCCATCCCGACGACCCTCAGCAGCGCATGGAGCTCTGGCTGGCCGTGAAGGCCCAGCAGGCCCTCGCCGCCCGCAACGGAAGGAGCACGAATTGACGACAGCGTCGACGGACCACCTCTGGCGGCACTTCACCGCGGCAGGCGCACCGCAGCTCGTGATCGAGCGCGGCGAGGGGTGCTACATCTGGGACAACGAGGGCAACCGCTACCTCGACGCCCTCTCGGCGCTCTACTGCGTCAACATCGGCTACGGGCCCTGGCCGGGGATCACGGAGGCCGCGCAGAAGCAGCTCGACACGCTTCCGTTCTTCACGAACTGGGTCGGGTTCGCGACGCCGCCCGCGGTCGAGCTCGCCGAGAGGATCACCGAGCTCGTCCCGATCGACGTCGGCCGCATCTTCTTCGTTGGCGGCGGCTCGGAGGCGATCGAGACCGCGCTCAAGGTCGCGCGCCAGTACCACCGGCTGCGCGGCGAGCCGACGCGCTACAAGTTCGTGACGCGCCGCAGCGCCTACCACGGGACGACCATGGGCGCGCTCTCCATCAACGGGAGCCCGGCGCTCCGCTCCCAGTTCGAGCCCCTCCTGCCCGGCTGCCTGCGCGCGCCGATGCCGTACCGCTACCGCTGCCCGTACTGCTCGGAGGAGTCGAGCTGCAACCTGCAGTGCGCCGACGAGATCGACGGCATCGTGCAGAACGAGGGACCGGAGACTGTCGCGGCGGTCATCCTCGAGCCGGTCCAGAACTCGGCCGGCTCGATCACCCCGCCCGAGGGCTACTTCGAGCGCGTGCGCGAGATCTGCGATGAGCACGGGCTCCTGCTCGTGGCCGACGAGGTCATCTGTGGCTTCGGCCGCGTCGGCGACTGGTTCGGGTCGACCCGCTACGGGATCGAGCCCGACATGATGACCGTGGCCAAGGGGATCACCTCGGCATACGCGCCCCTCGGCGCCCTCATCGCCAACGAGCGCACGATCGAGCCGTTCTTCGCGGAGAAGAAGACCGCGTTCACCCACGGGATCACCTTCGGCGGCCATCCGCTCTCCTGTGCGATCGCGCTCGCGAACCTCGAGGTCTTCGAGCAGGAGGATCTGATCGGACGCTCGCAGACTCTCGGCCCGGAGCTACGCGAACGCTGCGAGGTGCTCCTCGAGGAGCACCCGATGGTCGGCGATGTGCGCGGTGACGGCTACTTCTACTCACTCGAGCTCGTGAAGGACAAAGAGACGAAGGAGACCTTCACGCCCGCCGAGCGCGACGACCTCATCAAGACGTTCCTGCTTCCGCGCACGCGCGAGCTCGGCGTCTACATGCGCTTCGACGACCGCGGCGAGACGTGCGCGCAGTTCGCGCCGCCGCTCGTGGCCGGGCCGGAGGAGTTCGATGAGATGGTGGGCGTTCTGCGCCAGGTACTGGACGAGGCGTGGGACCGGGTCAACACGAAGGCAGGAGTCTGAGATGGCAACAGCTGTGAAGACGCTGCAGAACTTCGTCGCCGGCGACTGGGTCGAGGCGACGGGTGACGAGGCGCGGGAGATCGTCTCCCCCGTGACGGGCGAGAAGCTCGCCGACGCGCCGAACGCGAGCGAGGAGGACATCAAGCGGGCCGCGAAGGCGGCGCGCGATGCCCAGCCGAAGTGGGCGGCGCTCTCGGCATGGGACCGCGCGAAGGTCTGCCACGCCATCGCCGACCTGATCGAGGAGCGCAAGGAGGACTTCGCGCGCGAGCTCTCGCTCGAGCAGGGCAAGCCCTACATGGCCGAGGCGATCCCGGACATCGAGGAGACCGCGGAAAACTTCCGCATCGCCGCCGAGGACGTGAAGCGGATGGAGACCGCCGTCATCCCCTCGCAGGACGTGAACAAGCGCATCCTCACGTTTCGCAAGCCGAACGGCGTCTACGCGGGCATCACACCGTGGAACTTCCCCACGCTCATCCCGGTCGAGCTGATCGCGCCCGGGATCGCCGCGGGGAACGCGATCGTGATGAAGCCGTCCGAGTGGACGCCGATCGCGATGGCCAACTTCATGCAGATCATGGCCGACGCCGGGCTGCCCGAAGGCGTCGTGAACGTGGTCTACGGCGACGGCAAGGTGGGGGAGCGACTCATCCAGGACGAGAACGTCGACTGCGTCGGCTTCGTCGGCTCGCACACGACAGCGGAGAAGATCGTCCGCGCGGCAGGACTCAAGCGCTCTCTGATCGAGGCGAGCGGGAACGGGCCCGTGGTCGTCTGCGTCGACGCCGACCTCGAGGCAGCCGCGAGAGGCGCCGTCTTCGGCGGCTTCTTCTGTGCCGGCCAGGTCTGCTGCGCGACGGAGCGCGTCCTCGTCGACAAGCGCGTCCACGAGGACTTCCTCGCCGCGGTCGTGAAAGAGGCCGAAGGCTGGAGGCTCGGCGATCCCTTCGACGACGAGACCCTCGTCGGACCCATGAACAACGAGCCGACCGCGCAGAAGATGGACGCCCATCTCGAGGACGCAGTCGCCAAGGGCGCCGAGGTGGTCGTCGGCGGCTCCCGGGACGATGGCCGGCCGACGAGCCTCTACTACCAACCGACCGTGATCGACCGCGTCGGCACCGACACGCTCATCAACCGCGATGAGACGTTCGGGCCGATCGTCCCGCTCATCAGTGTCGCCGACGACGACGAAGCGCTGGCCGTTGCGAACGACTCGCACCTCGGCCTCCAGGCGGCCGTCTACACCTCGAGCCTCCAGCGCGCGTTCCGCTACCTCGACAACCTGCGCGTCGGCAACGTCGTCGTCAACGACTCCACGGACTACTGGGAGGCGCACGAGCCGTTCGGCGGCGCCGCCGGCACTCGCACCGGCTGGGGGCGCATCGGCGGCCGCTACACGATGCTCGACATGACCGACCTGAAGACGGCCGTGCTCGACGTCGGCTCCCTCGAGTAGCACGTGCTCCACTAGTTGGCGTTCGCCGTCCTCTTCGCGCTCGCGGCACTCGACTCCGCGGGCTACAGCATCATTGCGCCCGTCGTCCCGGAGATCGGGGATGCGACCGGCGCCGGGCCGGGGCTCATGGGCGCGTTGGTCGCCTCGTTCGCCGTCGGCCAGATGATCGGCTACCCGCTCGCCGCCCGGGTCCTGCAGCGGCGGCATGCCCTCGCAGTCCTGTTCGTCTCGCTCGCCCTTGTCATCGTCGGCGACCTCGGCTTCATCTTCGGCGAGAGCCTCGGCGTCTACTTTCCCGCCAGGCTCGTGCAGGGGATCGGCGCGGGCGGACTCTGGATCGGAACGGCATTTGCGATCATCGAGCGGTTTCCCGGCGAGGAGTACAAGCGGCTGACGGGCATCCTCGCCGCCTACGGGCTCGGAGCGATCGCGGGCCCGGCGATCGGCGGAATCGGAGGGATCAGCACGCCGTTCGCCATCCACCTCGTGCTCGTGACGGTGCTGACCCTGGCGCTCGTGGGGATCGGCGCCCCCAAGAACGCGGCCAAGTTCGGCTCGGACCGGGCCGCGCTCAGGACTCCGGGCTTCTGGCTTGCCTCGGCCGGGATCCTCATGGTGGCACTGACCCTCGGGACGTTCGACGGCCCGATGCCGCTCCACTTCGCCGAGCACCTGAGCCAGGCCGAGATCGCCGCGCTCTACGTCCTCGCCGCCCTCATCTCGTCCGGAGCGGCTGCGTTGGCGGGCCGCCAGGCGCCGAGGCCCGTGCTCGCCGTCGCGACGGTGCTCATGACGCTCTCGGTCGCGCTCGGAGGCGCGACCGAGATGATCGGCCTCTGGGTGGTCGTCGCGGTTCTCTTCGGGCTGGGCGTCGGGGCGGGCGAGGCGGGCTCCCTCGGCGTCCTTCTCGAATCGATCGGAGTCGACCGCATCGTCCTGGCGATGGTCGTGTGGTCGCAGATCTGGGCGATCGGCTACCTCGTGGGGCCGGCGATCGGAGGCGGGGTGGCTGAGGCGCTGGGCTACGGGGCCTTGGGACTCGTGCCGCTGGTCGCGAGCATGTTCGTCTTCGTCGGGTTCGCCAGGCTCCGCTCGGAGCCCTCGGCGGCCTGACCCTCGAAGCGAAGCTTTGCCAGCTTCAGGTCCTCCGGGATCTCCGTCGGGTAGTCCCTGGTTAGGCAGGCGCGGCAGAACGTGCCCTCGGGCCTCCGCGTCGAGTCCTGCAGGCCTTCGAGCGAGAGGTAGGCGAGGCTCGTCGCGCCCAGCTGCTCTCGCACCGCCTCGACCGAGCGGCCGCCGGCGATCAGCTCGTCCTCGTCGGCCATGTCGATCCCGTAGAAGCACGGGGAGACGATGGGCGGGGAGGAGATGCGCAGGTGTACCTCGAGGGCGCCCTCCTCGAAGAGCATCGCCACGATCTTTCGGGTCGTCGTACCGCGGACGATCGAGTCGTCCACGACCACGACGCGCTTCCCCGAGACCTCACCGAGCGGGTTGAACTTCGTCTTGATCCCGTGCTCGCGGAGCGCCTGGTCGGGCTGGATGAACGTGCGCCCGACGTAGCGGTTCTTGATCAGGCCCTCGGCGAAGGGGATCCCGCTTGCGCGCGCGAAGCCGATCGCAGCCGGCGTGCCCGAGTCAGGCACGGCCATGACGAGGTCGGCCTCGACCGGCGCCTCGGCGGCCAGCTGCTCGCCCATGCGCACTCGGGCCCCGTGGAGCTCGACGCCGCGGAGCTTCGAGTCGGGCCGGGCGAAGTAGATGAACTCGAAGATGCAAAGTGAGCCCGCGCCGTCGGGCGCGACGGCCTGGTGCGCCTCGTACCCGTTGTCGTCCACGACCACCATCTCGCCCGGGGCGAGCTCACGCTCGACCTCGGCGCCGAGGAGGTCGAGCGCGCAGGTCTCGGAGGCGAGGAGCCAGTCGTTCTCGAGCCGACCGAGGACGAGCGGCCGGATCCCCAGCGGGTCGCGGAAGCCCACGAGCTTCCCCTCGGCGAGGAGAACCGCGGAGAACGCCCCCTGGATCCTGCCCATCGCGCCTGCGACCGCCTCCTCGAGCGGGCGCTCGTCCCGCGCGATCAGCGCCGCGATCACCTCGGTGTCGGAGGTCGAGCGGAGGCGAGCACCCTCGGCGAGGAGCCCGGCGCGGAGCTCGCTCGTGTTCGTGAGGTTGCCGTTGTGGCCGAGCGCGACCGTTCTCGCGCTGCCCTGCTGGATGATCGGCTGAGCGTTCGCCCAGTGCGTGGAGCCGGTGGTGGAGTAGCGCGCGTGTCCGACCGCGACCTGGCCGGTGAGCCCGCGCAGCTTCTGCTCGCTGAAGACCTGGGTGACGAGACCCATGTCGCGAAGTGCGGTGACGCGGCCTTCGTCCGAGACGGCGATCCCGGCCGACTCCTGGCCGCGGTGCTGCAGCGCGAAGAGCCCGAAGTACGTGAGCCGGGCGACGTCGCGGTCGGGTGCGTGGATGCCGAAGATCCCGCACATCAGGCGTAGTCCCCGGCTCGGGAGAGGTCTTCGAGCTCGACGCCGAAGATCTTCGAGCCGCCTGCCTCGCCGATGCGCCGGTAGGGCATGCCCTCGACCGCTGACTCGTCCTCCGGGCGACAGGCGACGACCGCCTGGCCTCCCCCTTCACCGAACCAGGCGACTGCGTCCTGCTCGAGCTCGACCCGTGCGCCCAGTCCCGACCAGAGCGCGAGCTCGGCGAGCGCGACCGCCAGGCCTCCCTCGGAGGCGTCGTGGGAGGCGGTGAGCGTCGGGGCCGCGCGCCAGAGGAAGCGGACGAGCGCGGCCTCGGCGCCGAGGTGCGGGCGCGGGGGCCTTCCGGCCGGGCCGCCGAGGAAGCGCGCCTGGTACTCCGAGCCGTCGAGCGCGAGCTCGGGCGCGCCGACGACGTAGATCGCATCGCCCTCCTGCCACCCTGCCGGGACGAGCCGGACGTCGGGTATGAGCCCGACGCAGCCCACCACCGGAGTGGGGTGGATCGCCGTGCCGTCGGTCTCGTTGTAGAGCGAGACGTTGCCGGAGACGACGGGGATCCCGAGCGCCTCGCAGGCGAGCGACATGCCCTCGATCGCCTCGGTCAGCTCCCAGGCGATCTCCGGCTTCTCCGGGTTCCCGAAGTTGAGGCAGTCGGTCAGCGCGAGCGGCTTCCCGCCGGCACATGCGACGTTGCGCGCCGACTCGAGTACGGCGAGCATCCCGCCGGTCTGCGGGTCGAGCGATGCGATCCGCCCCGACCCGTCCAGGGAGACCGCGAGCCCGCGATGCGAGGGGCGAAGCCGCAGCACGGCCGCGTCGAGCCCGGGGCGGCGGACCGTGCGCGAGCCGACGAGCTGGTCGTAGCGACGGTAGACCGAGACCCGGCTCTTCAGGCCCGGCGTGCGGAGGAGGTCGAGGAGCTCGGCGGTCTCGGGCTTGATCGGCCGATGGGAGATCGACGCCTGCAGTGTCCGCGGCCTCGTCGCGACGCGGTAGCGCGGCGTCTCCTCGGTGAGGAGCTCGGCCGGGATCTCGCCGACGACTTCATCGTCCCAGAACATGCGCAGCGTGCCGGAAGCGGTGACGACGCCGATGTCGGCGACCTCGAGCTCCCAGCGGGCGCAGACCTTCGCAACTGCATCCGGCTGGTCGGTGACGCAGACCATCCGCTCCTGGCTCTCCGAGATCACGATCTCGACAGGCTCCATGTCGGCCTCGCGGAGCGGCACGCGGTCGAGGTGGACGTCGAGGCCGACGCCGCCTCTCGCCATTTCGGAGAGGGAGGACGCGAGGCCCGCCGCGCCGAGGTCCTGCAGCGACTGGACTAGGCCGCCCTCCACGAGCGCGAGGCTCGCCTCGATCAGCTTCTTGCCCGTGAACGGGTCGCCGACCTGGACGGAAGGGCGCTTGTCCTCGCCGTCGTCGGAGAGCTCCTGGCTCGCGAGCACGCTTGCGCCGCCGATCCGTCGCGCCCCGTGGTCGCGCCGAAGAGGACGACGTGGTTCCCGGCCCCTCCGGCCTCGGCGCGCGTCACGCGATCGGTCGGGAGTAGCCCGACGCACATCGCGTTGACGAGCGGGTTCGACGCATAGGCGTCGTCGAAGACCGTGTCGCCCCCGACGGTGGGGACGCCGACGCAGTTGCCGTAGTGGCCGATGCCGCCGACTGCGCGCCCGAACTCGAACCCTGCCTTGCCGAAGCGCAGGCCGTCGAGGAGGGCGATCGGGCGGGCGCCCATGGCGACGATGTCTCGGAGGATCCCACCGACCCCCGTGGCCGCGCCCTGGAAGGGCTCGACCGCGGACGGATGGTTGTGGCTCTCGACCTTGAACGCGACGGCCTCGCCCTCGCCGAGGTCGACGACGCCCGCGTTCTCGCCCGGCCCCTGCAGGACTCCGGCGCCCTCCGTCGGGAAGCGCTTGAGAAGGAGAGCCGAGTGCTTGTAGCCGCAGTGCTCCGACCAGAGGAGCGAGAAGACGGCCAGCTCGAAGTCGTTCGGCCGGCGCCCGAGCAGTGTCTCGATACGGTCGAACTCCCCGTCCGTGAGGCCGAGCGCGCGGTGCAACGGGCGGTGAGCAACGGAGCTCAAGAGGCCTCGCCAACCATATCGACTCGAGCGGAAGGCGAGGAGGGGTCTTCGTCGTTAGGTTCTAAGCATGCGCGGCTATGTCCTCATGCTCGGGATCTTGGCCGCCTCGTGGGGCGCGTCCTACCTCTTCATCAAGGTCGCCGTCGAGGACCTCGAGCCCGCCCCGATGATGTGCCTGCGGCTGATCCTCGCCTTCGCCGCGCTCTTCCCCGTGCTCGCCTACGCCTCGGGCTTTCGCGGCGCGGTCTCCGCGATCCGCGGCACCGGCCGCGGCGGCGCGCTACTCGGCCTCATCAACATGGCCATCCCGTTCACCCTCATCGCCTGGGGCGAGAAGCACGTGGACTCGGGCGTGGCCGCGATCGCCAACTCGACGGTGCCGATCTTCGTCGCGCTGCTCGCCATCCGCTTCCGCCCGAGCGAGCGCGTGACCGGGATGCGCCTCTTCGGCGTCCTCCTCGGGCTCCTCGGCGTCGGCGTCCTCACGGGGCTCAACCCGGAGGGGGGCTGGTGGGCGATCGCCGGGACGCTCGCGGTCGTCGTCGCCTCGTTCTCCTATGCGTGCGCCAACCTCTACGCGCCGGCGCGCTTCGGGAGCACTGAGCCGCTCGTCGTGGCGGCCACGACGACGTTCTGGGGAATGATCCTGCTGATCCCGCTCTCGCTCTTCCAGCTCCCCGACCAAATGCCCGGCTGGAAGGCGCTCGCGTCGGTCGCCGCCCTCGGCCTCATCGGCACCGCGTTCGCCACGCTCATCCTCTATCGGATGCTGAACACGTACGGGTCGTCGCGTACGTCGCTCGTCACGTACCTGCTGCCGCCGATGGCGCTCTTCTACGGCGTCACGATCCTCGACGAGCAGATCCACCTGAACGCGGCGCTCGGCCTCCTGCTCATCCTCGCGGGCGTTGCGCTCGGCTCCGGCGTCCTCAAGGTCGTGCGGGGCCGCCGGGACGAGCCTGCCCCGGCGACCCCGCGCGCATAAAGCCGCCTCAGCGGCCGGTGACCGCGAACCAGTTTCCGGCGCCCGACGCCACGAAGACGATCGGGGCGAAGCACGGAGACGGCAGCGCAACCTTGGCGTCGATCTCGGCGTTTCCGGTCATGGTCGCCGGGACCGGATCCGTCGTGACGTTGACCATCGTCGGCGCGCCTGCCGCATCGGAGGAGAGGCAGCTCACGACTCCCCTGAAGGTCGGCGAGGGGTTCGCGGCCGTCGAGACGAGGACGAGTCCCTGCACCTCGATGTCGAGGCGCCCGTCGGCGCGAAGCCTTCCCTGCGCTGACCCGAGCTTCCACGGGACCCCGCCGCCGTTCACGCCCCGGATCGGGTTCGCCGTCCCCGTATAGGGCTGTACGACCGGCGCCATCGTGTCGAACTTGAGGACCGCGCGTCCGTCCCCGCTCGAGATCGCCGCCGTGACTCCGATCGCCGCCAAGGCGACAACCGCGGCCAGGATCGCCAAGAGCTTCTTCATCCCGTCTCCCTTCCCTCGAGGGTTTGCGTACGCATACGGAGGGCGGCCGCGGATGGTTTCTCCCCGGCGGCGAGCCGAGCAGGCCGCGTGCGTTAGTCTCGCGCCATGGAGCTGATCCATACCTGCTACCGAATCACCGACCCCGACCGCTCGGTCGCCTTCTACGAGGCGCTCGGGTTCGAGAAGCGCCGCGAGCTTCCGATTCGCGACGAGGCGATCAACATTTTCATGGGCTTGCCCGGGGACGACGACCGCCTGGAGCTCACCTACAACTTCGGCGTCGACTCCTACGAGCTCGGCACCGGCTACGGCCACATCGCGCTCACCGTCGACGACCTCGACGGGACGCTCGAGCAGCTCGCCGGCCAGGGGATCGAGCCCGAGCGTCCGCCCTACACCGTGCGCGAGGGCGGCTCCAGGCTTTGTTTCGTCCGCGACCCGGACGGCTACAGGGTCGAGCTCATCGAGCAGCGCGGCACGTGAGTCATCAACGTGAAAACCGCCTGGTTGGCAAACTGACTTGACGAAGGCGCACGGCGGCATCGCCAGCGCTCGGAACTCGGACGTCCCTTAGCCAGACGGCTACCGGATCGAGCTCATCGAGCACGGACGCGCCTGCGATTGCGCCGCCCCCTGCACGCGACAAGAGGCGATATACACTGGTCGAGCGCGGTGGCGATCTCGGCCGTTGGGCCCGACGGTCGCTCTGAGCGTGTTGTGACTTAGCAGTTCTAGACGG
>Ga0111538_10014079_pt1 | contig 10552 bp, 8 predicted proteins | sample SoiMethybrSBSTD1_FD_79669 | JGI IMG/M metagenome (GOLD analysis project Ga0111538, IMG submission 79669) | Bulk soil microbial communities from a Populus tree surrounding site in Tennessee, USA - Soil MetaG P. TD hybrid SBSTD1 (version 2)... | ecosystem: Environmental > Terrestrial > Soil > Tree... | reverse complement strand
CTCGTCTCGACGTGCTCGGGACAGGTGGTGCGACGCCAGTCGAACTGACCCGTCCGCTTCTGACCGACGGCCCCTGGTGTCCGGATGAGACAGCGCCGAATCGATTCGATGCGGATCTACTACGGGTGCGACGAGTTCGCGCGATTGTGCGGGTGCAGGCGGCGCTCGCGTGGCTGCGAGGGCCGGCAGGACGGCTGTTCCTGAAAGCTGGAAGAACGACGGGCGCGGAACGCTTCGTACCGGACCTCGAAGTGCAGTTCGACGTGGCGCCACGGAACATGAACCTCGGGCGCTGAAGACTGGAAACGAATGCATCGCCGCCAGGTTCGCCGTTCGAATGCTCCCGCCCGTGAACCCGGGTCGGATCGCGGTGTCGCAATCGTCCTCGTGCTCCTGGGCATGCTGCTTCTTTCAGCGCTGGGTATGGCGCTCGCGCTGAACACGTCCATCGAGAGGCAAGTCTCGGCTGCGTACAGTTCGAGCGCCGAGGTCTTTTACGCGGCAGACGCGGCGTTGGAAATCGCACTTCAAGGGCTTTCCCAGGTGCCCGACTGGAACGTTGTGCTCACCGGCGCTGCATCGACATTCGTTGACGGTCTCGCCGGGCCGCGGGTCCTGCCCGACGGGTCGCTCCTGGATCTGGAGCAGGTGACCGACGCTGCGAACTGCGGGCGGTCTCCGTGCAGCCTGGCCGACATGCAGGTGGTGACGGCTGCGCGGCCCTGGGGCGCGAACAATCCCGTCTGGCTGCTCTACGCGCATGCGCCCCTCGAGCATCTCAGTCCGGGCGTCATCGATTCCAACGTGTACGTCGTCGTCTGGGTGGCTGACGATCCTCTCGAGACGGACGGGCAGCCCCTCGTCGATGGCGACACCGGGAGGGGGCCCAACCCGGGTGCCGGCGTGTTGCAGGTTCTCGTGAAGGCCTATGGCGCCGGAGGTACGCGCAGAACACTCGAGGCCACGCTGAAGCGCGACGCCTCGCGCACTCGCGTGCTTTCCTGGCGTGAATTGCGGGTTGGAGAAGCGGACCGGTAACTCCGAACCTCCACCATGCAATTTCGAGAATCGGCGGTTGGCAGTCGGCAGCAGGTAGTTCACCATAGCCAATTTCAGAAGCGTCACCCCATGTACCTTCCTGGCACAGGCGAGCGACGCAGCCTGGCCCGCCGATTCCAGGTTCTTCGGCCTAACGCGTTCCACGCGCGGGACTTGCGCTCAGTTCTCCAACGTGCAACGCGACCTGGCAATTCCATTGCTGATTCACCAGTGAGTGAAGCAACGCCTTCGAATGTCAGACGGTTTCACGCTGATCGACATCGTCGTCGTGATGACTCTCATTGGCATCCTGTCGGCCATGGCAATCCCTGCGATTTCCGACATCGGCAACCGCATCGCGCTCGGTGAAGCGCAGCGGCTGGTGCAGTCGGAGCTCCAGCGGGCCCGCTTGAAGGCGGTGACATCGAATCGCGTGATGCGCGTGCGGTTCAACTGCCCGGTGAACGGCGCAGTCCGCATGGTGGAGCTGATAGGGACACCGTCGGCGCCTTCGTCGCAGGACACGGCGACCAACCGCTGCAGCGATGCTGCGTATCCCTACCCGGCGGCGGACACGAACCTGGTCACCCTGCCGAATCAGGACGGCCCCATCCGCCGGATCGATCGCCGCGTCTCGTTCGGCTCGGCGCAGACGATCGAGTTCAGGCCCACCGGCGCGGCGTACTCGGTGAATGCCGACGGCACGTCGAGCACGCCGCTCGCAGGCACGGGCGTCTCGATCACGCTCACGAAGGGAACGGCCGCCAGGGCGGTCACGGTAAACGCACTTGGAAAAATTCAAACACAGTAGGTCGGCGGGCGAGACCGGATCGACGCTGGTCGAAGTGCTCGTGGCGACAGTGATCCTGGCGACGGGTGTGCTGACCATGGGGCAGTTGTTCCTGACCTCGACCGTCAGCAACGTCGCCTCGCGAAACGACACATATGCCACCGTCCTCGCGGAACAGAAGGTCGAGCAGTTGCGATCCCTGGCGTGGGGGTTCGACACCCAGGGCCTGCCGGTCAGCGATTTCACGAGCGACACGTCGGTCGAGCCGTTGAGCGCTGGAGGCGGAACCGGCCTGCAGCCGTCCCCGTCCAGCGCGCTGCAGCAGAACACGCCGGGATACGTCGATCACATCGGTGCCAACGGCCAGATTGTCGGCAACGCCGTGCAGGCCCCGGGAACGGCCGCCTATACGAGGCGCTGGTCCATCGAGCCGTTGCCCACCAATCCGAATAACACGTTGATCGTCCAGGTGCTCGTGATGCCGGCCCAGCGGGCGAGAGGCCAGGCCGATCAAGGCAACGTGGCGCGGCTGCCGAACGAGGCGCGAGTCGTCACGGTCAAGACGAGGAAAGCGCAATGACACGTCGTGTCGGCCGTCGCGGCGACGAGGCGGGATTCACGGTGGTGGAGCTGCTGGTGTCGTCGCTCATCATGATCGCAGTGACCGGCGCAATCTTCTCGGTGATGAACCCGGCTCACGGAACCTATCAGGTTCAGCCAGAGGTCTCGGATCTGCAGCAGCGGCTGCGGGTGGGAATCGACACGCTGCAGAAGGATCTCGTCATGGCCGGCGCCGGAACGTATGCGGGCCCGATGGCCGGCGCCCTCAGCTATTTCATGGCGCCCGTCATGCCGTATCGGGCCTTCGGCGACACGATCGATCCCTCGCAGGGCGTCTACTTCAGGAACGACACCATCAGCCTGATGTACGTGCCGCCCACTCCGTCGCAGACGACGATCTCCGATCGGATGCCGCAGCCGTCGGCGGAGTTGAAGGTGACGCCACAAGCCAACTGCCCGGGCGGCAAGCTCAACCAACTCTGCGGCTTCGAGGAAGGCGATCGCCTCATCATCTACGACGCCAGCGGGAACTGGGACACCTTCACGGTGACGCAGGTTCAGGACTCGGCCGCCCATCTACAGCACCGGCAGCAGACGTTCACGCATGCGTATGAGATCGGTGCGAGCGTCACCGCCATCGCCACGTCCACGTACTACCTGTCCAGCGACGACGCCACGACGTCGTATCAACTGCGCTACTACGACGGCTGGCAGACGGACCTGCCCGTTGCCGACAATGTCGTCAAGCTGGAGTTCAAGTACTTCGGCGATGCGGAGCCGCCGCAGTTGACCGGCAAACCGCTTTCCGACGTCGTTGGTCCCTGGACCACCTACGGGCCCGTGCCTCCCGAGCTCGGCGTCTCCAAAATGGGCTGGCCCGCGGGGGAGAACTGCACGTTCCAGGTGGTGGGCGGCCAGCAGGTGCCGCGGCTGGCCAGGATCGGGACTGGTGGTATCGGGCAGGTGGAGCTGACACCGCAGATGCTGAGCGACGGCCCGTGGTGCCCGAGCCCCGACAAGCCGAGCAAGTTCGATGCGGACCTGCTGCGCGTTCGCCGCGTTCGCGCCACGATCCGCGTGCAGGCGGCGCTCGCCGCGATGCGGGGTCCGGCGGGCACGCTCTTCCTCAAGGGCGGCACCGCACGAGGCGGTAGTCGATTGATTCCCGACCAGGAAGTCGTGTTCGACGTGACGCCGCGCAATCTGAATCTGGGGCGCTGACGATGAAGACTGCCCGCACCCGCGCATCGCTGACCTCGCGCCTGCGAGACGAGCAGGGAGTGGCGCTCATCATCGCGCTGCTCTCCATGCTGCTGTTGACGGCGCTGGGCATGGCGCTTTCGCTCACGACCAACACCGAGCGCCAGATCGCATCGAACTACCGCGACGGTGTCGAGACGCTGTACGCCGCCGACGCCGCCGTCGAGCGCGTGATGCAGGATGTGCTCACGGTGCCGGACTGGAATCGTATTCTCGACGGCTCGGTCACATCGTCCTTCACCGATGGTTCGCCCGGAATGCGGGCGCTTCCCGACGGATCGTCTCTCGATCTGACTCAGGCGACGCAGATGGTGCGGTGCGGCAAGCCGTCGACGTGCAGCGCTGCGGAGATGGATACCTACACCGAGGAACGGCCCTGGGGTCCGAACAACCCGCGCTGGCAGCTCTACGCGTACGGACGGCTGGAGGACGTCATCCAGACCAACACCGTGAACTCCAACGTGTACGTCGTCGTCTGGCTGGCTGACGATCCGGCCGACAACGACAACGACCCGACGACCGACGGTGGGCCGCCTGCAATCGGTGGAACGAATCTCGGCGCCGGCGTGGTGTCGATGCTCGCGTACGCATACGGACCGACCGGAACGCGCCGCGTGATCGAAGCGACCGTGGCGCGCACCGATACGACGGAGATCGAGCGCGGGTACAACGGCCAGCGCGGTCAGGACGAGCAGAACCGGCGCGCGCGCAAGGCGGCCGTGCAGACGCCGGGCAAGGCGCTGTCGCGAACCCAGCTCACGTTTTGAAGCATCCCATGAGGCCTATGACGAGGATCATTCGACGAGGAGTCGTCGCCGCCGCGGCGGCCGCGGCCTTGATGACGCCGGATCGCGCATCCGCGCAGCTCGATCCGCTCCTGTACCTGAAGCGCACGAAGCCGACCGTGTTGATCGCGGTTGACACGGCCAACCGGATGCAGCGCGACACCAGCGGCGACTATCGCGACGACAACAGGTACAAACGCCTTCAAGGCGCCGCGAAGGTGTGGGAGGACGCGCTCGGGATCACCGATTCGAACACCACCGCCGAGTACCGGCGCAAGTACGTCGGCCTGATCAATACCGACAGTTCGAGCAGCGGCGACCGCTTTGCCGCCGACCACATCGAGATCGTGGGCGACCGCGATCCCGCCTACGCGCTCTTCGACGAGGCTACGCGCATCTCGATCGCGCGCCGCGGACTGATCGAGGCGATCACCCGCAACGCGAACGTCGTGCGGTTCGGCCTGCTGCGCATGCGACAGAACTCCCCTCGCTTCGAGACGCCGGCATCGTCGAACGCCAGCAAGTGGAACGTCAACGAAGGGCCGGTCACGATCTCGAACGGCGCGTATGCGAACCAGCAGGTGAACGGCGATATCAGCGCCAACCGGTGGCGCATCACGCGGCCCGTTGTCAACGCCGTGAACGGTTCGATTGGGGGAACGGTTGCCCCTCTCGTGGCCGCTGATTCCGACGCGAACACGCTGGCCGTAGGCACATCGATTACGAACATCCTGGCCCTGCCGACAGGCGCCGTGAATTCGCTGCTCCCCGCCGGACGCGACCAGTTCGCGGTTGTCGACGCGCCGATCGACAACATGCTGGACGACCTCAAGGCCGAGGCTGCTCGTCTCATTGCCGCCGATCCCGAGTGCCGCAATACCGTGGCGATCCTGGTTGTGGGCGGCGGCGAAGGCAACAGCTCCGGCGAGGATCCGGTGGCCAAGGCGTCGCAATTTCTCAACGTATCCGGCCGGCGCATGCCGGTCTACGTGATCGCGATTGCGCCCCTGAGCGCCGCCGACCGCACGCAGTTGCAGGACGTCGCGGCGAGGAGCGGCGGGCGGTTTACCGAGATCACGGCCGCGATGGTGTCGGCAACGCCGGCGGGGCAGCCGGTGCCCGAGTTCGTCTCGGCGGTCAACTTCGCGGTGTCGCACAGCTTCGTCGATCAAGGGGATTTCGACGTTGCCCCTGACGCGGCGCACCCGTACGGGCGCGACACGAGCCACCAGGTGACGAGCCCGATCGTCGGCACGGTGAACCTGGAGAACGCGCGCGACATCACCGGCGCCGCCCTGCCGCTGACCGACATCACACAGCCGGCGACGGGCACGGCGATCCCGCAGCGTTCCAATGTGATGGTGACGACGGGGTACTCATTACCGGGATTCGCGGGACAGATGAAGGCCGTTCGTGTGTACCGTCCCGTCGCTGATTCGAACAAGTCCATCGGATACAAGTTCGTGGCCGACGGAACCAGGCTCTGGGTGGCGGCGGCGCCGGCGGCGGCCTCGAGAAACATCTACACCGCGTTGCCGAACGGCACGATGGTGGCGTTCACATCCGCGAACGCCGCGACGCTGCGGCCGTACTTGAAGGCGTCGTCCACGGCGGCGGCTGCGGCGCTCATCGACTTCATCCGCTCGCAGCCGCTCGGCGCGTTCATCGGCTCGACGCCGGCGATCATGGATCCGCCGTCGCTCGATCCGCCGCCCGACGCCGACTATCCCGGGTTCGCCGACGCGAACAGCGAGCGCCGGAGCATGATCTGGATCGGCGCCAACGATGGGATGCTGCACGGGATCGACGCGCGGCTCGGCCGGGAGGTGTGGGCATTCGTGCCATTCAACCTGCTGCCGAAGCTCAGTGCGGTTCAGAGCGGCCAGCCGGTCGGCGATTTCCGGTTCTTCATGGACGGCTCCGCCAAGGTGGCTGACATCAAGGTGGGCGGCGAGTGGCGGACCTACCTGGTGATCGGCCAGGGACCGGGCGGGACTTTCTATCAGACGTTCGACGTGACGCTGCCGAACATGGGCGCAACGGTCGCTCCCGACGACGATTCGCTCGCCAACGTCCTGAGTTACTTCTCGTCGCCGTCGAGCGTGCCGCTGAAGTGGGCGTTCCCGAGGTACCAGGATTTCGACGTCACTGTCGGTGCGTGGGGCGACATCGCGGCATCGGCGCCGGCTGTATCGAAGACGGTCGGCCAAACCTGGTCCGATCCGGCAGTGGGACAGATTGGATCGGCATCGTCACCGTTCGTCGTGCTCGCCGGGTCCGGCTTCCTGAAGTACACGCGGCAGCAGCAGGCCAATCGCGGCGGCGTGGTGGCCGGCAACACGTTCTACATGCTCGACGCCGCCACCGGCGCCGTGCTCGACAGCCGCAGCGTGGGCAGCGACAACAAGGGCGAGACGATCGACGACTGCGCGGCACCCAGCGTGAACGATTGCCGCACGCTCAAGAACGCGTTGCAAGCCGATCCCGTCGCGACCGGGCCGGCCGATTCACGGTTCATCACCAAGAGCTACATCGGCGATCTGGATGGCATGATCTGGCGGTTCGACCTGGGTCTCGACAGTTCGGGCGTGCCCGCCATCCAGCAACTGGTTTCCCTCTATTCGATCAGTACCGGCACCGGGTCGAAGGCCTCCGACCATCCCGTGTTCGCGTCGATGGCCACAGTCAGCATCGGCTACTCGCAGCAGTACTTGTTCATCGGTACCGGCAGCGATCTGCTGCCGAGCAACGGCATCAACACGCAGTACGCGCTGATCGTGGTGCTCGACCAGGGGGCGACCGGCGTTCAGACCGCGGCCATCAAGCTCGAGGCGGTGGACGGCACCGGAGGCGAGGAGAAGGTGTCGTCGTTTCCCGCGGTGGCGGGGGACATCGTGTTCTTCTCGACCACGACCTACAAGACGCTGGCATGTTCGAGGCCGGATGCCAATCTCTACGCGTTCACGTTCATTGGAGGGCCGGCGTACGACACCAACAACGACAGCAAGTTGAGCACGCAGGACAGCCCCAAGGTGAGCACGACGGCGGGCGCGCGCGCGACGGCGCCATTCATCGTGGACCAGCACGTGGTGTTTGGAACCGGCAGCTCGGTGGAGACCTTCGGCGACTCGCAGGACTTCAACAACGGTGTCGGGCAGGCAGGTGTTCGTATTCTGTCGTGGCGCGAGGTGCGGTAGTTGGCTGAAGCAGCGATCTGCCGCGGCTGCGGGGCCACGGTGCCGGCGGGACGGGATCGGTGCGGCAGGTGCGGCGCCCCCGTCGACAACGCGGCTGTCCCTCAGGCCGCGCAAAAGAAAACAGGGCGGCTGCAGCTCGCCGCACTATCTGGAGCGATTGTCGCCGCCGGGACACTCTTCGCGCTCGTCCCCAGGTCACCGGAACCTGCGGCGCTGGTTGCGGCGCCAGCAACCAGTCCGTTGGTATCCCAACGGACCGCAGAGGTTCCCGAAGCCCCGATCGCCACTGCCGACCCGGTGTTTGCCGGATCTGATTCCTCGCGCGCCGCCATCGCTGCCTACAACGATGGTGACATCGCGTTGGCTCTGACCACGTTCAAGTCCGCGGTCGAGAGCGACCCTGCCAACGCGGAGGCGCTCAACAACCTCGGTCAAGCGCTCGTTCGCACCGGACGTGCCCGCGAAGCCATACCCTATTTCGATCGCGCCATCGTCCTCACTGCCGATGTGTGGTCGTATCACTTCAATCGGGCGCGCGCGTTCGGTGAACTGAAGGAATGGCGGCAGGCTGTCGCGGGATACACCGATGCCGCACGCCTGTTCCCCGACGACTACGTCACGCAGTTCAACCTGGCGCGAGCACGGGAGGCGAGCGGCGACCTTCCTGGCGCCGTTCAGGCGTACGCGAAGGCCGCCGAACTCGCACCTGGCCAGGCCGACTTCCGCCTGTGGTACGCGCGCGCGCTCGATCTGAACGGCAACTCCCACGAGGCGGTTGCGGAATACCGCCGTTTCCTGGCACTGGAGCCCGACGCCTCTCGTGCCGAAAAGGTAAGGGCCAGGCTCACCGAGCTCGGCGAAGCGCCAATTGCCTCATCTTGACCGGCCAGCGGCCGAGTCCGAGAATCTGACCATGAAGGGATCGTTGGAACTGTCTCGTTCAGCACGCCATGTCCTGGCGATCGCGGCGATCGGCCTCCTTGCTGGCGGGCCGCTCCGGGCGCAGTCGCTTGGTTCGGCGGCCAAGGAAGCGGAAGCGCAGCGGAAAACAGCCAAGGCCTCCGGCAAGGTGTACACCAACGAGCAGCTCAAGTCCGATCCTCGTCCCGCTCCCACGGCGGCGCCTCCGCCAACATCCGGTACCGCACCTGCGGCCGCCGCGCCGTCGCAGTCAGGCGTCAACGCCGACGACAAGGCGAAGGCGGACGAGGCCGCCAAGCCGGTGAAGGACGAAGCGTATTGGCGCAACCGCATCAAGGCCGAACGGGAGGCGCTGGTACGTGCCGAGACGTTCGCCGACGCGCTGCAGAGTCAAATCAACGGCCTCTACGCCGAGTTCACCGCCTGCCAGGCGCCGCCGCAGTGCGCCGAGGTGGCGGCGAAGCGCCAGAGCCGCATCGCGGAGCTCGATCGCGTCAAGAAGGAAGTTGTCCAGCACACCAAGGGGATTGCCGACATCCAGGAAGAGGCGCGCCGCGCTGGTGCACCCGTCGGATGGGTGCGGTAACCGCATTGACGATTGGGCGATCGTTCGTTCAACAATGCCGTTGTATCCCATCCTCATAGTCGAAGACAAAGACTCGCTGAGGATCATGCTGCGGCATGCGCTCGAGGCGCAGGGCCACAGCGTGCTCGAGGCGAGTGACGAAGGCGAAGCCGTCGAGCAGCTTCGGCAGACGCGGCCGGTAGTGGTGCTCACGGATCTGAAGCTGCCATCCGGCGACGGGTTCGGCGTGCTCCGCGCGGCCATGGAGCTCGACCCCGATCTGCCGGTGGTGGTGATGACCGCCTACGGAAGCATCCAGGACGCGGTGCTGGCGATGAAGGAGGGGGCGATGGACTTCCTCGCCAAGCCGGTCGATCCCGATCATCTCCTGTTGCTGGTGGAGCGTGCAATCGCGCAGCGCCGCCTCGTCACCGAAAACTATCTGCTCAGGCAGGAGCTTGCGGAGCGGCGCGACGCGCCCCGTATCGTCGGCGAAGACGCAAAGCTCCATCAGGTGTCGCAACAGCTTCACCGCGCCGCGGCCACTGACGCGACGGTGCTGATCGAAGGCGAGAGCGGCACGGGCAAGGAGTTGTTCGCGCGGGCACTTCACGTGCTCAGCCCGCGCGCCGACGGCCCGTTCGTCGCGATCAACTGCGCGGCCATCCCGGAGACGCTGCTCGAGTCCGAGCTGTTCGGATACGAGAAAGGCGCTTTCACGGGGGCGAACCAGCGCAAGCCGGGCCGGTTCGAAATGGCCCATCGAGGAACGTTGTTTCTCGATGAAATCGGCGATCTGGCGCTGGCGCTCCAGGCGAAAATCCTCCGGGCGCTCGAGGAGAAACGATTCGAGCGCGTCGGCGGCACGCACTCGCTGCACGTCGATGTGCGCGTGGTTGCGGCGACGAACCGCCATTTGAGGCAGCGTGTCGCCGAACGCCGGTTTCGCGAGGATCTGTACTTCCGTCTGTCGGTCTTTCCCATTCACATTCCGCCGCTGCGTGAACGCGGCGACGACGTGCTGATTCTGGCGCGCAACTTCATCGGCAAGTTCTGCAGGGATCTGAACAAGAAGCCGTTGTCATTGGCCGCGTCGGCGATCGACGAGCTGAAAGCCTACCAGTGGCCGGGCAACGTACGGGAGCTTCAGAATTGCATCGAGCGCGCCGTGATCCTGACGGAAGGAGAGACCATCCATCAGCGGCACCTGAACCTCTCTGTCCGCCAGGCACCGCCGCAGCCGGCCGCGAGTCCCTGGGACCACATCGATTTGTCTGGCACGCTCGCCGACGCGCAGCGCCGGGTGGCCGGGGAAGTCGAGCGCCGCAAGATTGAGGCCGCGATGCAGGAGGCCGGGGGCAATGCAGTACAGGCGGCCGAAACGCTTCAACTCGGTTACAAGGTCCTGATGCAGAAGCTCAAGGCCTATCGGCCT
>Ga0111538_10014078_pt1 | contig 10553 bp, 9 predicted proteins | sample SoiMethybrSBSTD1_FD_79669 | JGI IMG/M metagenome (GOLD analysis project Ga0111538, IMG submission 79669) | Bulk soil microbial communities from a Populus tree surrounding site in Tennessee, USA - Soil MetaG P. TD hybrid SBSTD1 (version 2)... | ecosystem: Environmental > Terrestrial > Soil > Tree... | reverse complement strand
GGGCGATCAGCACCAAGCTCGACGTAAGAAGCGTCGCCAGTTTGCGGCTCATGGCCGGAACCTCGCTGCTATTTCTTCAGGCTCTGGTAAGAGAAGCGCGTGAATTGCTCCGGTGTCATGAACCCTTTGCCCCATGGGTCGTCGAACTCGGCCGTCGGCTTTGCCGCGACGACCTGCTCCTCGCTCATGCCCTGATCGATCAGCTTCTGGATCTTGCCGCGCGCCGCCACGAGCATGTCGTGGAAGCGCTGCATGTCGGCCTTGTTCGCGAGCGCGCCGTGACCCGGGATGATCTTCGTGTTCGCATCGGCGCGCGATATTACGGCGTCGGCGGCGGCGATGAAGCCGTCGATCGAGCCCTTGCTGCCGACGTCGATGAACGGATACACGTCCTTCATGTACGTGTCGCCGGTGTGTATGACGTTCGCGTTCGTGAAGTGCACGATCGAGTCGCCGTCCGTGTGCGCATTCGGGATGTGCACGATCTGCACTACGTCGCCGTTCAAGTAGAACGTCGTTCGCGTCGGGAACGTCACGACGGGGCGCGCGGCGGTCGGAGCGGGCGGAACCTTCTGATTGAAGGCCGCCATGAACTGCTCGGTGCTCAGGCGCGCGAGCACGTTGTCGTGCGCGATGATCACCGCGCCGGCCTTGCCGAGCGGCTCGTTGCCGCCGGTATGGTCGCCGTGCCAGTGAGTGTTGATGACGTATTTGACCTCACTGCCGCCCGCGGCGCGCACGGCCGCGAGAATCTTGGCATTGAGCGGAGCGTACTCCGTGTCGATGAGCACGGACCCGTCCGCACCGGTCGACAGCCCGATGTTGCCGCCGTCGCCCATCAGCATGAAGACGTTGTTGGCCAGTTTTTGTGTCTGGATCTGAACCGTCGCGGGATCTTGCTGTGCCAAGACCGGCACGGTCCACACCACCGCCGCGAAGCCGAGCACCACGTTCTTGTTGACCACGCCCTTATCCCCCTTGGCTTGGTTTTTTTGCGAGGAGGCATCATATCGTTGCGCTCGCGCCGGGGCACCTATTCCGACGGCGCAGGTCAGCCCTAAGAGAGGAGGGACGATGGCAACGCCAAGCATGAATGTGGGCAGCAAGACGCGCGAAGTCACACGCAAGGTCCGCGGCCAGCCGACGAGCGACGGCGCGGGCGTGCGCTTGACGCGTGTGATCGGCACGGGGGCCCTCGACTCGTTCGATCCGTTCCTGCTGCTCGACGAGTTCCGTTCCGACGACCCGAACGATTACCTCGCCGGCTTTCCGAACCATCCGCACCGCGGCTTCGAGACCGTGACTTACATGCTGGCGGGCCGCATGCGGCACGGCGACAACCAGGGCAACGAAGGGCTCTTGGGCCCCGGCAGCGTGCAATGGATGACGGCGGGGCGCGGCATCGTGCATTCGGAGTTCCCGGAGCAGCAGGAAGGCCTCATGTGGGGCTTTCAGCTCTGGGTCAATCTGCCGCGCACGGACAAGATGACGGCGCCGCGGTACCAGGACATCCAAGGCGACAAGATTCCCGAGGTCGACCTCGGCGCCGGCGCGCGCGCCCGCGTGCTCGTCGGCACTGTGAACGGAGTGGCGGGGCCCGTGACGGACGTCGCGAAGGAGCCCGTCTACTTCGACTTGCACCTCGACGCCGGTGCGAGCTACGTCGCGGAGCTACCCGCAGGCCACAACGTATTCGCGTATGTGTATGCCGGCGACGCGAAGGTTGGCGCCGCGGGCACGGCGATTGCGCGCGGCGAGCTGGCGTTGACGTCGCCCGGCGCGAAATTGCCCGTCGTCGCGGGCGCCGAAGGCGCGCGGCTGATCGTCGTTGGCGGCCGGCCGCTCAAGGAGCCCGTCGCACGTTACGGTCCGTTCGTCATGAACACGGAGCAAGAGATTCGGCAAGCGTTCGCCGACTACCAGGCGGGCCGACTCTAACGACCGAAACGCCTGGTCGCATCCCAACCGCCGCGCATCATCGTCGTTCAGGACTGGGTGGCCGAACTCGCGCGGACCGCACAATCGCCGCGCGGGTCGAAGCGATCATCGCGCGTCGATTCCACGGCTTTGCGCCACCACCGGTGGCGGCTGAGCCGCGGCCAATCGCGGCTGACGTCGCAGTGCGTGCGCACGACCCCAGTGCCCGCGCGCCCAAACACTTGCTGGCACGCCGTTTGCTATGGCCTCCGTTAACTGCGCTCGAGCGCGGGATCGAAAGTTCACCAATCGGAGGAAGGATCAAATGGTTGCTCGGAAGTTGTCACTGGTCTCGGTTCTTGCCGGGGTCGCGCTGTTCGTTGCCACGCACGCGTTTGCCGCGGGCGGTGGAGTGACCAGCTCGAAGTTCGCGGGGCCGAAGGCAAACACGGGGACGGTTACGCTGACGCACGAAGGCAACGAGCGCGTGCTGACGCTGTCGGCCGATTTCGTTTCGCCCGACACGCCGGATCCGCACTGGCAGGTCGTCGACGCGAACGGCACGGTGTTCTTGCTCGAGCGCCTCAAGGTCAAAGAGGACAAAGAGCATCGCAGCATCACGTTGCCGGCCTACGTGCACGACGTGGCCAAGGTCGTCATCTGGTGCGCGTTCGCCGAGGCGAATCTCGGGGAAGCCGCGTTCGCCAAGCCCGTCCGGTAGCGCTGTTCGCCGCCGGGTTGCTGACGACCCGGCGGCGCATTCTTTTCGAAGGAGTACTCGCCATGTTGCGAACCCTATTGTCCGCAGCGGCGCTCGTCGTGCTCGCGACGACCGCTCGTGCGGGCGTCGCGCCGGCCGGCGCAACGCTCGATCTCGCCGACGCAACGCGCGCGATCGCGGCCGCAAAAGTCTATGCAAGCACCCACAATGCGCCCGGCGGCGCGATCGCGGTGGTCGATGCCGGCGGCACGTTGCTTGCGCTCGAGCGGCTCGACGGTACTTTTGCCGCGAGCGCCAACATCTCGATCGGCAAGGCGCGCACCGCGGCGCTGTTCCGCCAGCGCACGCGCGTGTTCGAGGAGTCGATCAACAACGGCCGCATGGCGATGACCGCACTGCCGGCTGATTTCACGCCGTTGATCGGCGGCGTGCCGATCGTCGTCGATGGCCTCGTGGTCGGTGCGATCGGCGTCAGCGGTGCGGCCAGCGCCCAACAGGACGAAGAGCTCGCGCTCGCGGGCACCGCAGCGCTCGGCATCGCCACCGAGCCGCTGTTGTCCGCGCAGCCGATTCGCCGCTTCGACGCGGCGGCCGTGACGGCCGCGTTCGCCGCCGGCGCCCCGCTCGTCGAGAACGAGGTGTTCAAGGTGCACGCCAGCCGGCGCACCGAAGGAGGCCAAGTCGAGGTTCACGACGACGAAACCGACGTCATCTACGTCGTGCAAGGCTCCGCGACGCTGATCACGGGCGGCACGCCCGTCGACGGCAAAGTGACGGCGCCGGGGCAGTATCGGGCCGCGCGGCTCGAGGGCGGCACGACGCAGCAAGTGAACCCGGGCGACGTACTCGTGATCCCGGCCGGCGTGCCGCACTGGTTCAAGGAAGTCCGCGGTCCGTTCCTGTATTTCACGGTGAAACCGATCGCGTTCGCGGGAGCTGTGCCATGAGCGTCGCGCATCTGGTTGCGGCTTTCGTGGCCGCTTCTCTCGGTCTCGCGGGCGAAGCGAGCACGTGGGAGCCGCCGGCTGGTACCGCAGCCGTCACGCTCGATTTGACGAAGCCGGCCGATGCCAGCGTCGTTGCGGCCACTTGGCGCCATGCCGAGGCGCGTGTCGTGCCGGCCGAGTTCTTCGCGCCGGGCGCGGACGGCCAGCCCGGTACCGCTCGCTCGATGACGTACGACATCGAGCCGCACGCCGGCGTGCGCGGGTTCGACGACGCGGCGTGGGCCGTCGTGCCGGCCAACGAGCTCGCGCGGCGCCAAGGCGGCGGCCTACTGTCGTTCCAGTGGTATCGCGCGCGGCTCACGCTCCCCGAGCGTGTCGGCGCCTTCGCGACGCGCGGCGCGACCGTTGTTCTCAGCGTGACAGTCGACGACTACGCGGAAATCTGGGTCGACGGCGAGCTCGCGCGCGCCGCGGGGCAGAATGGAGGCTCGGTGATCGCGGGCTGGAACGCGCCGAATCGCGTCGTGATCGCGCGAAATGCGACGCCCGGCCGGCAGATCGAGCTCGCCGTGTTCGGCGCGAACGGACCGCTCTCGAGCCCGCCGACGAACTACGTCTGGTTCCGCGAAGCACGGCTCGAGCTCTACGCGGGCGAGCCGGGTCCCGTCGCATTGCCTGAGCGCGAGGTGACGGTGCGCGTCGAGCGGCACGACCCCGAGATCGATCGCGTGCTGTCGCAAAACCCGAAGGCGTTCAAGCTCGCGGAGGGGTTCATTTTCACGGAGGGCCCGGTCTGGGTGCCCGAGGGCAATGGGCACTTGCTCTTCAGCGATCCGAACGCGAACACGATCTACCGCTATGTGTTGCCGGTGGCACCGGGCATCGCCGGCGCGCTCGACGTCTTTCGAACGCCGAGTGGCTACTCCGGGGCGGACGTGGCCGAGTACGGCCAGCCGGGCTCGAACGGTCTGACGCTCGACGCGCGAGGCCGGCTCACGATCAACGAGCACGGCAATCATCGCATCGTGCGTGTCGAGGCTGACGGCCGCGAGACCATCTTGGCGTCGAGCTACGAGGGCAAGCGCTTGAACAGCCCGAACGATCTCGTGTATCGCTCCGACGGCGCGCTCTACTTCACGGACCCGCCGTTCGGGTTGCCGAAGTTCTTCGACGATCCGCGTAGAGAACTTGATTTCAGCGGTGTGTACCTGCTGAAGGACGATCGACTCACGCTGCTGACTGGTGAGCTCACGGGGCCGAACGGCATAGCGCTCTCACCGGACGAGCGTACGCTCTACATCGGCAATTGGGACGAGCAGCGCAAGGTCGTGCTGCGCCTCGCACTGAGGCCGAACGGCACGACGGGCCCGAGCGAGGTGTTCTTCGACCTGACGTCCGTGCCGGGCCCGGAAGCGATTGACGGCATCAAAGTCGACGTCGAGGGGCGCGTCTATATCGCCGGCCCGGGCGGCATCTACGTCGTGGCGCGCGACGGCCGTCTTCTCGGCACGATCGTGCTTCCGGCACCAGCGCATAACTTCGCGTTCGGCGGCGCGGACGGCAAGTCGCTGTACGTGACGGCCGAGGGCAACCTCTACCGTGTGCCGCTGCGCGTGGCCGGAGTGCGGCCCGGCGCGCGATCGTTTTGAGCCGTGCGACGCCCCGCGCGAGCGGACGTCACTACTGCTGACGACGACACGACTCATGCAGTGCACGCCGTGAATCGCAAGCTTGCTCCGTATGCCGAGAACATCTGCGAAGCAGGCATCGCGTGTCTACTGACGATGGTGCAGGGCAACGTGCTCGCGTTGACCTTCTCGCATTGGTTTTTGGCCTCGCAGACGGGACTGATCGCCGGCGCCATCGTGGGGACGACGGTGATCGTTGCGAGGTTGCGCCAGCCGTGGATCGTCTCGCTCGTGCTCGGCGCCGCAACTACGGCCGTGGACGCGTTCGTGCATCCGGCGACATTCGGGCTTGCGTCGCTGACCGAGGCCATTGTCACGGGTGTCGGCGCGTTCGTGCTTTCGCTCGGCGTCACCCAAATATCCGTGCGCTTGCGGCGCGAACGAGCTGGGCGACGTGTGAAAGGAGGGCTCGGTGCCGATCGTGCGCCAAACGTGAGACGAGAGGCGAGCATCGTGACGGAACGATCAGCCGAACGACAGCGTGTAGGACGTTATTCGTTCCATCACGATGACACCCGCTCAGATCGCCAGTGACAGGAAACCCGCGAGCCACCGACGCGGGTGGCGTTCAAGCTGTCGCCGACTCGGTCGGCGCATTGCGAAGCGAGTGAGCGGCGTACGTTCGAACGAGCGCGAGTTTCAAAGCCTGAACTAATCTCATTGGTAGCTGGCCGCTTTCAGGGCTGCGATGACTTCATCAAGTTGATCGTCCTCGAGGTGTCGCCGTGGCATTGCCGTCCCTTCGGCAAATTCGGCTGGATTCGAGACGAAAGCTCTGAGGCTTTCTTCGGTCCATACCTCGTCCCTGCTTCTAAGGGCATCGGAGTAGCGGAAATTGTCCGAAGCAATCCTGCGGTGAAACAGTCCGGACAACGAAGGCGCGAAATCCGAAGGGCCGGTCGGTCCAAAGTGATGACAGTAGAGGCACTCAGCCTCAACCGTGCCGCCTTTTAGCGGTCCGTTTCGCAAGTCGCTGGTGAGCCGTGCGGCGTCGACCGTAAGCACCAGTAGCTGTGCGTCGTCGGTCCACGCCACAACCGTGCCGCTAGCCGCTTCCGTGACGTCACGGATTCGCTGTCCAAGAAATATCGGTTCGGAGTACTGAACGTGTCCGTCGGCCAGTCGCAACCGAAAGAGCGACTCTCCCTTCAACGAGGTAACGAGCAGATCCCCTTTCCATCGAGCATCGAAACGCTGGAGTTGGATGACACTCGAAACGCCAATCGAGGGGACCCACGAGAAGATCGGCTGCGCATATCCGGAATGATCCCCAGGGCGCGAGCCGATGTCGTAGGTTCCATAGTCAGTACCCAGCGAAACCTTTGGCCAACCGTAGTTGGAGTCGGCTCGCAGCACGTTGAGCTCATCTCCCCCGTAGGGCCCTTGCTCGACCTCGATGATGTCGCCGTTGTTTAGAGTGACCATGCCTTGCGGATTGCGGTGCCCTTGAGAGAAGAGGCGGCGCTGTCCGCTCGTAAGATCGACCTCGAAGGTCTTCCCAAAGGTAGACGCAGGATCCGCGACCAAGTCGACTTCGCCGTAGTCGCCCAGGGCTACGTGGAGCTTGTCCGAGCCTTTCAAGGCGAGCGCCCCGCCTCCTTGCTCGTTTGACCCATCCGGTTCGAGATCACCTAGAAAGATGGTGTTCCATTTTCCAGTTGGTTCGAGGGTGTTCTCGTCGATGGAGAGCAGGGAAACGGCGAGCCGCGTCGTGCCACCGTTCGAATCGAACATCTCGTGCGAAACCGCGATTTCCCTTCGAGACGGTATGTACAGAAGGTCGTACGCGCGGAAGGTTCTCTCGTTGATACGGAGCGCCCCGACGCGCGCCACGTACTTCTCGATGTCGTTGGGAAGCGCGGGCATCCGCAACTTTTCGATGCTCTCGGCGCTCGATCGATAGGCGTAAAAGTTGCCCAAGCGATCCACAATGACGACGGATTCGCCGATCGTCGTAACAGCGCCGCCGCCTTTCGGAAAGCGATGTTCTTCGCTGACACGAATGCCATGAACCGTTAATGGCAGAAGTCCCGTGTCCACCCTGCGATGAAGCGCCGGACGTTTGGGATCGAGCGAGTATTGCGAATCGAGAGAAACGCTTGCGGGATTCGCGACACCGATCAAGAGTCTCGCGATACCCTGAACGTGCCGATACGGAAAGTACTTGTACTTGTGCATCGTAAGGCCGATGCCAAATCCGAGTACGAGGAGGGTCGACACGGCGACGAACCGAGAGGCCAAGGGACGATGCTGCATGAGTTTAGCTCGCGGAACGTCACGACGAGTCCTGTGGGTGTGCCCGAAACGCGCGACCGCGGGGTCGCACGCGCATCCTCGTTTTGGTCACTTCCGAATGTTATTGGAGTCTCGATCTGAAGGAACGAGACTGAGCGCACACTTTGGGTTTTTTGAGCGTTAGTGCACGAGCCGTTCGCGGCCGTGCGGAGTGTCGTAGGTCAGCTCGGGGCCGATCGGCACGATGCGCGACGGATTTAGGTTCGCGTGGCTGCCGTAGTAGTGTCGCTTGATGAAGTCGATGTGCACGGTGTCGCTGACGCCCGGCATTTGGTAGACGTCGCGCACGAATCCCCAGAGGTTCGGGTAGTCGATGACGCGGCGCAGATTGCACTTGAAGTGCGTGTGATAAACGGGATCGAACCGGATCAACGTCGTGAACAGCCGAATGTCGGCTTCCGTGAATCGATCGCCGGTCAGATAACGACGCGTCGATAGTCTGCCTTCCAGCTTGCCGAGCGCCGCGAACACCGCCGTCGCGGCTTCCTCGTACGCTTCTTGCGTCGTCGCGAAGCCAGCGCGATAGACGCCATTGTTGATGTTCGGGTAGACGAACGCGTTGAGCTCGTCGATCTCGGCGCGCAGCTCCTCGGGATAGAAGTCGTTGTGATTCGCGCCGACGTCGTCGAAGGCGCTGTTCAACATGCGGACGATCTCGGCCGATTCGTTCGACACGATGGTGCGCTCGTGCTTGTCCCAGAGCACGGGCACGGTTGCGCGGCCGGAGTAGGTCGCGTCGGCGAGCGTGTAGAGCTCGTAGAGCTTCTCGGCGCGATTGACGGAATCGGGGATCGTCTCGGGGCCCGGCGCGAACGTCCAGCCTTCCGGTCCCATGTAGCTGTTGACGGCCGACACGCTGATCAGCGACTCGAGCCCTTTCAGCTTGCGCATGATCAGCGTGCGATGCGCCCACGGGCACGCGAACGCGACATACAGGTGATAGCGATTGGGCTCGGCGCGAAAACCGCCACGGCCCGACTGTCCGGCCGAGCCGTCGCGCGTCACCCAGTTGCGAAACTGACTTTCGCTGCGCACGAACCGGCCTTTCGAAGCCTTCGTGTCGTACCAAACGTCGTGCCACTTGCCGTCGACGAGCAGTCCCATCGCTACCTCCGCTTCATGTCACATGATACCGTGCCGCTCTCTATGAGGACCCGCCCACGTAGACCCAAGTTCCTTCGTGCGGGGGTTGCAATTCTCTTTGCCGCGCTGTGTGTCGCGGCGCATGCGGACGGCGACGACGCGCCGATCAAGCTGACGGTTGGGTCGAGCCAGCCGACGACGCTTGCATGGGTGGGCGCGATGCACACGCTCGTCGTGCCCGAGCTCGACAAGCGGCTCGCAGCGCGCGGCAGCGCGCACCACATTCGCTGGACCGAATCGTACGGCGGCTCCCTCTACAAATACGGCGAGACTCTCGAAGGCATTCAAGTCGGCCTCGCGGACATGGGCTGGGTCGGCACATTGTGGGAGCTCTCGAAGCTGCCGCTGCAGAACGTGACGTTCTACGCGCCGTTCGCGAGCGACGACTTCCGCTTGGTCGTCGACATCGTCAACGAGCTGCATCGCACCGTGCCGGCGATGAACGACGCGTGGGCGGCCCAGAACGTGAAGTTCTTGGGCGCCAGTGCGCTCGACACCTATCACTTGATGACGACGTTCCCCGTCGATTCGGTCGACGACCTGCGCGGCCGCAAAATCCTCGCGCCAGGCCCGTCGGCTGCTTGGCTCGAAGGCACGGGCGCCGTCGCCGTCGACGGCAGCCTCACGACGTACTACCAGCAGATCCAAACGGGCGTCGCCGACGGCGTCATCACGATCTTGACGGGCGCCGCGCCGAACCGCCTGCACGAAGTCGCGCCGTACATCACGCTCGTGGGGTTGGGCAGCCAGGTCACCGGGGCGCTCGCAATCAACCTCGATACCTGGAATCGCCTGCCCGACGACGTGCGCGCCGAGCTCGAGCAGCTCGGCAACGAGTACAGCCATGCGGTGGCCGACGATATTGCGAAGCGCTACGACGCGAGCATCGCGCGAATGCGCAGCGAGGGCGCTACGGTCACGGAGTTTCCGCTCGCCGAGAAGGAGAAGTGGCTCGCCGCGATGCCGGACATCGCGAGTCCCTGGATCGAAGCGACGGAGCGGCGCGGGCAACCGGCCGGTGCCGCGCTGCGCGCGTACATGAACGCGTTGCGCGAACGCGGCGCGCGGCCGCTGCGCGATTGGGATCGACCTAATTGACGCGGACAAGGATGTCCGCGGTAGAGCAACGCAGGGAGCAGTTGCCGAGCGAGCTGCCCACGGCCGTTGCGGAAACCGCGAGGGCACGCGACACGACGCTGTTCGCTTCACTCGTCGGCGTGCTGAACGCCGCCGGCGTCGTCTGGGTGTTCGCGCTGATGTTCCTGATTTCGGCCGACATTACGGCGCGCACGGTGTTCGACGATCCGATCGCCGGTGTCACGGAGATGGTGTCGTTGTCGCTCGTGGGCTGCGTGTTCTTGCAGCTCGCGCACGCTGTGCTGCGCGGCCGGCTCATGCGCGTCGAGATGTTCTTCGTGCCGCTCGCACAGCGCGCGCCGGCGGCTGCGAGCGCGTGGCACGCGCTGTTCGCGCTGCTCGGCTTGACGCTCCTGGTCGCGCTCGTGCTCGGCACGTGGCCCGATCTCGTCAGCGCGTGGGCCAGCAACGAGTTCGCCGGCGTCGAAGGCATCTTCACGATCCCGGTCTGGCCCATCAAGCTTCTGATCGTCGTCGGCTCGAGCATGGCGGCCATCGCGCTCGTGCGCGAGCTCGTGGTCACGGTGTCCGCGGCCGACCGCAGCGGCTGGCTCGCGCCGGTCACCGCTGTGCTGGCTGCGCTCGCGGTCGCCGCGCTCTGGAGCGTCGACGCGGAGCCGCGCACCGTCGGCATTGCGATGATCGTTCTCGTCGTCGTGCTGATCGTGCTCGGGCTGCCGATCGCATTCGCGTTGCTGCTGACGG